>Ga0214917_10000593_pt1 | contig 47336 bp, 45 predicted proteins | sample LL_1208_BB_MetaG_FD_177983 | JGI IMG/M metagenome (GOLD analysis project Ga0214917, IMG submission 177983) | Freshwater microbial communities from Lake Lanier, Atlanta, Georgia, United States - LL_1208_BB | ecosystem: Environmental > Aquatic > Freshwater > Lake | place: USA: Georgia | collected... | reverse complement strand
GGGCGATCGCATCAATCTCGAGGTCGATATGATGGCCCGCTACGCCGCCCGGCTTGCGGAAGCCCGCGCTGGCGGCTACTGAACGGCCTCTGACTGCCGCAAAAGGTTCGCCATGGCCAAGCCGCGTTCATCTGCCAAAGCCGTCCAGGATGTGGAGGGTGCGCATCTCCTCATCGTTGAGGCGCGCTATTACGACGGTATTGCCGATGAACTTCTTTCAGGGGCCAAGGCTGCGATTGCAGCGGCAGGGGCGACCTGCGATGTGATCACCGTGCCCGGCGCACTCGAGATCCCAGCTGCCATCGTGATTGCCGTTGAGGCTGCCGATGCAGTCGAGGAGCCCTTTGATGGCGTCGTCGCGCTCGGTTGCGTCATTCGCGGTGAGACGGGGCATTACGACATTGTTGCGGGAGAGAGTGCCCGCGCTCTAATGGATATCTCGACGTCGATGGGTCTGCCGCTCGGCAATGGCATTCTCACCGTGGAGAATGAGGCTCAGGCTTGGGCACGCGCGCGTGTCAATGAAATGAATAAGGGCGGCGGCGCGGCGGAAGCGGCCTTGTCGCTCATCGCGCTCAAACGCCGTTTCTCGGCGGGTGAATGAAATGGCGCGTGGTGATTTGAGATCGGCGGCGCGTCTGGCAGCCGTTCAAGCGCTCTACCAGATGGATCTAGCAGGCAAGCCGGTTGGCGATGTTATTGCCGAACATCAGGCTTATTGGATTGGCCGCGATATTGACGGCATCGAAATTCCTCAGGCCGAAGAAAGCTTTTTCCGCGCCATTGTTGAAGGTGTCGTTGCCGATCAGCATGGGATTGATCGCGCTGTCGACCAGGCTCTCGCCAAGGGCTGGCCCTTAAAGCGCATCGAGGCTGTATTGCGTGCGATTTTGCGCGCGGCTGTATTTGAATTGAAGAACAGGCCCGACGTGCCGTTGCGTGTCATTATTTCTGAATATATGCGCGTCACCGATTCTTTTTATAGCGAGCAGGAGCCTGCTCTCGTGAATGGCGTGTTGGACGCTATCGCGCGCGATCTGCGCGCGGGCGAACGCTGAGCGGGAAGGGGCGTTGGACCATGGCCCCTGAACGTCTTTCCGAATTCGACCTCATCGAACATTATTTTGCACCTCTGGCTGGTCCCGCAGGTCTTGGCCTTAGGGACGATGCAGCGCTTCTGACTATTCCTGCCGACCATGAACTCGTCACAACCGTGGATGCGATTGTCGCGGGCGTGCATTTCCTGCCTGATGATCCGCCCACAACCATTGGTTGGAAGGCCTTGGGCGTGAATGTCTCAGATTTAGCGGCCAAGGGTGCGGCCCCGCTCGGGTTTCTTTTGACCCTCGCTTTGCCGGCCCAGACCGAAGCGGGCTGGCTTGCCGATTTTGCCGATGGCCTGGGTCGCGCGGCCGCGCTTTGGCACTGCCCATTGGTGGGCGGGGATACCGTGACCATGCCGGGGCCGCTGACACTGTCGATCACCGCTTTTGGTGTGGTTCCGCGAGGCGAAATGGTGCGCCGTGCCGGTGCTCGTCCGGGTGACATACTCGCTGTGACTGGAACAATCGGCGATGCCGCGTTGGGTCTGCCACTCGCCGCGGGTCAGGAAACACCTTGGAGCGGGGCGCTCTCAGCATCTGAGCGCGCCTATCTGATTGATCGTTACCGTCGGCCCCGACCCCGGATCGGCCTTGCAGGTCTTTTGCGTGCTCACGCCAGCGCGGCCATGGATGTGTCCGATGGGCTCTTGGGCGACGCTGCGAAACTGCTCGCTGTCTCGGGTGTGGGAGCCACGATCGAAGCTCAATCCGTTCCCCTGTCTGATGCGGCGCGCCATGTGTTGGCTGCGCATCCGCCCAGCCTTGAACGCGTGCTGACGGGCGGGGACGATTATGAAATCCTCTGTACGATTCCTGCTGGGAAGTGGAGTGCGTTTGCGGCAGGGGCCGTCGAACACGGCATCGCGGTCGCGCCTATCGGCCGCGTGACGGGTGAAGGAACATTAGACATCATGGGACCGCAAGGGCCGCTTTCTTTTGCGCGCCTCTCCTACACACATTTCAGTCAGGAAAGTGCGTGAATCATTCTGCTTCGACCCCTCCGGATGACCGTCTTGCGCGGCGCAATGTTGTGTTGCTGGCGATTGCGAGTGCGCTTGCTGGCGCTAATGCTGCCGTTGTTTTCGCGACAGGCGCGATTGTCGGCTCGATGCTCGCACCCGATCCGGCTTATGCGACCTTTCCAGTCTCGATGTTCGTCGTCGGCATGGCGGCAGGCACACTGCCGAACGGTTGGATCTCCCGTCATTATGGTCGCCGCGTCGCGATGATGACAGGCACCGTCATGGGCATGTTGATTGGCTTGTTCGCCATGCTCGCCGTTATCTATCAGAGTTTCTCACTTTATTGCGTCGCGACGTTTTTTGGCGGCCTTTATGCGTCTGTCGCGCAATCCTATCGGTTTGCCGCTGCCGATACGGCGTCTGATGCTTTCAAGCCGAGTGCGATTTCATGGGTCATGGCCGGTGGCGTTTTTGCGGGCGTGCTCGGCCCGCAACTCGTCAACATGACGATGAATTTGAGCGTGCATCTGTTCGCTGCCAGCTATGCGGCGCAGATTGTGGTCGCTATCATTGCTTTCTTCGTTGTGTCGCGAGTCGACATCCCCAAGCCAGTTGTGGGCAAGGGGACGGGCGGTCGTCCGCTTGGCGAGATCATTGCGCAGCCAAAATTCATTGCGGCCGCTTTGTGTGGCGTGACGTCCTATGCATTGATGAATCTCATCATGACATCGGCACCTTTGGCGATGCGGATGTGTGGCCATTCCTTGACGGATTCCAATAATGCCATCCAGTGGCATGTTCTGGCGATGTATGGCCCGAGCTTTTTCACGGGCAATCTCATTAACCGGTTCGGCACGTCGCGCGTCATAGCGGCGGGATTGCTTCTGCTGGCTGCCGCCGCAGTTGTGGATATCGCGGGTATCACCGTTTGGCATTTCTGGATCGGTCTGATCCTGCTTGGCGTCGGCTGGAATTTCGGTTTCATCGGTGCGTCCGCAATGGTCACGCAGTGCCATCGTCCGGAAGAGCGCAACAAGGTGCAGTCCTTCAATGATTTCCTGATTTTCGGCATGATGGCGATCGGCTCGTTCTCCTCGGGCCAGATGCTCGCAACGCTTGGCTGGAACAGCGTCAATCTTGTGGTGTTTCCGCCTCTCATCCTCGCTGGGGTCGCACTCGTTTGGCTATCGGTCAAAACACGGCAGGGCAGCGCCACCGCTTGAGCGGGTGGAATTTGCCTCCGCTGCCCATTTTTGGCAGGGTTTGTTCACGATCTCCATATGGAGACGGGAATCACCATAGACCGGACGTAAGAAACCGGTCCCGGGCGGAGCCTACCTTATCCGCGCGGTTGCAATGAGGGACGGCAACACAATGATTTTTCTGATCATTCTGGGTGGGCTATTGGCCATCGCCTATGGCGTATGGGCAATCGCCGATGTGAACCGGCGCGATGCCGGCACGGCGCGTATGCAGGAAATTGCTGCCGCCATTGCTGAAGGTGCGCAAGCCTATCTGCGCCGCCAATACACGACGATCTCGTTCGTCGGCGTCGCGCTTTTCGTTATCATCGGGCTTCTGCTCGGCTGGGCTGTTGCCATCGGCTTCCTGATTGGCGCTGTTTTGTCGGGGGCCGCTGGCTTCATCGGCATGAACGTGTCGGTCCGTGCCAATGTGCGGACGGCACAGGCCGCCTCGCAATCGCTTGCTGCCGGTCTCGACGTCGCCTTCAAGGCGGGTGCCGTGACAGGCCTCTTCGTTGCCGGTCTCGCGCTTCTTGGCGTGGCTGTCTATTTCTGGATCCTCACCGGTCCTATGGGCATGAAGCCCGGCGACCGCGTCGTGATCGATGCGCTTGTTGCCCTTGGCTTCGGCGCGTCCCTGATCTCCATCTTCGCCCGTCTGGGTGGCGGCATCTTCACCAAGGGTGCTGACGTCGGCGCCGATCTTGTCGGCAAGGTGGAAGCCGGCATCCCGGAAGACGATCCGCGTAACCCTGCGACAATCGCCGATAATGTCGGCGACAATGTCGGCGACTGCGCCGGGATGGCCGCGGACTTGTTTGAAACCTATGCTGTCACCGTTGTCGCCACAATGGTCCTGGCCGCGATCTTCTTTGCTGGCAAGGACATCGTGCTGTCGGCCATGCTCTATCCGCTTGCGATTTGCGCCGCCTGCATCGTGACCTCGATCATCGGCACGTTCTTCGTGAAGCTTGGTCCGAACAACAACATCATGGGCGCTCTCTACAAGGGCCTGTGGGTGACCTCGATCCTCTCGGTCGTGGGTTTGGGTGCGGCGACGAGCCTGACGGTTGGTTGGGGCAAGTTCGGTGAAGTCGCCGGCATGTCGCTGACCGGAACCAACCTGTTCATCTGCGGCATCATCGGCCTTGTGGTGAACGGCCTTATCGTTTGGATCACGGAATACTACACCGGCACGGGCAAGCGCCCGGTTGTGTCGATCGCTCAGGCGTCCGTCACAGGCCATGGCACGAACGTCATTCAGGGTCTCGCCGTGTCGCTTGAATCGACGGCGCTTCCCGCGATGGTGATCGTTGCAGGCATCATCTCGACATTCCAACTCGCCGGCCTCTTCGGCACCGCCATCGCGGTGACAACGATGCTTGGTCTTGCTGGCATGATCGTGGCGCTCGATGCTTTCGGGCCTGTCACTGATAATGCCGGGGGCATTGCCGAGATGGCTGGTCTGCCGAAGGAAGTGCGTCACTCGACCGACGCGCTCGATGCGGTCGGCAACACGACGAAGGCTGTTACAAAGGGCTATGCGATCGGTTCTGCCGGTCTCGGTGCGCTGGTGCTGTTTGCCGCCTATACGAACGATCTTCAATCGTTCATTGCCGAAGGGCGCCCCTACTTCAAGGATATTGGCACGGTCTCCTTCGACCTCTCCAATCCCTACGTCGTTGCGGGCCTGATCTTCGGCGGTCTGATCCCGTATCTGTTCGGTGGTATCGCCATGACGGCGGTTGGTCGCGCAGCCGGTGCTGTGGTGGAAGAAGTTCGCCGCCAGTTCCGCGAAATGCCGGGCATCATGCAGGGCACACAGCGTCCCGATTACGGTCGCGCTGTCGACATGCTCACCAAGGCCGCAATCCGGGAAATGATTATCCCATCGCTGTTGCCGGTCTTGGCGCCGCTCGTCGCCTATTTCGGCGTGCTGCTGATTTCGGGTTCGAAAGCCAATGCCTTCGCGGCGCTGGGTGCGTCACTCCTCGGCGTGATCGTCAACGGCCTGTTCGTCGCCATCTCGATGACGTCAGGCGGCGGTGCTTGGGACAACGCAAAGAAATCCTTCGAAGATGGTTTCGTCGACAAGGATGGCTTGAAGCATCTCAAGGGAAGCGATGCGCACAAGGCGTCGGTAACGGGTGATACCGTCGGCGACCCCTACAAGGACACGGCGGGTCCCGCCGTTAATCCGGCGATCAAGATCACTAACATCGTGGCGCTCTTGCTGCTGGCGGTTTTGGCGCACCTGTCCTAATCTCGCATTTTAGCTAAAGAAAACCCCGCAAGGCGCGAGCTTTGCGGGGTTTTTATTGAACATCGAGGTGCTTTCTTCAAGCATAAGGCGGTTTACGGGATACCCTGACCCGTTGCGCGTAGCAGCTGCTTGACGACCGATAGCTCGGCGCCGCCCGTCGGCGTTTCATTTTTCGAAAAGTCGAACACCTTGCCGTGTTCAATGCCGAAATTGTTGATGCTCTCGACCTTCAGATTCTTTGTAAAATTAATCGCAAGCACCCGCTGGTTTGTCACGGTCGGTACCATGAACCGAAACCGCTGAACCGTTTCCTGACTAATGTAATACCAAGTCTGGTTACCCACCGTCGACACGGTCGAGGGAGTGCCGATGGATTGCAGCACCTGTTGCCCGTCCATGCCCGGTTTGATCTTGGCGACGAGCTCCTCGTCGAAGATGTGCCCCTTCGTGGTCTGCTCGCCGCATCCCGCCAGAGCCAAGGAGGCCAGCGCGGCAAGGCCGATAAAGAGGCTGCGGCGGCGAAAAGTCGTCGTCTCTGTCATGCAAACCATCTCCCGAAACGCCCGCGCGGCACTATTTAGTTGGGTCAGCCTTGTTCATGCCGTAACCCGCGAAATGGGCAAAAGCAAGATTGGGCCTGATCGGACCGCAGGGAGGCCGGGTAGGACATGTTCGGGTTTTGGAAACGTAGAAAGGCTAATCAGGCGCTGTTCGACGCGCTATACGCGTCTTTGACGGATGCCAGCCGTCAGCCCGCCTTCTATGCTATGGCCGGAGTGCCCGATACAGTGGAAGGCCGGTTCGACCTGCTGACGCTGCACGCCATTCTCGTGCTTGAACGGCTCAAGCAATTGCCCCCGCCGGCCGACGATTTCGCGCAGGATTTCGTCGACGATCTGTTCAATCGCTTCGATGCGGCCTTGCGTGAGATGGGCGTTGGCGACATCAGCGTGCCCAAGCGGATGAAGCGCATCGCCTCCCATTTCTTGGGGCGTGCAAAGGCCTATAACGAAGCGCTCGCACTGGGTGATGACGCTATGGCCGTAGCGCTTGCCCGTAACGTTTTTGGCGATGCCAGTCGCATCGATGGCGGCCGTGATTTGAATCAATATGTGAATGCAGCCAGACAAGCCCTTTCACAGACAGCTTTTTCTTCTATCTCGGAGGCCGCCATCAAGTGGCCGCAAGCTGCAACCTATCTTGTGCGGGAACCGACATGATCGACAAGGCCAGCCTACCGCTGCGCCGCATGATTGCGGTCGCTGACATTCCAGAGCGCGGCCTCGATCTCCATTTCGAGGCGACCCCAGATGAGTGCGCGGCTGTCGCGCAGTGGATCGACGCGCCCAAACTGACCTCGCTGAAGGCTGAGTATCGCTTATTGCGTCGTGGATCGCAGGTGCGCCTTACCGGCAAGCTGCATGCGGTGCTCACCCGAACATGTGTTGTCACTTTGGAGCCGTTCGAGACCGTCCTTGAGGAGCCTGTCTCGATGCGTTTTTCCGAGCATGCCAGTGCCGACGGTTCGGCTGAGGCGTCCGTCTCCCACGATGCAGACGAAGAGGATCTGCCCGATCCGATCGTTAATGGCAAAGTTGATGTTGGTGCGGTGACCGCAGAGTTTCTGTCGCTTGGACTTGATCCCTATCCCCGGAAGCCGGACAGCGACTTCCGCTATGAGGAGGATGCGGGCAAGGAAAACCCATTTGCCGCGCTCGCCAAGTTGAAGGGTGGCTAGGGTCTTTAGACGCTTTGGCCGGATTGCAGCTTGCCCTTTGACGGCGCTCGGCTATTGTCCCGCCGCCTGCGCGACTGTTCTCAGAATCGAGCCTTTCGGCCTGCGCAGCGAGTAACGAGGCTTCAAGAGCTGTGACGACAGGCAAAGTCAGGATCGCGCTCGACGCGATGGGGGGCGATCATGGGCCCGAAGTCGTGCTCGCCGGAGCCGCGCTCACGCTTCAGAAGCACCCCGACACGTTCTTTCTTCTGCATGGTGACGAGGCTGTCTGTGCGCCGGTTTTGAGCCGATATCCCGCGCTCAAATCCTCTTCACGCCTGATCCATGCCGATGTCGCCATCAAAATGGACGACAAGCCAAGTCAGGCGCTGCGGTATGGCCGCGGCAAATCTTCGATGTGGCGCGCCATCGACAGCGTCAAGCAAGGCGAGGCGGATGTGGCCGTATCGGCAGGCAACACAGGCGCGCTGATGGCCATGGCGCTGTTCTGCCTGCGGACCATGGCTAATATCGATCGGCCTGCCATTGCCGCGATTTGGCCGACCATCAAGGGCGAGAGTATTGTGCTCGATGTGGGCGCCACTATTGGGGCTGATGCACGCCAGCTTGTCGATCTTGCCATTATGGGGTCGGCCATGGCGCAGATCATGTTTGACATCGCCAAGCCGACCGTCGGCCTGCTCAATGTTGGCGTTGAGGAGATGAAGGGCGTCGAGGAAGTGAAGCTCGCCGCCAAGATTCTCCGCGAGACCGAATGGCCGGGCATGACCTATGCCGGCTTCGTCGAGGGCGACGATATCGGTCGCGGGACGGTCGATGTCGTGGTGACCGAAGGTTTTGCCGGCAATATTGCGCTGAAGACAGCCGAAGGGACCGCCAAACAAATCGGCACCTATCTGAAAGCCGCTATGGGCCGGACGCTGCTCTCGAAACTTGGCTATCTGCTCGCCAAATCTGCCTTTGCTGAATTGAAGGAGCGGCTCGACCCGCGCAAGGTCAATGGCGGTGTTTTCCTCGGCCTCGATGGCGTTGTGATAAAGAGCCATGGCGGCACCGACGCAACGGGCTTCTCCGCAGCCGTCAATCTCGGCTATGACATGGTTCGCCATGATTTGATGGCGAAGATCCGCACGAGCCTCAATGAGAGCTTCGGCCAACGCGCGAAATCGGATGGCGCGGCTGACCCTAAGGGAGAGCCCCTCGCATGACGATCCGCCGTTCGACTGTGGCCGGGATCGGCCATGCGCTCCCCAAACGCGTCGTGACCAATGCGGAACTCGCCGCAAAGATCGACACTTCCGACGAGTGGATTATCGAGCGCACCGGCATCCGCCAGCGCCACATTGCCGGGGAGGGCGAAACGACCGCCTCGCTCGCAACGCTCGCAGCGCAGGACGCTCTCTCGCATGCTGGGCTCAAGGCGAGCGATATCGATCTAATTGTTTTGGCAACCGCGACGCCCGATCTTACTTTCCCCGCGACGGCCACCCAAGTCCAGGCGGCGCTCGGCATCACGCAGGGCGCGGCTTTTGACGTGCAGGCTGTGTGCTCGGGCTTCGTTTATGCCGTCGCAATCGCCGACAAGTTTTTGCAATCGGGTTCCCACCAGCGCGCCCTTGTCATCGGTGCGGAAACCTTCTCACGCATTCTGGATTGGAATGATCGCACCACCTGCGTGTTGTTCGGCGATGGCGCGGGCGCTGTCATTTTAGAAGCGCAGGAAGGGCATGGCGGCCTCACCGATCGCGGCGTGTTGACGTCCCATTTGCGCGCCGATGGCCGTCACAAGGACAAGCTCTTTGTTGATGGCGGCCCATCGGCCACCATGACGACTGGCTATCTCCGGATGGAAGGCAAGGAAGTATTTCGTCATGCCGTGACCTTCTTAGCGGAAACGATTGAGGAATCCTTCCGCGCAACGGGGCTTACTGCTGCCGATATGGATTGGTTCGTGCCGCATCAGGCCAATCGCCGTATCATCGACGCGACCGCAAAAAAGCTCGGGATTGGCACGGAAAAAGTCGTGCTCACCGTCGACCGCCATGGCAACACATCGGCTGCATCTATTCCGCTCGCGCTTGCAACCGCCGTAGGCGATGGCCGCATCCAGAAAGGTCAACTCGTGTTGATCGAAGCGATGGGTGGCGGGTTTACTTGGGGTTCAGCACTCATCCGCTGGTAGCAATATTTGCCTCTTGCAGCACCGGACGGCTTGCACTAGCGTGCCCGTCCGTCCATTGTGATGCGTCCAAGCATTTGTTCTTTTGCAGGAAATCGGTTCGGAGGGAGTATGGCGCAGAAGACAATTACGCGCGCCGAATTGAGCGAAGCGGTGTATCAGAAGATCGGACTGTCCCGGACAGAGTCGGCATCTCTTGTGGAACTCGTGCTCCGTGAGATTTCAGATTGCATCGCGCAGGGCCAGACTGTGAAGCTCTCTTCGTTCGGTTCATTCGTTGTCCGTGACAAGGGCCAACGAATCGGGCGGAATCCGAAGACCGGCATCGAAGTTCCGATCGAGCCGCGGCGCGTGATGGTTTTCAAGCCGTCGAACATTCTCAAAGCGCGCATCAACGGGATCGACATTGCCGACGAGGACGAATGATCCTGCGCCTGTGTGAGCCGGAGTAAGCGTGATGGACAAGAGCCCCGACGCCTTCAGAACGATCAGCGAAGTCGCCGAGGACCTCGATATTCCGCAACACGTCCTGCGGTTTTGGGAAACACGGTTCGGGCAGATTAGGCCGCTCAAGCGCGGCGGTGGACGGCGCTATTACCGCCCCGACGATGTCGATCTGCTCAAAGGCATCCGCCATCTCCTTTATAGCGAAGGCTATACGATCAAGGGCGTGCAGCGCATCCTGAAGGAGGATGGTCCTAAGGCCGTGCAGGCCGTCGGACGCACGGGCATGGTCGTTGCGCCAGCACCTCAGACGCCTCCGGCAAAAGCGCCGCCCGTGATGGCGGCCGAGCCGGACGACGTGCTTGAAGCGGAAACGGACGCGGTGCCCGCGCCTTTGCCGCCGCAGCGCCAACGCAATCCGCGCGGGTTGTCGAGCCTTCCCCTTTTCGAGGATTTTGCCGAGGGGCCCGCTGGACTTGGCCCTGAAAGCCGCGTTGCCCTCGAAAGCGCTCTCGCTGAACTCGTCGAATGCCGTCGGCTCTTGGGCATGATCCGCGCCGACAGCGCCTCTGGCGTGAGCGGCTAAGGCCAGCCGCATAAAACGGCGGAAAAGGCCCGCAAGACTGCCTTGCGTGTGGTTGCGAAGCACGGGCAGCGTCTCTATAAGCTCCCTCAGTCGGAGCGTAGCGCAGCCCGGTTAGCGCACTAGTCTGGGGGACTAGGGGTCGTGGGTTCGAATCCCGCCGCTCCGACCATTCAAATTATTTGGTTTGTAAGAGTGCAGGCGCCGGTTAGCCGGACGCTCCGTTTGAGCAGCGTCTTCCCCGAGCGTTTCGAATATTTCGAATATTGCGTTAAATTCGAAAAGTGGGCATGATGGCTCTTGAGAAGGAGCGCTCCCCATGACCTTTCTGGTGCAGGATTTACGCCTTCCAACCAAGAAAGAGCAAGAAACGGCGCAACAACTGCGCTCGATTCTCGTTGCGCGCGGCGAGAGCGATCAAACCTTGCGTGTCCTTGGTGAAGGAGAACGCAAACCGGCAGAGATTACGCTTACGCCCGCATTATCCTCGCTCTTGATTGAGCTTTTGAATCACGTCGGTCGCGGTGATGCCGTGACCTTGCTGCCTGTGGGCAAAATGTTAAGCACGCAACAGGCTGCCGACATTCTGAATGTATCGCGTCCTTATTTGATAGGCCTTTTGGAATCGCAGGAATTGCCTTTCATGCGTGTCGGGCGTCATCGTCGTATCCGTTCGGAAGATCTTTTCGCATACAGAAAACGCCGCGATCAGCGGCGTGGAGAAATTCTGTCTGAGTTGGCTCAGGTGGATGGGGAGAGCCTCTAGGCGTGTTCGCAAAGCGCTACACAGCCTTCATCGATGCGTGCGTGCTGGTGGGAGTTCTGAAGCGGAATATATTGTTGTCTCTTGCCGAAGCTGAATTTTTCCGCATCGCTTGGTCGAATGAAGTTCTTCAAGAAACGGAACGGGCTATCGGCCGTTTGCTCCGATTGCGGGGGCACGACCATCCCGACTTGGTTGCTGCAGAACAGATTTACCGCATGAAACAGGCTTTTCCGGAAGCATGTATTTATGATTATGAGCTCCTTGTTGGTATTGAGATTCCCGATATGGGTGATCTCCACGTGCTCGGTGCTGCCGTAAAAGCACAAGCATCGACGATTGTGACAGATAACATCAAAGACTTTCCGGCGAAAACACTGGATCGCCTGAATATAGAGGTCAAGACGGCTGATGAATTCATCGCCGATACAGTTTCGCTCGAGATCGAACAGGCGGTTTCGGTCTTGCGAACCATACGCTTGCGATTAAGGCACCCAAGTCTGTCAGCAGCTATACTTCTCGAAAAAATGAAAGCGGCTCAATTGAAAAAGACGGCCCTTATTCTAGGCGATCATGCTGAAGTGCTTTAACGGAACAAAGTAATAGTTTGTACATTTGGCTTGTTCGGTGACCGGAGCACCAATCGGTTTCCTTTGTTCAATGATCATGCCCATGCCCATGATGATTCGGAATTGTCAGCCCGAAATGCTTCACGAGATCGTCAATTTGTTGCGGTGAGAGATAGCGCGGATTGAGATTACGCAACAAAAGATAAAGCTTCGCGGTCTCTTCCAATTCTTCCGTCGCATAAACTGCGGCTTCGAGCGTGTCGCCCGCGACGACGGGGCCGTGATTGGCGAGAAGCACCGATGAATAACGCCCTGCCAAGCCTTTGATCGCATCGGCAACAGCAGGGTCGCCGGGGCGATAATAGGGGACGAGCGCGGTCGCGCCGACGCGCATTAGGTAATAAGCGGTCATCGGCGGCAGGACGGCACGCGGGTCAATCTCCGGTAGCATCGAGACGGCGACCGAATGGGTGGAATGCAGATGCACGATGGCGCGGGCCGAGGACCGCGTTTCATAGAGCGCACTATGCAACGGGATCTCTTTCGTCGGCGCATCGCCAGAGACGAGACGTCCACTGCTATCGAGCCGAGAGATCGTCGCCGGATCGAGAAAACCGAGGGAGGCGTTGGTCGGTGTCACGAGCCAGCCGTCATCGTCTAGCCTGAGGCTGATGTTCCCGGACGACCCCGGCGTTAGGCCGCGATCGTAGAGGGATTTGCCATAACGGCAGATCGCCTCGCGCAGTTTCGCCTCGCTCATTGTCCCGGAACCCTTCCAACCGACTGAGAGGGGTGGTATCCGGTGAAACAGTGCCAGAGGTCAAGGCGGCGTCAAAGCCGCCAGCAACAAGACCCGGCTGGGGAGTGAGCGAGAATGCCGCGTTTTGCCGCCAACCTGTCAATGATGTTCAACGAAGTGCCGTTCCTCGACCGTTTCGATGCGGCGGCGCGCGCCGGTTTCGAGGCAGTCGAATATCTCTTTCCTTATGAGTTTCCGGCTGAAGAAATCGCCGAACGGTTGCAGCGCAATAATCTCACGCAAGCCTTGTTTAACCTGCCGCCCGGCGATTGGGCGAAGGGGGAGCGTGGGCTCGCCGCATTGCCAGAGCGCACGGCTGATTTCGATGCGGCACTGAAGACGGCGTTGCCTTACGCCAAAGCGACAGGCGTCAAAAAAATCCACATGATGGCGGGGCTCGCGGACCGAAAAAATCCGCTTGCGATCGCAAGCTATAAAAATTCGGTACAGAAGGCAGCAGAGTTTTTTGCGCCGCATGGGGTCGCCATTCTGCTTGAGCCGATCAATGCGCGCGGGATGCCCGGTTATTTCCTGAATGATTTTCCATTCACCGCAGCGTTGATCGAAGACCTTGGTCTGCCGAATGTGAAGCTGCAATTCGATATCTTCCACCGTCAGATTATTCATGGCGATGTTGTGATGGCGATGCGCGCGATGTTCCCGCTGATTGGGCATGTTCAGATCGCAAGCGTGCCGTCACGCCATGAGCCGATGAGCGAAGAATTGAACGACGCGTTCATTTTCGCCGAACTCGACCGGCTCGGTTACGACGGCTTCATCGGTTGCGAATACATCCCCGCTGGTGGCACGGTCGACGGGCTCGGCTGGTTTGCCGAATATCGTCCGCGCTGAGGAAAACCATTATGGCTATCGTTCTGGGTTGCATCGCTGACGATTATACGGGCGCTTCCGATCTCGCGAATACGTTGAAGAAAGCGGGTTTGCGGACCGTGCAAACGATTGGCGTGCCTGCCGCCGATTATCGGTTGCCCGATGTCGATGCGGTTGTCCTTTCGCTGAAAAGCCGCTCTATTGATCCGACAAAAGCAGTTGCACTCTCGCTCGCAGCCTATGCTTGGCTCAAGGCGCAGGGTGCTTCGCATATTTTGTTCAAGATTTGTTCGACTTTTGATTCTACCGATCGCGGCAATATCGGCCCGGTGATGGATGCACTGCTCGAAAATACCGGCGACGATTGCATCATCGTAACGCCTGCTTTTCCAGAAACGAAGCGCACCGTCTATATGGGCAATCTATTTGTCGGCCATATACCGCTTAATGAAAGTCCGTTGAAGGATCACCCGCTTAATCCGATGCACGATTCCAATCTTGTGCGCGTGCTGCAGCGGCAAAGTAAAAATCAAATCGGCCTTGTCGATTTAGCCACGATCACCAAGGGCGCAACGCCCATCAAAGCGCGTATGAAAGAGATGGCACGCGATGGCGTCCGTGCCGTTATCGTCGATACCGTTTTCGACGCCGATCTCGGCCCCATCGGTGAAGTCGCAGCAGACACTCATTTGTCGGTTGGCGCATCGGGTCTCGGCTTGGGATTGGCGCAGGCTTTCGTTAAACGCGGACGCGGCGGCACATCTGAGGCGGCGGTTGTGCCGTTGGCGCCGAGTGCAGCGGCGTGCCTCGCCGGAAGCTGTTCGCAAGCCACGCTCGGGCAGGTCACGGCGGCTGAAAAAATCATGCCCGTCTTTCGGCTCGATCCCGCCGATTTGATGGATCGACGCGGTGCCTATCTGGACGAAATCGTCGTCTGGGCAGCAGAGCGCCTCCCGCAGGGCCCGGTTCTTATCGCCAGCACCGCAACGCCCGATCGGGTCCGCGCGCTTCAGGGCCGCTTCGGACAGGCAGAGATCGGCCACGCAATCGAGCAGGCCATGGCCGATCTGGCCGAGCGTCTGGTGGAGAAAGGCGTCCGCCGGCTGGTGGTGGCGGGCGGTGAGACATCGGGAGCAGTTGTTGACCGGCTTGGCGTGCCAGGCTTCGTCGTCGGACCGGAGATAGCGGCCGGCGTTCCGGTTTTGGGGGCGAGCGGATACCGCTATCCCATGCTGATCGCGCTCAAATCTGGCAATTTCGGCGGGCCGGATTTCTTTGCTGACGCTCTGAAACTGATGGACTGATCAGGCGTCTTCGGGATCGGGCTTTTCCATCCATTTGATCACCGGCATCAAGGGCAAAATCCATCCGAGCCCGGCAACCACATAATAGAGGTTTTGCCAGATCTTGTCGGCGTCCTGTAGCCGTCCTTGCGCAAGAGCCATGGTGACAAGCGCATAGATGATGACGAAGACGAGGATGAAAACGGCTCCGAAGAATTTGCGGGTGCGGCGGCGCATGGGTGACTTCTGGGCTGTTGCGGCAATCGCGCCCGTTGCCGGAGCGCGGCCAAGTCTTTAACAGTCCGGACGCAATCCGTCGATCAGGTCAGCCATGTCTGTCATGTCCTCTGCGTCCACCTTGTCTGAAGTTCATCCGGCCAAAAGCCCGAACCGAGCCGCCGTGCGGCGCTGGCTGGTGCTGATGATTGGACTTATCGTGTTGATGGTGATGGTGGGCGGGGCAACGCGCCTCACAGGTTCGGGCCTCTCGATCACGGAATGGCGTCCCGTGACCGGGGCCATCCCGCCGCTCGACAATCAGGCTTGGCAGCTCGAATTCGACAAATATCGCGCCAGCCCGCAATACGAACTTCTCAATGCCGGTATGGAATTAGCGGAGTTCAAATTCATCTATTGGTGGGAATGGGGACATCGCCAACTGGGACGATTTCTTGGCGTTGTGTTCGGCTTGGGGATTGTCTGGTTCGCGCTGACAGGGGCCCTGCGTGGGCGCGAGCTTTTGATGGCGATAATGATTGCCGGCCTTGGGGGGCTGCAAGGCACGATCGGCTGGATCATGGTCGCATCAGGCCTCAAGCCGGGCATGGTGTCGGTCGCCCCCATTAAGCTGATGCTTCATCTCACGCTGGCCAGCATTATTCTGGCGCTGCTGACCCTATTCTCTGCCCGCTTCGCTCCACTGCCCAAAATAGACCGCTCCGCCTCACGGGGCTGGGCTGTGGCTGTGCTGGCTGTAGTGTTCGTTCAGATCGCGCTTGGTGCGCTGGTCGCCGGCTCCCGCGCCGGACTGACTTTCAACACTTGGCCATTGATGGATGGCCGCTTTGTGCCTTCGCAAGAAACGCTCTTTGCTGTGACGCCTTGGATGCTGAATCTCGCCGACAACGTCGCTTTGGTGCAGTTCAACCATCGGATAGGCGCGTTTCTGGTTTTGGCCATCGCCTTAATCGCTGCCATGAAGGCGCGGGGCCTCTCGCCCGCCGGTCCGGCTGCTGCGCGCACAACATTGATCGCGGGTCTTGTACTGCTGCAATTCGCGCTTGGCGTGATGACGCTTATTTACGCCGTGCCACTATCGCTCGCGCTAGTCCATCAAGTCCTTGCGATGTTCATTGTGATCGCGGCAGCCTGGCACGTTGCCCGCTCGCGCGCCGACTAGGCGTCCGTCAACGCGGCGTTTGCGCTCTTTGTGAACAGCGCGCCGATGTTTTCGACGAGAACACCCGACGACGTCCGAACGACGAGGCCTTTTTCCTGCAAGGCCAGAACCTTGCGTCGCGCCGTCTCACGCGAAATCTGAAGCGCCTTTCCGATATCGGCGATCGAAACGGGCCTTAATGTGACCTGAGCTGGCCCATCAATCCAAAGATTGAGTTTTAAGATATAGATCAGGATCAGGGCGTCTTCGGTTGTCAGATCGCCGGCCGACCTTATTCGTTCGAGGAGATCGTAGACATTTCGGGTCGAGCGTTCGACCTCTAGAATGTCCTGACGTTCATCGCCTCGCAGTTCGTCATCTGTCCGTTTATCCGACATCAAATCTTTACCCAAACGGCCGACTCCGGCTCTTAGGTTCAACTTGTCGCATAGCCGCCCAAATGGTCAATTCCTCCATTATGGTTCTTCGGCCCGCTACGGGCCGAGCCGCATGCCCGTTTTGGGTTATTGAAACTCGGTTTATCCGGCAAACTCAGAACGGACGCGTGCGCTGTCTTCCCCTAGCGTGGGAACGCGCTGCGGTCGACCGGCGCGCCTTCCTACGGGCAGATCAGCCAGAGCAATCGTCTCGTCACCGATTGCGGCGAGTTGTGCGGCAAGATGCGGATGGGCTTCGAGATCCGCAACAGAACTCAACCGGGCGCAGGCGATGCGCGCCTTGATCAAAGCCTGAATGAGCGCGTCGCGGTCATACTCGGCAAACACAGCATCGATGATGGCATCCATGGCAGGCCGGTTAGCGCAGCGCTCCTCATTGGTCCGGAAACGTGGATCGTCCGCAAGCTCCGGCTGCGCAAGCACCGTCTGACATAATTGCAGCCATTCGCGGTTCGACTGGACAGCAATCAGCAGGGCCTTGCCATCTCCGGCCTTGTAGAGGCCATAGGGAGCCAGCGTGGCATGGGCGACGCCGATCCGTTGCGGCGCTCGCCCTGCATAGCGCTGATAGAGCAGCGGCACGTTCATCCAGTCAGCGAGCACGTCAAACATCGCGATGGATAAATCGATGCCGCGCCCGGTTTTCGCCCGGAGCAACAAAGCGCGCAGGATCGCCGAGAACGCGGTCAAACCTGTTGCGATGTCGCAGACAGAAACGCCAACGCGAGCCGGACCGTCCGGCGTCCCGGTAATGGAGCAGAGGCCCGTCTCCGCCTGCACCAGAAGATCGTAAGCCTTCATGGCGGCCATCGGGCCGGTGCGGCCATATCCGGTGATCTCGCAGGTGATGAGACCCGGATTCGTTTGGCGCAGAATTTCGCCTGAAAACCCGCGCTTTTCGAGCGCGCCGGGTGCGAGGTTTTGGATCAGGACATCCGCTTTGCGAAGAATGCGTTGAAGCAGAGCTTGATCCGTCGCGTCCTCGATATCGAGAACGATGGATTCCTTTCCGCGATTGAGCCAGACGAAATAGGCGCTGTGGCCCTTCGCGGCCCGATCATAGGCGCGGGCGAAATCGCCTTCTTTGCGTTCAACTTTGATGACGCGGGCGCCCGCATCCGCCAAGAGCAAGCCGCAATAAGGAGCCGCAACCGCTTGCTCGATGGATACGACGAGAAGGCCTTCCAGTTCGCGACCCAAACCCTCAGCGTTCATGCCAGCCTCCCAAGTGCGGCGACAACATCACGCTAACCGGGGCTGAGGCAAGTCTCCTTTTCGTGAACTAGTCTCCTTTTCGTGAACAAGTCTCCTTCTCGTGAAAGATTGAGCGCACGCGTTTAAAGTGCGCGTTCGACATAGCCCCGCGAGGTCATGCATCCATTCAAGAGCTTGAGATCGTATTGGGCTTCCTTTCCATTGACTGAAGCCAGCGCCCGGCATTGCTGCAAATCGGCTTGTCCCTGCCGGGTCAGAGTGGGATTACCCGCCATCCGTTGCCCATCGGCGCGCGCCCAGACCATATTGCTGGGCATCTCGGCTATCGTGCGCTGTGCCTGTCGGGGAGCGCAGCCTGCAACGGTAAGGATGACACAGGTTGCAGCAACCAAAGTCAGTGGCATTTCCATTCACACCTCCCACGCTAAACAACGAGATCGTTCCATAACGTAAGGGAAAGTCAATCTGCACAATTGCGGCGTGCTGAAACCAAACAATTCTGCGCAGGGTAAGATCGCCAAGCCTGAGCTGTGCTTGCGGCATGAGCAACGGGATAAAAGGCGTGTCTGGTGATTTCGACGCGCCGTCACGATTCAATGTTCGCTTGTGTTGAACGGCTCGCTTTGGGATGCAAACGGCAAATCAAGAACCCGAGCAGGGATAACGAATAGACTTGCTCCTGCAGGATGCCGATCGCTAGGCCGAAACCTAGCCTCATCGGATTCCCGACGTCCGTCTTGTCGATAAGAAAAAAGCGTTGTTCGCAAACTATAGAAAGTGGTGAGCGCGCTGGGATTCGAACCCAGGACCTACTGATTAAAAGTCAGTTGCTCTACCGACTGAGCTACGCGCTCTGACTTCGCGGCCCCGTGCTATCCGCGTTGCGGCGGGGGGTCAAGGCTATAGGACCCGTTCTGCGCAGATTTGGCTGGGAATGGTGAAAAAGGGGCCGGATAACCGACCCTTAAAGGCCCCCTGACGGAAAAGGCGAGGAAATGGGCCATAGGCCCACTGCCGATCGGGGAGGCAAAACCGGTGTTTGCCAAGACCTGACGCAAAAAGCAGCCCAATAAACCTGATCGGTGAGTTAGGCTGCCGTACTGTGTTCTGGCAATTGCGCAAACATGGCAATGAGGCCACGGTCGCCCAGTAGCACCATTGCCTCTTTCGGTTGGATAAAAGCGATCACATCGTCGGCGCTCTCGGCATCACGGATGCGGGCTTCGGCAATGGCGCGCTCAGGTTGCACGGCGCCGCGCTTGCGCGGTTCGCCGGCCGGCAATTCGGCGATGTGGAAATGCCTGAGTGCCTCGTCGGCGTGAAGGGCACGCAGGCCGTTGTCGTCATCCAAGCCCATGGCTGAGAATTCACGCATCAGCGCATTGGCACGTGTCGCAATAGGAGGCGGCGAGGCTTCTTCAGGCGTCACCAGTAGGCCCATATGTTTGAGTGCCAAGCCGATGGATAACATGCCCGACGCCGCCGAGATCGGGATCGCCAGAACGAGGCCGATGATGGTGGGCGACATCCAACCGGCGAGCGATGGCGCGAGCAGGAACGCCGACACGCCGGTGAGAACGCCAAAAGCAGTTTGCAAACGATGCCGCCGGACGATGTCGCGGAAGGGAATTGAACCGTCGTCGCGCCGCTGTGGGTTCCAGCCTGCATCCCGTCCGAGCACAATCTGGATGACCACACCCGACTGGATCACCATCAGAATGGGCGCCAGTAAGGCCGAGGCAATGATCTCGATCAGTGCGGACGCAATCAGCAGAAATCCGCCACCTGCGGCGCGCCTTTCTGCTTGACGGAACAAAGCCAACAAAAGACCGAAAAATTTCGGCGCAAGGAGAATCAGCATCGTGATGCCGAATAATTGCAGCGCGCGTTCAGCATCGAAGCGCGGCCATGCTGGGAAAAGCGAAAACTCCTTTGTAAAATATTCCGGCCGCACATAACGCGTCTGTAACACCAGCATGATGCCGACAATGAGCTGCAAGAGCCAAAACGGCGAAGCGAGGTAGGACATGATGCCGGTGGCGAAATGCTGCCGTGTCGCCAGTTTAAGTCCGGCTGTACCGATGACCCGCGTATGCTGCAGATTGCCCTGACACCAACGCCGATCGCGCGTGGCGAGATCGATCAGCGAGGGCGGGCTTTCTTCGTAAGACCCTTGCAGGTCGGGCAACATGTAAACCGACCAGCCTGCGCGACGGATCAAAGCGGCTTCGACGAAATCATGGCTGAGAATATGTCCACCGAAGGGCGGCTTGCCCGACAAGGTCGGCATCCCGCAATGATCGGCAAAGGCACGCGTGCGGATGATCGCATTATGGCCCCAATAATTACCGTCACGCCCCGACCAGATCGCGAGGCCGGTGGCGATGATAGGGCCGTAGAGGCGGGCCGCAAATTGTTGCAACCGGGCAAACAGAGTGTTGCGATTGATGATGAGCGGAAGCGATTGAATGATACCTGAATCGGGATCCGCCTCCATCGCCGCGGCAAGCGAAACAATGCAATGGCCCGTCATCAGGCTGTCTGCATCGAGCACGAGCATATGCGCGTAAGAACCTCCCCATCGCGTTACAAAGTCCTCGATATTGCCGGCTTTTCGTCCGATATTTTTGGGGCGGTGCCGATAAAAGACCTGAGCGCGACTAGCAAGCCGCGCGCGCAGGTCGCGGAATGCACGCTCCTCAGCGATCCACGCATCGGGCTGAGTTGTATCGGACAGGATGAAGAAATCGAAATGCGCGATTTGCCCTGTCGCTTCAATGTCCTCGATCATGGCATAAAGGCAGGCAAAAACCCGCGCCGTCGCTTCATTGTACACCGGCGACAAAACGGCTGTCCGTGCTTTGAGATGCGGAGGCAGAGGAGGTGCTGGCTTACGGCGGATCTCGCCGATGAAGCCAACGATTGCACTCGTGAACGCAATTGCGATCCATGAAAAATTGATCGTGAAGAGAACGAGCAGCGCCCACTGCAATAGTGTGACGGACGAAACCGAAACGACCCGGTACATCTCGAACGCGCCCCAACCGGTCAATGCCAATCCGCCACCGAACACGAAGAGACGGGATAGGTAGGGGGGGCGATAGGGCCGTACGGGTTTGCGCACCTCGGCCGGGCCGAAACGACGCAAGGATTGCACCGGCATATCGAGACGATTTTCAGGCGGCAGGGCAGGTGCGTCGGCCGGGGTGCGTTCCACCCCACCGGCGCCATCTTGGCTTGCGCGGTCTTGCGTCAAGGCGTCCAGCGATAGAGCCATGTTTCCGTCAGCGGCCTGCCGTTCGATTCCAGGAGAAGACGCAACTCGCTTGCGTTCTCCCCGCCCGGATCAAGCACGAATCCGACGCGCACCAATTTTTGCTCCGGATAGGTCCATAGACGCAAGCCCGATACCTGCCCCGGAGAGGCTCCTAATACAGGTTTCATGTCGGCGAGCAATTGGGGCTGTTTGAAGGCCTCACCAACGAAATCGACCATAAAGCGGCGGCGGCGCCCCCCGGCTGACCCAGTCCGCGTTTCGGTAACAATCGCCAGATCGGGCCGGTCCGGCGGTTGCCAGCTCCAAAACTGCCGATAGGCGAAGAAGGTTTCAGTGCCCGGTTGCAAGCCCTGCTTCGGCCGCCAATAGGCGATGACATTGTCGTTGATCTCGTTCTCGGTCGGGATCTCGATCAGCTGCACCATGCCTTGGCCCCATTCGCCGATGGGTTCGATCCACAGGGAGGGACGACGTTCGAAATTCTGGTCGCCATCGCGAAAATCGCGGAAATCACGCAAACGCTGCACAAGCCCGAAACCTTTCGGCGAGGGATCGACGAAGCTTGATATCTGCAGCATATCCGGATTGTTCAGCGGTCGGTAGATCCATTCCTTGTTGCCGTTATGGATCGACAAACCCGACGATTCGAAAACAGCTGGGCGTGGATCGTCATTATTGCGACGCGTATTAGGTCCAAAAAAGTAGGTCGACGTCATTCCGGCAAGACCGACATTGTCGACCGGCGTGCGCGCAAAGAGCGTAATTTCTGTATCGATAATAGAAACATCGCTCGCGCGCAGAATGAAACGATAAGCACCTGTCACACTCTCGCTATCGAGCAGCGCGTGGACAACGAGATTGTCGCTCGCTTGCGCCGGTTGCTCGATCCAGAAGGCGCGGAAGGCCGGGAATTCTTCCCCCTTGCTGTCGCCTGCTTTTAACGTGAGCCCACGCGCCATGACGCCCAAATTCTGATAACGCGCAGAGGAGCGGAAGAAGGTTGCGCCTTGAAAGATTCCGACTTCGCGCATTTTTCCGTTCTGCGCATCGCCGAGCACGCGAAAGCCAGAAAAGCCGAGATCTGGAAGCGTGGCGGGTGGCTGCAATCTGCCGTAATCGAATTTTGAGCGATCATAAATAACCCGCCGGATCGTCGCATCCTCGACGACGAAGAGCGTCACCTGAGCCTGAAAAGCGTAGCCGCGATGCAATGGCTCGACAACGAAGGGCCGGTTCTCGCCAGACCAGATTTGCGCCGAAGGTAACGCGCGAATACCGATATAGGCTTCGTAGTTGAGATTGCTGAGCGGATCGGGCAGGTCGGTCGGCGGCGGTGTGTAGGGGCGTCTCGACAACAAGCGCGCCAAATCGATGACGAGCGACGGTGAAAATTTTTGCCCGTCGCCAAGCGTTTGTTGGATAGCGGTTGTTGCAAAGCTTTGCGCGAAAGCGGGCGCGGCCAAAGCGCTGGCAAACGCGCCGATGCCAATCCGCAATGCCGCGCGGCGGTCCGGATCAAAGCCGGGGGCGGGTAAAGGCGAAATGGCGCCGGCCATCGAATCAACTTTGGAAAGGAATGCGACCCGACCGGTAGCCCGGCCCATTTGCACCCCAGCGCCCAAGGTCTAGGCATCTGGAATACTTGCCTCAATAGCACATCCCGGACCTCTGGCGAGGGGGAAAGTCATGCTTTATCAACCCTGTTTCCGAAAAAGCTTAACGGCTTATACGGCGCCGGCTGATCCAGGCGCGCAGCCGGGCTGGTCATCCCGTGCGCCGAACGTCTAGAACGCGAACTGGGGGCATTCAGTGCCCGACCAACCATCGTTCCAAAGGGTGAGACCGACCATGACCGCAACGTCGCGCCGTCTTGTTGCCGTGATCCTCGCAGCCGGGGAGGGGACGCGGATGCGTTCTGCCATCCCGAAGGTTCTGCATCCTGTCGCAGGCCGTCCGATGCTGGGCCATGTCATCCTTGCCGCCGCCGATGCTGAACGTTTGATTGTGGTCGTTGGCCCAGGCCGTGACGATGTCGCCGCCTATGCGCGGTCGATCCGTCCGGATGCCATCGTTTGTGTCCAGACCGAGCGCAAGGGAACGGCCCATGCCGTTCTCGCGGCTGAAAGTGCGATCGCCGATGCGGCGAAGGCGGGTATCGAAGACTGCATTATTCTGTTTGGCGACACACCGCTCATCGCGGCAAAGACACTTGCCAGCCTGCGGGGTGCGCTCGCGGCCGGCTTAACAATCGCCGCCCTTGGCTTTGAGGCGCGTGATCCTACCGGATATGGGCGCATCCTCATGGATGGAGATACGCTTATGGCCATTCGGGAGCATAAGGATGCGACCGAGGCCGAACGCGCTGTTACGCTGTGTAATGCCGGTTTAATGGCCGTCGACGCGCAGCAGGCTTTGCCGCTTTTAAAGCGCGTGAAAAATGATAATGCGCAAATGGAGTATTATGTGACTGACCTCGTTGCGCTTGCGCGCTCCGATGGTGGCAAAACTGGTACCGTTATCGCCGATGAGGCCGAAGTCATGGGCGTCAACGACCGCGTTCAACTCGCTCAGGCCGAAGCGGCCATGCAATCACGGCTGCGTGAGAAGGCGATGCGGGATGGCGCAACCCTAATTGCGCCGGAGACGGTTTATTTCTGGGCCGACACAATTGTTGGTCGCGATGTAATGATCGAGCCTCATGTGGTGTTTGGGCCGAATGTGTCGATCGCCGATAATGTTACGATTCATGCCTTCAGCCATATCGAAGGCACGTCGATCGGGAATGCAGCACAGATCGGCCCGTTTGCCCGCCTGCGTCCGGGGAGCGAGATTGCGGCACGTGGGAAGGTTGGCAATTTCGTTGAAACGAAAAATGCCAAAATTGGAATGGGAGCGAAGGTCAACCATTTGAGCTACATTGGCGATGCCAGCGTCGGCGCTGATGCCAACATTGGCGCAGGAACGATCACTTGCAATTACGATGGTTTTGGCAAGTTTCGTACAGAGATCGGTGCGGGCGCTTTCATTGGATCGAACTCATCACTCATCGCACCGGTGACGATTGCCGATGGGGCTTATGTCGGCTCTGGCTCTGTGATCACCGACAATGTACCGGCCGACGCACTGGCAGTGGCGCGTAGTCGTCAAGTCACGCGAGATGGGTGGGCAAAACGATTCCGTGCATCCAAAGGCAAGGACAAGGCCTGATTGTCGTTACATTCCGACACGGAAGTTGATTTGAGCTGTTCTGTACGGCCTTCTATCCAGAAGGCGGATTTTTGAAGGGGTGACATTCCATGTGTGGCATTGTCGGCATTCTCGGTCGTGAAAAGGCCGCGCCACTGGTGATTGAATCTCTTAAAAGGCTTGAATATCGGGGCTATGATTCCGCCGGTGTTGCTACGCTTGAGGATGGTCACATCACGCGGCTGCGTGCCGAAGGCAAGCTGCGCAATCTCGCCACGAAACTTGAGTCTCATCCGCTCAACGGCACGATTGCCATTGGTCACACACGCTGGGCGACCCATGGCAAACCGACTGAGAACAATGCGCATCCGCATGCGACAGATAAGCTGGCTGTTGTGCATAACGGCATCATCGAGAATTTTCGCGAATTGCGGAAGATGATGGAAGCCGAGGGCATTGTTTTCAAGACCGAAACCGATACTGAAGTCGTCGCTCAACTTGTCACGCGCGAGCTGGCCACGACCAATGATCCGCGCATGGCCGTTGCACGTGCCTTGCCACAATTGCGTGGCGCGTTTGCGCTTGCATTTATCTTCGAAGGTGAACCTGACCTTATGATTGGTGCACGCCAAGGAGCGCCTCTTGCAGTTGGTCATGGCGATGGCGAAATGTATCTTGGCTCAGATGCATTGGCATTGGCACCCTTTACCGACACAATAACATATCTCGACGATGGTGATTGGGTTGTCTTAAACCGCGCAGAAGCTGAATATCGGGATGCAAATAACCTTCAGGTTCTACGGAAGAAGCAGAAGACGAGTGCCGGTGCCTTTCTCGTTGACAAAGGCAATCATCGTCATTTCATGGCAAAGGAAATCCACGAGCAGCCCGAAGCTGTCGGGCGTACGCTCGCCCATTATCTTGACATGACGAGGGCCGAAGTGGCGCTGCCCTTCACCTTGCCTTTTGCGTGGAAAGATTTAACGCGTTTGACGATCTCAGCTTGCGGCACCGCCTATCTCGCAGGTTACATTGGCAAATATTGGTTTGAGCTTTATGCGCGGCTGCCGGTCGAGATCGATGTCGCATCAGAATTTCGCTATCGGGAAGCGCCTCTTCCGGAAAAAGGGCTTGCGATATTTCTGTCTCAATCCGGTGAGACCGCCGACACACTCGCAGCACTCCGCTATGCTAAACAATGCCACCAGAGTATATTGAGCGTCGTTAATGTCACGACATCAACGATAGCGCGCGAGAGTGACATCGTTGCGCCAATCTTGAGCGGGCCTGAGATTGGCGTTGCCTCTACAAAAGCGTTTACGTGTCAGTTAGCGGTCTTGGCCTGTCTTGCGATTGCGGCCGGTGTCGACCGCGGTACGCTCAGCAAGGAGGAGGCCGCACGCCTCGTCAACGAGCTGATTTTGACGCCCGGGCGCATCTCGGAAGCGCTGCATCGCGAAGCGTCGATCCGCGATATTGCCCAGCGCCTGACTAAGGCGACGGATGTACTCTACATTGGTCGCGGCCCGGCCTATCCTCTGGCGCAGGAGGGCGCGCTCAAGCTCAAAGAAATCTCCTACATTCATGCGGAAGCCTATGCAGCTGGCGAGCTGAAGCATGGGCCTATCGCCCTGATCGACGAGAAGATGCCGGTCATCGTGATCGCTCCGCACGATCCACTCTATGAGAAAACCATCTCCAATATGCAGGAAGTGGCGGCGCGTGGGGGCAACATCATCCTGATCGCGGAGGATCAGGCAGCCGAACAGAGCGGCCTCGACGGTATAGCGTTGATCGCCATGCCGGGGATGGCATCCGATTTTGCGGCCATTCCCTATGCGGTGCCGGTACAGCTCCTAGCCTATTGGACAGCTTTTCTGCTCGGCAAGGATGTCGACCAACCGAGAAACCTCGCGAAATCGGTCACGGTAGAGTAAGGAAGTCGGGCTAAGCTCAATTTCCAAATGGCTATGACAGAACCGAACACGATCCCGTTGATTAACCCGCCGCCGGAGACGCCCAAGGCATCCTTCGGGCAAAGGCTGCGTGCTTATTTTCTGACTGGGCTTGTCGTGGCGGGGCCTTTGGCCATCACGCTCTACATCACGTGGTGGTTCATCAACCTAGTCGACGGTTGGGTGAAGCCCTGGCTCCCGTCGAGCCAATACACCGATTTGCCGCTCAACATTCCCGGGTTCGGCCTGCTGATTGCTTTCATCGGGCTTACAATTCTTGGATTTTTGACCGCGAGTATCGTTGGGCGTTCATTGCTTGACGTCTCCGATCTTCTGCTCGGGCGGATGCCGGTCGTCCGCAGCCTTTATCGTGGCATGAAGCAAATTTTCGAGACTGTCTTCTCCCAACAAGGCTCTTCATTCCGAACCGCAGCGTTGGTGCAGTTTCCCGGTCCGGGTATGTGGTCGATTGTGTTTCTCTCGGGCCCGCCGCAAGGCTCGATCAATGAGGCGCTGCCGGAACGGGATGCTTATGTCTCTTGCTTCCTGCCCTGTACACCGAACCCAACGACAGGCTTCTTTTTCTATCTGCCGCGCAAGGACATTATCGAATTGAAGATCACGGTCGAGGATGCAGCCAAGATCGTGATGTCGGCAGGATTGATCACGCCCGATGAACAGCAGCAAAAGCTGAAGGCGCTAGCCCATGAGGCTGGTGTGCGCGATGAGGAAAAGGCTGGCAGTTAATCAGCCAGCTCGCATCAGGCGCATCGCTGCGTCCCGCTCGAACAGATAGAGCAGGTTGCGGAGTGACTGGCCGCGTTCTGTTTCGAGCTTTGGGTCGCGCGCCAAAATCAGTTTGGCATCGTCGCGTGCAGCCGCCAGTAATTCGCCATGCTTTTCGGGGATGGCGAGACGGAAACCCGGCATACCTGATTGCCGTGTTCCCAAGACATCGCCTTCGCCGCGTAATTTCAAATCCTGTTCGGCGATGATGAAACTGTCTTCCGTCTCACGCACCGTCTCGAGCCGCGCACGCGCGACCTCACCCAAAGGGCTTTTGTAGAGCAGAAGACATGTAGACCGACCCACTCCACGCCCGACGCGGCCACGCAATTGGTGCAATTGTGCAAGACCAAAACGTTCGGCATGTTCGATGATGATGATGGTGGCTTCTGGAACATCAACGCCCACTTCAATCACCGTCGTCGCGACAAGAATTTGTGTGTCGCCGCGCGCAAAGGCCGCCATGGCGGCATCCTTGTCTTTGCCCTTCATCTTTCCGTGAACAAGTCCAACCTTGCTGCCGAATTGCGATTGTAAATCGGCAAAGCGTTCTTCCGCTGCGGCGAGATCGAGTTCTTCGTTTTCCTCGACGAGCGGACAGACCCAATAAATACGTTGCCCTTGCGCGATGGCTCGCTCGGCGCCACGCACAACCTCGTCGATCCGGTCGATCGCGATGATGCGCGTATCGATCGGTTGCCGGCCTGCCGGCTTTTCGCGTAAAGATGAGACTTCCATATCGCCGAAATAGGTCAGGACGAGTGTGCGCGGAATGGGCGTCGCCGTCATCACTAACATATCAACGGCATCGCCCTTGCGTCCCAGCGCCAGTCTTTGATGCACCCCAAAGCGATGTTGCTCGTCAATGACAGCGAGGCCGAGATCGCGAAAGGCCACGTCATCTTGAAAAAGCGCATGGGTGCCGACCGCGATATCGATAGGCCCGAGCAGGCCGTTGAGCGCAGTGGCGCGTGACTGACCCTTTTCGCGACCCGTCAATAAAACGATTCTGAGACCCGCAACGTCGCAAAGTGGTTTCAATCGTTCGTAATGTTGGCGGGCCAGAATTTCCGTCGGGGCCATCAAGGCGGCCTGATGGCCAGCCTCCACAACAGCTGCCATCGCCAGAAGGCCTACGATCGTCTTGCCTGATCCTACATCTCCTTGCACGAGGCGCAGCATCCGGTCTGATGCGGCAAGGTCGCTTTTGATGTCGGCAAGCGCTGCATTTTGTGCGCCGGTGAGAGAATAGGGTAGAGCAGCGATGATTTTCGCTTCGATCCGGCCATTGCCAACGCGTGCGATACCTTTTGCTTTCGTCATGGATTGGCGCACGATCAAGAGTGCTAATTGCCCCGCGAGTAATTCATCATAGGCGAGCCTCTGCCGTGCTAGAGAATCGGGGCCGAGCACCATCAACGAGTCGGGGCGATGAATATGCGCCAGCGAATCCCGAAACGAGGGCCAACCTTGTTTGGCCAGCCAAGCCGGATCCTGCCATTCCGGCAGTTCGGGACAACGTTTCAGTGCTTCGTTCACCGCTCGTTGAACGCCGCTCGAGAACAAGCCATGAGTCAATCCATAGACCGGCTCGAAACGTGGCAATTTTCTATAAGCTTCTGCATCTAATACGCGATCGGGATGCGTCATCTGCCGCATTCCATCGTAAAGTTCTATCGTGCCAGCGATATAGCGTTCGGCACCAAGCGGCAGCAGGTTTTCGATCCGTCCCGGCGGCGCATTGAAAAAAACGAGTGTGACGTCGCCCGTCTCGTCGCCGACCAAAACACGGAAGGGTGCGCGGCGGCGACCCGGTGGCGGCGGGCGATGCTGTTCGACACGAACCTTGACGACGAGCGGACTATCGATTTCCGTTTGTGCAATCGTTGGCGCGAGGCGACGGTCGATGGCACCTGTCGGAAGATGAAAAAGAAGATCGATCAGTCTTGCGCCATGACCATGGTCGCCGAGGAGCTTGTCATAGAGCGGAACTGTTTTCGGCCCAATACCCGGCAATGCGCTAACACCGGCAAAGAGAGGGTCAAGTTGATAGGGCCGCATGTTTTAACCCCAGCGCCGATGCGCCCACATCCACTGATCAGGATATTCGCGTATCCAATGCTCAAACTGCACCTGAATTTGTGCTGTGAGCGCGACAACGTCTTTGTCGCGATCGCCCGTTGGCTCGAAATGCATCAATTCGAATTCGCAATAGAAATACACACCTGCCTTGCGGATTACACGGCCAATGAGGATTGGAGCGTCTTGCGACAACGAAATGATCGCGGGAATTGTCGATGACGGCGCAGGATGTCCGAAAAAAGAAACGTTCACGCCGCGATAGTCACGCAGATCAGCGAGCAGCGCCGCAGCAGCCCCGTTCTTGACGGTGCGGATCATCTTTACCAGCGCGTCCTTACCCTTTGGAAATAATCCGAGCGGATAGAAGCGTTGACGCATGGCAACCACATCGGCATCAACGATCGGGTTCTTCAAGCGTTGATAGATGCCTGTCACGGGAATGCTCGTGGCTTGCGCGAAGGCAAGGGAAGCGACCTCCCAATTGCCGGAGTGCAGACTGACTACAACCAGTTTGTCGAGCGTTCTGAGACGATCCAAAGTTTCGGAGGAGGCTTTGAGCGATATGCGCGCTGGATCGGCATTAATGCGATCCAAATGGAATGCCTCGCCGAAATTGCGCCCCAGATTGCGCCACATTCGGTTGATGATCTGGCGCCGCTCCTGTGCCGGAATTTCAGGCAGGGCCATCGCGATTTGTTTCATCGCGCGCTTATCGCGTCGTAGCCAAGGGGCAATGGCCCGCCAGATCGCGCCGGAAAGCGCCGAGGCGACATCGAGTGGGAGCAATCTGGCAAACCCTGCGACGATGCGGAACCCGAATGCTTCGAGCCGCATGGCGGTTGAAACATCGGCTTTTGCGTGCGGTGCGCGGTCAGGGTCAGCGGCTTGGGCCATAAAGTGTGCGATTCCAGAGGGGTAACCGTTCCGCTGGCTAGCATGGCAGGGGCCAGACTGTCATCTGAGGCGCAGAGCGGCCATACCCGCCGTGCCGTTGACGCTGGCCTCAGTTCGGATCACAACGCGCCATCGCAACGGGATCCGCGCCTTGTCGTCCGTCCTCGCTTTGGCCTTGCCCTTCTTCGGGCTGATCTTTTTGGGGTTCTTCTGCGGCAAGCTGAAGAAACTGCCCGAGGCCGGCCTGCAATGGATGAATTTCTTTATCGTTTATGTTGCCCTTCCGGCTCTGTTTTTCAAACTGATATCGTCGGCCCCATTCGAGCAACTCGCCAATTGGCCCTATGTAATCGGTACCACGCTTGCCACCTACGTTGCCTTTGCGCTCGCCTTTCTGATCGGGATCATCACGATGAAAGGCCGCATCCGCGAAGCCACTGTGCAAGCGGTTGCAGGGGCATATGCCAATATCGGCTATATGGGCCCTGGCCTCACGATCTCGGTCATTGGCCCGGAAGCCATCGTCCCCACCGCGCTGATCTTTGTTTTTGACAACATCTTGCTGTTCACGCTGGTGCCGTTTCTGATGTCGCTTGGCGGCAGTGACAAGATGAAATTAGGCGAGACGGTCTGGTACATCGTCAAACGCGTCGTCACTCACCCTTTCAACGTATCAATCGCAGTTGCTGTTGTAGCCGCCTACTTTAAATTCCAACCACCTGCGGCCATCGACACGATGCTCACATTTTTAAAGAATGCGGCTGCTCCCGTGGCACTGTTCACGATGGGTGTGACGGTGGCCTTGCGGCCGGTCAAGTCTGTTCCATGGGAAATGCCTGCGCTACTTTTCATCAAACTTGTTCTTCATCCGATAGCGGTCTTCGTGATCTTGTCGTTGCTTGGCCCGTTCAGCCGCGAATGGATGATGACGGCAGTATTGATGGCTGCACTCCCTCCGGCGTTGAACGTGTTTGTGATTGCAAATCAATATCATGTTTATGTCGAGCGTGCGTCCACGGCGATCCTGCTCGGCACAATGCTCTCTGTTGGTACGGTGACGGCGCTTTTGTGGCTCATCACCGAGAATAAACTACCAACGAGCCTTTTTGCCTTCTAGCGCGAACTGCCGAGCCCTTGCCGCATCACGAAGCGGCGCAAGGGACCGATGGAACCTAGCAAAGTGAGACCCATGGAGCGCGCCGCATCGATCGGCAGAAATCCGGCCAGAAGCGAACGATTGAGTGCATCAACGGCATTGGTGCGAAAAGCGATATCGTTCAAACGGCCCTTGCGATAGCGCGCGAAACCCGTTTCAGAAACACCGTTCGAAAAAGCGTCGAGCAGATCCGCGACATCGCGCAGGCCTAGATTTAAACCCTGCGCTCCTATTGGTGGGAAAACATGCGCCGCTTCCCCCGCGAGCGCCACACCGGGAGCGATCACGTCGTGAACGGAAATACCGCCCATTGGTACAGCGCCGCGCGGCCCGTCGAGCCGCATCGCGCCGAGCATGGATTGCGCCTGATCCTCAACAGCACGCGCAAAGTTGACATCGTCAAGCGCCATCAGGCGTGCTGCGCGTGCAGGTTTGCACAACCAGACAAGACTTGAGCGCTTGCCCGGCAATGGTACCAAGGTGAACGGGCCTTCGGACGTGTGGAATTCGGTTGATGTGTCACGATGTGAGCGGTCATGTGCGAAGATTGCCGTGACGGCGGTCTGGCCGTAGGTCCATTCCTTCGTGTCGATTCCAGCAGCTTTACGAACCAGAGAGTTTCGCCCATCCGCGCCGATCAACAAATCCGCTTCGACGAAGCTCCCATCGGCGAGAACGATACGGCCTTGCTCGATGGCGGCCGCATTGTCGCGGATGCGGACGAGGCCTGCGGTTTTGGCGGCCTCTGCCGCGATCAAATCAACCAAAGCTGCCGATTCGACATTGATACCGAAAGCTGAAAGCCCAATCTCGGCGGAATCAAATGTGACGGGCGGTGCGCGCAGCAACCGCCCGGTATCATCGATGATGCGCAGATAGATCAGTGGCGCGCCATTGTCTTCGACGAGGACGCGCAGATCGATCCGCTCCAAGACTTGCAACGATGTTTCCATGAGCGCCACAGTGCGCCCGTCGCGCCGGGCTCCATCGGTCCCGACGACGGCGACACGCCGGCCCGCGCGCGCAAAACCTACACCCGCCGCGAGCCCGACGGCCCCGGCTCCAACGATGGCAATTTCGTAACGATCCGACATGCTGCGGTTTATAGGGCCGAAAGCCCATCGCATCCATCCGCAAAGGGCCGCATGTGAGGCGGCGCGAAGCCATGCTAAAAAAGCAATCATGAGTGCCGGCACCGAAACTGAACCTACCGTGTCTCCCACCGCTTGGGTCACACTGCTGACCCTTGGCGGTCTGATATTGGCAGGCTGGGGCGCTTTGTATGCCGCGCTTCCTCCCGGCTTGCCCTCTTCATCTGCGCTCTGGGCGGCCATGTGCAGCCCCGTGCCCCACCCATTGGATTGGGCGGAGGGTTACGCGACCGCGCTGACTGTATGGCTGCCGATGGTGCCAGCCATGATGTTGCCCTCTGCAATCCCCATGGCGCTCGCTTTTGCCGCGCGGATTGAACGGCAGGGCAGCACGATCAAGCCCATGCTTCTGATTGCGTCCTATCTTGGCGTTTGGTTGGCTGCGGCGTGCGTTTTTGCTCTTGTCCAGACCGCAGGGTCGCTGGTGGTCGCGCGCCTTAATTTGCCTGCTACGGCTTTGGGAATTCTCGGCGGCTTTGCCATAGGACTGGCGGGGCTTTGGCAATTTGCACCGCTAAAGCGCTTAAGCCTTGCCGTCTGCCGGCATGACTTCACCGATACCCCTAATAATCCGGGTTTTTGGCAGACAATCGAAATCGGAGCCGGGCAGGGCGTCGCCTGCATCCTCTGTTGCTGGGTTATGATGCTGGCGGCAGCAGCCGCAGGTGCCATGAGCCTTGTCTGGATGGCGGTGCTGGCTGCAGTGATGACGGCAGAGAAAATGATAGGCCAGCGGGCAACCACCACCCTAGGTCTTGTCCTAACCGCACTCGGCACCATGATTGCGGTAGGAGCTGTCGGAACTGATACTCTGATGGCCTATTGGCGCAGCTGAACCTTCTCATTGGATATCTCTTTTGGGCATGGGCTTAGGCGCCGCCCGCAATCCGGAGCCCATTTTGGCGCAGTCACCCATGAATCCCCAGCCCCGGCCGCTGAAAGAACGTTTGCCGGCCTATGCTGTTCACGCCTTGACGGCATCAGGAGCCGCATTCGCACTTTTGTCGCTGATTGCGGCTTTTCAAGGCGACCCTGCAGAAGCGTTCTTCTGGCTGGGGGTTGCGCTGATCGCCGACGGCCTCGACGGCCCGCTTGCGCGTAAAATCAACATCGCCGAACGCGTTCCTGCCGTAAATGGCGAGACGCTCGACCTCGTTGTTGATTTTACAACCTATGTTTTTGTGCCTGCTGCAATCCTGATAGCGTCAGGTCTGGCGCCGTTTCCGCTCCTCGTTTTTCTTGGCTGTGTGATCGTGGCGAGTGCGGCGGTCTATTTCGCCGATACGCGCATGAAGACAGAGGATAATTGATTCGCTGGTTTTCCCGCAGTGTGGAACCTCGTCGTTTTTTATCTGCTTGTATTCCCGTTGCCGCCTGTGATTATGGCGGCGCTTGTCATCGTGACGGCGGTTGCACAAGCCTTTCCCGTGGTTTTTGTCCATCCAATCCGCGTTAAGGCTTTTCGTCCGCTAACGATCGTTATGCTAGTTGTCTGGGCCGTAGCGGCCTGTTTTGCTATCTTCGATGATCTCAATCCTGGTGCCATTACACAGGCGGCACTTCTGGTGGCACTCGTTTATTTTGTTGGACTCGGCATTTTGCGGCGTCCTAAGAGCGCCAACTAGTAAGAGGATCGTTGTCACGCTTCTCGAATGGCTAGATAACCCGGTAAGCTGGGGAGCATGAACAACGTTCACTGCAATGGCTATCTCGGCAGCCATTGAGACGGTCAACTTCCTCGCTGCCAAGACAAAGCAGCAAAAAAGGGTGATACGCTCTCATTGATCGGAGGATGAACGGGTGGCAGCGGCAGCGTGAGCGGCGAACCTCACTGTCACCTTGTTGAGGCCATGGGCCTCAAGTATCTGCATCACCGCCGGCCGAGCCCCTGCTACGATAATCTCCGCGCCATGATTGCGCATCCTCTCAATCGTACTTTTGAGTGTGCGGACGCCGGAGGTATCGATGAAGGGAACAGCGGAGAGATCCAGCACAAACCGTTTGGGGACCTCGCCAATCCGGTCGAGGACCGCACCTACCTCGTCCGCTGCGCCAAAAAAGAACGGGCCTGAGATCCGATAGATGACGGTATCGGGATCTGCTTGCGCGGCGAGAGGCAAGCCCTGCCTGTTTTCATCGGCCACATCGTCTTCGATCAGCGGCACACCGTTTTCAACCGCCACAACTTCCGCCATGCGATGCATGAAAAAGATTGCGCCGAGCACAACGCCAACAGCGATGGCCTCGGTTAGGTCACGGAAGATGGTAAGAAAGAAAACGGCAAGGAGAATGATAGCTTCGCCGCGCGAGCGTTTGAGAATGGCTGTGAATTCGGCGCGCTCCGCCATGCCCCAACACACAATGGCAAGGATCGCAGCAAGCGATGCCAAGGGGATGTAGGCAGCGAGCGGTGCTGCTACCAACATCAGGAGTAGCAGCACAATCGCGTGGATCATGCCGGCAATGGGTGTTGCTGCGCCGCTTTTCACATTTGTCGCGGTCCGAGCGATCGTGCCTGTCACGCAGATGCCGCCAAACAGGGCCGAGCCTATATTGGCAAAGCCTTGGGCGACGAGCTCGCAGTTCGAGCGGTGTCTGCGGCCCGATAATCCATCCGCGACGACCGCCGATAGGAGGGATTCGATCCCGCCTAAAATCCCTATGGCAAAGGCGTCTGGTAAAAGCGCCAGCATTTTTGCGACAGAAAAGACTGGCAGTTGCGGTGTGGGCAACGCATCGGGAATACCGCCAAAACGAGAACCGATGGTGGCGACCGGATAACCCGCTTGGTCAAGTGCGACTGCCGCAAATGAGGCGGCGAGAATGGCGATGAGGAAACCCGGCCAATGCGGCTTCACTTTCCGCAGAATGAGGATGATCGCCATCGACAAAGCCGCCACGAAGATTGCAGCAGGATTGATGGTCGGCAGCGCCGCGGAGATAACAGCGAGCTTCGGAATTAGTGCGGCAGGCTCACGGTTTGGCAAGGTGAGACCAAGCAGATCGACGATCTGACTTGCCGCAATGACAACAGCTATCCCCGCCGTAAATCCGACCGTGACGGGGTACGGAATGTACTTGATGTAGGTCCCTAATCTGAGAGCGCCGATCGCAATCAGGATAACGCCACCCATGGCGGTTGCCATGATTAATCCATCGAGGCCCTGCCGCTCGATGATCGAGGCCACTAAAACGATGAATGCTCCCGCTGGCCCGCCTATCTGAAATCGGCTGCCACCAAGTGCCGATACGAGGAAACCGCCGACGATAGCCGTGATCAAGCCCCGGTCGGGCGTCGTGCCGGACGCCGTTGCAATTGCCATAGACAAGGGTAGTGCAACCATCGCAACGGTGATCCCGGCAACGAGATCGCGGCGGAGACGTTCAAGATCATAGCCTTCACGCAACGCGGTGATGAGTTTTGGAGTGAACACCCCACTGCTCGATCCGGCTGAAGCCATGCCCATCATGCATACCTTTTTCATCCGCTATACACAGTGACAGAGTCGAAACCGGCTTGTCACCTGCGGATCCACCGCTAGATTGCGTCTCAACCAAAAGGGAGGTCTCGCACCATGGCCAAAATGATCCGCGTCCATAAAGTGGGCGGTCCAGAAGCGCTTGTTTACGAGGATGTCGAATTGGCGCCGCCCGGTCCCAACGAGGTCCGGATCAAGCAGAAGGCCATCGGTCTTAATTTTATCGACGTCTATCACCGCACCGGCCTTTATCCGCAGCCCATGCCTTTCACGCCGGGTTCCGAAGGGGCAGGTGATGTGGTTGCAATCGGATCAGGCGTAACGGATTTCAAACCGGGTGACCGTGTGGCCTATGGCACGGCGATCGGCTCTTATGCTGAAGAGCGCAATATCGCTGCGGCCAATCTTGTTCATCTACCAGCCGCAATTTCTTATGAAACGGCGGCGGCGATGATGCTCAAGGGGCTCACCACGCAATATCTCCTGCGCCAGACCTATGTTGTTAAGCCCGGCGACACGATTCTATTCCATGCCGCGGCGGGCGGCGTTGGCCTCATCGCCGGTCAATGGGCGAAACATCTTGGTGCAACGGTCATCGGCACGGTCGGTGGTCCTGATAAGATGCAGCTCGCCAAGGACCATGGCTACGATTATGTCATCGACTATAAGAATGAGGATTTCGCCGCACGCGTGAAAGAAATCACGGGCGGCAAGCTCTGCCCGGTCGTCTATGACGGCGTTGGCAAGGCCACCTTCCCAGCGTCTCTCGATTGCCTTCGCCCTCGTGGCTTGTTCGTAAGCTTCGGTAACGCATCGGGCCCCGTCGACGCGTTCAATATCGGCTTGCTGGCGCAGAAGGGTTCCTTGTATGCAACGCGGCCGACTTTGTTCGGTTATGCCGGTACCCGCGAGTCTCTGGTTGCCATGGCGAAAGACCTATTTGATGTGGTCGCCTCTGGCGCTGTGAAGATCCCCGTCCATCATAGCTTTGCGCTGAAGGATGTCGCGGAAGCACATAAAGCCCTCGAAAGCCGCAAGACGACAGGCGCAACCGTCCTCATACCTTGACCGGCTTTCTCTGTTGAAACGGGGCCATATTCCATCTCGCCGCATTGCGGGAAGGTATGGCCCCGTGTTCCTATGGGGCAGAGAACCAGCGGCAATCTAGCCGCAGTGGATAAGGAATTCACGCGTGGCTGAGGTTGAGGGCGCAAACGCTCCCCTGTGCGTGCTCGATGGCATCGTCAAGCGCTTCGGCGATTTGACGGCCAACGATCATATCAGCCTGTCATTGCGAGCAGGCGAGATCCATGCGTTGCTCGGCGAGAATGGGGCTGGCAAGTCGACGCTCGTCAAAATTCTGGACGGGCTGCTCGCACCCGATGAAGGCCGGATTCTTTGGCAGGGACGGCCAATCACGCTCGCCAGTCCCGAGGATGCCGCCACGCTCGGCATCGGCATGGTGTTTCAACATTTCTCTCTATTCGACAATTTAACCGTGGCCGAGAATATCGCCGTCGCAATGCCTGCCGGCGTAGGTCTGCGCGTGCTGAACAAGCGGATCATGGAACTGGGCGAGCGCTATGGGCTTGCACTTGATCCCAAACGGGAGGTCTGGACACTTTCGGCTGGCGAACGCCAGCGTATCGAAATCGTTCGTGCGCTGTTACGCGAACCCAAATTGCTGATCCTCGACGAACCGACCTCCGTACTCACACCGCAAGAGGCAGACACACTTTTTGCGACGCTCGAAGAACTGGCCCGTCAGGGCTGCGCGCTTCTCTATATCTCGCACAGACTCGAAGAAGTAACGCGGTTATGCGACCGCGCCACAATCTTGCGCGGCGGCCGAGTTGTCGCGATGTGCAACCCGCGCGAAGAAACGCCGCAAAAAATCGCAAGTCTGATGGTCGGGACTGCGATTCCACCGCTGCACGATCGCGATAATAGGCCGGCCGATGTGCGTCTGTCGCTGCGTCGGTTGAATGCGGCACCCGCTGACTTGCACGGCATTGCATTGAAAGATGTTTCGCTTGATGTGCGTGGCGGCGAAATCCTCGGGCTTGCCGGTGTTGCGGGAAACGGTCAAAGCGAATTGTTCGAAATTCTTTCCGGCGAACGGGCGGCTCCCCAACGCGGCATGGTTCTCATCGACGGCGAAGAATGCGGCCTTGACGGGATCGATACACGCCGGCGTAAGGGCGCGGCCTTTCTTCCCGAAGAGCGCAATGGTCATGCCGCTGTCGGTGCCTTGTCTCTCCCGAACAATGTGGTGTTGTCGCGCCATGCGACGAGTGACATTGCGCCGCGCAACGTGATTGCGTTCGATCGCGCGCGCGCATTCTCCGATGCCATCATCGCAAAGTTCGACGTTCGAACCCCTTCGCCGCTCGCCGAAGCGGGAAAATTATCGGGCGGCAATTTGCAAAAATTCGTCGTTGGCCGTGAAATCATCGGCAATCCGCGTGTGCTTGTTATCGACAATCCGACATGGGGTGTCGATGCCGGGGCGGCCGTGCTGATCCGCCAAGCGTTGATCGATCTCGCCGCCGCGGGCACGGCGGTTTTGATGATATCGCAGGACCTCGATGAAATCTTCGCCATCGCGGATCGCATCGCCGTTATTCATCATGGGGCGGTAACCGCTCCCCGCAATGTTCGCACGGTGGCGCGCGAAGAAATCGGCTTGATGATGACGGGCGGGCAGGGTGCATCCCATGCGGCTTGAACTCATCCCTCGCAGCGACGTCTCGTCGCTTCAGCGGACGTTGGCACCGCTTTGGGCCATTCTCATTGCGCTTTTGATGGGCGGACTCATTGTCGCGTTTCTCGGTCGTTCGCCGCTCGCCGCTTTCAAGGTTTACTTCCTCGAGCCGCTGACCGATCCATGGGCTTTACAAGAGTTGGCCGTGAAAGCGACGCCGCTCATCATCATCGCGACGGGTCTCGTTTATTGCTTCCGAGCAAATCTTTGGAACATTGGTGCTGAGGGTCAATTAATCGTCGGGACGATCTTCGGTTCGATCGTGCCGCTTGCTACTGTTGGCATGGAATCCACACCTTGGGTCTTGCCGGTGGCGTTGTTATTAGGTGCGCTGGGTGGCGCGCTTTACGGTTCCATCCCGGCGTTTTTGCGTGTGCGTTTTGGCGTCTCTGAAATTCTCGTCTCTCTGATGCTTGTCTATGTCGCTGAACTGACGCTCGATTATCTCGTGCGCGGCCCATGGCGTGATCCGAAGGGATTTAACTTCCCGACGACGCCGAATTTCGAAAGTTTCGCGCTCCTACCCAATCTTGCGAGCGAGGGGCGCTTGCATGCCGGCATTATCATCGCACTGTTGTGTGCCGCCGTGACTTGGTTTGTGCTCAATCGTACGCTGTTTGGTTTTGGGATCAGGGTCGCAGGCGAAGCGCCGCGTGCCGCCCGTTTCTCGGGCTTCAACGCCAATCGCATGACGATTGCCGCTTTTATGATTTCCGGCGGTCTCGCCGGTCTCGCCGGAATTGTCGAAGTTACGGGCCAGATCGGCCAGTTGAAGCCGGCCATTTCGGGCGGACTAGGTTTCACCGCCATTATCGTCGCCTATCTGGGGCGGTTGCATCCGGTCGGGATTGTGTTTGGTGCGTTTGTCATAGCGCTCACTGTCTATGGTGGCGAAGCGGCTCAAATCACATTGAAACTACCGCTCGACCTCACGCGCACCTTTCAGGGGATTTTGCTGTTTTGCGTGCTGGCAGCCGATGCCTTGACAACCTATAAGCTGCGCATCGTGCGGGGGCTACACGCATGATCGGCTTTTGGGAATCCATTCTGTTGACGGTGATCACGGCGGCGACGCCTTTGTTGATCGCAGCGCTTGGCGAGTTGATCGTCGAGAAATCGGGTGTGCTCAATCTTGGCGTCGAAGGCATGATGGCAGTCGGTGCATCGACCGGCTTTGCCGTTGCCACGCTCACCGATTCATCCTCTATCGGCGTTCTCGCTGGGATTGCGGCGGGCATGGCGCTTTCGCTCATCTTCGCGCTGGTGACGTTGGGCTTCGCGGCCAATCAAGTTGCCGCCGGTTTGGCTTTGACCATTCTTGGCCTTGGCCTCGCTGGATTGCTCGGTGCCAAATTCGTCGGCACAAGCCGCATCGCGATCCCGCCCATTCATATCCCTGGCCTCAGCGATCTGCCCGGCATTGGTAAGCTCGTATTCGGCCAGAGCCCCTTCTTCTATCTTTCAGTCGTGCTTGCGGTTGGCGTGGCTTGGTTTCTGCGCAGAACGCGGGCGGGCCTTTCGTTGCGTTCGATTGGCGAAAACCACGCATCGGCCCACGCGCTCGGCCTCAAAGTATTGCGCACGCGCCTGCTGGCGATCCTGTTCGGTGGCGCTTGCGCCGGGCTCGCCGGGGCCTATCTCTCCCTCGTCTATACACCCTTCTGGTCACCCGGCATGACGGCCGGAAGGGGCTGGATCGCATTGGCGCTTGTTGTGTTTGCAAGCTGGCTGCCGCTGCGGGTGTTCCTTGGTGCCTATTTATTCGGCGCTGCGACTATTCTGCAGATGCATGCGCAGGCAGCCTCTATGGGTTTGCCCTCGCAGGCGCTGTCCGCCTTCCCCTATATCGCAACTATTGTGGCGCTTGTTCTCATCTCGATGCGCCGTGTGGGTGCGACACCGGCGCCCGGTTCACTTAGCACGGCTTTCGTACCGCCGCGCTAGACGATAGATTTCCGGCAAAGGCTGGCGCGGGTTCCAGCCGGATGCCCCTTTTTGGAAGACCCGAACGGAGAGGACGATGAACATTATGGTGAAGGTGGCAGGAGCCGCCGCCCTCGCGCTGGGATTGGCAGGTGCTGCCAGCGCGCAAGAAAAGCTGAAGATCGGCTTTATTTACGTCGGCCCTGTCGGCGATCACGGCTGGACCTATCAACATGATCAGGGACGCAAGGCGATTGAAGCGGCATTCCCCGGCAAGGTGGAGACAACCTTCATTGAGAGCGTGCCGGAAGCCGATTCCGAGCGTTCCATCGAACAGCTCGCCCGCACCGGCCACAAGCTGATTTTCACGACCTCTTTCGGCTTTATGGAGCCGACGCTGAAAGTCGCTGCGAAATACCCCAATATCAATTTCGAACATGCGACAGGATACAAGCGCGCAAAGAACGTCGCGACCTATTCAGGAAAATTTCATGAAGGTCGTTACGTCCAAGGCGTTATCGCAGGAAAGATGACGAAGACAAACACGATCGGCTATGTCGCGTCCTTCCCGATCCCGGAAGTTGTCGCCGGCATCAACGCCTTTATGCTCGGCGCGCAAAGCGTGAACCCGAATGTGAAAGTGAAGATCGTTTGGGCGGCGACATGGTTCGACCCGGGCAAGGAAGCAGACGCCGCCAAGGCGCTGCTCGATCAGGGTGCCGACATCATCACCCAGCACACGGACAGCCCGGCTCCGCTACAGCAGGCGGAAGCGCGCGGTAAGTTCGCGTTCGGCCAGGCATCGGACATGATCCGTTTCGCGCCGAAGGGTCAGCTCACCGCCATCATCGACGATTGGGCGCCTTACTATGTTGAGCGCGCACGCGTGCAACTCGAAGGTAAGTGGCAGAGCCAAGATGTGTGGGACGGTTTTGCCAAGGGCAAAGTCAAGATGGCGCCCTACACCAACATGCCTGACGACGTGAAGAAGCTCGCGCAGGACACGGAAGAGGCCATCAAGTCGGGCAAATTCAACCCGTTCAAATGCCCTGTGTTCGACCAGTCGGGCAAGGAAGTGAAGTGCGAAGGCAATGGCGCGCTCTCTGACGGCCAGATCCTCAGCTTGAACTATTACGTCAAGGGCATCGACGACAAGCTGCCGAAGTAAAAAGAATAATTCGGCTTTTAATTCTTATCCGCCGCGGCTCGTTAAGTCGCGGCGGAATTATTTTGTGATTACAAAATTCAATCTCGTCATTGCAAAACAAGGGCTAACTTTAAAGGCTATTTTTATGCACGCACTATCAACCTCATGGTAAGTAGAGACGAAGCCGCATTTCGAGCCACGAAGGATAAGATAACGCGCATGACCGCTGATCGCGTCCTTCGAAACGCAGTTCGCTGCATCGCTCCTCAGCTTGAGGAGGTGAGTTTGAAATACCCTTGGATTGTTTTATCGCTTCGCTACGAGCAATGAAAAACTAAACGAAACTAAACCGCCGTTCCGTGCAAATCATAAGCATCCGCGCGTTCGATCTTCACGCTGACGATATCGCCTTGGCGTAACGGGCGGCGCGACGCGACATAGACATGCCCGTCGATTTCCGGTGCATCCCATTGCGAACGGCCCTTGGCGACCGTGGCGCCCGGTTCATCGATGATGACCTTGATACGGCGTCCGACACGCGAGGCGAGACGCTTTGCGCTGATGGCTTGCTGCTTCTTCATGAACCGATCATAACGATCCTGTTTCACATCGTCCGGTACGATGTCCAAGCCGAGATCATTCGCAGGCGCGCCCTTGACCGGTTCATATTTGAAGCAGCCAACGCGCTCGAGTTTCGCCTCGTCGAGGAAATCGAGCAATTCTTGGAAATTCTCTTCCGTCTCGCCAGGAAAGCCGACGATGAAAGTTGAGCGAATAGCAAGATCGGGACAAATCTCGCGCCATTTTTTGATCCGCTCCAACACCTTGTCTTGCGAGGCCGGGCGCTTCATGGCCTTCAACACGCTTTGCGAAGCGTGCTGAAATGGAATGTCGAGATAAGGCAGCACCAAGCCTTCCGCCATGAGCGGGATCACATCGTCGACATGCGGATAGGGATAGACATAGTGCAATCGTACCCATGCGCCAAGCGAACCCAATTCGCGCGATAGATCGAGGAATTTCGCGCGGATGGTACGGTCCTTCCACTGGCTCTCCGCATATTTCACATCGACACCATAGGCCGACGTATCTTGCGAGACGACGAGTAGTTCCTTCACACCGGCGGCGACCAGCTTTTCAGCTTCGCGTAAGACATCGCCGGCAGGGCGTGAAACGAGATCGCCGCGCAGTTTCGGAATGATGCAGAATGTGCAGCGATTATTGCAACCTTCGGAAATTTTCAGATAGGCGTAATGGCGTGGCGTAAGCTTGATGCCTTGTTCTGGCACGAGATCGAGGAACGGATCGTGCTTCGGCGGCACCGCCTGATGCACGGCGTTCATCACGCTCTCATAGGCTTGAGGTCCCGTTATCGCGAGCACGCCGGGATAGGCTGCTGTAATGGCTTCGGGTTCCGCACCCATGCAGCCGGTAACGATAACCTTGCCATTTTCGCTGAGCGCTTCGCCGATGGCGGCCAGCGATTCCGCTTTCGCGCTGTCGAGAAAGCCGCAAGTGTTGACGATGACGGCGTCTGCCCCGTCATGCGTCTTGGTCAGCTCGTAACCTTCGGCGCGCAGCCGCGTGATGATGCGCTCGCTGTCGACCAGCGCTTTAGGGCAACCGAGGGAGACGAACGAGATTTTCGGCGCAGGCGCGGTCATGGTCGGGTCCGGGAACGGAGAAGGAGCGCGTTAGGCTCTAGCCGAGCGCTGCTTCCGGGGCAATCGTTGGGCGAGCGCTTTCGCCCATTGGAGCCTTGTTGCAACGCAAAATCGGTTTAAAATAAAGAGCATCGCAGGAAGGCCCCCGAACCGGCATGGCATCACCGCTCTATATTGGAACGCTCGCGCTCGACGGACGCGCCTTTCTCGCGCCCATGTCCGGCATCACCGATCATGGCTTCCGCAAGATCGCGCGCCGCTTCGGCGCGTCGGTCGTCGTTTCGGAAATGGTCGCCTCCGATGAGTTCGTGAAGGGCGATGCCGAGTATGCGCTTCGGGCCGAAGGTGACGGGATCACCCCCCATATCGTCCAGCTAGCCGGATGCGATCCGCATTGGATGGGGGAGGCCGCTCGTTTGGCCGAGGCGAATGGCGCGGATGTGATCGATATCAACATGGGCTGCCCGGCCAAGCGCGTGACGGGAGGCTATGCGGGCTCTGCCCTGATGCGCGACCTTGATCATGCTTTGTCACTCATCGAGGCGACGGTCGCCGCTGCGACCATACCCGTCACGGTCAAGATGAGGCTCGGCTGGGACGACACGTCTGTCAACGCGCCCGAATTGGCCCATCGGGCTGAAAAGGCTGGTGTTGCACTTGTCACCGTACATGGCCGCACGCGCTGCCAATTTTACAAGGGCAGCGCCAATCACGCCGCCATCGCACCGGTAAAGGCGGCGGTCTCGATCCCTGTCGTCTGCAATGGCGATGTCGAGACGATCGAGCAGGCCCGCGCAGTGCAAAGCCTGTCGGGTGCCGACGCTGTCATGATTGGACGCGCCGCGCTTGGCCGCCCATGGCTGGTCGGGCGTATCGCGCGGGGTTTGGAGGCAAGCGATCCCGGCGACCCGCCGCGAGAGGTGCAGGCCGCCGCGGTGATCGAGCATTATGAAAGCCTTCTTTCGGCACTCGGCGAACGGGCCGGTTTGCGCCATGCGCGAAAGCATCTGGCTGCCAGCCTCGATCATCTTATAGCCGAAGGGACCTGCGTCGATGCCGTCGAAAGGGCAACGATCCTGACCGGCGAGACACCGCGTGCGATCATCGCGACCCTTGCGGCCGTCTATGCCCGCGCGCCGGAGCGGCTGGCAGCATGAGTGAGAGCCCGACCCAGTTCGGCCATGCCGATGCCGTCATCAACCTCCTGCCGCTGCCGGTCATCCTCGTCGGCAAGGACGGTCGTCTGACCGAGGCTAATAGCGCCGCCGAGGACTTTCTGGAGATGAGCCGGTCTATGCTTCGCCGGACGCGGATCGAAGATATCTTGCCATTCGGATCGCCGATCCTTGGCCTCGTCGCCGCCGCGCGCCGTGAAGGCGGGACATTCAACGAGTATCGGGTCGATATTGGCGGACCTCGGCTTGGCCCAGAGCGGATCGTGGATGTTTTTGTGGCACCGGCTGAGGAAGGCGAGGTGCTCATTCTGCTTCAAGAAAAGACAATTGCTGAAAAAATAGACAGGCAATTGACCCATAGGGGTGCGGCGCGATCCATTTCTGCCATGGGTTCGATGCTGGCGCATGAAATCAAGAACCCACTGTCCGGCATACGCGGCGCTGCGCAGTTATTGGAAACATCTGTTTCGGAGGAAGATCGCGCGCTGACCCGATTAATCTGCGACGAAGCCGACCGGATTGTGAGCCTTGTCGATCGTTTCGAGACATTTTCTGACGGCAGGCCGATCCCGATGGCGCCAGTGAACATCCATGAAGTGCTTGAGCACGTCAAAAGGCTCGCACTTTCAGGTTTCGCACGCCACATCCGGATCGTCGAAACCTACGATCCCTCTTTGCCTCCCGTTTTTGCCAATCGCGATCAACTCGTGCAAGTTTTCCTAAACTTAGTGAAGAATGCGGCAGAAGCTGTTGGAATCGATCAGAATGATGCCGAAATCGAACTGACGACCGCCTTCCGTCCGGGAGTCCGAATGGCTGTGCCTGGAACGCAGGCGCGTGTCGCTCTTCCGCTCGAATTCTGTGTCAAGGATAATGGGCCGGGCGTGCCAAGCGATCTGATGCGCAATCTGTTCGACCCCTTCGTGACAACGAAAGCGAGCGGGACTGGCCTCGGTCTTGCTTTGGTTGCAAAGATCGTTGGGGATCACGGTGGCATTGTCGAATGCGATAGTCTCCCACGGCGTACAATTTTTAGGATCCTCATGCCTATGCATGGGGGCCGGTCCCCAGATAGGGACGTTGGAATGCAAAGGTGAAGAATGCCGCTAGGCACGATCCTGATCGCCGATGACGATACCGCCATCAGGACGGTGCTCACCCAAGCTCTGAACCGCGCGGGTTATGAGGTCCGGGCGACAGGGCAGGCGGGCACGCTGTGGCGTTGGATTCAGGCTGGTGATGGCGATCTGGTGATCACCGACGTCGTCATGCCGGACGAGAATGCGTTCGACGTACTCCCGCGCATCAAAAACATCCGGCCCGATCTGCCGATCATCGTTATGAGTGCGCAGAACACCTTCATGACAGCCATCCGCGCGTCTGAGCGCGGCGCTTATGAGTATCTGCCAAAGCCCTTCGACCTGAAGGAGCTGTTGTCAATTGTCACCCGCGCCATGGACCGTCCGCGAGAGACAAGCCCTGAGCCGGTCAATGCGCCTGACGATATCCCCCTTGTTGGCCGTTCAACGGCGATGCAGGAAATCTACCGGGCGCTCGCGCGGCTGATGCAGACCGATCTGACAGTCATGATCAACGGCGAATCCGGCACTGGCAAGGAACTCGTCGCCCGCGCTCTGCACGATTATGGCAAGCGCCGCAAAGGTCCGTTCGTGGCTGTCAACATGGCGGCGATCCCACGCGACCTGATTGAGAGCGAACTCTTCGGCCATGAGAAGGGTGCGTTCACAGGCGCTCTCCAGCGTGCCACGGGTCGCTTCGAGCAGGCGGAAGGCGGCACGCTCTTCCTCGACGAAATCGGCGACATGCCGATGGAGGCGCAGACGCGGCTTTTGCGCGTTCTCCAGCAGGGCGAGTACACAACTGTTGGCGGTCGGTTGCCCATCCGGACCAATGTCCGCATCGTTGCAGCGACGAACAAGGATTTGCGACACCTTATTCAACAGGGCCTATTCCGCGAGGATTTATTCTTCCGTCTCAATGTTGTTCCGCTACGCCTGCCACCATTACGCGAACGTTCTGAGGATATCCCCGATCTCGTGCGGCACTTCTTTACGCTCGTCGAAAAGGAAGGTTTGCAACGCAAGCAGATCGATATTGGGGCGCTTGAGCGGTTGAAGCGCTATGCGTGGCCCGGCAACGTCCGCGAACTCGAGAACATGGTTCGGCGCCTCGCGGCACTCTATCCGCAGGACACAATCACTGAGGCGCTCATCGAGTCGGAATTGACAACATCTGCTCCGCAGCAAAGCTTCAGCGAGCCGGTTAAAACAGTGATGGCGGAAGAAAGCCTTTCGGAGGCTGTCGACCGGCATTTGGCGTCTTACTTCTCTGATTTTAAAGGCGATTTGCCGCCGCCGGGGCTTTATCACCGCATTTTACGTGAAATTGAAGAACCTTTGATTGGAGCCGCGCTTTCAGCGACGCGGGGCAATCAGATCAAGGCGGCCGAACTCTTAGGCCTCAATCGCAATACGCTCCGCAAAAAGATCCGCGATCTCGACTTGAGGGTCATCCGTACGCCACGGTAAGGGATCGTTTTCGCGCGGTCAGCAGTATAAATGGCCCCCGATTTGGTTCAAACAATGGCGCACACGCCAAAAGCCTAACGGCCGCAGCAGGCTTCCCGGCGTTCAAACTTAGCCACCTGCGAAAACCGCAAGCGCGACCGCGCGCCCGAGCCTTCGCGAGGTCCTCACATCACAATGGGCGAAGCCCGCAAGCGCGACCGCGCGCCCGGGCCTTCGCGAGGTCCTCACATCACCATGGGCGAAGCCCGCAAGCGCGACCGCGCGCCCGAGCCTTCGCGAGGTCCTCACATCACCATGGGCGAAGCCCGCAAGCGCGACCGCGCGCCCGAGCCTTCG
>Ga0214917_10000592_pt1 | contig 47355 bp, 44 predicted proteins | sample LL_1208_BB_MetaG_FD_177983 | JGI IMG/M metagenome (GOLD analysis project Ga0214917, IMG submission 177983) | Freshwater microbial communities from Lake Lanier, Atlanta, Georgia, United States - LL_1208_BB | ecosystem: Environmental > Aquatic > Freshwater > Lake | place: USA: Georgia | collected... | reverse complement strand
GTAATTGTATCACAATCGAAAATGAGGAAATAAGTTATGGACTTGATGATTGTTTGGGCATCAGTGATATTGTGCCTATTGTTCTTGACATACATCACCATTGGATTCGTGAAGGAGAATATATCCAGCGAGATGATGTTCGTATCAACAGGGTTATTGATAGTTGGCGTGGTAGGCGCCCTGTGGCTCATTATTCCGTCAGTCGTGAGGATGTTGTTGTAAATCACGCTGTAGATGTTAGGCCAGACCTAAAACTATTATTAGAGGCTGGTTATAAGCGTCAAAAACTAAGAGCACACAGTGACTTTATGTGGAACACTGCCGTAAATGATTGGGCCTATACTCACTGGGAGTGGGCCGATTTGATGGTCGAAAGTAAGGCTAAAAACTTGGCTAGCTTTGATTTACATCGCCACTTCCAACAACTGGGCTTTTAGCCTTACGTGTTGCTGGCTTCTTAGCAGCAGGTTTCTTAGCAGCAGGTTTCTTAGCAGCAGGTTTCTTAGCAGCAGGCTTTTTGGCTGCTGGTGTTTTCTCAACAGGTGCTTTTTCAGCCTTGGGTTTAGCGACCCGAGGCTTTTTTACCTTTGGCTCTGCTTCAGGTTTATCCCCAGTTGGAAATGGAAAAACATTTGTCGCCACTGTAGTAGGGGCATTTTCAACTTTAACTTCATCTTTGGCTGCTGCCTTTTCTTGTTCAGTAGGAAAGCCGAATAACTCTTTAAGTTTCTTAAACATTTTATTCTCCTTTATTGGTTTATCCAATATAGTAGTATATATCCTATTTTATATTTTACTAATATCTTCTAGGCTACTTGAATCAATGTCCCAAATACGTTTTCTTTCTACCCTTTTTTTCTGAGCAAATCTTTTATTATCACAATTTGGGCAAACGTGAAAGTAGTTATTACTTAGTCTTTTTGGGTCCATTTTTCCTCTAGGCCGTGTAAAAACTACACTACAATTATCACATCTAAAAGTCACTATTGTTGATTTTCTTGTATAGATATGTTCCATACCCGTTTTACTTAGTCTCGAATATGTTCGTTCCTCATATGATAAACCTATGAACATATAATATTTACCTGCGTTAAGATTATAAAAACCATTTGATAAATAACATTATGATAATAATTAGCAATTCTGCCCAACAAAAAATAGAAGAACTACTATTAGAAGAAAATAATCCCAACCTATGTCTTAGAACATTTGTACAAGGAGGGGGATGTAGCGGATTTCAGTATGGGTTCACTTTTGACGAGGATCAAGCAGAAGATGACTTCGAAATTCCTTTAGGAAATACTAGAGTTTTAATAGATGCTATGAGTATGCAATATTTAGAGGGTGCCGAAATAGATTATAAATCTAGTTTAGAAGGTGAGTCATTTGTAATTAGAAATCCCAATGCTACGACTACTTGTGGTTGTGGAAGCAGTTTTAGTGTCTAAGAGATAGAATATGGCTAGACAAGAAGTTAACATAGGTGTTGTTGGAAACGATGGTACTGGAGATAGTATCCGTGAAGCCTTTAGAAAAGTCAACGATAATTTTAAAGAAATATACGGTGTTTTTAATCTAGGAGACTCGATTGGTTTTAAGGATCTTAGTGATGTAGATATTACGGCTGCTAATACAATTTTAAGTACAATAGATACTGGTAGCGGGATAAGAGTAATAGATAGAGTTTTAGATGGCGGATCTGGCATCAGTGTTATTTACGATGAAGAAAAAATCAGTATACGTGCGGATGCAGTGAGTCTTGATTCAGATGAAAGCCCATCATTAGCTGGCCCATTTAATGCTGAAAGATTTCCTATAGGAAATATAGGTCCTATTAATCTTGATAGTGTTGATGTATACAACAGTGTACACAGTGATAATCCAATTACTATAAATGATCTAGTCATTAATAAAGGCTATGCGGATCAAAATTATATTAGAAAGACTGGTGGTAGTAGTAGTTTAAGCGGGGAAATTAGAGTAGGTGACGAACCTCTTAATACCCTACGTTATTATCTAAATATTGATGGTAGTAGCAATAATAATGCAGTGGTTGAAAATCATGGTTTTGACACAGCATTTGATGGTGGAGCCTATATCTATAGTTATGGTGGAGCTCCTGGTACTAATCTTCAAAGTATAATTGATATTACCAATAACCAACATTTTATTATTGGAAGAAGCTATAGGATTGAAGAGTTAGGTAGTGTTGACTTTACAACTTTAGGAGCCAATTATAATCGTGTAGGCGAGATTTTTAAACTAACCAGTGTTAGTGGAATACTAGGTTATGGTAGTCGAATAGACTACGATGGTGGGGCTCCTAATAGTACAGCAACATCTATTGAAGATAATGGTGTTCCATCCACCACTACATTTATAAAAATAATAAATGGTGGTCCTCCTCTATGGGCTACAGGAACTAGTAAAGGCAAAGTACGTCCTATCTATTATCTAAAATATGTAAACGTAGATGAACTTAGTATACATCCTACCTATGATGATGCCCTATCAGGAAATAACAGACTTAATTATAGTGGTGGCACTGGATATCAAGTTTTTATTGATGCTTATTACGATAGTAGATTAGAAGGTAATTGGCTTACTAGCCAAGTATTACCACGTAAAAGTGTGGTACGAAGACAGGGTGATCGAATGGAGGGACCTCTATTTTTATATGATCACCCTTTTCCATTGAATGGAGCTGGTACACCCAATAGACCAGATGATCTACAGGCTGCTAGTAAATTTTATGTTGACAACAGTAGTTTTGCCAGTGATGTAAATTTATTTGTTAGCACCACAGGTAACGATTTTCAAACTGAAACTCCACAAGGTAAAGAAGGTAGAGCTTGGGCCTACGCATTTAAGAGTGTAGGTAAAGCCTGTCAAGTAGCCGAATACATAATGAACAATGCTCCAAAAGAGCCTGGGCCATATAGACAACTTATAGCTCTAGGTAATGGAACAAGGTTTAGTATTATAACTAAATTTATACCACCTGGAGCCACTGGATTAGGACGACTTAAATTTACTAACAATAACGGCGGACCTGTTGATCAAGGAGTAAGTCCTAATATAGAAATTATAGCAGGTAAAATTGTAAAAGGAAGATTATCTGGGGCCACTGGTATAGTATATAATTATCAAAATGACATCACTAGTGCTATAGGTGAAGATTATGTAGACTTACAATACATAAGAGGTCAGTTTATAATAGGGGAAAACTTAGAATTTGGTGATCCTGTATCAGGCTTACACATAAGCATATATGTGGAAAGCGGTATATATGAAGAAGACTATCCCATTAAAGTTCCAGATAACACAGCAATTATAGGTGATGAATTTAGAAGAGTTCTTATTAGGCCAAGAGATAGAATAAGCGAAAGTCCTTGGGTATATACACATTTTTTTAGAAATACTACCTTTGACGGACTGAATATTACTAGTGGTGGAACTTATTTAGATACCAATTTATCAGGTTATTATGGTTATCATTACTTGAAAAAACCTGATAAAGAAATTAATCGCGGTCCAAATTATACAAATGAAGGCGAATATGAAACTGAAGCCGACGCTATAGCTAATAATAAAGTTGCTATTCAGGATCATGTTGTAGGATCTATTAATGCTATATCATTATTAACTCCATTAGAAGAATCCAAATGTAGAAGAGATATTGAGTTTTTATTAGATGCCATGATACATGATCTTAAAGCGGGCGGAATTAAAAAAATATTTGACATACAAGAATCATATTATGGCGTAGTATTAGATAGTGCCTGTATTGCAGGATTGAATAAAATCGGTAATTTTATTAATAACGATATAATTTTTAGTAGCAGTCCTACTGTAAAAACAGTTATAACAAATATGATCAATAAGATTAATTTTGTATTAACTAACAGTAATTATAATACACCAAAAAATAATAAAGATATAGATGTATTTTTAATGAACGATGCCGGAATAATTAGACAAGTCACTTGTCAAGGGCATGGCGGTTTTATGATGGTGCTTGATCCTGAGGGTCAAATTCTATCTAAAAGCCCTTATTGTCAGCAGAGTGGTAGCTTTGCTGGCAGTGTTAATCGTAAAAGTTTTAGAGGCGGACAATATATTGATGGATTTAATGGTAATCAACGTGCCCAATTTATCAATAAAATAAGCAATACTAAACTTTTAGTTACAGGCATGTACAGAGAACCACGTATGCCCACAAGCTTTTTTATATCTGGTAAAAGATATAGGGTAGACACTTGGTTACCTAATAGTACGGCAGATACTAATACTAGAGACCTTTTATTATTCAATACTGAATTTTTAGAAATTCAGACAGCGACCTATATTGCCAAGACTTTTAATAATACAAAATATCCACAAGAAGAATTTAGAAGACACATTAATAATTTTATTAGAGGTATTACATTTGATGTTACATTAGGTGGTAATAGTAAAACAATATCAGCTATTAGAAGACTGTTTAACCCAAGCACTGAATTATTGTGGTATAATAATACATTACAGCCATTACTTCTAAATATGTTAGACTATATTAAGGAAAGGGCATGTGAGATAATTGTTAATATCACAGTGACTACTAATCAAGAACAAATAGTACAAATAAAAATACCAAATAGATCAGGCACTGCAACCAGTCAAAATACTATTATCAGTTTGATTAATCTAGCAAAAAATAGTATAATTAATGGAATAGATAATACTAATATTTTGAATTTACCTAGCTACGTATTATCATTAGATCCAGATACTCCCATGTTAGCAAGCAATCCTGGTGATATCACCCTAGTGACAGCGGGTAATACCAGTATGTTAAGTAACGATTATACTCAAGTAAATGATTTAGGCTACGGTATAATTACTAACAATAATGGTCTATCAGAATGTGTAAGTGTTTTCAGTTATTATTGTTGGACTGGGATGTTTAGTAATAACGGTGGACAAATACGTAGTCTTAACAGCAGTAGTGCTAATGGTGAATACGGTTTAGTGGCTGCTGGTAGTGATCCTTTAGAATTACCTGATAATGTACTTTTAGCTGAACCCACAATACAGGTAGCAAGAATATTCAAATCAACCACTGCTTTGGGTAAAAATTTTACAGGATCTGGCCAAGTCGATAATCTTTTTGTATATGTTTACAGACAACAGTTTAATCCACAAAATATTAGTATTATAGAAATAAATCATGGCCCTGTAGTAGGTACTGTTCCCTACGTGGTTAGTAATATACAAGCCATTGAAGCTGATGTTATAAAACTTAATTTTAACACCAGCGGTTCAGATGGCACAAGTAAAACTGGACTTAAGGCTGCTGTAGTACATAATCAAAATGTTATCATAAGAAGTGGCCAGAATTTTAAATTCAAAGATGTATTAGAAAGAAGCCCAACAAGGCCAAGCACTGCCCTGACATTCACAGGTGATCCTAATAGTTCTAACCCAATAGTTTATAGAGTTATTAGCTATAGTATAGTAGGACCAGATGGTTCAGGTCCTTTGGCTCCAGATGAAGCTATTTTAACATTTGATGTTAATATAGACTTTTTACTTCTCACTGTGGATCAGGATCATATAGCCACTGAAGATCCAGATGATTCAAATAAAACTATGGGAAGTAGAAGAGGCGATAAGAAGATTGCTGTATTCGCAGTTAATAATATTGTAAGTAGGCAACGATTAGGTACTGAGGAAATGTTATTAGCATGGGACGGTAAAATTCATAGGATATTAGGCTATGTACCAGAAAAAGATTTTGGGTATATTATAATAACTGACTTAGATAAAAATAATAATCCTTTACCTGATCTCAATGATGGTAATAAAACAACCGGACTACAATCAAACCTAATTAATAATGTATTTGATATAACATTGAGAGCAGGACTAGATAAAGACGAACCTGCAAATATTACGGTTAATATCAGTACTATGAGAGCCACAGGACACGACTTTTTAGATATAGGCACCGGTGGTTATAATGCCAGTAACTATCCTAATAAAATTTACGGAGCACCAGGACTAGCCAGTCAAGCTAAGGAAGTTCAAGAAAGAAGTAGGGGCCGCGTATTCTATGTCAGTACTGATCAAGATGGTTTCTTCAGAGTAGGTAGATTCTTTACTGTTGATCAAGGGACTGGTACTGTCAGCTTCAGTGCCAGCATAACTCTAACTAGTTTAGATGGAATTGGATTTAAAAAAGGGACGTTTGTAACAGAATTTAGCAGCGATGACAGATTTACTGATTTAGCTGAAGATGCTATCCCAACTGAAGCAGCCGTAAATGGATATATTGATCGCAGACTTGGCGTGGACAGACTAGGCAACTATCTAGATTCGAGCGAATTGTTCCCTGCTGTTCCAGGATTTTTAGCAAGAAATGCTAATGTTGCTCAAAAAGGACCTACTACTAATATTAGTTGGGCCGGAAATAAGCTTATAGATTTAAAAGATCCAGATGAAGATAGTGATGCTGCTACCAAAAGTTATGTAGATGCTAAAGTAGGCAGTACCAGTAAATTAAAATTATTAAAAGATACTAATGCTATGGTGTCTGAAGCAGGGTATTTATTGGCATTTGCCAATATAAACGGTGATTCAGCCTCTGCCAAAGTAATAGGAGATATCAAATCAAATTTTGATAGTCTTGTAAAAAGTCCACTAGTCGAAGATATTGATAATAATGAACTTGTTCCTGAAATTGTTATACAAGATGCTAGCCTATTTCCAATGCAAGGCTATGTAGTAATTAATGATGAAATATTCAGATATACGCTTAGAATATCAAATGGAACTGACCAAAGATTATCAGGTGTACAACGACTGAGTAAGAGTGATAATGATGCATTAAAATTTATAACTTCACCAACTCAATCTCATGCTATCAATGATATGGTTTATAATTTGGACTTTGCTGCTGTAAATTTCCAAATTAATAATAATGTTATTGTCAATGATGATATAAAGGGCGATGCTGGTATTTCACAAAGCAAACTAAGTTTGACACTGGCAACGACTTCAGCTAACTCTCCAACTGGCACTGCTGAACAGAAACAGGCTGCTAATGGTATTGCCAGTTTTGATACTGCAAATTTTAGCGTGACTAATGGCTGGGTTAAAATAAAAGACGAAGGCGTTGGCCTAATAGAAATAGAAAAAATTTCTGCTAATAAAATATTAGGTAATTTAGATAGATTGGATAAAAAATCTATTACAGAAATAGCGCCAGACGAATTTTTAAAGAGAGCCACTTATGATCTTTTAAATCCATTAAGTAATATAGGGCAAGATCATGTGCTAGTTTTTAGACCAAGCTCAACAGAAGTTGCCTCCAGCTTTGATACATTGAATATTAATAGCAATGTAACTGCCAATAGTATACCAAAAAGAACTAGTTCTGGTAGTATAAAAATTTCTAGTATTGATACTAACGGTAATGTTAGTGTTATTTCGGTATCTGGTAACACAATAATCACAGGAGTTAGATATTTAGGTGGTGGAAAATTTAGTTGTGATCCTACCGTTTTATTTGAAGGTAGTAGAATCACTATAAATGGTGTAAACTTAGGTACATTAGAACTTCCTGGTTATAGCCCACCAACTACGTATTATGTAATTCAAACTAATGGTAACACAGAATTTACCTTAAGTAGAAATTTAAATGGTACTGCAATTACTACTAATGGTTCAACAATAAATGGTCTAAGCTTTGTAAATGCTACAGGTATTAACGATGCTGCTACACCAGTGACATACAAAGGTCAATGGAGTCCAGGGCTCAACGCAACCTTTAGAGCCAGTGCCGCTGACATTTGGACTAGCCCAATAACTATAACCTTAACTGGTGATGCCGCTGGGTCAGTTAGTATAGATGGCTCTCAAAATCAGGAATTAAAAGTAACGTTAAATTCAGCTCAATCAGCATTAACGGCAGGAAGTGTATCTAATAAATTAAAAATAAATAATGCAGGTGTAGGTTCTACACAGCCTGCTGTTGAATATAACGGTAGTACTGAAATAGAAATTAGTTATCAATCTGTAGGGGCACCAAGTACAACAGGAAAAAACGCATCTGGCACCTGGGGTATTGATATCACTGGTAATGCTGCCACCGCTACTGTAGCTAATAGAGTGTTAAATTCAAAATTTGCTATATTTAAAAGAGATCAAACTCTTGTAGATATACCATTGACGGTTAATGGGTTTACCATAATAAAAAATGATAATACCACAGTAAAGATAGCATTAATATAAGGAATAATAAATGGCCAATAAGTATCCTTTAGTTCTAAGCGGAAATGTAATTCAAGAATTACAAATTGGGGATAATTTAACCACAACTGATCTAAGCTCTGGTGATGCCACTACTACTGGGCGAATAACAGGCACATGGGTTTTAACTCCAGGAAGTTCAATGGAAGCTACATTTGGTGCTGACCTTGCTGAATGGTACACAAGTGATAAAGCATATGAGTCAGGAACTGTTTTAATTTTTGGTGGTGAAGCCGAAACTACAATAACTAATGTTTTTAATGACACTAGGGTGGCTGGCGTAGTAACTACTAATCCTGCATATATTATGAACGGAGAAATAAAAGACAAAGGAACCAGTGTTTGTATTGCTCTTATTGGTAGAGTTCCTTGTAAAGTAATTGGCCGTGTGCGTAAAGGTGATATATTAGTTACCAGTGCTATACCTGGTCATGCTATTAAATCTCAAAATCCTAGTGTAGGAACTGTAATAGGTAAATCATTAGAGGAAAAACATACTGATGAGTCAGGAATAATTGAAATAGTTGTTGGAAAATAGTAATGACTTTGCGATTAGTTAATTTAGGTATATCAGATAAAGGCAATGGTGATCCTATACGGGTAGCTTTTGAAAAGGTTAATTTAAACTTTATTGATATAACTGATCAAATACAGGGTATTCAAAGTATATCTGGTGAACAAGGTGTACAAGGTGTACAGGGTGTTCAAGGCTTACAAGGTGTACAGGGCTTTCCAGGCACAACTTTAGTTACGTTAGAAATAGACGGTGGTAGTGCCTCTACAGACTATACCGCCGAAATCATAATTGATGGAGGAGAGGCATAATATGGCAAAAATTAAACTAAGAAGGGATTCATATGCTAACTGGAATAATATCGATCCAACACTGGCATCGGGAGAGCCTGGGTACGATACAACTAGTAATAGAATAAAAATTGGCGACGGTGTGACTTCTTGGAATAATTTACAATACTTGGGTCGTTCGGAGATTAATTCAGAAACAAATACCATAAATGCAGGCACCTCAGGCATAATTTGGACTAGCACAAGTACAGCTGATGTGATGGCCAAACTAATGGTTGTTGGCGTTGATAGTGCTGGTGACTCACAAAGCTGTGAAATATTAATAACTAAAAAATCTGACAATACACTAGTTCAAACAGTATATGCTGTTATACATACAAACAGTAGTAATATGTATTCTTTGACTGCATCATGGGATAGTATTAATAATAAAATATTAGTTAATGCATTAAATCCTGGAGCTAGTCAAATAGTATTTAAAGTTAAATCAATAACAATATAAGAGAGAAATTATGGCAAAATTTAAAATAGAAGAAGGTATAGAATTTCCAGACGGAACGTCACAAACTACAGCCTATACTGGTGGTGGCGGTGCTGCTAATACAGGACAAGTGACATTTTCAACTAATGTTGTAGAGGGTACAGGTTATGAACTAGGACTCAGTCCAGGACCAGATTTTACTACTGGTGCTGAAACAGACCCTGGACCGGAACTTGGACCACAATACTTTAGAGTAAGAGGTGGTGATGTCCCAACGCACTTACATTTTGATACTAACAATAATAATGTATTTGACCTATATGTAGGCGACGATAGTAAGTACTTTAAATTAAGTAAAGACGGTCCAGCAGTTATTGGTACAAATAATCATACTGTAAGTTTCTACGATGGAAGTATTACATCTGATAAAACCGCTAATTTAGAAATACTAAGACCCTACGGCATAGATGCTCCAGCATCAAATGAAAATCCAGATAACGATGCTACAGACCCAGATTATGTCATATGGTTAGTCAAGGCTGATTATGCTAACTATGCTAATATCACTACAAGTTGGACTGTAGAAATGTATAGCAATGGAGTACGATATGCTATAGCAGCAGTTGGTAATGCTGCTAATACCAACTTATATAGAATACAACTAGCAGATCAAACTGTGGTTGTACCGTATAGAGCAAACTTAAAATTCTATCCACCAAATAGTGTTTGGCAGTTTAAAGATGATGGCAAACTGACATTGCCTGCCGGCGGAGATATTGTAGATAGCACTGGTACTAGTGTATTAGGTGGCGGTGCCACAGGACCACAAGGTCAGCAGGGTACGCAAGGTATACAAGGTGTACAGGGTCGTCAAGGTGTACAGGGTGTACAGGGTGTACAAGGTATTCAAGGTGTACAAGGTGTACAAGGTGGTCAAGGTATTCAAGGTGTACAAGGTGTACAAGGTGTACAAGGGCGTCAAGGTGAGCCAAGTACTTCTAACTTAGGTGCTGTAGATCAAAATATAATACCAACAACTACAGAAACTTATGACTTAGGATCATCAACAAAAAGATTTAGAGATCTTTATCTAAAATCCAGTACCATACATCTGGGTGATAAAACATTGAGTATTGCTAGTAATAAATTAGAAGTGGGGGGTTTTAGATTTGGTGAGGCAGGTAATGTAGTGGGAGTAGCATATACACAATATGAAAATACACTTGTAACAATTAGAGTCAGTGTTAGTACTAATGCAGAGACCATTGCCGATAGTATAACAAAAGGCGATAAATTAGTATTAGATTCACCAGTAGGATCAATTAGTACTCTCACAGTAGTTTCAATTAGTTCACAAATATATGCTCCAAATCCAAGTTTTAAAGATTATTCATTAGTAGTAGCAGAAAACAAAAATGCCGGAGCAGTTAATATTGAGTTTAATCTTATTAAACCCCTCTTTAGTGGTAGTTATAATGATCTAAGTGATAAACCTATTTACGAGATAATTACAGGAAATTGGAGTGCGGTGGCAGGAAAAGTATATTGGGTTAAATATACCTCAGGTGCAGGATTTACTATGACATTACCGGCTAGCCCAAGTCTTGGCGATTGGATTAAACTTTATGACGGCGAACTTAAATTTGGTACTACTGCTCTTACAGTTAACGGCAATGGCAATAATATTAGATTACCAAATGTCTCTAATCCACCAAATGTAACTTGGAATACATCTACTAGCACTGCCAGTATTAATCAAACTTTGTCTACTCCTCTTGGGCCTTTCCCAATTCAATTTGTATGGGACGGTAGTGTGTGGTCTGTAACTATGTAATATTAAAATCATTATGAGATAAAATTATGCCAACAATAACACTACAATCAATTAATAAAACGGTAAATATATACGGTAAATATCGAATATGGCAAATAAAATATTATTAAGACGAGACTATAGCCTAAACTGGGCAGATCCTAATACCAACCCTATTTTAGAGCAGGGAGAACCTGGTTTTGAAATTAATAGTAACAGATTAAAAATTGGCAATGGTACCAGTCGATGGAATGATTTACCATACTTAAATTCTGAAGCACAATTTCCTCCTAATTCACCAGGGTACTTAAAAAACAATGGTGACGGTACTCTTACTTGGGAACCTCTAAATTATGGTTTTAGTGGTGATTATTCTGATTTAGAAAATCGTCCTTTTATCCCTACAGATGTAAGAGATCTTGATGATAACGATAATTTGTTGAGACCTCAGCTAGATGCATATTTAGATTCAATACCTTTATTATCTTTTGACTTTGGAACAATTATTCCACGTATAGCAACAAACAAATTAGAGTGGTTACTAATCAATGCCGATATAGACGGCGGAACCATACAAATTCCTGCTAATGCCGATTACGATGCAGGTGATATACTTAGGAGCTAGGAATGGCATTTAGAATAAGACGAGGAACAGATGAGGAAAGATTAACGATTACTCCCGCAGAAGGAGAATTAATTTACACTGTTGATACTAAAACTCTATATGTAGGCGATGGAGCTACTGTTGGTGGCATACTTGTAGGAACTCAAGGTGGTGGTGGCAGTGGAGTACAAGGCGTACAAGGTATACAAGGTTTGAAAGGCCCGCAAGGATTACCAGGTGGTGGCAGTGGTGGTAATCTTTCCAGTATCACAACAGACATTATTCCTTCTCTAGATGTAACATACAATTTAGGTTCACCAACTAATAAATTTAAGGATCTATATCTAAGTTCAAATACACTATATCTAGGTGAAAAATCTTTAAGTGTTAAAGATAATAAACTAGAGCTTGGTGGAGTAAAGTTTGGGTCTCTTGGCAATACCAGTGGATTTGTAAGTGCTGCTTGGAATGAACGCACAGTAACTATTAGATCAGAAACCAATAGTCCATCTGATTTAACATGTCAAAATATAGTGGTCGGTGATAAACTTGGTCTTGATAGCGATTATGCTGGGGTGACAGATTTAATTGTAACTACAACTCCAAGTGCTGTATTAGATGAATTTAATCCTGTATTTATTGATTGCTCTTTTAATGTAAATGCATCAAGTCCATATTCAGATATTAGCATAAGTTTTGAACTTCTCAAACAAATTGGCTCACCTTCTGCCAGCAGTCTTTTAGATCCAGATGGAATACTTCCTGATGTTTCCATTCCAGGATGGCCTTATTATGAAGTTCCTTTAGGTGTAAATATATTAGTAGGTGATACAAATGTTAGTATTGTACCTAGCTGGGATAGGCAAATTGTATCATTTGATTTTACAGAATCTGGTGTCATTAGACTACCCTTAGGTGGTGACATACAGGATCAAGATGGAAATAGTCTACTAGTTCAAGGAGAATCATCTCAAGGTATACAGGGTATACAAGGTTCTCAAGGTCTACAAGGAACTACTGCTGGGCCGACCTATCAAATTACTGTAGATCCAGATGGCCGACAATATCTTATACAAGGATTTCCTAACGCAAGTTTATATCTACTAAAAGGATTTACCTACTATTTCAATGTTGATGCACCTGGTTATCCTGTTTTTATTAAAACAAATCCTACTTCTGGATTAGATAATATCTATGCTAACGGTGTAGTTAATAACGGAACAGATTTTGGGATTATAGAATTTACTATTCCACTTAATGCTCCTGATACATTATATTATGTTAACATTATAGATCCTAATATGAGTGGCTTGTTAACCTTAAGTGAAACAGGACTACAAGGTTTACCAGGTGAAAGCGTACAAGGAATTCAAGGAACAACAGGCCCTGCTGGCGTAGATGGCATTAGTTTTGTCTATATGGGAGCTTTTGATCCAGATGCTGTCTATAGTTTAAATCAAGTTGTATTTTATGAAGGTTCAAGTTATATATTCATAGCCAATACACCAACTAATGGTCAGTACCCAACATTCAGTGACCCACCTATAATCAACGATCTATTTTGGGCACTGTTGACAAGCAGAGGTGTTCAAGGTATACAAGGTACTAGTGGACAAGATGGAGTAGATGGTATTCAAGGTATACAAGGACGTGCTGGTCAAAACGGTGGTCAGGGTATACAAGGTACTAGCGGTACTAGTTTAATTTTTAGAGGTGAATATAATTCAACTTATCCTTACTATAAAAATGATGTAGTATATTATCAAGGTAGTACTTATATATACATTTTTGAAACTCAATCAATAGGTCAGGATCCCGCTTACGGAGACCCACCAGTTACTAATTTTATTTACTGGAGTCCATCAAGTGGTAGAGGTGCTCAAGGTTTAACAGGCGAACAGGGCATACAAGGTATACAAGGTATACAAGGTGACACTGGTCTTACTGGTATTGGTTTCAATTGGACAGGTCCTTGGGAAAATACAACAGACTATTATCCCTATGATGTAGTATTTTACAATGGTAGTGCCTATATATCCATATCCCAAAACATAAACACTGATCCCGAAGTAACACCAGGTGCTTGGAGTATCATATCACAGAAAGGAACTACTGGCGAACAGGGTAGTAGAGGTATACAAGGTGTACAAGGTATACAAGGAACTGTGGGACAAGGCTTTAAAATTACCAGATTATTCAACAGTTTCACAGATCTCATAGCAGATAATGGTACTAGAATGACTCCAGGAGAATTTGCTCTAATAGATACTGGAAATGTCAACGACGATGACAACGCTAAATTATATGTATGGAACGGAACAACTTACACTTATATTACAGATCTAAGTGGAGCTACAGGAATACAAGGAACTGATGGAGCTATAGGTCCACCAGGACCACAAGGCCCAATAGGATTAAGTACTAATTGGCGAGGAGATTGGGATCTCAACACAGAATATAGTAAAAATGATTTAGTTTATTTTAGTGGTAGTGCCTTTATCTATGTAAACACAACCGCTAGCACAGGAAATGTACCTGCTCTATTCAATCCTTTTTTTGTAAACACAGATCACTGGAATGTTGTTAGTAGAGAAGGTGCTGCTGGTAAGGAAGGTCGACAGGGCATACAAGGTATACAAGGTATACAAGGTATACAAGGAGAACAGGGTATACAGGGTATAACTGGTAAACAGGGTATACAGGGTATAACTGGTGAACAGGGTATACAGGGTACAACTGGTAAACAGGGTATACAGGGTATAACTGGTGAACAGGGTATACAGGGTATAACTGGTGGACAGGGTATACAGGGTATAACTGGTGGACAGGGTATACAGGGTATACAGGGTGTAGGGTATAACTACCTAAGCGAATATGATTCTACTACGACTTATAATAAAAATGATATAGTATTTTATTTAGGCACCAGTTATATATTTGTTAACAACACGTCTGGTATAAACGAACCACCCTTATTTGGCGTGCCGCTTATTCTAAATGATTTATATTGGGATTATTTTTCACAACAAGGTGCTCAAGGTATTCAAGGCTCACAAGGTCAAAAGGGTCCTATAGGAATACAAGGGATACAAGGAAACAGTGGTACAGATGGTGTAGATGGTATACAAGGTCCTCAAGGAACTAGATTTAACTATAGAAATGCCTATGACAATAGCGTAGAGTATTTTACCAACGATATAGTATTTTATGAGGGGGCAAGTTATGTTTACACCAGTATCCAATCAACTATTGGATCAGTTCCATCATTTGGAATTGGGGCAACGAATCTAGGTTTTTGGAATAATATTAGTAGCCAAGGAATACAAGGACTAGTTGGTGAACAGGGTATACAGGGTGTAATTGGTGAACAGGGTATACAGGGTATACAGGGTATACAGGGTATACAGGGTATACAGGGTATTCTTGGTGAGCAGGGTATACAGGGTATTCTTGGTGAGCAGGGTATACAAGGTATTCAAGGTACAGACGGTTTACAAGGCGCTATTGGTTTAACTGGTGCCGAAGGATTATTAGGGGCAGCAGGTCCAGAAGGAAAACAAGGTATACAGGGTATCACTGGTGACCAAGGTATACAGGGTATCACTGGTGACCAAGGTCTACAAGGTATCACTGGTGACCAAGGTATACAGGGTATCACTGGTGACCAAGGTATACAGGGTATTCAAGGTACGAACGGTGTTCAGGGTATTCAAGGTTATCCAGGTATTGGAGCAGATCCACTCACAGCCGTGGCTAGCAGTATAATTCCTACCACATCATCAATACATAATATTGGAGCTGCTCAATTTAGATTTAGCAATTTATACTTGGATACCAATCAACTTAGTTTAAGTTCTAATTTAACATTATTCTTCCCCGCCGATGGTAGTCTAAGTATTTCAAACTTAATAACTGGTAAAGTTGAATGGTTCACAAACGGAGAAGTAAAATTTTATTCAGCCGATGAAGCAGATATTTTAAAATTTAATAAAATTAAAAAGGATGATTATATATATTCAATAACATCCATTCCTGTAGCGTCCCCAGTATTATTAAAAATTACTAGCCACAGAATAGGTGCGATTGGCTCATATACCGATTTAAATGGTAATATTGGATCTATATATACATTTACTGTTGACAAAAATGCTTCTGTATTAACAGAAATCACTCTTTATGCGCTTTGGCAAAATCTAGTAACCAGTGTTGATCAATTACAGGATCCTACGGGCCTACTTGGTGGCCAAGGCATACAAGGTATACAAGGAGTTGGTGGGCCTGCAGGTGGACCACAAGGTATACAAGGCACACAAGGCATACAAGGACGACAGGGCGCAGGTGGCGAAAAAATTGCCGTATTTGGTGATAGCGTTTCCATGTACGGCGGAGTACAAGTTACTGCTGGCGGAGATCCAACAAATACAGCAGATTATGAAGGTAATCAAACTGGCAGTATTTTATCAACAATAGAAAAATTGTATCCTGCTTATGAAGTTGTCAATATTTCTAGAGGTGGCATGACCACTGATGAAGCATTAACTGGGATTCAAACCTATGTAGGACCAGGACTAACCAATCCTTTTGGCTCATCATCTACGATAACTCAATGGATCATAGACAATAAGCCAGCTAAAATTGTTTTAAGATATGGTTTAGCCGACGCTGTATTGATACAAAACTCTACAACAACTTTGAATAATATTCAAACAATAATTGATTTTGCTGTTAATAGAGGCATTGAAGTAATACTCTTAGGGGTCAATCCTGCTAGTGTAGATGGTACAGCAGGTAATTTAGGCTTTGGGGGGGCTACATCTTATACCAGTACTATGGAAAATGCTGCCAGTGCTATTAATTCTGGAATCATTACCAAAGCAACAACATTAGGTTTGAAATATGCTAATCCTAGAGTTCTTTCAATACCAGTAGGATCATCCCCAGATGGTATACATCCTTTATTATCTTTTGGTATAGAAATAAGCAATACTATATATAATCAGATGGTTGTACAAATACCTAAAGTTGGTACACAGGGACTACAAGGTATACAGGGACTACAAGGTATACAAGGACTACAAGGTATACAAGGTGAACAAGGTATACAGGGTATCCAAAGTATGCAAGGTATCCAAGGTATCCAAGGTTTATCTGGTGAAATTAATGTAACAAATAACTCTTTAAATATTGGCGGAACGGGAGTAATTTGGATAGATAACAATAGTACAAATACTGTAGCTAAGTTATTGGTCAACGGAATAGAGAATAGTATTACTGCTAATTCACAGGCTATGGAAGTATTAATTGTTAAAAAAGCTGATAATACATTAGAATCTGTAACATATGCCATAGTACATACTAGCACTAATCCTTTCTTTAGTGTACAAGCTGCTTGGGATAGTATAGATTCTAAGTTAAAATTAAATGCCACTGTACTGGGATCTGCTAATGTTGAATTCAAAGTCAAAGCTATCACAATGTAATAGGATTATGACTATATCAAGCTATAGATAAATATGCACAAGGATGTAATATATGACTTCAAAAATACAAATACGCAGGGGTACAGCAGCAGAATGGGTCAGTGCCAATCCTGTGTTAGCATTAGGTGAATTAGGTTACGAAACAGATACCCAAAAATTAAAAATTGGTAACAATGTGCTCGATTGGAATAATTTACCATATCTAAATCTAGGTGGAAGTGGAGGTGGAAGTGGGGGTGGTCAAGGGGTTCAAGGTATACAAGGAATAAGAGGCACTGGATTACAGGGCATTCAAGGATTTCAAGGTATCATAGGTCAAGGTATACAAGGTCCTCAAGGTCCTCAAGGATTTCAAGGTATCATAGGCAATGAAGGACCACCAGGTATACAAGGAGCAGATGGTGATCAGGGGCCCATAGGCGTAGGATATCGATTTAAAAAAGAATGGAATACTAATCTTGATTATGATGCTAATGATATTGTACAATATGACGGCAACACCTGGATCTGTGTAAATGATAATAGTAGTATAGTACCAGGGTCAAATCCAAACGATTGGGAAATATTTGTCCCTAAAGGGGCACAAGGTATACAGGGTATCGCTGGTAGACAGGGTATACAAGGAAATTTTGGTATACAAGGTAATCAAGGAGTACAAGGTAATCAAGGAGTACAAGGTATACAGGGTAGAAATGCTTTGGAAGTGATTAGTCAAGATATTATACCTACTAACAATGAAACAATAAACATAGGTAGTCCTACATATAAATTTAAAAGTATATATCTAAGTGCCGAGTCCATGTACTTAGGTAATAGTAAAGTAAGTATAGGACCTACTAATCTTTTAGAATTATCTAAAACTATTGATGTAACAGCCAGTTTAGTTGCTAGCGTGACATGGACTGCTAGTAATATAATCTTTACTGATGTGGATAATAATTCAGATTTATTTAAAATTTTAGACTCAATGGCCATAGGCAGTTATTTTATTGGTACTAGATCAGATTCTTCAATAACTCCAAGATTAGTGAGTGGGGTAAATTATAGCGGATCTTCAGTGACTGAGGCTACAGCAAGCAATGACGAATTTACAGCTTCAAGTACTAGTTGGATGACTATAGGTGGGCCAGTACAGTTTATAACTGGCTTGGGGGGTGTATTACCTAATACTACCTACTATGTTAAAACTAAAACAGCCAGTACATTTACACTGAGTGCTACGATGAGTGGTGGTAGCCCTGGATCAAAATTTGATATTCTTGCCGATGAGACCGGTAATGTAAAAGTAATAAACTATTATAAAGGTCTAGGTTCTGCTGTAGGTAAAACTACCTTTACGATTCCTGTTGATGCATCGGCAGCAAGTACAACTAATTTTACCAAAATAGAAATAATAAAATCTGTAGGTAATTTTGTAATTCCTGGGCCATTTGTAGACTCAGCTGCTGCTGGAGTTGCAGGCGTACCAATTGGCGGTCAGTGGTACGATGGACTTGGGGGAGTTTATGTTAGATTAACATAATCAACTATGGCATCAAAAATACAAATACGAAGGGGCACGGCATCAGAATGGAACATAGGTAATCCTATATTATCTCCAGGGGAACCAGGATACGAAACTGATTTTCAAAGATTAAAAATAGGTAATGGTATAGGTGCTTGGAATGACTTACCATATGTAGCAACAATGGGGCTACAAGGTATGCAGGGCCTACAGGGCTTTCAAGGATTCCAAGGTATACAGGGCCTACAGGGCTTTCAAGGATTCCAAGGTATACAAGGCGATGATGGTGTACAGGGATTCATAGGTAATGAAGGTGATCAAGGCGTACAAGGTATCCAAGGTGTACAAGGTCTACAAGGTATTCAAGGTGCTACAGGTACACAAGGAACAAATGGATCAGCTGTGTTCCAAGGTATCCAAGGTATCCAAGGCATAGATGGTAATCAGGGTATACAAGGTAATCAAGGCATACAAGGTATACAAGGAGAACAAGGTATACAAGGAAATTTTGGTATACAAGGTAATCAAGGTATACAAGGAATAGCCGGAGAATATGCTGGACAAGGATCACAAGGTCGTCAAGGTACTCAGGGCATACAAGGTACTCAGGGCATACAAGGAGCATCGCTAAATTGGATTGGTAATTACGATTCAGATAAAAATTATAAATTATTTGAAATAGTATTTTATCAAGGCAATGCCTACATTGCAAAAAAACCAATTCCTGTTTCTGTTCCACCAATACTTCCAATAATAGACGGAAGTAATCTTATAAACGACGAATGGTGGGATATTATATCGGCACAAGGAGTACAAGGTGTACAAGGTGTACAGGGTGTTCAAGGTGGACAAGGCGTACAAGGTGTACAGGGTGGTCAAGGCGTACAAGGTAGACAAGGTGTACAGGGTGGACAAGGTGTACAGGGTGGACAAGGTGTCCAAGGTGTCCAAGGTGTACAGGGTACAAATGGATCAGCAGTTTTTCAAGGTATACAAGGCCAGCAGGGTATACAAGGCATGCAGGGTATACAAGGAGCACAAGGTATCCAAGGAGCACAAGGTATTCAAGGTCTTGGATTTAATTGGCGTGGTCAATGGGTCCCAACAGAATCTTATGCTAAGAATGATGTAGTCTTTTATTATGGTAATAGTTATATCTATATAAATCCTATTCCTGCGACAAATAAACTACCTGTAGAAATAAATGGGTTACTTAATGATGATTATTGGGATATTTTATCAGTTCAAGGCATGCAAGGTAACCAAGGATTTCAAGGGCCTAGCGATGGGGCACAGGGCCATCAAGGTCGTCAAGGTATACAGGGATTCGAAGGGCCTAGCAACGGTCCACAGGGTATAACTGGTGAACAGGGTATACAGGGTATACAAGGTCCAAAAGGTATTCAAGGTATTCAAGGTGTACAGGGCGTACAGGGCGTACAGGGCGTACAAGGTGTACAAGGATTTCAAGGATCACAAGGTCCACAAGGTATACAAGGTCGTCAAGGTACACAGGGAACTCAAATACAAAATATAGATTCGACAGCTCAAGGTCTTTTTCCAACTAGCGAATCTTTAAGTTTAGGCAGTAAAATAATTGGTCAAACTACTAGTCCATTTGCTAAATTATTTATAGGTCCAACTCATGCTGAAAATACTAATATAGAAAATGATAACGGTATCTACTATGTTGAGGATGATAGTATTGGCGGTTGGGAACATAAAATTAAATTAGATTATGAATTAGGGCTACTAAAAACAATTACAACAGTTTATTCTATTAACGGAATAAAATCAAGAGAAGCCAGTTTTACAGCTAACTTTGGCATAAATCAAATATTAATATTAAGACCAACACTGAGTATTTTTAATAATAAAACTGCCTTTATAAAAATAACTTTTAATAATACAATTAATTTAAACGATTATCATGTAATGCGCTATATTAGAAGTATTATTCCTGGCACTAAAATAATAGAAAAAGTATTAGGCAGTTATACAATTACAGGTTCTACTAGTCCTTTTATATTTGTAATAAATCAATACAGATTAGATGATGTAGCTAATGGTATTATATATCTTGGTATTGATACAACTTCAGATTTGACTACCTTCAATACAAGTAGAGAAATACTTAATCCCATATTAATTGAAAGAGAATTTAATCTTCTACCTACGGTTTCAGATAAATCGAACACCAGTACAGGGTATTTGTCTCTACCTACTGGTACGACATTACAAAGACCATTTTTAGATAATTTACCACAGAATGGTTTAATTAGATACAATACAGATGAAACAGCACTTGAAGTTTTGATGAGTGGTGTATGGCGACAACTTAGACCACGTGAGCCAGAAAATATAGTACAACAAAACTTCGCTGGAGTACCCGCCGCACCAGATCCTTCTGCCACATATACTAATGGAATTGAAGTATATTTTGGTCCCATAGTTGGATATGGGGGTATCCCAGCAATTAGTGAGAGACATGTTATGGTACATGTTGATCGAGTATATCAGATTCCAGGTATTGATTATACTCTAGTGAATAGTGGTTTTGTAGGTTCCAGCCCACCTTATCCTAACGGAAAATATTTACAATTTACTACGCCTCCGGCGGCTGGTGTTTACGTCACAGTGTTACACATAGGTAATAGTTAATTAGGAAATACATTATGGCAGATATATCTTTACAACAAATTAATTTAGGTGGCTATGCTAATGATGGTACTGGTGATGATCTACGTACTGCTTTCGCTAAAGTAATCTACAATTTTGATTTACTTAAACTAGCTATACCTACTAATCTAGCTGAGGATACAAATCCTACCTTAGGTGGTAACTTAAATATAAATGGAAAAAATTTACTCAGTAATAATAATGTTTTAATGAGCCTACCCACTGGTAAAAAGTTTGAAGTCAATACAAGTATTAAGACTCCTTTATTAGAAGGCCAAGTCAGTGATATTACCAATCATAATTTAGATGATTTAAATGACGTAGAAATAACTATGCCAACAAGTGGTCAAAGTCTAGTATTTGATGGGGATAAATGGGTAGCAGGTGTAGTAGGATCTTCTTTCGTAACCGTTGATGGCGGATCAAGTTCAACGATATATATAATTGAACCAGGTAATGTCATTGACGGAGGTTATGCTTGAAGATAGCAGTTATTACAGGATTATCAGGACTCAAATCACAAATACATGATCCCAGTAACGGGGGATTTGAAGGCGTGGATTATTATGCTTTTACTGATCAACCAGACGAATTTAAAGTTTGGCAAAAACGATCATTGATCAATTTCAGTAAAGATCCAATATATGCAGCTCGCAGAAATGTAAAATTGCCTAAAATCTTAGGATTCCTAATGGTACCTGGTTATGATTACTATATCTGGCACGATCACTATTGCGAGGTAAAAACTGATCCTAAAACCATTATCAAAGATTATCTAAAAGACGGTGATATGGGTGTGTTTAGACATGCTAGAAGAAGCTGTATATATGAAGAACTACACATAGTAGCATTAAGTAGATTTGAAACTGTAGAATGTTTAAATGCTACTCACGATATATTACGTAGATGTAATTGGCCCAGTGGTAGTGGACTGTATGAAATGACTAGTTTTATCTATCATAATAATCCAAAAGTACAGGCTGCTATGCTAAATTGGTGGGATATTATAGTACAAAGTAGTAGCAGAGATCAACTAAGTTTTCCTTTAGCTGCTAAAATGAATGATCTTAATCTAAGCATATTACCAGGAACAGCTCTGCCATATGGAGGCAGTAATATCTTTATGCCTCAGGTTAGAGAAAAAGAACAAGGCTCGGGAATAGTAATGCCCTAAAAACCTATAAATATACTATAGGAGGAGCGGTCTTGGATATTTGGAATAAAAAATCAGGTGCAAGTCTGGGCACTTATACCGAAGGATTAACAACCTCTATTCCATTACCTCTTAACAGCCTCACTGTTCAAGAACTTTTAAACACAAAATTTAGTATAATATCAGGTAGGCTTCCTGAGGGACTATTACTTAAAACAGTAACTATAGAAGGAACTCCTTTCCAAGTTTTTAGATCAACAGACTATGTATTTGTTATAAGAGCCAAAAACATTATCACAAATGAAATAAGTGACAGAACGTTCTCAATAACCATAGATGGTCCAGATATACCTGTAATAGTAACACCTGAAAATTTACTGGCCATAGGACCCAATAATACTTTCTTTATATTGGATTCAAGCCCAGTAGAATTTCAAATTGAAGCCTTTGACCTAGATACTGCTCCTGGACAAAAACTTAATTTTTTTATTGATGATAGCGAAGGATACTTACCACCAGGATTGACCATGGACAGAAATGGTCTTATTAAAGGATTTATTGACCCTTTACTATCAATACCTATTGAATTACGCAGCGGAAATTTTGATATAGAAGGATATGATAGCTTTGGCTTCGATTTCAATATAAAGTCAGATAATGGTTATGATAGTTTTAACTTTGATACTATAACCTTTGATTACAGTGCTCCATTTCGAGGAGCCCGTAAATTGAATAGAAATTACGAATTCTATGTAACAATTACTGATGGTGACACATATGTCAAAAGAAAATTTAGAATATATGTTGTAGGTGAAGATTATTTACGAGCTGATAATACTATCATGCTTGTTGGAACAAATACGTACCTCGCAAGTTCCAGTAGTTTAAGAATACCATTTTGGAGAACTCCTCCTGATTTAGGTATAATAAGATCAAATAACTATCATATTATTAAACTAGATATATATGACGTAATAGACTATTTTAGTGTTCAATATTATTTTGAACCTTTTATAAAAGAAAGTGAAAAAACACTGACAACATTTACTAAAACGTCAACAGACAATATTGAAAATAGTATGTTTGTCACTATAAAAAACCCTACGCAGTTACCGTTAATTGACGAATATATAAGTTTTATTGGACTGATTGATACTCAATTAAAGAAAATTTATAAAATAAAAAATGTGTTTTCAATAGGCCCAAAGGAATATAGACTTACTATTGATAGTCCTCTGGCATTCACTATTCCAAACAATAGACAAATTAAAAGCGGTTCTTTAAGTGTGTTACCACCTGGACTAAAACTAGATATAACATCAGGTGAAATATTTGGTATATTACCATATCAAAATGACATATACTTAGATTATAAATTCAGTGTAACAGCCACTAGATTTGGTAATGATAATGAGAGTTCGTCTGCTACTAGAACATTTAGTTTAAGAGTTATTGGTGATAGAAAGAGTAATCTATATTGGGAAACGGGTAGTAATTTGGGTAGTATAGCTGCTAATTATGTTAGTATGAAGAAAATAGTAGCAAGAAGTACGATTCCAGTACCTAATATAGAATATAAATTATTGAGCGGTGCTTTACCATCAGGTCTTACATTAGAAAGTTCGGGTGAAATAACAGGCACTATTAAACAATATACTGGAGAAGGTCTGACTACCTTCTTTGATAGAAAAGAAGGTGAATTAATCACCAACCAAATATTTGACGGTGGAGCAACACTATTTGATAAAACCTTTAGATTTACAGTAAGAGCTCAAGATCAACTAGAATACAGCTCAGTTGATCGTGAATTTACCTTAAACATAGAAACACCTAATGATAGATTGTTTAGCAACATCTATGTCAAAACTTATATGTCAGAAGATAAAAGACGCTTGTTTGAAAGATTAATGAATGACGGTAGTATATTTTTCCAAACACATTTATATAGGGCCAATGATCCTAACTTTGGTGTGAGAAAAGATTTAAAAATGCTCATGTATGCAGGTATAGAAACTAAGAATATAGAAGAATATATCAGTATAGTAGGTCTAAATCACAAACGAAAAAGATTTAGATTTGGCCAAGTCAAAACAGCTAAAGCCTATGATCCTGATACAAATCTACTAGAGTACGAAGTCATATATGTAGAAATGATAGATCCATTAGATTTTAAAGATAGGCATCTACCTCTAGTAACATCTACTCCCGCTAAATCTATCAAAAAATTAAACACTGGGGTCAGCAACTATATTTGGAAGGCTGACGGGCAAGATATTTACATTACCAAAAAAGAACCGTTCTTATTAAGACCCTTTGAAAATATTAGTATTGACAGAACCAATATTACTGTAAGTGATCCTAATCAGACTAAGAGATACCCAAGTACAGTTTATAACTGGCGAAATAGGATTAAAACACATAAAGGTTGGGACGGTAATACCTTAATAACAGAACAAACTTTTTTACCGCTTTGGATGCGTAGTTTCCAAGATGATAGACAGCAATTAGGATTTACCCTAGCTATCCCCCTATGTTACTGTAATCCAAACATGTCATATGATATAATGCTAAACATAGAAAACTATCAAAGAACAACTAATTTTGATTTTAAAGACTTAGATTATTATGTTGATAGGTATATTATAGACAATGTTATTGGATATGGTAACGATAAATATGTGGTATTCAAGGATCAAGAGGCAAGCGTATGAGTAATATCAACACCACAGATATTGATGAGAGCTTTCCAGTACAGGGAAAAGATAATAATAGTCAAGGATTTAGAAGTAACTTCAGTGTGATTAAAAATGCTCTTAATGTCGCCAAAACAGAAATAACTGTTTTAGAAAACGACACTGTAAAGAATAATACAGATAATAATATTAACGGTAAAATAATAGAAAATTTAATATTAAACAATACCAGCTATCTATATAAAGATAGGGGTATTCCCACAGATCAGTTAATACTGCTTAATGTAACCGAAGCAGCAGTATATAAAGTACGCTGTATTGGTAATACCACAATTCGATTTACTAATTGGCCACAAACTGTTTCTAATATAAACAAGTTTCATCATTTGAAATTAATAATTCAATTCAAACTTTCACCCACTGATGCAGAAACATTAAACTATAAAATTAACTTTGCCACTGATTTAGGCGGCTTAATTAAGTCATATACTCAAGGATCACCTTGGGTCTATGATGCCACTTTTGGTGGTTGGTATTTGAAGCCTTATGTAAATTTAGATATATCAAACGTATATTCAGATTATGAACACTTATTTGATGTATCCAGCTACAGAGGAGGCCAAGAAGTTTTTATTAAATATTTGGGGAGTTACATATGATCAATCCATTTGTAGATTTTACTAATATCAATGATACAGATTTAGAAAAGAAACTTAATGATTTGACAAAAAAATATTTTATGACCAACAATGCCGACTTAAAATACCAGATTTCTATAGTTATTAGTATGTACAGAGAAGAATTAGCAAATAGAAGGAATAAAATTTATAACGAACAATTTGATAAACAAGAAGGACTTGACAATCTAATTAAAGTAAACTAAAATGTGTATATGAGAATAGATAAATTCGGCAATCCTATATACAACGAAAAAGATTTATTAGAACTTATCTATCAAAAAAAATTAGATTTGATAGATAAAGTATATTGTGAATCATATGTACACCTAAACGGGTATAATATTAAAAATATACCAGAATATGCTTATGAATTAAGCATAGAAGAATTTGACAATATATGTAAAGCTGAATGGTTTCTACCTGCAGAGTATAAAGATTTTGATATTGAAAATTGGATATATAATAAAATTCCTCCCTGGGATGAAAATAATATAAGAATAACTGAAGAACTAGATGAATTTAAAAATCGTAATATGATGGATATATTGCGATGGTTGAAATATATGGTCGATATTTGCAGAGAAAAAAATATCGTTTGGGGAGTAGGTAGAGGTAGTAGTGTAAGCAGTTATGTGTTATACTTAATAGGTGTACATAAAATTGACCCTATTAAATACAATTTAGATTGGAAAGATTTTTTAAGATAAATAATTTTTTAGGAGTATATTATGACAACAAAACAAGTATATAGAAGTATGCAGGGTAAAGAAGTAGATATGGAAAAACTGCGTAATCAAAATGAAATGAACTTAGCTGTAGGCAATGCTAAAGTAAATGCTAGAGGGGACGAAATTGGTCCCAACGGAAAAATCATACGTAAAAGAGAAGATATTCAAGAAGAATACTACACAGGACAAACAAAGGAATAATATGGTAAAAGGTAAAATCACTCCTATACGAGATAGAGTTCTAGTCAGTGATATGGATTTTGACAGTAGAACAACTACTAATGGTATTTTTTTACTTAATGACGATGGAAAATCAGAAGGTATTAGACCTAGATGGGGTAAGATTTACGCTATTGGTGAAGAACAAAATCATGTTCAAGTAGGCGAATGGGTACTTGTAGAACATGGTAGATGGACTAGAGGTATTAATGTTGAGTCACCAGATGGTACAGAACAAGTGATTAGATTAATTGATAATGATTGTATTTTGGCCGTGGCAGATGAGCGACCAAACGACATTTAAGTGTAATATTTGTAGACGACCTTACACTATCCAATGTGATTTTAAGCAAGGTCGTTGTCCACATCATCCAAGTTTCCTTGACATTCATCACTTAAGATTTTATAATTTACTTACTGCAATTAAATCAATCTTTAAGAGGTAAGTATGAAAGAACTTTGGACTGAAAAATACAGGCCTAAAACTCTGAATGAATATGTATTTAGAGATTCTCAGCAAGAAGAGCAAGCCAGATCATGGGTAGAACAAAAAACTATTCCACATCTTTTATTCAGCGGATCTGCTGGGATCGGAAAAACTACACTAGCAAAAATACTGATTAATGAACTAGACATCCCACAATTGGATGTATTAGAAATTAATGCTAGTAGAGAGCGTGGCATTGAAGAAGTTAGGAAAAAAATTACAAATTTTGTTAATCTAATTCCTTATGGTGAGTTCAAAGTTGTAATACTAGATGAAGCAGACTATCTAACTCCAGAAGCTCAAGCAAGCCTTAGAGGTGTTATGGAGGAATGCCATAAAACTGCCAGGATGATTTTGACATGTAATTACCCTAATAAAATTATTCCAGCTATACATAGTCGTTGCCAAGGATTTCACATTCCAAAGATTGATCAAACTGAATTCACTGCTAGAGCTGCTACCATATTAGTTGAAGAAAATGTAACTTTTGATTTGGAATCATTAGATAAAATTGTTAAAATGACATTTCCAGATTTAAGAAAATGTATTAATACATTACAAATGAATAGTATAGATAAAATCCTTAAATCACCCAATGATAATGATAGTATTGAGCCAGATTATAAATTAGAAATGGTAGAACTTTTTCAAAAAGGTGATATTAAATCGGCAAGAAAACTACTATGTAGTCAGGCCAGACCTGAAGAAATGGTCAGTATCTATCGTTGGTTATATGAGAATATAAACTTATTCGGTAACGATGCCCAACAAGAAAAAGCAATTTTAATCATTAAACAAGGATTAGTTGATCATACTCTAGTACAAGATCCAGAAATTAACCTAGCGGCCACACTTATAAAATTAGCACATGTCACAGACTGATAAACCTAATAGTGCTAAAGGAAGAACCAGTTACGATGCAGAAATTGGTGGGGGATTAATTAACTTCTTTAATAAGAATGTTACTCCTTACCCTACAGATATAGGTGCTCCAAAGTTTGATCTGATCCCTATTGAAAAACAAAAGGACTTAATGGTTAATGTAGCACGCCTACATGCCCAACAAGAATATCAACGTATTATGGATCTTGTGGCAGTGCTACAAAAGCAGGCAGATCAGATCAAACGTAGGCTAGAAGTTACTGATGCTGTACACGCAGCCAAATATCAGTTTCAGATTTTTCATGGGAAAACTTATTGGCTCTTGTACGACAATAAGGATCAATGTACAAGATTGAGTATGCATGGACCCGATGATTGGTCCACAGCATCACCTAAAGAGTACGAGTATATAACTCGTGTTAAATGGCTGGGCGACTACAGCTGGATAGAAGTAGACGCCCAAGGCGAGCCAGTTAATTAATCACCGTATATTGATAACACCTCCTTCACGGCTTGATGGCGTTCGATATCTTTGGCTTCAAATCTAACGATATCGATATGCTCTGTTCGTTTATGTTTCCCGAGTAGGTTGCAAAATTCGACCAACCCATTGTCCTCAAGTCTATCTGCTTGTGCCAGATCACCTGTGACTACCATGCGACTTTGATCTCCTAATCTTGTCAGTAGCATTTTCATTTGATTTGCTGTAGCATTCTGCATCTCATCGGCTATGATCCAGGCACGTTTAAATGTGCGCCCTCTCATATAGGCCAAAGGGCTGATCTCAATCACACCCTCACTTAACATTTCTACAATATCTCTTTGACTATAATATTCTCCTAAAACGTCAAATATAGGCTTGGTCCATGGCTCCATCTTTTGATTTAACGTGCCTGGCAAAAAACCCAAGTCTTCATCTACACTCACGGCGGGTCTTGTTACTATGAGTTTATCTACTTTGCCCTCTTGAAAAAACTTAATCCCTGCTTGAACTGCCAGTAAAGTTTTACCTGTACCTGCTGGTCCTATAGCAAATAGTATACTATTATCTTCATTTTGAAGTTTTTGTATATATGATTTTTGGGTTTCATTTCGAGGATACAAGTGTACCCTACAGTTTTTTTGGGGAATAAATGTGGCAAAATCTATCACATTCACATTTGAGGTAAAGCGTTTTTTCACTCTTCTGCTCATCCAGTAACTCCTACTTAGAAAAGTAGGACATGTAGTACCGCCCGATATCTACAGAGGTCCTACAATTTTATTTAATCTTCTACAGGATAATCATAAGGTTACACTAAAATTCTAACACGATAAATAATATAGTAAATTCTGGGCACATTATGAAAGACATTTTAGACGTTATTCGCAACGTAGATACTATCTATAACAATAATAGCAGTCTTGCTGTACTTAAAGACTTTGAACGTGTATTGGATGAAATGGATATCTATGTGTATAAAAACTGGTTAGACGGTGAGCTACTCAGTGGCCCTAAAATTAGTAGGCATTGGGTCAGTGCCGAATTCATGTGGCCTAAGAATAAAATGCCTGATCCAGATGGTGCTCGTCGTCTTATGGAAATAGGCTGTAAAGTTAAGTTTACACGGGATGAAATGGTTGAACCACGTAAAATACGTAGCCCAGATGATTTCAGACCAGGCACTAAAAAGGGCAAACTTGATGCACATCCAGTATGGGTCGTTAAAATACTAATGCCCAAAAAATTAGTATTTGATATTTTTAATAGTTATATGGATCGGATAAGAGAAGAACGTAAGGGTGATACTAAAGAACAGCAACAACCTGCTCCAATGGCACCACCAGCTCAACCAGGAATGGCACCACCAGCTCAACCAGGAATGGCACCAGCAGCACCAGCAGCAGGAGTCCCAGCAGCACCAGCAGCAGGAGCACCAATGTAATGCTCAACGAAACATTAATGGCCAATGATCTACAATTTTTAGTAAGTAGCGTAATTGAGATAGACAGTTATAAAAGTAAAATTGGTGACGATAGCAAAATGATCGTAATCAGTTTTAATGTAGATGATAAAGAACCTGCTGATGATTTAGTAAGGTTTTTAGAGCTTGGCTATGACTGGGTAGTGGATGCTGATGCTACAGACGGGCCTATTGACACTGGAAAATATAAAGTATTCGTAGAACTAGAGCGTAATAAACATGCTCCAGAAAGAATAATCACTATATTAGACGCTGTTAAAAAATTAACAGGAATTGAAAATTTTAGATTTAGGTATTATAAAAGTTTTAGAACACAACCAGCTGATGATAATAATATTAGAAATACTGTACCTTTAGATAAAGAAGCATATACAATAAGCATTAAAGAAAATAGACTTAATAATTTTAGTAATTTCTTTTCACAAAGCTACTTGGATAATATTGAAATGCTAGATCATGATATTAGGTTTACTAAAATGTTTGCCGAAAGTCTACAGATGAAAATAAAAGATTTTGGCACAATTAAACAAGTTTACGAGCGACTAGATGGACGTATTGATGTTGGTCCTAAAGCAATTAGCGAAAGTATTTTTTTAACAAAATATTTAGGAAACTACAACATAACAAAAATAGGTGATGACTTTATTCTAGAAAATGAGGGACATGCACTAGTATTGGAGAGAGCGAGATGAGTTTTACTTTTGATTTTACCAAAGAGCAACTTAAACAGATGATACCTGGTAATCCCTATGTGGAATATTGGTACAACGCATTAAGTCAAATCCTTCCAGAATATGAAATTAATACACCACAACGTGTAGCAGCATTTATTGCTCAATGTGCCCATGAGAGTGGTGGGTTTAAATTCCTTAAGGAAAACTTAAACTATAGAGCAGCCAGCCTACGCAAAGTGTTTCCTAAATACTTTCCAGATGATGCCACTGCTGCTGCCTATGCTAATAATCCAGAAAAAATTGCTAATCGTGTGTATGCTAATCGTATGGGCAATGGAGACGAAGCAAGCGGTGATGGTTTTAGATATTGTGGCAGAGGGCTTATTCAATTAACAGGTAAAAATAATTATACATTTTTTGCTGGTAGTTTGGATATTCCTGTAGAAGAAGCCAGTGAATATTTGGAAACATTTGAAGGCGCTGTACAAAGTGGTTGTTTCTTTTGGGAAATGAATAAACTAAATACCTGGGCAGACCAGGGAGATATACTAACATTAACTAAGAAAATTAATGGCGGCACTATTGGCCTAGCAGATCGTGAAAAACATTATAAGCACGCCTTACACGTATTTGGAGTATCATAATGATAGAATGGATCATCACCAGTATTTTACTCAACTTACCCGGATGGTTTTGGTTAGTTAGTTCGGGTGTAGGATTCGCAGCATTTTTCTTTGCCAGTATTTTTAGTCATATTCCTCATCTACGTCCTTATATGACATTGGTCAAACCAATAGGTGGTTTAGTAATATTGGGCAGTGTGTTTATGTATGGTGGCACTGAAATCAATAATATCTGGGAAGAACGTATTAAAAAGGCTGAAGCAGAGATTGCTGCTAAAGAAAAACTTGCCGACGAAGCCAGTGAAAAGTTAGCCAAGGAAAATGCAGATAAAAGACGCTTATTAGAAGAGGCTAACCAAAAACAAAAAGAACTTACTAATAAACTTGGTCAGGCTATAGCGGCTGCTAGAAGTCAGCCTGGTGGCACAAAGACTGTAACACAGATTGTGGTTGAGAATTTAGGTGATGAAGAACGTAAAAAATACGAATCTATGAACGCAGAACAAAAAGCCAAGTACGAACAACAAATAGAAGAACTGGTCAAAAATTCAAAAGATTGTCCAGTTGTTCCAAAATTTATTATTGATCAAATTAATCAAGCATCCACTAATAAACTTAAAGCAGGAGAACAAAAATGAAAAAACTAATATTTGTTCTTCTCGTATCCAGTCTGGCAGGATGTGGAATGTTTAATAGGTTTATTCCTGTTCAACAAAAATGGCCAGAACAAAAAGATCAAACTCTATTACAGTCCTGTCCTGATTTGAAAAAAATAGAGGGTGATCAAGTGGCCATAACAGACTTGTTAAAATCCATAGTAGATAACTATACTCTTTACTATCAATGTAGTCTAAAAAATGAAGGCTGGAATGAATGGTATAGAACACAAAAAAATCTTTGGGAGAAAAAGAAATGAACGTTAAACTAATCGCTCTCGTACCCGTACTAGCCCTAGCAGGTTGTGCTGCTACTGGCCCAAGTAACTATCAACTCTATGCTGAAACACAGGCAAAAATAGCACAAGCCCATGCTGTGGCAGAGACAGCAAGATACAATGCCCTTGCTGAAATCGCTAAAAATGGCGACAGTGCTGCTAGAGTAGCCGCTGTATTAAGCATACAGATGGGAGGTGGACAACAAAGACAACCACAACAGGTCGCTGCTCCAGAAACATTCGGGGACACTGCTCTTAAATGGACTAGTGTGTTGTTACCAACATTTACACAACTTTATACCGTACAAAGAAATAGTGCTGTGGCCATGCGTCAAAGTGATAACCAGGCCGCTATAGCCATTAGCACAAATAAAGCATTTACAGATATGAACGCAGCAGGACATACTGCTAATAGTAATATTGCTGCCAGTGGATTCACCAGTAACACTGCTGGTTTTAATGCTATAAGTTCGCAAGGCACAGCAGCATTTAACGCACTACAAGGTGTTAGCATAGCAGGATTTAATGCTATGAAAGATACTACTAGTGCAGGACTCACAGCAGTTACTAATGTAGGTACAGCAGGTATTACAGGTGTAAACAATACTGCCCAAGCAGGACTAACAGCAGTTACTAATGTAGGTACAGCAGGTTTGACTGCTACAACTACTTTAGGTACAGCAGGTATTACAGGTGTTAATACTGCTACTAACAACAGCCTAACTACTATTACCAATATTAATACTTCTAACAATGCTACACTACAAGCATTAGGTAATCAGGCAACTACTAATATCACTACGTTAGTCAATGCTAATAAAGATGTTGTGAATAATATTTCTGATAAACTAACAGGCACAACTAACACAACTACTACAACCAATACAACCACTACAACTAATAATGTAGCCTGTCCAGCAGGTCAAACATTTACGGGCGGTCGTTGTCAATAGTAAACAAATTATGCTTATTAGGATAATATAATGACCACAGCAGCAGAATACGCCAAGATGAGCGAAAGCGAAAAGCGTAAAGAAGATTGGTTAAACACCAAATGGCGTCCTATGATGGGGTGGTCTTATATGGCTACTTGTATAACTGATTTTGTTATCTTCCCTATACTGTGGTCTATAGTACAAATGATTGGTGGTGGTGAAGTTAAGATGCAATGGCAACCATTAACTCTACAAGGCGCTGGGTTATATCATATTGCCATGGGAGCTGTTCTAGGTTTAGCAACATGGGGACGTACCCAAGAAAAATTAAACGGTGTTAGTGGTGGAAGTACCCAATTACCAACTAATATTGGAACAACCTATCAACCGCCCCAGTCATCTCAACAGACTATGCCATTTGCTAATAATAATTTTAATACATCAACATTTGGATTTAATACCCCACCAATTACGCAAATGGATCAATGGGGACAAGTCAATAATAGCAGTCGAGGCAAACCAATGCCTGTTCAACCGCCAATGCCAGAACGTTAAAGAGAGATTATGAAATATTTTCTAACGATATTATTAGCAGTAGGTTTAATATTCTCATCAGTTTATGCTGAAGAAAAGACATCTGAAACACGTAAAGTATGCGTTAACCTACAGGATAAAGATGGTAAGCCAGTAATGGATCCAAAAACCAACAAACCTAAACAAGAATGTAAAGAAGTTAAAAAGCACAAAAAACACGATGGCACAAAGATTGAAGATGCCAAAAAAGATATAAAAAATTAAATTGTTATCAATCTAATATGTTAAATATTAAAGATACTATAACCATCTTTAATATTTATGAACTATTATGATATACTAGGCGTGCCACAACAGGCTAGCCAACAAGAAATAAAAACAGCCTATAGAAAATTGGCTATGGAACATCATCCGGATAGGGGCGGCAATGAAAGCCATTTCCAAAAAATAAGCCAAGCATATGAAACTCTAAGTGATGCTAACAAAAAACATCAATATGATCAACAACTAAATCAAAGTCATGTTCATCATCATTTTGAAAGTAACTTTAGAAGTTTCGAAGATGTCCATAATATGTTCCATGATATATTTGGCCAAGCAAACAGAGGATTTCATTTTGAATTTGGTCGTGGTAGATCCTTCCACGGTACAACTAGAGCTAGGAATTTTGATCTCAACATACAATGTAGAATTTCATTATTAGATAGCTATATAGGTAAAGATTTAGAAGCTAAATTTGGTCTTCCATCTGGACGTCAAGAAACAGTGGTTATTAATATTCCGCCAGGGATAAAACACGGTGAAACAATTAGTTTCGCTGGTATGGGTGACGATACATATCCGCAAGTGCCAAGAGGCAATCTTAATGTAACTATTGAAGTTTTTGATGATCCAAATTTTAAAAGACGAGAAGATGATATAGTTACCATAATTGAAATAGATGTGATTGAGGCTATGATTGGGTGTACAAAACAAATTGAAACTCTAGATGGTAAACAAATGCCTTTACATATTATACCTGGTATACATCACGGAAGTGAATGTGCGATACATAATATGGGATTTAGAAATATTAGAAGTGGCAGAAATGGTAATTTTGTAGTAATAATACAACTTAAAGTTCCAACTGTAAAAAATAAAAATATAATTAAAAAATTACAAGATATTAAAAATGAAATTGATAACCTTCCCAAATGATATACTAAGAGAAGAAATGCCTGATTTTGATTTTGAAAATCCGGTAATGGATCCTATGGTGTTAGAAAAAGAAATGATAGAACTTATGATAGCTCAAAGAGGCATAGGTTTAAGTGCGAACCAAGTTGGCATTAGAGCTAGAGTATTAGTCATGTTCCCTAAGGATCTAAGTTTAGAAATGGGGCCGTTTGCTATGTTTAACCCTGTACTTAGAGCCGCTAGCGACGAACAATTCGAAGCTATAGAAGGTTGCCTAAGTTTTCCAAAAATGTTAATACCGGTAAAAAGATCAAGGTCAGTTATGGTAGATTATCTTGACAGCAAGGGTGATAATTGTGTACTATTACTTAGTGATATAGATGCTAAGTGTTTTTTACATGAACTTGATCATTTAAATGGAATATGTTTTATAGATAGAGTAAGTAAACTTAAACAGAATCTTACACAACGTAAATGGAAAAAATTAAGGACAAAATATGGTAGAGCCCAGCGAGAGTCTTAAAGCAGTTTTTGAACAGGCTATTGAACTAGCTAAACATTTAAAGCACGAATATCTTACCATAGAACATTTACTTTATACGATGTTAAATGATGATAATTTCATCAATATATTAAATGGTTATGGGGCAGATCCAAGTTATATTAGAACTAATCTGGATCACTATATCAAGCATAAACTTAACGATATAGTAAAAGATGAAGTAAATAAGCCAAAGAAAACGCAGGCTGTGGAACGTGTACTCAACCGTGCGTTTACACAGGCCTTATTTAATGGTCGTCAAACTATGGAATTATGCGATGTATTCATTAGCATAATGAGTGAAAAACGTAGCTATGCCAGCTACTATGTACAACAGGCAGGTATAGACAAAAGTAAATTTGCTGATTACTTGAATAGCGAAATTCAAAACGACGAAGAAGAACAAACTAATGATATCCAGGTTGATAGAGCGCTCAAAGCATTTACTACAAATTTAAACGAAGCAGTTAAGAAAAATAAAATTGACCCTGTTATTGGTCGTGTAACTGAACTAGAAAATATTGCCTTGGCCATGGGTCGTCGTAATAAAAATAATGTTATGCTGGTAGGCGAACCAGGAGTTGGTAAAACTGCTATTGCTGAAGGACTAGCCTATAATATTGTAAAGGGACATATTCCAGATTTCCTTAAAGACTATACTGTATATAATTTAGATATTAGTAGCCTATTAGCTGGTAGCAAGTATAGAGGAGACTTTGAAGAAAGATTTAAACTTGTATTAAAAGGTCTACAAACTAAGGGCAAAACTATCCTGTTTATTGATGAAGCCCATATGATTAATGGTGCAGGTAGTGCCGGTAACAACGCCAACGACTTAGCCAATATGATGAAACCAGCTTTAAGTAAAGGTAATATTAAGGTTGTAGCAAGTACGACTTGGGAAGAATATCGCAAATATTTTGAAAAAGATCGTGCTCTAATGCGTCGTTTCCAACGTATTACTGTTGATGAACCTAACTACGAAACAACTATTCAAATCCTTAAGGGTATTAAGAAATACTACGAACAATTTCATAAAGTTAAAATTACAGAGGCAGCTATTCAATCTGCTGTGAAACTCAGTGTAAAATATCAGAGTGATAAAAAACTTCCCGATAAGGCTATTGATCTTATTGACTGTGCCTGTAGTAGATTTAATTTGAAGTTAGATCAGGAACGCACTATTACGGATCACGAAATTCAATTCGAATTAAGTCAAATGATTCAACTTCCAGAAGAACAGATTGCTGAAACTGAAAGCAATAACTTAGCCAATTTAGAAACACAAATTAATGGTGAAGTATTTGGCCAAACTACTGCGGTGACTGAACTAGTGGATAAAATTCTTGTTGCCCGTGCTGGTCTTAAACCTGAGAACAAGCCTATTGGGTCATTTGTTTTTATGGGTCCAACAGGTTGTGGCAAAACAGAAACAGCTAAAATACTGGCCAAACACTTAGGTGTAAAATTATTACGCTTTGATATGAGTGAATATCAGGAAAAACACAGCGTAAGTAAACTAATTGGTAGCCCACCAGGGTATGTAGGGTTCGAAGAAAACGCTGGGCTATTAATTACACAGATTCAAGAAAATCCATATTGTGTACTACTATTTGATGAAGTTGAAAAGAGTCATCCAGATGTTAGCACTATCCTACTACAGATGATGGACAATGGCTTTGTCACAGGCAGCAATGGTAAGAAAGCAGACTGTCGTAATATCATCCTTATTCTCACTACCAATGCCGGTGCTCAAAATGCTGAGAAGAATCAGATTGGTTTTGGCAAACAGGAAAAGGATTATGATGATAAGGATCTTAAGAAATTCTTTGCTCCTGAGTTTAGAAATAGGTTAGATGCTATTATTACATTTGGCAAACTTACAAAAGAAACTATGTATAAAATTGTTATTAAGTTTATTGACGAGCTTAAACAACAAGTATCAGAAAAGGGCATTCGCATTAAAATTAACGATGCTGCTATAAATCATTTGATTGAAAAAGGATTTGATAGTAAAATGGGTGCCCGTCCATTACAGCGTGTGATTGATAAAGAGATCAAACGCCCATTAAGTCGTATGATGTTATTTGGTGAACTTAAGGATGGAGGTAGTTTGGTTATTGGATTAGATGGTAGCCAAATTACATTGACTAAACGCACAAGACAAAGTAAAGTAGTTGAAGATGAACCACTTGAAACTATTACCAACGAAGAAAACCAATAAACTGTTTTTGGACCTGTATAGGTATAAGATAGTTCTCGTATCTAAGCTTGCCACAACTTTTAGAGGTAGAGACATTGAGGACGCCGCAGAAAAAATCTCCCACTGGAGGGAAAATAAAACTTTTCCTGGTTGGGTTTATAACGGCGTTGCTAGTGACTTGGACCGTGCATACAATATAGTAAAAGCATTTCAAAAGGTCAGTGACTACAAACTTATGGTCAGTAGTCCTTTCTTAACCTTTTACACAGATAAGTTTGATGATTTCAAACAAGTAAGTAAAGAACTTTTTGGTTATGTAAAATACATTAGCATGCCTGAAGATGCCAATTCTGTGCTGGAAAAGAACAAGGTTTATCTTAAACGTGTTGATTATGACTTTAAAATCACCCTAACACAACGTGTTCCCAATAACGAAAGTTTCTTTAAATGGTGTACAGGCAATGATAAAATACGTATGCCTAGGCGTTGTCGTGATCATATTAGACGTGGTTGGCGTAGTGGTGACAGTTATTTCTATGTAAAAGACGCTAAAACATTAAGCATGGTACAAATGTTTTTGGGTTCAAATATACAACGAATTGATCAGGTAATAAAAGTAAAGGCATAGAAGATAGCTATACAGTTAGTTGTAATATCGATAAATATTACATAGGAATCTGTATGGCTAATAAAAGTATACTAGAATATATTGAACAAGTAGAATCCGAGGATGTAGACATACGTCCTGGAGATGGGTTCTATTTTGACCTCAATGATCAAGATGCTATAGAAACTGAAGTCCTTATGGTAATGGAGGATGCAATCCTAGTTGAATTAGACCTTATGGGCATAGCTCTTCTAGAGGATACTGGGATCAGTTTTTTTGAAGAAATACTGCTAGATGAAACCTCATGGCCATTTGCTGGTCTAGGTAAACATAAAACAGGCCGTGCAGGACAATTACGTAGTCCTGGACCTACAGGTTATCCTAAAGGCAAATTAGTAGGAGGTGCTGCTGAGGCACAGTATCAAGGTAAAAATGTTGAATTAGGTAAGCCAACTCAAGGTGATGTTAAAAAAAGTAAAGTTTATGTACGTAAACCAAATGGTAAAGTAGTAAAGGTAAACTTTGGTGATAAAAAATTAAGCATCAAAAAACACATTCCTAGTAGGCGTAAGAATTTTAGAGCTAGACATAATTGTGACAATCCTGGTCCAAAATGGAAAGCTCGTTATTGGAGTTGTAGGGCTTGGTAATATGAAACTATATGAAATGTTTGGTAATGAAGAATTAAGCACAGAAGAACTACTTAAGGTTAACGGTCCTAAAAAGATGATTCGTAGTCATGATAACAAATACGAATTTGACCTTGCTGAAGATCTAGTTTATTATATGCACCATAATGATGACTTTTATCGTCGTCATTTCTTTCCTATACTAAAAACTTGTAAGGCACAGTTTGAAAGTGGAACACAGTTTAGTCATAGAATTTTTAAACCTTTAATTAAAAAAGCCTATGAAGCATACAGACAAGAATTTCCTGTGCGTGAACTAGAAGAAAGTATAGAAGAAGATTTAACAGAAGAAATAGCACACGCCATATACGAAACTGAACTACAAAATCTAAAGGATGGTCTTTATAAATGATGCTGCGTGAGTTGTTCTCTAAGGTACGTACTCCTTTGATGGAGGGTGGCAATATTTGGGACGATTGTGAACCATTCGATCAAAGTCAGGCTCCTCAAATTGAAGCACAGCTTGAAAGGTATCTCAGAGGCACAGGACTCAAAGTATATAGAATAGGCAGCGGAGCAACACCAACACCAGGTGTTATGAGCGGTGACTTGGATGTTATGGTAGACTTGGACACTGCTGCTCAATTTTTTAATGAAGAAGATCCTAAAAAAATACGGATAAATCTAGAAAAATATTTAAACGATAAAGGTTTAGAAACAAAACGCATAGCAGTAACAGTACACGTTAAACTACCATTTGGATCGACTTGTCATCAAGTAGACGTTAAGGTAGTTCGTAATGCTGCTAATGTACACAAATTCCATGTACATGAAATACCAAAAGGTAGCTCATATAAAGGTGTACATAAACAAATGATCATGAACGCCTTGGCCAGTAGTCAAAACATGTTATGGAGTCCAGATGAAGGATTATATGCTCGTGATCAACAGGGTAAAAAAGCAGATTTGATCAGCACTGACTTGGATGAAATAGCACGTTACTTAATTGGTCCTAGAGCTAATGCTCGTAGTTTAGGCAGTGTAGAAAGTATTATGGCAGCACTACCCGATGCTGCAACAAGACAAAAAATTTATAGTTTAGCGACTAGCGGACAGAGTTGGAAAAGTGTTCCTCTAAAAGGTCCAGAACAAAAGTTTTTTGAAGCAGCAGCCCCTGCCATAGGTCGTAAGTATCAACACATAGAAGATCTAGTTTTTACTAATGGAGCTCAAGGTGGGCTACATGCTGTAGAACGTATGAGATATATGAGTAGCCAAGGTGGCAATATTGAACTTAAATGGGATGGAAGCCCTGTTGTATATTGGGGCAAACAAGACGGTGTGTTTATGATGATCCCTAAAAATGCCTGGGACTATATTAAACGTGGCAAAACAGAATTACAAAATGGCATAAGCACTATTCCTCGCAGTGCAGAAGATGTACAAAAATTTTTAATGGGTACTGGAAAAGCAGATCCTGAACAAATTGCACAGCGTCGTCAATATGCTAAACAAATATCTAGTCTTTGGCCATATTTTGAACAAGCTAGCCCAGAAGAAGGATTCCTAGAAGGCGGACTATTATTTTATCCTGGTGCAAAGCCTGATGGAACTACAGCCAAGCCAGTATTGAATAGTCAAACACAAGAGTATGAATTTACTCCTAATATAACAACATTCCATATTGGCAAAAACAGTGACCTTGGTGACAGAATAAGAAGTGCCAAAGTTATGGTAGCTGCCACTGGCTATTATGAAAGCTTAGGCAGTAGTGATGAAGGCAGGTATCCAGATCCAGAAAGTTTAAGTACACAGGATACCATTGTTCAGGGAACAACATATGTTGAACAAGCCCCACAATTTACTGAAAATAGTTTAGATAGTGTGCAAGAATATATAAAAGAAAATGCTAACTTAATTAATAATTTCCTAGCACCTAAACCAGGACTAAGCAAACCAGGTGACTTACTTTATAAATTTTATAATCAAAACTTAAGAATTCCTGGAATTAGACAAAAATTTGTTGATTGGGTAACAGCTAACACTAGTGCCAAACAAGCTGATATGATACTTAAAGATCGTGCTGGTATGGACGCTGTTTTAACTGCTGTTGAACTTTTAACAAGAGCAAAACTTGAAATGATCAATAATTTAAGCAGCGGTACACACAGTGGTATTAGGCAAACCAAACCAGAAGGTTATGTTAGTGCTCACCCTGGCACACCTTTTCAAAATGACTTACCAGGACAATTTGTAAAAGCTATTGACCAAGCTAATTGGGCTCCTAGGAAAGGCGAATGAGACTAAGACAGCTATTTGAATTAGATCGAACAGGTCGAGGTAACACTGCTGTAGTAGGGTGGGGCAGAGGCATGGGACACAAAGGTCATATGATGTTAGCCAGTAGTGTACTAACTTATGCTGATAAACTTAATGGTGATCCCTACTTTGTGGTCAGTAGAACATATGGTCCTGATGATCCTTTACAACCTGAAGAAAAACTCAGCATCTATAAACGTGTGTTCCCTGATAGCAGTCATATATTTCAAACTGCTACAGATGAACTACCAGATCTAACAAGAGTACTAACTAATCTTAATCAACAAGGTTATAATAATGTCACAGTGGTAGTTGGTGCTGATCAGGTCACTGCGTTTCAATATCTTAAACAATATAACGGTAAACCTAATAAGAAAGGTGAAGTTCCCTTTAACTTTGACAGTTTAGATGTTATTAGTCGTCAAGAGACTGGTGATCCCAGTGCTGGTGAAGAAGGCCCACGTGCTACACCAATGCGTCAGGTATTGACAGATCCAAGTAAGAGTGAAAGAGAACAATTCGCAGTTTGGCGTGATGCTATGAGCCCAGAGATTGATGACGATACAGTTATGGATCTTATGCGTAAGGCCAAAGAACGTATGGCACAGATGGCTGCTACTAAACCTAAAAAGAAGGCTAAAGAAATGAGACTATATGAATTAGAACAGCCCAGTGGCACACTATATATCGTATTCAAACTAGACAACACAGGCAATGTACGTGTTGTAGGAGACTTTGGTACCCGTCCTCAAGAAGTTGTACAAAAGGCCAATACAGTAGGTATTAAGGATAAGAAGGGTGGCAAAGTTCGTCCATTGAGAGTAAACTTCCTATTTACAGATGCTACTACTGCTCTACAAGAACTTGAAGATAGTTTACGTGACGTAGACTTTATTGGTGCTGAAAAGGCTCAGTTTGTGTTCCCACCCAGTGTAATGCGTAGCGAACAGGGCCCGGAACTATATCAAATCAAAGATTATATAGAACAGGGTGGCGATGAACGCTATGAACTATATGTAGATAAAGAACCAGATGAACCAGATCGTAAGGCCAGTGGTGTAGATCACTTTGTGGTAGGTCCAGATGGTAAGAGACATCGTGTGGCCATACCAGGTAAACCCAATACACAGATGGGTGGACACGCTGTGGCACAACCAGATACATTTAAATACACATTATTGAAAACTGATTTATTGCCTAAACTACGTAGCATGGGATTTAAGTTTGATGGTAATCAAATCATACTTAGAGCAGATCAGAGAGACAAGTTAAAGAATATGTTAGGTAATCAATTCCAAAGCGTATTTGGACAGAAGGGTATGTTTAAGCAATGACACTGAGCGAACTTAAAAAGTTAGCAGGTATTAATGAGTTTAAGGGCTATGTTAAGTACGACCCAGTGGATCCTTACGGTGGCAGTAATATCAGCTTAACAGGCAACGAAAAAGGCGAATTACAAAAGAAACATAATATTAAACCAGGTACTAAAGAATGGTTTCAACTATGGTTTAGCTTACCATATCTCACAGGTGAAAAGCCTATTGGACGGGGAATAAGATGAAAATACGTGAAATCATAAATGAAAAAGCAGAAAAACATCTTGGTAAGAATGTGAGAAAATCTGGTGTCCATGCCAAACAATATAGTGATATGGATCAATATTACGGCATGTATCGTTTAGGTATAGCTATGGCAGGTGCTCCTGATGAATCAATTAATAAAGCAGGACCAGCTAAGGATATTCCTACTGTTTGGTTATATAGCCAAGGTGAAGAGGACATACTACGCCAAGCTGAAAAAAATCAAGGTGTTAAAGGTAAATCTATAATTTCAAAAGGACCTAGTGAAGAATTAAAAACAACTAATACAGTAAGTCCTGTGGCAAAACAAAAAACAAATAGGTATGGAATATAAATGAGATTGAGGGAGCTATTTGAAACGGCCAGCGAAGGCACTACAAGTGCAGGAAATATAGCAGCGGTGTCTAACCCTCACATAGCTATAGGCAATGTAAAACAGTATGGCAAGGGCAGCAAACCTAAGCCGCCTAAAGTAGTGACCCCCAAAAATACAAATGGAACAGCTAAAAACGCATTAGATAACAATATAAGCTTATTCGGACAAACAACGCTTAAACGATAAATATAACAAATTCGGAGTAGAATATGGATCCTATTATGCAACAGCAATCTTTACCAAGCCCAGAACATGAAGATGAGGGTAAAATGGCCAAGGCTGACCTTTATAAAACTGCTAGATATGCGTTAAAACTGTTTAAAATGATGGAAGATAACGCACAACTGGATGGTTGGGTACAGGCTAAAATTACCAAGGCCGCAGACTATATGGCCAGTGTATATCATTATTTAGAATATGAAATGAAGTTCAGCGAGTATGGACAAAAACTTGAAATGAGTGATATGTATACTCCTGAAGAAAAGAAAATTCTTGGTCACAGGCTAATAGAAGCCAAAGAGAAGATGAAAACTCTTAAGAAGGCCCAGGCTGAAAAGATGAAGAAAAAGGATGAAAAGAAAGACGAAAAAGTAGAAGAAGCCACAGGTCATAGGGCTGGCAAAGGTGTTGGCACAGCAGAGAAAAAGGCTGCTGCCAGTACCAAATCACAGTACAGCGTAAAACTAATGCACAAAGATGGTGCTAAGACTAAGAACGTTCACTATGACGCAGATGAAGGTGAGAGCGAAGGCGATGTACGTGATCGTGCCGGACGTGATCATAAGAGCACAGGCTATAGTGTAGATAGCATACGTAAGAAAACACAAGAGTCAAAAAAGGCCAAAAAGGATTATGATGGTGATGGCAAGGTAGAAACTCCTAAAGATGAAGTATGGGGTAGTCGTGCTAAGGCCGCTGCTAAGTCAGGTAAACCATTTAAAGAAGCAGCCAAACCAGATTATATTGACTTGGACAAAGATGGCAACAAAAAAGAGCCAATGAAAAAAGCAGCCAAGGATAAGAAGGTAAGTGAAGCAGCCAAATGTAATCATAGCCCAAAAGGTAAAAGTTGTCCAGTACATGGTTTAAAAGAATGTGGCAGTATGAGTGAAGCCAGTCATCAGGCCAAGACCACAATGAAACACGTTAAGAATCCTACAGCAGGTGAAAAAAAAGCAGCAAAAGATATTAAGCCTGGTGTAAAGGGTTATAGTGATCGTGCTGCCATGCTTAAGAGTGCTGAAAAAGATGGTCGTTTAAAATCATGAGCCTAGCCAAATATATTAAAATAGTTGAAAGGGTCAGTATAGATGACCCAGGTAGCTATAAGGTTCCTGAGCCTATAAGAAACTTAGGTGATGGGTTTGAAACTGTAAATCATAATGGGCAAAAAGGTATTAAAGATACACAAACTGGAAAACTTATTTTAATGAGTACTAAGTTACCTAATGTGTTTAATATAGTAACCGTACAGGATGGTCGAGAAGTTACAGAATATGGCTTAAATTTTAATGAGTTAGGTCCAGCTACACAAAGAGCCCTACAAAAAATAGGTGCTGGTGGTGTTCAAGAAACTTATGAAAGCAGTGAGCAGGTACGCAGTATAGTACAACGTATGATGGAAGATGCTCGTGTTCCACAAAAACCAAGACAAGGTCCACTACGCCCACAAACAGGTGCGGGCAAACATAGGGATAAAAAGAAGGAACAGAAACAGGGTAAGGATAAACATAAAAAGCCTTTTATGGAGCAAGGCAACGCTACAGGTCATACTACTCAAAGATATCAAGCGGGTCCTATAGATATGCAGGTCACTAAAGATCCTAAAGGAAATGTAGTTGGAAATAATAGCACATATAGAGTGAGTCGTGACGCAACAATGAAAATACAAAAGCCTATAGGATCACAAATCACTACTACCACAGGCCAAGCAAATACACCTGATGCTCAAAAAGATGTTGATGATCTACTAAGTCCTCAAGGTGTTGCCCAACGTAGAAAACTAGATCCAGCACAATTCGCTAAGTTTCAGCAAGGTGTGGCGGAAGGCGTTGGCGGATGGTCGGGACCATTGTATGACCCTGCTCTACAAGGCAATGGTAAGAAACAACGATATGAAATGATGTTCAAAAACGGACAAGTAAAGCGATTTAGTGCCATGAATGATAATGAGGCAAGAAAGATTGCTGCTGGGCACGGTGCCAAGAGTGTTATCAAGATGAAAGGAAATGTTCCCGGTGACAAAATAGCAGAGCAAGGTGTGGCGGAAGGCGCTAAATGGCGTAAACACCCAGATGCATATGATGTAGATGATGAGGGTAATAAAACACCTCGTAATCCTAATAGTCCTAAGTTTGGTTACGATCCGCTTCAACGCAGAGCAGATACAGCAAATGATGCTAAAACTTCTAGAGGCAAAACGGCAGCACTAAAAACTTCATTGAAAATGGCTCAAGGAAACAAAGGTGTGGCGGAAGGCAGTGGAGCAAAATATAAAGTAAAATCTATTGGTAAAGATAATAAAGGTGAATATCATATAAGTCCAAGCACTGGTAAAAAAGTATATAAATCAGGTGCGAATAAAGGTGACCACGAAAATCCTAAAACAGGAGAAATTAAGAAAAGTGTGGCGGAAGCAGGTAGTGCTAATCAACAGGCAGCTATTGCTATAGCCATGAAAAAAGCAGGCAAAAAACCTAAGGATGTTGAAGAAGCTAAATATCAAAAATTAACACCACAACAGAAGTTTAAAAACTCTATGAAACGTGCCGGATATGATATGGATGCTGGTGCTAAAAGATTACAAGATTTACTAGACAAGCAGAAAAAAGAGCGTGAAGAAAAAGAAAATGGTGGATTTAAGGTACATTTTGAAGCAATCCAGCGTGATCTAAAACTTCCTGATAGTTATTACCTACAACTGAGCAGCGGTGCTAAGAGTAATCTAAAAAACTTATACATCAACTATATTTTAGAATCAGTAAGTGGTTTGAAAAAACATACATTAGAAACAGTAAGTTATCCAGAACTAAAAAACATCGTGCGTATGATTGAAGAAAAGCAAAAAGGTGTAGATGGCAAGGCCTGCTGGAAAGGCTACAAGCGTATGGGCACAAAGAAGAAAGGTCGTCGTACGGTGGATAAATGTGTGAAGATGGAACAACAAACAATGACAGGCACATTGAGTGGTATTACTGGTGATCAAATTGTAAAGCATCCTAACTATCAAAAATATTATAAACAATTTTTGGTCAATCCCAATGACCCCGCTAATCATCTAGCAGCGCAAAGAATGGCAATGGCAAATGTTAAACGTGATATAATGGCAGCACAACAAAAAGGTTTACAGGAAAAAAGCCCACCTGGTTTTAAGGGCACAGTGAAGGCAATGAAAAAACACCCTGAACTTACCAAGGGTAAGACCAAAGATGGCAAGGAAAAGAATCCTTGGGCATTGGCTTGGCATATGAAAAACAAAGGCTACAAGAGTCATAAAAAAGCAGACGGTAGCGATAAGGACTAAACTATGAGTATGAAAAATCTTATAGCAAAGATGGATGCTATTGAGAAAGGTAAAAAATATATCTCTGAGTCAGCAGCACCAGTAGTTGAATATAAAGGCGGTACTGATGCAGAAAAGATCAAGAACTGGCAAAAACATATTGATCAGTTCAAAGAAAAAGGCATGTACAAGGCAGCAGATGATGCTGAAAAGTCTGCTAAACGAGCGCAACCAGGATTTAAGCCTGCTAGATCAACAG
>Ga0214917_10000591_pt1 | contig 47377 bp, 48 predicted proteins | sample LL_1208_BB_MetaG_FD_177983 | JGI IMG/M metagenome (GOLD analysis project Ga0214917, IMG submission 177983) | Freshwater microbial communities from Lake Lanier, Atlanta, Georgia, United States - LL_1208_BB | ecosystem: Environmental > Aquatic > Freshwater > Lake | place: USA: Georgia | collected... | reverse complement strand
CGTGGGCAGGCCGGGGCGGGCGGCCTGCACCGCGCGCTCCACCGATTCGGAAAGCACCACGGCCAGTTGGGCTGCGGATAATTCCCGCCGGAAGCGCCAGCCCCACAAGGCCCCGGGGTCGCCCGGATGAGGGTTGGCATCATGGATGATGGGGATATAGCGGATGCCTGCGGCGGCCAGGGCGGGGGCGAGCAGCGGCGTCCACAGATGGGTCATCACGCTGATCACCGCATCGCAGCCCTGGGCCTGCGCCACCAGGTGCCGGCGCAGTGCCGGGATGCGGGCGAGGCCGGTGACAAAGCCCAGCGCCGAGCCATAGGTTGGCACTGCATCCATGGGCAGGCCCAGCGCCTGGGTTTCGGCCAGCAGGTCGGATTGTGCTGAGATGCTCAGGCGGAGTTCGGCCATCGGCGCCAGGGCGCGGGCGAGCGATATCAGCATTTGCGGCCCGGCGCCGCGCCGCCCCCAATGCCAGAGCAACAGCCTCAAGGCGCGTCAGGGAAGAAGCGCACCCCGGCCCGGGCCCTGCCGCCGGCGATGCCGATGGGCGTGCCATCCGCCCGCCAGCAGGCGGCGCCCTCCATCATGCCATCCTCGTGGAAGCGGATGGCGCACATGCCGCCCGCCACCGTGGCCACTTTCTGCACCGGGTGGCCCATGGCGGCGAGGGCAGCGCGGGTGGCGTCATCAAAGCCGGCCTCGACCTCCAGATTGCCGCCCTGGGTCCAGATGCGCGGCGCTTCCACCGCCTCGGCCAGGGACATGCCGTGATCGACCAGGTTCAGCACCGCCTGGAAGGTGCTGGCGAAGATGCGCAAGCCGCCGGGCAGGCCGAGCGCGGCCCAGGGGCGGCCATCCTTGAGAATCATCATCGGTGACATCGAGGTGGTGACGCGCTTGCCCGGCGCGATGGAATTGGCCAGCCCCGGCCTGGGGTTGAACAGCGCCATGTAGTTGTTGGGGATCAGTCCGGTTTCGGGCAGCAGGAAGCGGGCGCCGAAGAGCGAGTTGATGGTGTGGGTGGCGGCGACGATGCGCCCCTCCGAATCGGCCACGGTGAGGTGGGTGGTATGGGCCTCGCCCGGGGCCACGCCCGGGCCCCAGGCGCGGGCGCGGGCGGGGTCGAGTTCCGCCCGGCGTTGGGCGGCGTAGTCCTTGGAGATCAGGCGTTCCACCGGCACGCTGACGAAGGCTGGGTCGGCGGTGGCGGCGGCACGGTCGGCAAAGGCCATTTTCAGCGCCTCGGCCACCAGATGCAGGCGGGCGGGGTTGCCAAAGCCCAGCCCCGCAATGTCGAAGCCTTCCAGCAGGTTGAGCATTTGCGCCACATGCACGCCAGCCGCCGAGGGTGGTGGCGGGGCCAGCACCTCGAAGTCGCGATAGAGGCCGCGAATCGGCGCGCGCTCCACCATGCGTTGTGCGGTGAGGTCGGCCAGGGTGACGATGCCGCCGCGGGCGGCGATTTCCCGCGTAGCCGAGGCGCCGATGGCGCCGCCATGCAGCGCCTCTGGGCCGCCGGCGGCTATCGCCTCCAGGGTTTCGGCCAGGGCGGGGTTGCGCAGCGTGGCGCCGGGCGCGATGGGGCTGCCGCCGGGCAGGAAGAGCGCGGCGATGGCGGCATCGCGCGCCATATCCGCGCCGGCCTCGGCGGCGCAATCGGCAAGATAGGGCGAGACGGTGAAGCCGCGCCGGGCGAGGCGAATCGCCGGCTGCAGCACATCGGCCAGGGAAAACCGCCCGCCACGCGCCAGGGCGGCACTCCAGGCCAGCAGATTGCCCGGCACGGCGACGGAGAGGGGGCCCACCATATTCACCCGGTCCACCGCCTCGATCACCAGCGGATCATCCGGTTTGGCCGGGGTGAACATGGTGGCATGGGCGGCGGCCGGGGCGGTGGAGAGGCCATCGAGGATGGAGTGGTGGCCATCGGCCTCGCGCAGATGGAACACGCCTCCGCCGAAGAGGCCGACCATCATCGGCTCACAGACCGAGAGGGCGAGAAGGCCGGCCACGGCGGCATCGACCGCGGTGCCGCCTTCGGCCAGCATGGTGGCCGCGGCGGCCGAGGCGGCGGGGTGGTTGGTTACCACCATGGATTGGCCGAAGGCGGGGCGTTTCTGGGTTGTCATGCCTTGATGCTAAGGCATGACCTGTTGTTGTGGGAACTGGCTGTTGGTGAAAGCCCGCGCGCCGGGGGGCGGGGATTTACTCCGCCGCACCCGGGGTGATCAGCCCATCCTCGATATCGCGCTGCACCAGTGCGGGGTCACGCGCTGCCGCATCGCCCATGCCGCCGCCGCCGGGCAAATGCAGCACCAGATGCCTCCCCTTGGGGATCACCTGAAACCCCTTGGTGCGCAGCGTGGTGCCATTGGCATCATCCAGCGAGACCCGACCCGAGGCGCCATCGCCGCCGCCGAAACGGCCCTTCGGCGCATTCGCCACGCGGTCGAAGATGGCGTTCACCGCGAATTCCGCGTTGCCCTTGGCGCCGATTTCCATGATCTGGCCGAACCCGCCACGGGTCTTGCCGGGGCCGGCGGAATCGGGGCGCAGCTCCTTGCGCCAGAAGATCACCGGGGCGACGTTTTCGGTGGCCTCCACGCTCATGGTGCGCACGCCGGAGGGGAAGGCGGTACCGTCCAGCCCATCCTTGGTGGGGCGCGCGCCGGTGCCACCGGAATTGAAGGTGATGATCTCGAAATCATCGACCTCGGCATCCTGGCCGGAGACCTGGGAGCCACCGCGCAGCGGCGGGTTCCACAAGGCGGAGGAGCCTTCAGCGGCGACGCGCCCCGGCACGGCCTGGCCGAGGCAGCCCATCATCAGGTCCGGGATCAATTGGCCCACCACATGGCGGACGCTGACGGGGTAGGGGCGGGGCGCATTGAGGATGCAGCCCTCGGGGATGACCATGCGGAAGGGGGCGAGGCTGGCCCAGTTGTTGGGGATGTCCGGCGCCACCACCACCTTGATGCCAAAGCAGGAATAGGCTCGGCAATAGGCCGGCGGGACGTTGATGCCGCGATTCGACAGGCCGGAGGTGCCGGCGTAATCGACCACGATCTCGTCCTGCGCCACCGTCAGCGCTGCCCTGAGGGTGACCGGCGCCTCATAGCCATCGGAGTTGATGCTGTTGTGGAAGGTGCCGCGCGGCAGGGCGTTGATGGCGGCCTGGGTGGCGGTGAGGGATGCGTCGAAGATGTAGCTGGCCAGGCTGTCGAGCCCATCGAGGGCATATTCATCGAGCATTTCGGCCAGGCGCTTGGCGCCGGCATCATTGCAGGCGCAGAGGGAGTAGATGTCGCCCTCAAGTTCTACCGGGGTGCGGGAACCGACGCGAATGAAGTCGAAGAAGGTCTCGTTTGGCTTTCCGGCTTCGAAGCATTTGACGATGGGGATATAGAGGCCTTCCTCGAAGACCGAACGGCCCTCGGGGCCCATGCCCAGGCCGCCAATATCGATGATATGGGCGGTATTGGCGAAGAGGCCGACGATTTTTCCGTGATGGAAGGCGGGCGAGACGACGGTGAGGTCGTGCAAATGCCCGGTGCCGAGCCAGGGGTCGTTGGTGATGTAATGGTCACCCTCGCGCATGGTTGCGGCGGGGAATTTGGCGAGGAAGTGGCCCACCGATTCCATCATGGAATTGACGTGGCCGGGGGTGCCGGTCACCGCCTGGGCCAGCATGCGGCCCTGCAGGTCAAAGACGCCGGCGGAGAGATCGCCCGCCTCGCGCACCGTGGTAGAGAAGGCGGTGCGGATCATCACCTGCGCCTGTTCCTCGACCACCGCGATGAGGCGGTTCCATTGGATCTGGCGTTGGATTTTTTCGAGGGGGTTGTTCTGGGTCATGCCAATTGATGTCCTGGATTGCGCTTCGATGTCACGGCGTCCGGCGCGCGCTTCAGCATGAGATGCGGCGCGCGGTCGGGGAAGAGTGAGGCAGACATTTTCAGCGGCCAGATGCCGCGCTGGGCTTGCTTTGCGACGGGGGCTGGGTTCACGGGGGTTCTCTGCCCTCCAGCGTCATGAGCCCCAGATGCTCCACAAACGGCTCAAAATCCCGGTCGCTGTGCAGTAGCGGCACATTGCGCGTGATGCACCAAGTGGCGATGAGGCAATCCACTGTTTTGCGCACCGTGATGCCCTGGCGGCGCAAATGGCGAAAATGCCCGGCAGCGGCCAGGACCGACTCGGTGCCGGCCAGCCCCACCTGGGGGAAAGACAGAAGGATGTCTCTGGTGCGGGTATGCGCCCGCTCATCTTCTATGCCGCGCAGCACTTCCAGCAGCACGAGGTCGCCCATCAGGATGGCGGGCGGATCATCCTCCCCGCTTTCCGGATCAAGCGCTTCCAGCAGCCCGCGCAGGGCGAGGGTCTGTGGCGTCGGCACGCCGCGGAGATGGTCGATCCAGACCGAGCTGTCGACGAAGACGCTGTTCAACCTAGCTCCGACGTGTCGCGGCGTTGGGCATCAAGGTCACCCTGCCATTCGACCTGGCCGAACAGCGCCAGGGCCGAGGCCTGCCGCTTGCGCCGGGCCAGCAGGCGCAGCGCGGCTTCCACCGTCTCGCGCTTGGTCCGCAGCCCGGTCGCTTCCATGGCCTCGGCCATCAGGCGGTCATTGATGTCGATATTGGTGCGCATGGTCCGTTTATGTGTAAATATAGGCTCGTTTCATACACATTCCTGGGCCATGCCGCAAGGCTTTCATCCTTCCCGCACCAGTTCCAAATAGCCCAGACCATCCACCGCGCAGGCCCAGCCTGGGCCCACCAGGGTGCTGGTCTCGTCCTCGGATATGATGCAGGGGCCCATGACCCGGCAGCCCGGTGGCATGGCGCTGCGGTCATAGACCGCCCAGTCAGCCGCCTTGCCGATGGCGGTGTCGAGCACCGATTGGTGGCGGATGGGGGCAGGGGCGGGGGCGGGTTCGGGTTCGGCCACCGGTTCCACCGCATCGATCAGGGTGCTGACCACCACGGCGAAGCTCATCACCTCGACATCGCTGCCGGGCACCGGGCGGTCATAGAAGCGGGCATATTCGGCATCGTAATCGGCGCGGATTTTGGCCACATCGCCCGGCGTCAAATCACCGGCCGGCATGGCGACCGCAATCTCATGGCCCTGGCCGACATAGCGCATATAGGCGGTGCGGGTTTCGGTGGTGGGGGCGCCGAAACTGCCGGCGGCGACGACGCGCGCGGCCTCGGCACTCATATCGGCGAGCAGGGCATTCACGCCTGCCACGTCGAAACTGCCAAAGCGCTGGTAGAGGCTACGCACCACCTCATAGGCCACGGGGGCGCGCAGGAAGCCGATGGCGCTGCCCACGCCCGCGCCGCTTGGCACCAGCATGCGGCTCACGCCGATCTTCTCCGCCACGCGGTAGCCATGCACCGGCCCGCCGCCGCCAAAGGCGACCACGGTGCGGCCCTCGTAGGTCTTGGCCGATTCAATGGCATGCACGCGCGCCGCATTGGCCATGTTCTCATCCACCATCTCGACCACGCCGAGGGCGGCCATGCCGGCTTCGAGCCCCAGCGGCTTGCCCACGGCGGAGAGCATCGCAGCCCCGGCCTGGGCCGGGTGGAGGGTGAGCGCGCCACCGGCGAAGCTTGCCGGGTCATAACGGCCAAGCAGGAGATTGGCGTCTGTCACCGCGGGCTTTTCGCCACCGCGGCCATAGCAGGCGGGGCCGGGCACGGCGCCGGCACTTTCCGGCCCGACCTGGATGCGGCCCAACCCATCGACATGGGCGAGCGAGCCGCCACCGGCGCCGATCTCCACCATCTCGATGACGGGGATGCGCAGCGGCAGGCCCGAGCCTTTCTGGAAGCGGCCAATGCGCGCCACCTCAAAGCTGCGGCTGGCCTGGGGGGCGAAATTATCGATCAGGCAAACCTTGGCCGTGGTGCCGCCCATATCGAAGGAGAGCACCTTCGACAGGCCCTTTTGCCGTGCCACGAAGGCGGAGAAAATCGCGCCGCCGGCCGGGCCGCTCTCCACCAGGCGGATGGGGAATTTCGCCGCCGTCTCGATCGAGGTGAGGCCGCCGCCCGAGAGCATCATGAAGACCGGCACGGCCATGCCCATGGCATCGAGCCCGGCGCGCAGGCGGGCAAGGTAGCCGGCCATCAGCGGCTGCACATAGGCATTGGCGACGGTGGTGGAAAACCGCTCCCATTCGCGCATTTCGGGGCTGACTTCGCAGGACAGCGAAATCCGCACCTCGGGCCAGATCGCCCGGGCGATCTCGGCCGCCTTTTGCTCATGCGCGGGGTTCACGAAGCCATGCATGAAGCCGATGGCCAGCGACTGCATGCCCTCATCGCGCAGGAAGCGCACGGCGTCGGCCACGGCCGCCTCATCGAGGGGGCGGAGGATTTTGCCGGTATTGTCCAGCCGCTCGGCCACCGGCACGCGGTGCCGGCGGCGGACCAAGGGCTGCGGCAGGTCGATATTGAGGTCGTATTGGTCGTAGCGGCTCTCATTGCCCAAAGCGAGGACGTCGCGGAAACCCTCGGTGGTGATGAAACCGGTGGGCGCACCCTTGCGCTCGATGATGGCGTTGGTGGCGAGGGTGGTGCCGTGAATCATGAGCGACACATCGGCCGCGGTGAGCCCGGCGCGGGCCAGGACGGCGCGCACACCCTCCAGCACGCCCTCTTCAGGCGCGGCGGGGGTGGTGAGCACCTTGGCAGTCCAGCGCTGGCCCTCCTGCTCGAGGACCACATCGGTGAAGGTTCCGCCGATATCGGCGGCAATGCGCGCATTCATGGTTCAGAAACCCCGCACCATGCCGCCATCGGCGCGCATGATCTCGCCGGTGATATAGGCGGCGGGCTGGCCGCAGAGGAAGGCGACGAGCGGGCCATATTCATCGGGTTCGCCATAGCGCTGGGCGGGGATGGTCTTGCTGCGTTCGGCGATCACCTCATCGATGCTCTTGCCGGTTTTGGTGGCCATGCCCTGGGCGGTTTCCAGGCTGCGATCGGTGCGGATGGCGCCGGGGGCGACGATGTTCACCGTCACGCCATCACCGGCCACCTCGGCGCTCAGCGTCTTGAGATAGCCCATCACTGAGGCGCGCAGCGTGTTGCTCAGCACCAGATTGGGGATGGGCTGCTGCATGCCGGTGCTGCCGATATTGATGATCCGGCCGAATTTCTGCGCCCGCATCCCCGGCAGGAGTTTCTTGGTGATGTGGATGGGGGCGGCGACGATGCGCTGGAACCAGGGCAGGAGGAGTGCCTCGTCCAGTTCCAGGGCGGTGCCGGGCGGCGGGCCGCCATGGTTGAGGATGAGGATATCCACCCCACCCATCGCCGCCACGGCGCCATCGGCCAGATTGTCCATATCCGCATTGCTGGCGACATCGGCGGGGATGCCGATGGCCGAGGCGGCGCCCAGGGCGCGCAGGGCCGCGGCCGCCACATCAAGGCTGGCCTGGCTGCGGCCGCTGATCACGAGGTGGCAGCCCTCGCGCGCCAGCGCATCCGCCACGCTGCGGCCCAGGCCCTTGGATGCACCCATCACCAGCGCGCGCTTGCCCTGCAAACCCAAATCCATGCTCAAACTCCCCGAAATATGTCCTGGGGCCGACAATCCAGCACCCGCACTGGGCTGGCAAGCCGGGGCGCTGCGAAGCCTGGGAAGTTGCCGCTGATGGGGGGAGTGTTTAGATTGCGCCTCGAATCAACCGGAATACCGCCATGACCCTCGCCCTCCGCCGTAACCTGCTTTTGGCCAGCCCCGCGCTTTTGCTGGCGGCCTGCGCCAGTGAAACGCCGCAGCCGGTGACCGCAGCCCCCGCGGAACCTGCGCCGACCGCCGCCCCGGCTGAAGTTGCGGCCAATGCCCGGCCTGATGCCCGGGTGGAGATGAGCAATTGGCAGGTTGGCTATATCGGCCAGGTGGGTTGGGGTAGCGGCGTGCTGATCTATCGCGGCCGGCGGCTGCCCTTCCAGGTGCGCTCCGCAGGCGTGGGCGGGCTTGGCGTGGCGCGCGTCACCGCCGTCGGCGATGTGTTCGATATGCGCGATGTGAGCCTCTTTCCCGGCACCTATGCACAGGCGCGCGGTGGCATGGTGGTGCCGGGTGCGCAGATGACTGGGTTTGTCTGGCTGCAGAACGCCAATGGTGTGCGCATTCGCTTGCGGCCGCGCCGCACTGGCCTTGCCCTGCAATTGGGTGCGGATGGCGTGTTGATTGAAATGCGCTAAACCCCTGGCTGTCTTTCGCCTGGGGAAATATCCATGTCCAAGCCCATTCTGCTCGTCACCCGCAAACTGCCAGCGGAGATTGAGGCGCGTGCTGCGCGTGATTACGACGCGCGGCTCAACCCGCATGACGAGCCATGGTTCCGCGATGGGATGGAGATTGCCCGCCGCGCCAGCGAGGCGCGCGCCGATGGCGTGCTGATCGCGGCGGGGGACCCGATGAATGCGGCGGTTTTTGCCGCGCTGCCCGATAGTGTGAAAATCGTCACCACCTTCTCGGTGGGCTATGATCATGTGGATGTGGTCGCCGCAAAGGCGAACAACATCATCGTGACCAATACGCCTGAGGTGCTGAGCTTTGCCACCGCCGAATGCGCCTTTACCCTGCTGCTCATGGCCGCGCGCCGCGCCGGCGAGGGTGAGCGCATGGTGCGGGCCAATCAGTGGGAGGGCTGGGCGCCGACCCAATTGATGGGCGTGACGCTGGAGGGCAAAAAGCTCGGCATTCTGGGCTTTGGCCGCATTGGCCAGAAGCTGGCCGCCATGGCGCGCGGCTTTGGCATGCAGATTCATTATCGTGACCTGCGCAAGCTGCCGGCCGAGGTGGAGCAGGGTGCCATCTTCCACGAGACCGATGAGGGTTTCCTGCGCGCCATCGACATGCTCTCCATGCATGTTCCGGGTGGTGATGGCACCCGCAAATGGCTCGATGCGGCGCGGCTGGCGCAGATGAAGCCGGGCAGCATCGTCATCAATACCGGCCGTGGAGGCAGCGTGGATGATGCGGCGCTGGTGGCCGCCCTCACCTCTGGCCATATCCGCGCCGCGGGGCTTGATGTGTATGATGGCGAGCCCAAGGTTTTCGCGGGTTATCTGGGGCTGGAGAATGTGGCGCTGCTGCCGCATCTGGGCAGCGCCACCATCGAAACCCGCGATGCGATGGGCGAGCGGGCCTTGCAGAACCTTGATTGCGTTCTGCGCTTTGATCTGCCGCCGCCGCACCGGGTGGCTTGAGGCTGGAAGGGGCGCTTCTTCCGCCCCAAATGGTGGCTGAACGCGGCCGGGGCTTCAGGCGCGGATGCTGGCCAGGAATTGGTCCGCCTTGCCGCGCAGGTTATTCGCCTGCTGCGTCAATTCCACCGAGGTTTGCCGCATGCCCTGCGCCGCCGTGCCGGTGGCGCCCGATGCGCGCTGAACATCGCCTATCCTGCGCACCACCGCCCCTGTGCCCTCCGCCATCTGCGCGGCGCTGCGGGCGATCTCACGCGTAGCCGCCCCTTGTTCTTCCACCGCGCCGGCGATGGCGGTTATCACCTCATTCATCCGCTCGATCGTGGTGCCAATATTGCGCAGCGCCGTCACCGCATCCTCGGTCGTGCTGCGGATGGCGTTGATTTGGGCGGCGATTTCCTCGGTGGCGCCGGCGGTCTGGCTGGCGAGGTTCTTCACCTCGCTGGCGACGACGGCAAAGCCCTTGCCGGCCTCACCCGCCCGCGCCGCCTCGATGGTCGCATTCAGGGCGAGGAGGTTGGTCTGCCCGGCGATATCGCTGATCAGGCGCACCACATCACCGATTTTGGCGGCCGCCTGCACCAGGCCCTGCACCGTTGCATCGGTGGCGCGTGCCTCCTGCGCGGCGGCGCGCGCCACCTGGGCGCCATCGCTCACCTGGCGGGTGATCTCGGCCACGCTCATCGCCAACTCCTCGGCGCTGGCGGCGACGGTTTGCACCTCATGGCCGGCGCGGGCTGAGACTTCGGCCACCGCATCCGCCTCACGCCCGCCGGTATCGGCGGCATGGCCCACCATTTCCACCACATGGCGCATATGCTCGGCCGATTGCACGACGGCCTGCACCACGCTGCCAATTTCGGCCTGAAACGCATCGGCCAGCCGAGCCTGATGGGTGATGAGCCGCCAGATCAGCATGGTGGCGACATAGTGGCCGCCGGTGTCGCGAATGGCGCTGAGCTTGAGTTCAAAGCTCTCGGCGCCAATGCGCAGGCGGCTTTCATGGGGCAGGCGGGCAGGGTCGGCCATCATAGGCTTCAGCGCCGCAATGTCGCGGCTGATGGTCTCCACCCCCAGGCCGGGCAGCGCATCGGCGCGCACCGGCAATGCGGCTTCCACCCGGCGCATCAGCGCCTGGCCTTCGGGATTCATATAGGTGATGGCAAAGCCATTCTGCGGGTCGGCCACCATCACGCCATGGCCCATTTGCTCCAGCATCTGGCCGCGGGCAAAGGCTTTTTCGGCCGCGCCGCGCAGGGCTTCCAGCGCGACGGCGATGCGGCCGATTTCATCGCCGCGGGCCTGATCGGGCACCGGGGCGGAGGTTCGCCCCGCAGCGATCTCGCTCACCTGCGCGGCCATGCGCCGCAATGGCGCGCCCACGAGCTGCGCGGTGAAGGCGCCAAAGAGAAGCAACATGCCCCCCACCGCAGCGCCGGCGACCAGCACCTGGTTGGAAATGGCGATCATCGCCCAGGCCGTGCGCTGGGCAGCGCCCTGGGCATCGCTGCGCAGGATGGCCACCACCTGCCCGACATTGGCCTGGGCACGGTCACTAATCGGAATGATCTGCCCGATCCGCGCGGCCTCTATCGCCATGCCCATGGCGATGACTGCATCCGCCTGATGGGCGATTTCCTCGGCAATTTCGCCGCTGCGCCGCACCACCGCCAATGTTGAGGCCGGCACCGAGGCTTCCAACCGGCGCAGATGCACCCTTTGCTGGCCTGCGGCGCGGCGAACGCGATTGGCTGCGGCGGCATCGGCGGTGGCCAGATAGCGGTTGGCGCCCAGCCGCACCTCATTCAGCGCATTGGCAAAATTGCCCAGGATTTCGCGCGCATTCTCCAACGCCTCCCCCGAGAGCGCGAAGCTGATATGCGAGGCGACGCTCTCCAGCGCCTGGTCGGCATCAAACATGCGCGGCATCAGCTTTTCGTCACGGGCCTGGATCAGCTCGGCCCGGCGGGCGACGGTTTCGCCAAAACTGGCCCCCAGCGCGTCAATATCCTGCAGCAGGGCCTGCAGGCCCGCGCGCGCCTCGGCCGGCCGGGCGAGGTTCAGCGCCTCGCCCGCCGCGCGCCGGGCTTCGCGCATGGCGGCCTGCATGGCGGCCTGCTCAGCCTCGATAGTGGCGGAATCCTGCGCCAGCAGCGCCCCGCGCTGGCCGAGATTGGCGCGGGCGAGTTGCAGCGATGCCTCGGTGGCGGCGACCTGGGCCTGGGCGGCAGCCTCCTGCAGGGCGAGGGTTTCATGCGCCACCTCCGCCTCCATGCGCACCATCACCACAAGGGCGAGCAGCATGAGGACCGCGAAAAGCGAACTGACCGCCAGCTTCTTGCCGACCGAGAGGTTCCGGAACACCCGCATCGCCATATCTCCATCCAGGGGCGGGGAATTATAGGCAATCACTGACTAATCGATGATGAACCGCGCTGCCCGGCGCGCGGCCCCTCGACAGGCAGGCCATGGCCGGGCAATTGCCGGCAGAGCAAAGACCAAGGATCCATCCCATGCTGTTCGACTTCGAAGCCCTGCCTGCCCGGGAGCGCTATAAGCTGCTCGTCTCCACCATCGTGCCCCGCCCCATTGCCTGGGTGGTGACGCAGGATGGCGCGGGCGTGGTCAATGCCGCGCCCTATTCCTTCTTCAATGCCTTCTCCGATGACCCGGCGGTGGTGGCCATTGGCTGCGGCCCGCGCCCCGAGGGTGGTGCGAAGGATACGCTGGGCAATATCAAGGCCACCGGCCAATTCGTTGTCTGCCTCGTGCCTGGCTCGGCGCTGGAGCAGATGAATTTGACCGCGATTGATTTCGCGCCCGGCGTGGACGAACTCAACGAGGCGGGGCTGCACAAGCTGCCCAGCACCAGGGTCAAGCCGCCGCGCATCGCCGAAAGCCCGGTGGCGTTTGAGTGCGAGACCTTTCAGATGGTCCCCGTCGGCCACCACACCATCGTCATGGGCAAGGTCCTGGCGCTGCATGTGAAGGATGAGGCGGTGCTGGACGCGGAGAAGAATTATATCGACACGCCGGCGCTGGACCTCGTGGGGCGCATGCACGGCCGGGGCTGGTATACCCGCACCAATGACCGCGTGGATGTGCCGCGCTACACGGCGGCGGAATGGGCGGCGCTGAAGGCAGCTAAGGGCTAGGAGCCTCATCCGTTCGAACGGAACGGGCGCTGGCGGGCTGCTGGAAGACGATAATCGAGGGGAAATAAGATCGAGGGGCTTTGCCCCTCGAGCACCCCAGCAGGAAACTGAGTTTCCTGCACCTTCGTTTGGTTTTTTTGTGGGATTTTTATTTTAATAGGGATGTTTTATTATATACTAATACGCCATGGATACCATGGCCGTGATGCTGGACAATGGCACCATTACGCCCGAGATTCGCAATGCCGGCGAGATGTTCGGCCAGCAGTTCCGCTTCGCTGCCCTAGACACGCTGCGCGCCATGCCGCTGTTACGCATTCCTGGCGGCCACAGTGGCGACACGACGACCGAGCAGCAGTTTGAGCGGGTGGCTTGCTGCTATCGACGCTCTGGGAGGCCCTAGCAGCCTCGCTGGAGCCTGCGTGCGGCATGCCTTGGGCATGGGCGAACTCCATTACCGAATGGGCGCTCCGCTCGAGCTGGTGTGGCCGTCCTATCGGCCACGCTCAGGGCGAGGGCGTGCTGGTCTCCGCACTCGGCGTTCTCGCCATGCACTACGGGTTGAACAGAAAAAGTGCCTCTTGCTCCGGGCGGAAGGGCATCTCTGGCACCGACTGCGTTCGCGAAGACCCGTCGCATGGACCCTAGACATTGACATAACAGCACGACATAATAATATATGACAAGGACTTAAATATCAGAGGGTAATATGCAAAATACTGTAAAACCGACCGTGGGTGGGACAAAGCTAAGTCGATATAGGCGGTGTTTCTGGAATAAGGTCAGCAAATCAGGTCGATTAGCTCGTGTTGTTGCTGAAAAAGCTTTGGCTTTTTACTACGCCGCCCACCGCGATACGTGTCCAAAATGGGCGCGAATCGTGATGGTTAGTACGTTAGCTTATTTCGTGTCTCCAGTCGATCTTATTCCAGATTTTATTCCAATTATCGGCCTCGCTGATGATTTTGTTATTTTTCTGATCGCGGCTTTAGTTATCGCAGCACACATAAACGAAGACGATGAACGTCGTGCTCGCGAGCAATTGGAACGGATTTTCGGCCGTTTCGGTGACAGATAGTTTCACTTTATCACAAGAGATACCGTTTTTGTCGCTGATGAGGTATTTTATAATTCCATCACCTAACGACCCGAAAATCGTCTGGCCGGATGATATGAAAATTGTCCGACACGGTATCGCGGATGCATTTCCAGTGCTTCGGCAGCGTGAGCGTGAAAAATCCATGGATGGCCTGAACGAATTCCATCTCGGACGGATAATGCTTGTTGTGCGTCACGCAGCGATGCATCTCTCCCTATATCCGTTCGAGGGCATTCAGAGTGGGAGCATGGGGTGGCAGGAAATGTAGCCGGACACGGCATCCATCGCGGGCTAGCCAGGCCTTCACGTCGCGCGCGTGATGGTATCGCGCGTTGTCCACGATAACGTGGATGATGCGTTCCCCAGGGTAACGAACGCAAAGCCGTTGCAGCAGCCGCAGCGTTGTTTCAGCCGAAATCTTATCGCTTTCGACGCTCTGGCAGTCGAAATCTTCTAGGCACAAGGCGCCGTGCAGGTTCATCCGCTTGCGGCCTCTGGTGCGCTTCACCGCCAGTTTGTCACCGCGGCGGATCCAGCTATAGGCCGGCTTGCTTTGATATTCCGGATGCACAGCATCGGAGAAATAGACGACCGCGTTGGCACCCAGCACGTTCAGCAGCGTCTCGTAGGCGGCGATGAACGCCTCCTGCGCCGCGACATTGGCTCGCGCTAGCAAAGTCTTGGCTTTGCGATACTCAAAGCCGATCCGGTTGAGGTATTTGATCAGCCCAGAGCGGGAGAATTCCACCCCAAAGCGCGCCCGGATATGGGCGCGAACCGCGCGCGAGGTGGTGAACAGCCTCGCTCTCAGATCATCGATCAGGGCGGCCTCTTGGCTCGCATCCAGGCTGCGTTTGGCGCCCTTGAAGTCAAAGCTGGTCAGCGCCGCCCTGCCGCCTGCTATCCACCGTTTGTCCAGCCGCGAACCGTGTGGTCGTCAATGTAAAGAACCCGCGCAATGGCCTCGCAACTGAGGCTTTCGTCCAGTAGCAGCAGCGCGTTGGCCCGACGCGCCACGCCATGCGGCCCGCTGGTTTGGCTGACCAGCTTCTCCATCAATGCGCGCTGCTCGGCAGACAGGAAACCGGGACGGATCATCCACATCAGCGGAATCCAATTCAGACCGCTTCGCAAGGGTTTTTCGGGACGTCAGGGATTCAAGGTATAAAATAAGAGATAAAATTAATTTTTTATCGACCATTATTAATAATGGGACAGAGTAAAAATACACCAAAGGTCCAGGAAAATCATTTTCCTGGTGGGAGAGCGCGAGAGGGCAAAGCCCTTTCGCTCTTTTTCTCTCCGCCAGCACGGTTTTACCACAGCCGGCTCCGGCATGGCCGCGGGCCTGTAACGGGCCCGCGGCGTTGCGGGAGTGCTATGCCGCGAGGCGCGGGTTGCGCAGGAAGCGGCCGGGGGCGGCGCCGGTCAGGCCCTCGGTATTGAGGGTGGCCTCGCCATTGTTCCACACCCGGTGGATGCCCAGCGAGGTGAGGGTGGGGGTCTTGTAGGTGGCGCGATCGGCCACCGTTGCTGGGTCAAACAGCACCAGATCCGCGTAATTGCCGGGGCGGATGGTGCCGCGCTGCTGCAGGCCGAAGACGGCGGCGGTGCGGCCGGTCATCTTGTGGATCGCCGTCTCCAGGCTGAACAGTTTCACGTCACGCACGTAATGGCCAAGGACACGCGGAAAAGTGCCCCAGAGCCTGGGATGCGGCACCGCGTCATGCGGGATGCCGTCCGAGCCGATCATGCTGCGGGGATGGGCCATGATGCGGCGCACATCGGCCTCATCCATCTGAAAATAGATCGCACCGGCCGGCAGGAGCTTTTCGGCGGTGGCTTTGCGGGTCATGCCCCATTCGCGGGCGACGTCATCAAGGTCCCGACCTGCGACCTCGGGATGGGGGACGGACCAGGTGATTTGCACCGGCACATCCTGGCGCAGCCGCTCGGGCATCATCACCGTCGAGCCGGCGGGGTAGGGGTAGACGTCAAAGGCCACCGGCTGGTCCTGGCCGAGGCTGTCGATCAGCGCCAGGGTCTCGCGCGAGCGGCCGAAATTCTCCGGCATGGAGCATTTATGGTGGCTGATGATGACCTCGACCGGGCGCTCGGCGGTGCCGGTTTCGCGGCCGATGCGCAGGGTTTCGCGGATGCTGTCGAGCACATTGTCGGCCTCGTCGCGCATATGCGTCATGTAGATGCCGCCATGGGCGCGAAGAGCTTCGCCCACGGCGATCACCTCATCGGTCGTCGCCTGGGCATTGGGGGCGTAGTAGAGGCCGGTGGTGAAGCCGGCCGCACCCTGGGCCAGCGCCTCGCTCAGGCGGGCTTGCATGGCGGCGATCTCACGGTCATTGGCGGCGCGATAGACATCGCCTTCCATGGCTTCGACGCGCAGCGACATATGGCCGCAAAAGGCCAGCGTGTTCACATTGGTGGGGCGCGTTTCCAGCGCCTCGGCATATTCGGCGAAACTGCCCAGGGTGAACCAGCTCTCATCGCCCAGCAGGTCGAGCGGCGGCGGCGGGCGCCTGGTCATCCGCAGCGGCGCGAGCGAGACGCCGCAATTGCCCACCACCACAGTGGTGACACCCTGGCTGACCTTGCAATGCTGGCAGGCGGGGCCGCAGAGCACCGCGCGGTCATCATGGGTATGGGCGTCGATAAAGCCGGGGGCGAGGGCGAGGCCGGTGGCGATGACCTCCTCCTGCCCGGCGGCGCTGCCCAGATCGCCCATGGCGATGATGCGATCGCCATTGACCGCGACATCGCCCTGGAAGCGCGGTGCGCCGGTGCCGTCGATGATCGTCGCGTCACGGATGATCAGGTCGCATCGAAAAGCCATTGTGTCATTCCTCAAGACTAGAGCATCTTCAAGCGCTGCGGCTTCGCAAGGTGGCTCGGAAAATGCGTCAAAACAAAACGAGAGCCGTTCCACCGCGTCGCTTCCGGTGAGATGGGTCTAGCAGGCTACTGAAAAACGAATAGGGCGCGAAAGCAAGATCGAGGGGCTTTGCCCCTCGAGCACCCCAGCAGGAAACTGCGTTTCCTGCACCTTCGTTAGATTGTTGATTCTAGAGCATCATCCGTTCAAACGGAATCGTTTGAGCGGATAAAGATGCTCGACAAACAAAAGCTGAGAGCCTGTGCAGTGAGCCGAGGCGAACGGAACAGGCTCTAAACATTTCAAAGGTCCAGGAAAATCGTCGACACACATGTTAGAAGTGGCTCGGTTTCTCGCTACAGCGTTTCGGTTCCGATAACTGGATCCCCTGCCGGTTGATACGCACGTCGTGCCGGTGCCGTGGCCTCACGCAGGGAGGGCGTAGCCCGACCGGAGTGATGCCACGGCGCCGGCGGCTTCCTCATGCTGCCAGCACCTGCGGCAGATGGTCGAGATAGGCCTGCTCTGGCGTCCGCGCCCCCAGGCTCGAATGCGGCCTTTTGGAATTGTAGAAAACCAGATACCGGCCCAGCGACGCGCGCGCATCGCTCACGCTGTCATAGGCCCGCAGATAGACTTCCTCGTATTTCACCGAACGCCATAGCCGCTCGACGAACACGTTGTCCCGCCAAGCGCCGCGCCCATCCATGCTGATCGCGATCTTCTGCTCTTGCAGCAGCCCTGTGAATGCCACGGAGGTGAATTGGCTGCCCTGGTCCGTGTTGAAAATCTCAGGCTTGCCGTGGCGGGCCAGCGCTTCATTCACAGCGTCGAGGCAGAACTCCGTCTCCAACGTGATCGACAGCCGCCAGGCCAACACCCGCCGGCTGAACCAATCCACCACCGCCGCCAGATAAACAAAGCCGCGGGCCATCGGGATGTACGTGATGTCCATCGCCCAGACTTGGTTGGGCCGATCCACCACCAGGTTGCGGAGCAGATAAGGGTAGACTTTGTGCCCAGGTGCCGGTTTGGACGTGTTCGGCCGCCGGTATAGCGCCTCGATCCCCATCCGCCGCATCAGCGTCGCCACCGCCAGACGGCCGATCGTGATGCCTTCCCTCCGGAGCAGGTCGCGCAGCATCCGGCTGCCCGCGAAGGGGTGCTCCAGATGCAACTCATCAATCCGCCGCATAATCGCTAGCCGCGCCGGAGGCACAGGACGGGGCAGGTAATAGACGCTGCTCCGGCTTAGCCGCAGCAGCCCAGCCTGCCGCGTCAGGGGCAGTACGTTGTCACGGTCAATCATCGCTTTGCGCTCAGCAGGCCGGCTTTGCTGAGCGCGCCGGATAAAAAATCCTTCTCCAGCGTCAGCTCCCCGATCTTCGCATGCAGCAGCTTCAGATCGACCACGGGCGCCGTCTCTGCGGCACCGGCACCGAAGACGCCCGCAGCGCCCTCCTGCAGTTGCGCCTTCCAGGCAACGATCTGGGCCGGGTGCACATCATGCAGCTTGGCCAACTCGGCCAGCGTCTTCTCACCCTTGATCGCCGCCAGCGCTACCTTCGCCTTGAAGCCAGGGCTGTGGGTCCGTCTCGTTCGCTTCGTCATGCTCTCTCCTGGTCCGCGGCAACATCGCCGCTGTCAGGCAGGAAATCCAGTTATCGACCTATCCGAATTTCTCGAGCCATCTCTGTTGACCCTGGTGGGAGAGCGTGAGGGGCAAAGTCCTTTCGCTCTTTGCCCCCGCAAGCAGAGTGTTTCAGCAGCCTTTTAGACCGGTGTTGACGTCATGCTGCGCTGCGCGGGGGCACCATGCTAACGCCCGGCGCTGAGGCGGCGATGGCGCCCAGCATGCGGGTGATCAGCGGGCTGTCAGGGTCGCTGATGGGGGCCAGCACGGTGAAGTGGTTCAGCCCGGGCAATTCCTCGGCCGTGCCACCCCAGGCGACGGCGAAATCGCGGGTCTGGCGGCGGAATTCCGTGCTTTCGGCGCTGCCCACCACGGCATGCAGCCAGCCCCGGGCCGGTGGCGGCAGGAAGCGTGGCGAGAGGGCGCGGGCCTCAGCCTCGCTGAGTTGCAATGCGGAGCCTATGGTGGTGTGGCGCAAGGGGGCGAGTTCGAAGACGCCCGAGATGGGAAGGGCGGCGGGAACATGCCCGCTGCCCAGCAGCATGGCCGCGAGATGCCCGCCGGCGGAATGGCCAAAGGCCAGGGCCGGGCGGCGGGGCAGGGCGGTGCAGGCGGCCTGCACCTGGCGCAGAATGTCGCGGATGGAAACGGCAGGGCAGAGATCAAAGCCCAGCACTGCCACCGCCACGCCATGGGCGTTCAGCCCCGCGGCGCAATGGCTGAAGAAGCTCTTATCGAGTTTCTGCCAATAGCCGCCATGGATGAAGACGGCGATGGGCGCCTCTTGCGGGCCGAAGACGTCGTAACGCTCGCGCGGCGAGGGGCCATAGGCGATGTCCAACTTTCCGCCCCGGTGGCGATAGGCGGCGGCATCTGCTGCCCAGCCGGCGATGATGGCCGGATGCTCGGGCACCAGGGCGGGGTTGTCATATTGCCGTTGCAGGGCAGGGTCGTGCGGGGGCTGCATGGGGGCATTGCAGCATGAAAGGGCGCAGGCTTCACGCCCCTGTCGTGTCAGGCTGGGGCTTCTGCCGCGGTGGGGCTGAGGGGGAAGCCTTGGCGCATGGCGGCCTCGAAGCCGGTGGCGATGGCGGCCCAATCGAATCGGGCCCGGGCGATGGCGCGGCCGCGTTCGGCCCGGGCGCGGGCCTGCGCCGGGTGGGCGGCGATATCGGCCAGGGCACGGCGCAGGCCTGCGGCATCCTCTGTGGGCCAGTACCAGTCATCACCCTCGGTGCCGCGCATGCCAAAGCCATTGGCGATGATGGGCACGCCATGGCCCATATATTCGAACAGCTTGAGATTGGTGCCGGCACCATCGAAGATGAAATGCGGCGCGAAATCGGCACATTCCAGCAGGGTGATCTTCAAAGCGTCGCTGACAAAGCCAAAGACCCGCTCCTCGAAGCCGATATCGGGCCAATCGGGCTGCAGCGCCGTGGCGATATTGCCGACGATTAGGATGGTGCCGGTGAAGCCTGCCTCCTGCAGCATCAGCCGGGTGCGGCGATAGGATTCGACATTGGGCGCATGGCTGCTGGCAACGATAATGCCAATAACCGCCCCGCCCAGGCCCATTTCGGCGCGCAATTGCGCCGCGGCGGCGGGGGGCAGGCTGGGCGCCTGAGGCGCGTTCACCCCATTGGGCACCAGGCTGATCTTCCTGGTCGGCACGCCATACAGCGCGGCCAGCCTATGGCGGTCGGCTTCGCTCACGGCGGTGACATGGTTGGCCCGCTGCACCGCCAGTCTTTCCACCTGTTCGACCTGGCGGAGATAGCGCCCCATGAGGTTGCGGCAGGCGCGGCCGGTGGAGAGATACTGGGCCTTGATGTCGTATTCCACATTGAAGGATTCATAGACCGTCAAAACCCTCGACGGTGCCAAGGCAAAGGCCATGGCGGCCAAATAGGGGTGGGCTGCCACCAGCACATCGCAATCGGCCAATTGGCTGCGCAGCGCGCTTAGATACTCGGGCGAGAGGGTATAATCGGCGATGCAGAGCACATCATGCATCCACAGCCCGCTCACCTCCATCATGTGGTGGAAATGCCGCGCATCTCCTGCGGCCGCCTTGGGCAGCCAGACTTCGACATGGGGGGCGAGATGGTAGCGCCGCTCTTGGGCGGTGTTGCGGAACTCATAGGGCAGGATGGTGATGGCATTGCTGTTGGAGAATTTGGTCCAGATCGAGCAATACCGCATTTGGCCACCATCAATGGCGGGCCACACATCGAAGGTGGAAAGGACCGTGATCTTCACGCGGCCACGCCATCATCAAGCTGGGCCAGGGTATCGAGCATCCTCCGCGCGCTCACTGCCCAGCTATAGGCACGGCGGCGGCGATGGCCGCGTTCCACCAGCATGGCGCGAATGCCGCCATCCTCGGCCATGGTGACAAGACCGGCGGCGATGGCGGCGTGATCATGCGGGTTGACCAGCATGGCGGCATCGCCGGCGATTTCGGGCATGGAGGATATGTTGGAGGTGAGCACCGGGCAGCCGCAGGCCATCGCCTCCAGCACCGGCAGGCCGAAGCCCTCATAGAGGCTGGGATAGGCCGAGAAGAAGGCGCCGGAATAGAGCGCGGCCAATTCCGTATTCGAAACATGGCTCAGGATGTGGACGATATGGCCCATGCCACGCTCGGCGACGGCGCGGGTGAAGCCATCAAAGCCCCAGCCTGGTTTGCCAACCACGACCAGATCATAGGGAAAGCCGCGGTCGCGGAAGGCGATGTCGAAGGCGACCAGCAGGCCCAGATGGTTCTTGCGCGGCTCCAGCGTGCCGACGCACAGGATATAGGGGCGGGTGGCCAGGCCGAAGCCCTGCTGCAGCTTTGCCACCCTCGCCGCGGGTTGGGGCTGATAATCGGGTGCGATATCGATGCCGATATGGCTCACCCTGTTGGGGTCCAGCTTCTCCAGGCGGATCAGATCGGCCCGGCTTGCGGCGGAATTGGCGAAGATATGCGCCGAGCGATGAAATATGGCGATGTTCTGGGCGAAATTCGCCCGCGCATCGGCCATGAAAAACCCCTTGTGCAGCACCGGGATCATATCATGCAGAAAGCTGACGATGCGCAGGCGCTCCATCGGCACCGGCATGAAATGATTGACGAAATAGGTTGTCACGCCCATGGCCAGCAGGCTGTCTTCCAGGGCTGCGATGCGCAGGCGGCGCTCGCTCGCGCGCAGGCTTTCGATGATCTGATTGTAGCGATCATCGAAGCGGCCCTCCATCACCTGATAGGTCATGGTGCCGGCGATCTCGATGCTGATGGTCACCTCCTCCGCCTCGCTGGCGAGCAGATGGATGGGGATGCGGGCGCGGCCATTGGTCCAGCGATAATCGGGCTCGGGCACCTCGAAGCCTTCGCTCAGCGCCGGGTCGCGCACCGAGATCAGCCGGGTTTCGTCCTCGTCGCGCAGGGTGATGGCGCGCAGCGGAATCCCCAGCATGCGGCTGTCCCCACCACCCCTGGTATCGCTGGGGCGGGCGGCGCGGCTGCGGATATGAAAGCTCTCGCGCGGGCGCTTGCCGGTATAGGTGAAGCTCAGCCCATTGGCCTGGGGGGTGAAGACCCTGCCATCGATCTCGAAGCGGATGCGCGGATCATCGGTGGTGATGCCACGCAGCGGTGGATCAAAGGCTGCCGTCACCTCGCCATAGATGATCTCAGGGCGGAAATTCAACTGCGCCAGCAAAGCCTCACGCACCGGCCCCAGCCTTGGATCGGCCACCAGCACGCAGCAGAATTGCGGATCCGCCGCCGCGGCCGCGTTGAGCAGGCCAACCGAGACCGTGAAGATGCCGCCCTGGATATCCTGTTGGAAGGCGCCACCATCGAATGCGATTTTCAAGGGCGCGCTCTCCCATCGGGTTTGCGGCGGCCGTCACCGCCATGGAGGGTGTTCAGCCAGAGCCTGGCGGTGTTCTCGGTGCGGAAATGGAAGGCGCGGCGGCGCTGGCCGGCGATCACGCGCGCCCGCAACTCGCCATCGAGGCTGAGCATGCGCACCAGCGCGGCTGCGGTTTGGGTATCGGCATCGGGCAGCAGGAAGCCGCCATCGCCCATGGTGTCACCCACCGCGCCGGCCGCGCGCGCGATCACCGGGCAGCCGGCGGCGAAGGCCTCGATCACCGGCACCATGAAGCCCTCATGCTGCGACATGGAGACGAAGGCATCGGCCGCGGTGAGGATGGTCTTCAGCTTGAGCGGCTCGAGCGCGATATGGGTGCGGATGAGGTCCAGCACGCCATGCTGCGCGCCATGGGCCAGCAGGCTGCTGAAATAGGGCTGATCCCAGATCTTGCCGATGAGGTGAAGGTTGATGTCGGCGCCGAACATGCGCTTGTACTGCGCCAGCACGGTGATGACGTCCTCAATCGCCTTATTGGGCACGAAGCGGCCGATAAAGGCGATATTGGTGGCGGCATGGCCACGGATGGCGTTGTAGGTGGCGATGTCCAACAGGTCGGCGCTGAAGAATTGGGTGTTCACAAAGACCGGGATGGTGGTGACGTTGCGAAAGCCGAGCTGGCGCAATTCTGCGGCGTTGAAGTCGGAATCGCCGATGGAGATGTCGAACATATGCTGCATGGAAGCGAGCTGGGCGCGGGCAGCATTGCAGGCATCGCCCAGCCAGGCCATTTGCTCCATGCCCGGCCGATGAAAGAAATGGCCCGGGGTGATATTGTGGTAAACCAGTATCTTGCGCCCGGGCAGCTGTGCCAGGCGGAGCGCCACATCATCATAGAATGAGTAGTGGATGATGATGGTATCCGGCGGCTGATCCTGGATGGGCTGGTTCAGCAGGGCACTGACCGGTTTGAGGTCGGTGAAGGGGCGGGCCTTGTCATCGGCGCAGTAGAGCTCACTCACAATCCCGGCGGCGCGCAGCACCGCGTGAAGGCTGGTGATGGAATAGCCGATGGCGTCGGCTTCGAGGATCGCGGGGTGGTACTGGATGACCTTAGACACGGCCGCCGCCACCCTGGGCGGTGGTAAACTGCCGGGCGAGCAGGCTGAGTTCCTTCTGCACTATCGCGGTGTCATTCGCGACGAGGGCGATGGTGTCGAGCGGGGCGGAGAGATCATCCATCAGGCGCTGCAGCATGGTGTCAACCGATGCCACGACATTGTCGCGTTCTTGCTCCAGCTGCGTTTCGATCTCGACGAGACTGACCCGTAGGGCCTGAAAATCCCCCGAAAGGCCCGCGATCTTGCGCTGCATGATCTCGATGCAATGGGACATTTCTGCCAGCCGGGCATTGACCTCGCGGTTCATGAGTTCCAGCCGGCGGTCGAATTCGGCGAGTTGATCGCGGGCCTGGGTGGCGGGCTGGGCTGTTTGCGCCCCACCCGCGCTCAGCGCGCGGCCAGCCAGTGAGCGGGCCATGGCGAGGATGGTGTCCTTGTCGGTCTGCGTCAGAGGTTGAATTTTCATCGTGATGCCCCGTCATGCAGCCTGTGTTTGGCCAGCCTGTGTTTGGCCAGCCTGTGTTTGGCCAATACGCATTTGGCAGCCCAAGTCTGATAAATTTATAATTTATCACAAGGCAATTAATGCGATTTATATTTTTCGTGTCAAGCCGCTCAGCGGGTTTTTCCCGCGCGGCTTCCCCCGGCATGGCTATCCAGCGCTGCGCCTGGGACGAAAACTTACGGCTCAGCCCGCCGCATCGCCCGCGTCAGCACCCATAAGGGCAGCAGCCCGACAAGCACGATGAGCAGCGCGCCTGTGGAGGCCTCGGCCAGGCGCTCATCGGAGGCGAGGGTGTAAACCCGCACCGCCAGCGTATCAAAATTGAACGGGCGGATGATCAGCGTGGCCGGCAATTCCTTCATCGTGTCGACAAAGACGAGGATCGCGGCCGAGAGCATGGCGCCGCGCGCCAGCGGCACCTCCACCCGCCAGATCGCCCGCCCACCGCTCGCACCCAGTGAGCGCGCGGCGTCGCGCATCGAGGGCTTGAGCCGCGCCAGCCCGCTCTCCAGCGAGCCCAGCGCCACGGCCATGAAGCGCACCAGATAGGCAAAGACCAGCGCCGCCACGCTGCCAGACAGCAAAAGCCCCACCGATAGGCCCAGCTGCGCGCGCATCCACCCATCCAGCGCATTGTCAAACAGGCCAAAGGGCATGAGCGTGCCCACGGCAATCACGCTGCCGGGCAGGGCGTAGCCGAAACCGGCAATCCGCAGCGCCCAGCGTGGCGCGACACCTCCATGCAGCCTAGCGCCCCAGGCCAGCACGGATGCGAGTGCCACGCCGAGCAGCGCTGTCAGCCCCGAGAGCAGCAGGGAATTGGTGGCAAAGGGCATGAGGCCGCGCAGCGACAGCGGGTCCCCTGCCTCCAACATCAGATGCAACAGCGTGGCGGCGGGCAGGGCGAAACCCAGCAGCACCGGGGCCAGGCAGGCCAGCATGGCACCCACCCCCGCAAGCCTCTTGAGTTCCACCGGGCGGAAGGGCGCATGGCGGGTGGTGGTGGGGTGAAAGCGCCGCCCGCCGCGGGCAAGGCGCTCCAGCAGCAGCAGCATGGCCACGCAACCCAGCAGGGCTGCGGCCAATTGGCTGGCGGCACCGCGATCCTCCAGGCCGAACCAGGTCTCGTAAATGCCCGTCGTCAGGGTGCGCACGCCAAAATGCTGCACCGTGCCGAAATCGGCCAGGACCTCCATCAAGGCCAGGCCCAGCCCCGCCGCCAGGGCGGGCCTTGCGAGGGGCAGCGCCACCCGCAGAAAGGTCTGGCCCAGGGAATGGCCCAAGGTGCGCGAGACCTCCACGAGGCAGGTGGATTGGCCGAGAAAGGCATTGCGGCAGAGCAGATAGACATAAGGATACAGCACCATCGCCAGCACCAGCGCCGCGCCGGGCAGGGAGCGGATTTCCGGGAACCAGGCCATCTCCCGCCAGGTGAGGCCGGTGGCGGCGCGGATGGCGCTTTGCACCGGGCCGGCCGCATCGAGCAGCCAGGTATAGGCATAGGCCGAGACATAGGCCGGCATGGCGAGCGGCAGCAGCAGCGCCACCTCCAGCAGGCGGTGGCCGGGGAAGCGGCAGGCGGTGACCAGCCAGGCGGTCAGCGCGCCGGCACTGCCCGCCATGGCGGCCACCAAAGCGGCCAGCATGGCCGAATTGCCCAGCATCTCGGGCAGGGTGGTGGCGGCAATATGGGCCCAGACCGCGCCCGCCGGCACCGCCGCCGCCAGCAGCACCGCCAGCAGCGGCAGGCAGACCATGGCAGCCAGCGCCAGGCCGGCGAGGCTCAGCGCCGGCAGGCGGGGCAGGGAGGGGGCGGGCATATGTGGTGAAGCGGTTTTCTGTTGCGAAGCATTCTCAAACTCAACAGGGCGTCTACACCGGCCCGTCACATCCCGCCAGAGCGTGACGCTGAGCCCCTTGGGGGCTTTTCGCATGCGCCGCGCTGGGACAGATTATCGGTCCATGACCCAAACCACCGCCGCCGCCCGCCTTGTCCAATTTCTGTCCGAAAGGGGGGTGGATCGGGCCTGGTGCGTGCCCGGGGAGAGCTATATCGCCCTGCTGCATGCGCTGCATCCCGACCAGGGCTCAGGCATTGATCTGGTGGTGGCGCGCCATGAGGGCGGTGCGGGCTTTGCCGCGCTGGCCGATGCCAAGCTGACCGGCCGGCCGGGGGTGGTGCTGGTGTCTCGCGGGCCGGGCGCCTCCAATGCCGCCATAGCGCTGCATGCCGCCGAGCAGGATTGCGTGCCGCTCATTCTGCTGATCGGCCAGGTGGAGGCGCGTGACCTGCGCCGCCGCTCCTTTCAGGAAATCGACTATGCCCGGATGTTTGGCGATGTGGCGAAATGGGTGGGCGAGGCGCGCACCCCCGACCAGGTGCCAGCGCTGATCGCCCGCGCTTGGGCCATGGCGACGCAAGGCGTACCCGGCCCGGTGGTGTTGAGCCTGCCCGAGGATATCTTGGCGATGCCATGCGATGCTGCGGTGCTGCCCTATACCGCCCCGCCTGCAGTGCCGGCTGATCCAGCGCCGGTGGCGGCCATGCTGGCCCGGGCTGAGCGGCCGATTCTGCTGGTGGGGCACGGGCTTGAGGATCACACCGGGGGCCGGCAGGCGGCGCTGCGCCGCTTTGCCGAGGCTTGGGATGTACCGGTCGCCGTCAGTTTCCGCCGGCAATCGCTGTTTCCCAATGATCACCCGCTTTATGTGGGCGATATGGGGCTGCGCAACCCCGATGCGCAGCGCCAGGCCTTTGCCGAGGCTGATCTGGTGCTGGCGCTCGGCACGCGGCTGCATGACATCACCAGCCAGGGCTATTCCTGGCCGGCGCCGGGCCAGCGGCTCATTCATGTCTGCCGCGATGTCGGCCGGCTGAATTGGGATTTTCCGGCTGAGCTGGCGTTGGATGCCGATGCCGATGCGCTGCTGGCCGCCATGCCGGCGCCGGCTGGGCCGCCGCCGGCCGGGCGCGCTGGGTGGAATGCGCGGCTGCGGGCGATCCATGTGGCTGATTGCCGGCTGGAGCAGCGCGACTGGCCCGATGGGCTGGCCTTTTCCGAGATTGCGGCGCTGGTGGGCAGGGTGGCGGCGGATGATGCCATTGTCACCCTCGATGCCGGCACCTTTGCCGCACCGTTTTATCGCAAGGTGGCCTGGAAGCCGGGGCAATGGCTTATGCCCAGCCAATCGGGCGCCATGGGCTGTGGCATGCCCGCGGCGGTGGCGGCGGCGCTGCGCTTTCCCGGCCGGCAGGTGATCTGCGCGATGGGCGATGGTGGTGCCCTGATGACGGGGCAGGAATTGGCGGTGGCGCAGGCGCGCGGGGCGGCCATCAAGCTGCTGCTCAGCGATAATGGCAGCTATGGCTCCATCCGCATTCACCAGGAGCGCGCCCATCCCGGCGCGGTGAGCGGCACGGATCTGGTCAATCCGGATATGGCGTTGTGGTGCCAGGCCTTTGGCATGCCGGTGCTGAAGGTGGAGAGCCGGGCTGATTTCCCGGCGCTGGAGGCGGGGCTGGCAGCGCCCGGGCCTTTCGCGGCGGTGGTGCGGACCAGCCTGGAGGCGATTCTACCGCGCTGAAAAGACCGGCCCGCAGGAAGCGGGCATGATGGGTGTTGGCGGCGGTGGGCGGCGCGGCGGGTTGCGCGCCTCCTCGCTCAGCCACCAATCGAGGCTGGCATCGCAGCCATCGCCCGGCGGTGGGGGAGCGATATCCTGGCAATCCGTCTGCCCGGCGGGGCAGCGCAGCCGCAGATGCATATGGCTGTCATGCCCCCGCCAGGGCCGCACCCGGCGCAGCCATGCCTCGCCGCGATGCATCCGGCACAGGCTGCGCTTGATGCCGTGATTGACCAAAATGCGATCCACCCCCGGCTGGCTGGCGGCGAGGCGGATCAGCCTTGCATGGTTGGGGGTGAAGCGGCTGGGGTCCACCTCGGTTTCATCGGGCAGCACCAGAACCGGCGGCCCCTCGCCCTCGGCCCAGGCGCGGCTGCCGGCGGGCAGGCCGCGCAGATCGAGCCAAATATCGGCATCCAGCCCGTTCTGGTGGCTGGCATGGCCGGAGGACATTGGCCCGCCGCGCGGCTGCGACATATCGCCGATCAGCAGTGGCGGAAAACCTCCGGCACGGGCCTGGCCTGCCAGGTCGGTGAGAAAGGCAACGAGATGGGGCGAGCCCCAATGGCGGTTGCGATAGCGCCGCACCGCCTCAAAACCCGCGCCCTCGGCCGGCAATTGCGCAGCCCCGGCGATGCAGCCCAGCCCGGTGCCGCCGATAATGCGTGTCGCACCTGGGGTGGGGGTGGCAAGCCTGCCCCATTCTGCCCCCGAGTAGGGCGCCTGGGCACGGGCGGGCAGCGCCAGCAGCAGCGCCGCGAGGAGCAGGCCGCGCATCAATGGTATTTCCGCAGCAGCCCCACCAGCTTGCCCTGCACCTGCACCCGGTCGGGGCCGAAGATGCGGGTTTCATAGGCCTTATTGGCCGGTTCCAGCGCCACGGTGGCGCCGCGCTTCCACAACCGCTTCAGCGTCACCTCATTCTCATCGACCAAGGCCACGACAATGGCGCCATTTTCCGCCGTTTCGCCGCGGCGGATGACCACGGTGTCACCATCGAGAATGCCGGCATCCTGCATCGAATCGCCGGCCACCTCGAGGGCGTAATGCTCGCCCATGCCCAGCATGGAGGCCGCCACATCGACACTGGTGCCGGCATCGCGCAGCGCCTCGATCGGCACGCCAGCGGCGATCTTGCCGAAGAGGGGCAGGGAGATGGTTTCGGGCGCTGCGGGTTCGGCCGGCTTTGCCGCCCGGGTGAAATTGGCGGCGATGACGTTGCTGGGCGGGGCCGGGGCATCGGCTTGTATGCGCGGCTGGCGGCGCGGCGCCATATCTTCCGGCAGGCGCAGCACCTCCAGCGCCCGGGCACGATGGGCGCGGCGGGCGAGGAAATTGCGCTCCTCCAGCGCTGTGATCAGCCGATGGATGCCTGATTTGGACTTCAGCTTCAGCGCATCCTTCATCTCCTCGAAGGACGGCGAAAAGCCGGTCTCGTTGAGATGCTTGTGGATGTACATCAGCAATTCGTGCTGTTTACGCGTGAGCATCAACCTCAGACCTTCTGCGGGCCGACTGCCGAACAAACCGGGAATCTGGTGGTTGTTCTAGTAAGGTTCTCATCGGCTGTAAAGCAGTTTGTGCTTGAGATGTTCTTATTTCGCTGATGCGCTGATCAGACCCCCAGGGCCGATAGTCGAATAATGCGCACGGCACTTCCCGCCGGCAGAGCGGCGGCATGCGGTGCGCGGATCAATAGCGCATCGGCCCGGGCCAGGGTCTTGAGCATGGAACTGTCCTGGCGGGAAAACGGCGTCGCCACCTCGCCATCCAGCCTGCAGCGCAGATAATCCTCGCGCTGGTCATTGGCTGCCAGATCGGCGCCGGTGAGCGCGGCCTCGCTTGGCGTGGCGGCGGCGGGCAGGCCTGCCATCACTGCAACCGAAGGCAGCAGGAACACCACGGCGCAGACCAGTGCCGAGACGGGATTGCCCGGCAGGCCGAGCATGGGGGTTTCGCCCAGCCGGCCCCAGATCAGCGGCTTGCCGGGGCGCATGGCGATTTTCCAGAAATCGAGGGCGAAGCCGCCCGGGATGAGCGCTTTTTGCACCAGGTCATGCTCGCCCACGCTGGCGCCGCCGGTTGTGACCAGCATGTCGCAGCCCCGCGCGCCCTGGGCCAGGGTGGCGATGGCATCGGCATCATCTGGGGCGATGGGCAGAATCACCGCCTCCGCGCCCGCGGCGCGCAGCATGGCCGCCAGGGCATGGGCATTGGAGCTGACAATGCCGCCCATGGGTAGCGGGTCACCGGGCAGGGCGATTTCGTCGCCGGTGGCGAGGATGCCAATGCGTGGGCGGCGATGCACGGTGAGCCAGGGGTGATTGGCCGCGGCGGCGAGGCCGATATCGCGCGCGGTCAGCTTGCGCCCGGTGGGCAGCAGGCTCTCGCCGGTGGTGAAATCCAAGCCTGCGGGGCGCACCCAGCGGCCCGGGGTGAGGGTCTCGCGCACCAACACCATTCCGGCCTCGGCGGTGGCGTCCTCCTGCAGCAGGATACTGTCGGCGCCCTGGGGGATGAAGGCGCCGGTGAAGATGCGCACGGCCTCACCAGGGCCCAGATGGCCAGCAAAGGGATGGCCGGCCGGGGCCTCGCCCACCACGCGCAGCCTGGCACCCAGCGGCGCATCGGCGGCGCGCAGCGCATAGCCATCCATAGCGGAGACGGCAGAGGGTGGCTGGGTGAGCCTGGCCGCCACCGGGCGGGCCAGCACCCGGCCGGCAGCCTCGGCCAGCGCCACCGTCTCGGGCGGGGTGGCCGAGAGGGCGGCCAGGATGCGCGCGCGTGCCGCCTCGACGCTTTGCATCAGGCGCTCTCGTAGCGGCCGGACTTGCCGCCTTCCTTCAGCACCAGGCGGATATCCTCGATGCGCATGCTCCGATCGGCCGCCTTGCACATGTCATAGACCGTGAGCGCTGCGATGGTGACGGCGGTGAGCGCTTCCATCTCCACCCCGGTGCGGCCCACCAGCTTGACCGTGGCCTCAATCTCCACCGAATCGGGGGCGGCGGGGGTAAGGTCCACCGTCACCTTCGAGAGCGCCAGCGGATGGCAGAGCGGGATCAGATCAGCGGTGCGCTTGGCCGCCATGATGCCGGCGAGCCTTGCCACGCCCAGGACGTCGCCCTTGCCGACCTGGCCGGCCTCGATGAGTGCCAGGGTGGCGGGGGCCATCACGATGCGGCCGCGCGCGGTGGCCACCCGGGCGGTCTCGTCCTTGGCCGAGACATCGACCATGGCCGCCCGCCCCTGGGCATCGAAATGGGTGAGGCTCATTGCCCCAGAAATGCCCGCGTCGCGGCCTCAATATCAGGCTCGCGCAGCAGATGTTCACCCACCAGCACGCAGCGCGCGCCGGCCTCGGCCATGCGGCGCAGGTCATCGGCGCTGCGCAGGCCGCTCTCGGCCACTGGCAGTTTTTCAGCCGGCACCAGGGGCGCGAGGCGCTCGGTGGTGGTGATATCGGTTTGGAGCGTGCGCAGGTCGCGGTTGTTGATGCCAACCAAGCGGGCGTCCAGCCCCAAGGCCCGTTCCAGCTCGCGCTCGTCATGCGCTTCGAGCAGAATGGCGAGGTCGAGGCTGCGGGCCAGTTCCTCCAGTTCATTGGCCATGGCGTCGGTCAGGGCGGCCATTATCAGCAGGATGCAATCCGCCCCCATCGCCCGCGCCTCGAAGACCTGCCAGGGATGGATCATGAAATCCTTGCGCAGCACGGGAAGCTGGCAGGCGGCGCGGGCGGCTTTGAGGTCGGCGGGGGCGGTGCCGAACCAGATCTCATCGGTGAGCACCGAGAGGCATTTGGCGCCGGCACGCTCATAGGAGCGGGCGATGGCGGCAGGGTCAAAATCCGGCCGGATGAGCCCGCCTGAGGGCGATTTGCGTTTGATCTCGGCGATCAGCCCAGTGCTGCCTTCGGAGACGGCGGTGCAGAGGGCGCCGACGAAATCGCGCGTGGGGCCGGCATCGCGCGCCGCGCGCTCCATTTCGGCCATGGGGTGCGCGGCCATGCGGGATGTCACCTCGGCGCGCTTATCCTCGAGGATCCGTGCGAGGGTGTCCGGCAAGGCGGTGGGGAGAATGATGGCAGGGGCGTTCATGCGGGGGAGGTGGCCTTCTGGAGCCGCTGCAATACTCCGAGAGCCGCCCCGCTATCAATGCTGTGGGCGGCGCGTTCAGCGCCGGCCTGCAAATCGGTGCAGCGCCCGGCCACCACAAGGGCTGCCGCGGCATTGAGGCGCACGATATCCCGATAGGCGCCTGGCGCGCCTTGCAGCAGGGCCAGCAGGGCGGCGGCGTTTTCGGCCGGCTCACCGCCACGGATGGCCTCGGGCGGGGCTTCGGCCAGCCCGGCATCGGCCGGCGATATGGTGAATTCGCGAATGACCCCCTGCCGCAGCTCCACCACATGGGAGGGGCCGCTGAGCGCGAGTTCATCGAGCCCCTGGCCATGCACAACCCAGGCATGCGTGGTGCCCAGGCGGGAGAGCGCCTCGGCCATCGGCCGCAGCCAATCGCGCGAGAAGGCGCCGGTGAGCTGGCGGGTGACGCGGGCCGGGTTGGCCAGCGGCCCCAGCAGGTTGAAGATGGTGCGGGTGCCAAGCTCCACCCGCGCGCCGCCGGCGTGGCGCAGGGCGGCATGGTGGCGCGGGGCCAGCAGGAACACCATGCCCGCCTCGGCCAGCACGGCGGGCAGGCGCTCGATGGGGGTTTCCATGTTGATGCCCAGCGCGCTGAGCGCATCGGCCGCGCCCGATTTGGAGGAGAGGGCCCGGTTGCCATGCTTGGCCACGGGCACGCCGCAGCCGGCCACGACCATGGCGGTGGCGGTGGAAATATTCAGGCTGCCCGAGGCATCGCCGCCGGTGCCGACGATATCCATCGCCTCCGGCGGTGCTTCGATGGCGATCATCCGCGCGCGCATCGCGCGCACCGCGCCGGTCATCTCGGCCACTGTCTCGCCGCGCACCCGCATGGCCATCAGCAGCCCGGCGATTTGCGCCGGCGTCGCCTCACCGGCCATGATCACGCCAAAGGCGGCCTCGGCCTCGCTCTCGGCCAAATGCTCGCCAGCGGCGAGGCGGGCGAGGATGGGCTTGAGGCCGTTCATGCCGGCGCTCGCGCGCCGGCGAGGCGGATGAAATTCTCCAAAATGGCGTGGCCATGCTCGGAGGCGATGCTCTCGGGGTGGAATTGCACGCCCCAGATCGGCAATTCGCGATGCGCCATGCCCATGATGAGCCCATCGGCGGTGGTGGCGCTCACCCGCAGGCATTCGGGCAGCGTTGCACGCTCGACCATCAGCGAATGGTAGCGGGTGGCGCGGAAGGGGGAGGGCAGGCCGGCGAAAAGATCGCTGCCCTCATGCTCGATATCCCACACCTTGCCATGCACCGGCTCGGGCGCGCGCAGCACGGTGCCGCCAAAGGCCTGGCCGATGGCCTGATGGCCGAGGCAGACGCCCATCAGCGGCAGCTTTGTCTCGGCGGCGGCGGCGACGAGCGGCAGGCAGATGCCAGCCTCATTGGGGGTGCAGGGGCCAGGCGAGAGCAGCACCGCATCGGGGCGCATGGCCATGACATCCTGCACCGAGAGCGCATCATTGCGCCGCACCTCCACCGCCACGCCCAGATCACCCAGGAAGTGGTAGAGGTTGAAGGTGAAGCTGTCGTAATTGTCGATGAGCAGGATCATTGGCTGATCCTTGGCACAGCGGTGGCGGCGGTCAAGTTCCGCCCGGTCTTGGCGGGGGTATTGGGCCAATTGGGGGCGCTGCTGCCCATTGTCATGGTTGTGCGGGCCAATGGCATCCACGCCGATTGACCCGGGCTATAGGGTGTTGTCGGCTGAGGCCAGCCCAAGGAGAGACGGCATGAGAGAAATTCTCTGGGCGCGGATGACCGCGCCCGAACTGCGTGCGGCAGCAGGCCAGGACACGCTGGTGATACTGCCCGTGGCCTCGCTCGAGCAGCATGGCCCGCATTTGGCCACTGGCACGGACACCTATCTGGGCGAGGCGGTGGCGGCGCGCACCGCCGAGAAGCTGATGGCGGCAGGAAAGCCCGTCGTGGTGCTGCCGGTGGTCTGGCATGGCCTGGCCGAGCATCACATGCAGTTCGGCGGCACCATCACGCTGGACCAGCCGGTGTTTCTGGCCGTGCTGCGCTCCCTTGCCCGCAGCGTGTTTCGCCATGGTTTCACCCGGCTGATGCTGCTCAACGCCCATGGCGGCAATACCGAGGCGATTGGCGTGGCGGTGACCGAGATCGGCAATGAGCACCCCGGTTGCCAGGTGGCCGGCGGGACCTATTGGCTGGTGGCGCCGGAGGTGTTTGAGGGCATTTTGGAAGACCAGCCCGGCCTCATGCATGCCTGCGAGGCGGAGACGGCGATGATGATGCATGTGACGCAAGGCACGGTGCGGATGGAGCGCCTGGCCGAGGCTTTTGGGCCGCATGCCCACCGCCCGGCGGCGCAGCCGCGCGCCCTGTATTTCCGCCGCAGCTTCTTTGACATGACGCCGACCGGCGTGGTGGGCGATGCGCGGCGGGCAAGCCCGGAAAAAGGTGCGGCGGCCTTGGAGGCGCTGGGCGTGCGCCTCGCTGAAATTCTGGGCGAGCCGGCGCTATGGGGCAGCGCTGCGGGAGCCAAGCTCACACCGCCCTGACGCCCGCGACAGCATGGCCGATGCGGAGGAAAAGAGCGAAAGGGCTTTGCCCTCTCGCGCTCTCCCATCAGGAAAATGATTTTCCTGGACCTTTGAATAATTATGTATATCAATAACATAATGAAGGCGCAGGAAACTCGTCGACATACATGTCGACCCTGCTGGGGTGCTCGAGGGGCAAAGCCCCTTGATCTTTTCCCCTTCGCTATTCGTCTTTCACCGACCTGCGAATGGAGGCACGGCGCGTCTGTCTGCCGCCGGTCGTTCGCGCCATGGCCGGGTTAATCCGCCTCAACCCGCCCCCGGCCCGGCAAGACATGGCATGCAGGAATGGCGGCCGCCCTAGGCACCGGGCGGGGCAGAGCGTTGATTGGGCTGGGCTTTTGTGCCCTTTTCGCCGGGTGCGGCATGCCGATGCAAGCAAACCGCCCACGGTAAAAATAACGCTTAATAAATATAATGAATTGGAATATTAAGGCGAGAGATAACCTTCCTGGGTCGGTATGCGAGAAAAAGCATCTCCATTGCTTTGCGTGGTCCTGGCCGGCGTCTTGCTCGCCGGCTGCGAGGGCAGGAACACGCAGGCCATCGCCACCGGCATTGGCACCTTGGCCGGGGGCGTCGGCGGTGCACTGCTGGGCCGGCAATTGGGCGGGCGCAATTCGTCCGGCGCGCTGATCGGCGGCTTGGTCGGCGCCGCCGTGGGCGGGCTGCTTGCCAACCATGTCTCCCATCGGCTCAACGCGGGCGAGCGTTGGCGCCGCAACACGGCGCATCGGCGCTTGCTGGAGACCCCGGTGGAGCCTGATGCACCATTGCCGCAGCGCCGCTGGGTCTCGCCCGATGATCCCTCAACCCATGGCACCACCGAGGTATTGGTGGTGACCGATGGCGGCCAATGCCGCACCATCCGCGAGATTGCCTATGTCCGTGGCGAGGAGTTGCGCCAGGAGGCCCGCTTCTGCCGCGGCGAGAACGGGCAATGGACCCGCCAGGCCTAAGGCGCGTGCTGGCCGGAGCCTGGCTGGGGCTGGCTTGCATGCTGCTGCCTTGCAGTGCCGCCGCGCTGGAATTCACCGTGCTCGGCCGGGGTGGTGGCAGCATTATCTTCGCCTCGGGCAGTTTCGAGCGCGGCGATGCCGCCCGGCTGGAGGCGCTGCTCAGGCAGACCAGCAATACCCATGTGCTGGCCTTTCGTTCCCCCGGTGGGCTGAGCGTGGAGGGGCTGGAGGTGGGGCGGGTGATACGCCGCGCTGGCATCGCGACGCATCTGCCCGCCAATACGCAATGCGCCAGCGCCTGCACCTATGCCTTCCTCGGCGGGCGGGTGCGCACGATGGAGGCGGGCGCGCGCTACGGCGTGCATATCTTCAGCACCAGCGGCAATCGGGCCCTGCTGCGGCGTGCCGAGGAGTTGATCCGGCGGGAGGGCACGGCCGCGGTCGCCGGGCTGATCCGGATGATCGAGGAGGATTCGGCGCAGCTGGCGGCGCAAATGGCCTATTACGCCATTGAGATGGGGGTCTCGCTGCGCCTGCTGGAACCCAATTTCCGCACCGCGCATAGCACCATCCGCTGGCTCACCGCGCGGGAATTGCGCGACTATAACGTCGTGAATGCCGATTGATCTGCGTCGTGTGGGGTGATGTGCGCGTTTCATCCAAGCGACGCGCCGGGCGGCGGTGAGGCGGGATCAACGCACCTCGCTCCATCGCGGCCGCGCCTGTGACGAGCGGCGCCACAGGCGGGAGCGAAGATCTAGAGCCTGTTCCGTTCGCCTCGGCTCACTGCACAGGCTCTAAGCTTGTGTTTATCGAGCATCTTTATCCGCTCAAACGATTCCGTTTGAACGGATGATGCTCTAGCTGCGCCGGACCGCCCGGCGCAGCGCATCCAGAACGCCATCCATCGCCGCCTGATAGCCCGGCCCATCGAGGTAACCATCCAGCGCGCCGGTGCGCTCCAGAAAGTTCTGCCAGGGTGGTGTGGCCATGGCGCGCCGGACGCGATCATGCAGCACGGTGGCGATCTCGTCGGAGATGCCGGCGGGGGCGTTCAACCCCTTCATATTCTCGATGACGACATCCCAGCCCAATTCGCGCAGCGTGGGCACCTCGGGATGGGCTGCGATCCGCGCAGCGGATGCCACGGCGAGAGGCCGCACTTCGCCAGCCTGTGCGAGGCCCGCCATCTCCTCGGGCGCCAGGACCGCGAGTTCCACCGTGCCCGCCATCAGCGCCTGCAGTGAAGGGGCGCCGCCGGTGAAGGGCACATGCAGGAACTCGACCCCCGCCGCCTGCTGCAACAGGACGAAGACGGCATGATAGATTGAGCCCTGGCCCGAGGAGGCATGGGGGATGCTGCCCGGCGCGCGCCTCGCCGCTGCCACCGCGGCCGGCAGATCGGCATAGGTGCCGCCACGCCGGGCGACGATGAGCATGGGCTGGCGGGTGAGGCGGATAATGGCGCGGAAGGAGTGTTTCGGGTCATAGGGCACGTCGCGGAAGGCGGGGAGGGAAATACTCTCGCTGCCACCGCCCACGAGCAGATTCAGTCCATCCGCTGCCATGCCAGCCACCTGCTGGGCGGCGATGGCGCCACCTGCGCCGGGGCGGTTCACCACGATGATGGGCGTGGGAAAAAACCGTGACGCTGCCTCGGCGATGGCCCGGCCCGCGAGGTCGGCCCCGCCGCCTGGCGCGAAGCCGACGATGAGTTGGATGGGCCTGGCCGGTTCCCAGGCGGCCTTCGCCCCCGGGGCTGCCAGCGCGCCGGCGCCAGCGAGCAAAGCCCTGCGATCGAACATGCAATCCTCCCTCTATTTTGCAGCAACGATAGCCATGTAAGCTGCAAGGCGCCATGGCATGGGCGCGGCTTCCGGCGCCGTGCACGCAGCATCTGGCCTCGCCACTGCACGGCTCCATGCGCCATGGGGCGCGGAATACCCATTTTTGAACTGCAAAGGCTGCCCTACACTGCGCAGCGTGGAGATTTCACGATGTCTGCCGTCTTGGGTGAGGGCAGAAAGAGCCAGTTTATGGAATGCACCATGCAAAATATTGTTGAAAACCAGATGAAAAATATCAGAGGCCGGGCGTGAGAGTGACCACCCGGCCGGCAATACCCCGCCGTAGCGCTCTCCTCGCCGCGCCGATGCTGGCCAGCGCCTGTGGTGCGCCTTGGCCCGGCCGCGGCAGCCCCTTTGTGTATCGCGGCGGCATTGGCAGCCGCAGCGACGGGCCCATGATGCCCCAACTCTCCACACTGGGCGGCGGCTTTTCCACCGCCAATCGCGGCAATTGGTGGCAGCAAGCCTATAGCGTCGATTCCTTCTCCCGGCTGGATGATATCTGGCCCTCCATCCGCTCTGCCGCGCCTGCCACCCCCTCGCCGCTCAGGCGCCGCGCGGGTGAACCCGATATCGGCTTTGACGGCGCCCCTGTTCATGGCCTCGGCCGCTTCAGCATCGATGATTATCTGTCGCGCAACCCCACAACCGGGCTGCTGATCATTCGTGATGGCGAGATTTTGGTCGAGCGCTATCAATATGCCCGGCATGATCAGCACCGGCTGACTTCCTTCTCCATGGCCAAGACGCTGGTGGCGATGCTGATCGGCCTCGCCCTTGAGGAGGGCCATATCGGCAGTATCGAGCAAACCGCCGCCAGCATCGTGCCGGAATTGCTGGGCTGCGAATATGGCGCGACCCCGCTGCGGCACCTGCTCACCATGTCCTCCGGCGTGGCCTTCCGCGAGACCTATGATGGGCGCGATGATTCCGCTGGGCTGTCGCGTCTGACCTTTGGCGGCCAGAGTGCCGGGGGGGCCGCCGTGCCGCCGTTTTTCAATACCCGCATCGCGGCGCCGGGCCGGCGCTGGTACTATGCCTCCTCCGAGACCTTTGTGCTGGCGCTGGTGTTGCGCCGCGCCATTGGCCGCCCCATCGCCGAGTATTTCGCCGAAAAACTCTGGCAGCCCCTGGGTGCCGAGGCCGATGCCTCCTGGCTGACCGATCGCTCAGGGCTTGAGATTGGCTATATGGGTTTCAATGCCGTGCTGCGCGATTATGGCCGCCTGGCCATGCTGCTGGCCTCGGGCGGGCAGCATGGCGGGCGGCAATTGCTGCCGCAGGGCTGGCTGGCGGCGATGACCCGGGCGCATTTTTCCGGCGCAGAGACCGCCCGCTGGTTCGGCTATGGCTATCAGACTTGGATATTCCCCCCGGCGGAGGGCGGTTTCGCCCTGCTGGGGGTGCGCGGCCAGGCCATCTTCGTCGATCCTTCGCGCCGGCTGGCCATGGTCCATACGGCGGTGCGTCCGGATGCGCGCGACCCTGGCGGGGCCGATCTGGCCGCTTTATGGCGGGGGGTGAAGCGTCATGTATGATGCGCGAGCGCGGATGGACCAATGATATTGAGCAAGCCAGCATGAGCCGCAGCGGCAATACCCGCTCCATCGAGCGGCGGGTGCGCCGCGTCGCCACCCGTCTGGGCCTGCATCTGATGATTGTGCAAAAGCCCGATAACCGGGTGCGCGCCCATGGCGGCTATATGCTGCGCGATGGGCAGACGATGCGCATCCTTCTCGGCGACAAGGATTACCCGTATTGCGCCGATATCGACGAGGTCGAGGCCTTTTTGGATGCCCATCAAGGCTGATGGCGGGCGGTGATGGATGGGACAAGTGATGCGCAGCGGCTCCGAACGCCTGATCGACCTGGGCGCCATCCTATTGCCGGGTTGTCTGATCGCCTATCTCGTGGTGCCGGAGGCCGGGCCGGAGGATAGCCTCTCCTTGGCGATGCTGCTGCTGGCTGCGGCTTTGCTGGGCGTTGTGAACCTGCTGGCGAGTTCGGCGCTGGGGGCGATCTACGCCGCAGCCCGTGGCCGGACGATGAACCGGCAGATCGCCATCCTCGCCCGTGGTGGGCGGCTGCTGCCCGCGCCGCTGCGTGCGGCGCTCTGGCTGGTCTTTGGCGAGGAGCAGAACCACGCCCTGGGCCGGGCCGAGCGGTTGCGCAAGGCGGCGCTGGCGCCGCTGCAATTCAAGGATGCGCTCTCCACCCAAGGCTGGTGCCGGGCCCTGCTGGCCACTGAAAGCCCCGCAGCCCTGGGGCTGGTGCTGCATGCCCAGGCACAGGCTCGCTTCTGCCGGGCGCTGAGCATGGCGCTGCTCTGGGGGGCCTGGGTGCTGCCGCCTTTGCTGCTGCTGCTGCCGCTCACCCTGGGGGCCTATCTGCGCCAGCGCCATGCGGCCGAGAGCCTGTTGCTGGAGGCGGCGATCACCCATGCCGCCCGCCAGGGCGCCAGCCTGCCAGCGGCCCGCATTGCCCCTGATAGCCCCACCCATGCCGGGGGTGTGGTGTTCCGCGAGCGTGGCGGTGCCCGGCAATACCTGCTCATCGAGGCCAATGATGAACGCCTGCAATGGGTGCTGCCCAAGGGCCATATCGAGGATGGCGAGCACCCCCCCTATGCCGCGGTGCGCGAGGTGCGCGAGGAGAGTGGGGTCTGGGCCCGGCTTGAGCGCGAATTGGGCGATGTGGCCTATAGCCTGGGCGAGAAGCATGTGGTGGTGCGCTTCTACCTGATGCGCGCGCTGGGGCAGGGGTTGCTGCAGGAGAGCGGCCGTGGCCAGTGCTGGCTGCCTTTCGCCCAGGCCATGGCGCAGGCCAGCCACGACAATACCCGCGAATTGCTGGCCGCCGCTGAGGCCGAGGCCAATCCCGCACAGGAGGCGCGCGCATGATCACCATCCACGGCATCAAGAATTGCGACACGATGAAGAAGGCGCGCGCCTGGCTCGATGCCCATGGCACGGCCTATGCCTTCCACGACTACAAGACCCAGGGCATTGCCGAGGCCACATTGCGGGGCTGGGTGGGCGCGCATGGCTGGCAGGCCCTGCTCAACCGCGCGGGCACCACGTTCAGAAAGCTGCCTGAAGCTGAGCGCGAGAACCTCAACGAAGCCCGCGCCATAGCGCTCATGCTGGCACAGCCCAGCATGATCAAACGCCCGGTGCTGGATCTGGGCGGGCGCAGCCTCGTCGGCTTCTCGCCGGAAAGCTACGCCCGCGCCTTCAGCGCCTGAGGCGCGTCAGCGCGAGACGCGCACCCGGACATGGCCGAGCAGCGCAAAGCCGGCTGCGGCGAAGGCCAGGGCCTGCAAGAGATTGGCCGGTAGGGCGAGGCTGCCCGCTGCCACCAGCAACGCGATCAGCAATGTCAGCAGGCCGAGAAACAGATAGGACGGGATCGCCGCCTCGTCACTCAAATTACCCACGATAACCAACCCCATGATGGCCATGAGGGGGACTGCGAATTCACCGATCATCGAAGCTCCGTTTAATGTCGACTTCAAAATAATCTTACAGTGTCCAACCGCCGTCAATCACGATGGCCTGGCCGGTCACAAAGGCACTCTCATCGGTGGCGAGATAGACCACCAGCGCCGCCAACTCCTCCGCCGTGGCAAGCCGGCCCATGGCCTGGCGGGCGATGAAGGCGGCGCGTGACGCCTCAAAGCCGCCCGCCGCATCGGCATTGGCGGCGATGCGGTCATGCAGGCTGGGCGTGTCCACCGTGCCGGGGGCGAGGCAGTTGCAGCGCACGCCCTGCGTCACCGTATCGGCCGCCACCGCCCGCGTCATACCAATCACCGCCGCCTTGGTGGTGCCGTAGACGAAGCGGTTGGGCGCGCCTTTGATCGAGCCTGCCGCACTCGCCATATTGATGATCGAGCCGCGCTTGCGTTCCAGCATCGGCGGCAATGCGGCGGCCAGCACCTTCCACATTGCCCGCACATTGAGCGCAAAGGCGAAATCCCATTCGGCATCGGTGCAGGTCAGCGCGGTGTTCTGATGCACAAAGCCAGCGCAATTGAACAGCACATCGAGCGGCCCGGCAGCGGCCACGATGCGCGCCACCGCCGCGTCATCAAGCACATCGAGCGCTTGGGTCTCAATGCCCGCCTCGGCGAGGCCGGCGAGCTTGTCGAGGTCACGGTCGGTTGCCACCACGCTCGCCCCCTCGGCCGCCATGGCCAGGGCCGAGGCCCGGCCCATGCCCTGGCCGGCCGCGGTGACGAAAATACGTTTTCCAGCCAGTCTTCCGGCCATGGCGGTCACTCCTGTTCCGGGAAGGGGTATTTGTCGAGATAGGGCTGGTATTCCGGCTCGACATCGACCTCAAAGCTGGAAAGCAGCCGCACCACGCCGCAATAAAACGCGATGGTGACGATGAGATCGACCATGCGCGGCTCGTCCAGAAACGCGGCGAGCGCGGTATATGTCTCGGCCGAGACGCCAGGGCCGGCGGCGGCCTCGCGCGCGGCGCGCAGCACCAGCTTGGTATGCGCATCAAGGCCGGAGCTCTGCCCGGCGGTCTCGGCGATCAGCGCGCGGATGTCATCATCGGTGACACCGAAATCATAGCCGATCTTGACATGATGCGACCATTCGTAAGGCGCGCGCGCCACCCAGCCGACCTGCAGGATGGCCAATTCGCGCAGCCTCGGATCGAGGATGCTCTTATGCCGGATATATTGCCCAAGGCCTGAGAAGGCGCGCATGGCGGTGGGGTTGTTGGACAATACCCGATAGAGCGAGATGTCGCGCTTCAGCAAATCCTGGTCTTCTGGGGGCAGGTCTGCCCGGGTGCGTGTGCGAATGCGAGCCATGGTTTCTCGTGTCCCCTCAATTGCCGCGAAAGCTGACACGCGCCCCGCGCTTCGTCCATCGCCCGGGCGGCATTTGGGGGGTGTGACGTATGGGGGTGGCCGCGTGTAGTCTGCTGTCATGCGCCTCATGCCGGCCCTGATGATGCTGCTTGCAGCCCTTGCCGCCCCCGCGCCGGCCGAGGAGCCGCCGCTGGCCATTGCCGGCATGGGCAGCTTTCACATTGGCGGGCGCCAGGCCCAGGTGAGCGGCCGCCCGGCGCGTGAGGTGGTGCTCGCGCCGGGTGCCAGGCCGATCCGCATCGACCCCAATGGCACTTATCGGGTGGAGGGGCTCTACGCCCAATTCCACCATCCCGCACGGCGGCAGGGCCAGGTGCCGCTGCTGCTTTGGCATGGCGGCGGCATGAGCGGCGTGGTTTGGGAGACGACCCCTGATGGCCGCGAGGGCTGGCAGCATTATTTTCTGCGGCGCGGCTGGAGTGTTTATGTCTCCGATGCGGTGGAGCGCGGCCGTGCCGGATGGGCGATGAGCCCGGAGATCTTCGCCGGCGAGCCGATCTTTCTTTCCATGGCCGACCCGTGGGAGCGTTTTCGCATAGGCCCCGGGCCAGGCAGTTTTCGCACCCGGCTGGCCAATCCGGGCAGCCAGTTTCCCACCGAGGCCTATGGCCAGCTCATGGCGCAAATGGTGCCGCGCTGGACCACCACCGATGCTGCGCAACTCGCCGCCTATCTCGCCTTGCTGGAACGTGTGGGGCCGGCGGTCGTGGTGGCGCATGCGCAGGGTGCGATGTTTGCCTTGCGCGCCGCCCAGGCCCGGCCGGAGTTGCTGCGCGCGCTGGTGCTGGTGGAGCCCTCCGGCTTTGGCGACAGCACGCCGGCGGCTTTGGCGGCGCTGCGCTCCATTCCCATTCTGGCGCTCTATGGCGATTTCATCGAGCAGGACCCGCGCTGGGCCGCTATCCGCTCCCGCGGCACCGATTTCTTTGCCGCTGCCCAGAATGCCGGGGTGAGCCTTGAGGTGCTGGACCTGCCGGATGCCAGCATTTTTGGCAATTCTCACCTGATGATGCTGGAGCGCAACAATGCGGCGGTGGCGGCCCGGGTGCAGGATTGGCTGGCGGGGCAGGGGCTTTGGCGGGCGGAATAGCGGCGGCAGGCGCGGCATAACATGATGGGCGGCGAGGCAGTGGCCCCATGCTTAGAATTTGAAGGCAATTCTCCCCATGGCCCGCTGCGAGCAGACCTCCAGTGATTCATTGACCGCGCTGGAGCAGTTTTGCGGCGACACTGAGGTGCCCATATACCCCGCACTCACGGCGATGGTGCCAATGCCCTCAATCTGGAAATCGCGGCCGAATTCTATGCCCCACCAGCCATAGCCTGAGGCGTTGTATCGCTGGGTCCCATCGATGCGCTGAAAGGCCATTCTGCCGCCCAGGGTCAGATCCCAGATTCCACTCGCCCAATCCGCCCCGGCCTCCACATAGGTGATCAGTCCGGTGCCGCCAAAGTAATCCGGCGTTAAGCCGATTTGGCCCAGCAACTTGACCGGCCCAACCTGCCGGGTGAGCTTTAAGAACCCTTCGAAGAAGGCTGGTTGGCTATTGCGGTTCGGCCCGGTCTCAAAGCCGCTATAGAGATAGGTGACAGTGCCGATATCAAGGTTGAAATCCCCCAGATCGAAGCGATAGCCGCCCCAGATCTCGGTGCCGCGCCGCGTATCCGCCGAGCTGTGGCTGATACTGGCCATCGCTGCGCCGATATAGACGCCGCTTCGGTGCACAAGTTCGGTCTCGGCCTGCATGGCCAGGCGGCCGCGGGTCTGGCTGAAGCCGCGCGATGCCCAATCGGAGCCATAGGAGAGGGTGGTTGTCAGTGTCAGCCCGGTGCTGCCGATGGCGATCTGCGCCCCTGCCGGCCCAGCCAAGGCCATGGCAAGGAGAAGAGCGAAGATGTTTTGGCGGCGCACGACAGCAAATTCCTAGAGGATAAAGGACATCTTCCCTTCAATACCCTATCGTGAAAGCGTAGCAAGCTGGGCAATGCGCTGGGGTGAAGGGGCCAGGCTTGCCTGATCTTTCGTTGCTGCGGTGTCACCTGGCGCTGGTGACGCTCGCCGATGCCGAGGTGTCACGAGATGCTGGGTGTCACGAGACGCTGATGGGGCTGCGCCACTATTCCAGCAAGCGGGCCAGGCCCCTACACTCGCGCCATCCGCCGCCGCAGCGGCGGGCCAGGCAGGAGCCGCCACCCATGATCAATCGTCGCCGAACCCTGGGAGGCCTGCTGGCCGCCACCGCTGCCCTGCCATCGCCCAGGCTTGCGCGCGCGCAAGCCTTCCCCAACCGCCCGCTTCGCCTGATTGCGCCATACCCGCCCGGGGGCGGGATCGACAGCGTGGCCCGGCTGCTGGCCGCGCCGATGTCTGACATGCTGGGTCAGGGCGTTGTGGTGGAGAACCGCGCGGGTGCTGGCGGCTCGATCGGCGCTGCCGCCGCCGCCCAGGCCCCGGCCGATGGCCATACGATATTGCTCGATGCCCTGGGCCATGTGATCAACCCGCTGCTGATCCGGGACCTGTCATTCGATTATCTGCGCGCCTTCGCCCCGGTGAGCCTGGTAGTCACCCAACCCATCATCGTGGTCGGCAGCCCGGGCCTGGCCATCCGTTCCCTGCAAGAGCTTCTGGGCCGGCTGCGCCAGCCAAGTCAGGACCTGTCCTATGGCTCCTCGGGCAATGGCACCGGCCCGCATATCGCCGCCGAGAGCCTGTTGCGGCAGGGGGGTGGGCGGGCCACCCATGTGCCCTATCGGGGGGCCGTGCCGGCCTTGCAGGATGTCATGGCCGGCAATCTGGCCTTTGCGGTGGTGACGGCGGGGTCAACGGTGGCGCTGGCGCGGGAGGGCCGGGTGGTGCCTCTGGCCGTTTTGAGCCCCGAGCGCATGGCCTCGCTGCCCGATGTGCCCACGGCGACGGAGGGGGCCTTGCCCGGCTTCGTCTTTCAGGAATGGAACGGCTTATTCGCTCCTGCCGGTACCTCGGCAGGGGCGATCACCCTGCTGCACCAGGCCGCCCGGCATGCGGTGAGCCAGGCCTCCACCCGCGAGCGGCTCGCTGCAATGGGCGCCGTGCCCCTGGGCTCCACCCCGGCGGCTTTTGCTGATTTTCTGACGGCGCAGCGCGAGATCATTGCCCGCACCGTCGCGGCGGCGGGCATCACGGCAGGTTGAGCGGCGGGCAGATGGGGGCAATTGAAGTTGAGGCTTGCCACCCCGCTGTTTTCCGTCTTGCATCGCGCCTTGAAGCCTATCCTACACCACAGGGAGTGAACCCAATGACCATCAGACGCCTATTCCTCGGCGCGGCTGCGATGCTGATCGCAGGCCCCGCCCTTGCCCAGGCACCCGCGCCCGCCCCTGTGCCGGGCTGGGCGATCGGCCGCCCCGAGGGCTCGACCCTCGCCCCCCACGCCCCGCGCCTGACGGTGACGCCGCTGGATCAGGTGCCGGTATCGGCGATTCGCCTGCCGCCGGGCTTCCAGGCCGAGGTCTATGCCCATGGCATTCCCGGCGTGCGCGCCATTGCCGAAGGGCCAAACGGCACCCTCTTCGCCGGCACCCGCGGCATTGGCCGCGTCTATGCCATCACCCGCAATGCGGATGGCACGACCCGCACCCGCATCTTCGCCCAGGGCCTCACCCAGCCCAGCGGCCTCGTGATGATCGGCAATAGCCTCTATATTTTCGCCGTGAACCGCGTGCTGCGCTATGATAATGTTGAGGCCAATCTGGATAGCCCGCCGGCACCGGTGGATCTCACCGCCGCCTATGGCCTGCCCACCGAGCAGGAACACGGCGCCAACCATCACTGGAAATTCGTCACCCTCGGCCCGGACGGCCGCGTCTATACGAATGTCGGCGTGAACTGCAACGTGTGCGACTTCGACCGCGACAAATTCGCCCTCCTCGTCTCCTTCCGCCCCGATGGCAGTGACCGCCGCATCGAGGCGCGCGGCGTGCGCAACAGCGTGGGCATGGCGCATCACCCGGTGACCGGCGAACTCTGGGCCACCAATCACGGCCGCGACTGGGTGGGCGATAACAATCCCGAAGATTCGCTGCTGCGGGTGCGGCGCGCTGGCGAGGATTTCGGTTTCCCCTTCTGCCTCGGCAATTGGGCTGACCCCGAATACAATCGCGGCCGCGCCTGCAGTGAATTCTCGCAGCCTGCCGCCCTGCTTGGCCCGCACACCGCCGTGCTCGGCATGCGTTTCTACACCGGCACGATGTTCCCCGCGCAGTATCGCAACCAGATCTTCATCGCCCGCCGTGGTTCTTGGAACCGCAGCCGGCTGAGCGGTTATGATGTGGTGGTGGCCAAGCTTGATGCGCAGGGCAATGTGACCGGCGTCGAGGAGTTTCTGACCGGCCTGCGCGATGATGCCAACCAGCGCTTCCTCGACCGTCCGGTCGAAGTGCATGTGCTGCGCGATGGTTCGATGCTCGTCTCCGGCGAGCAGATGGGTGCGATTTACCGCATCACCTATCGCCAGTGATCCTGAGGCGTTTTCTGGCGGCGGCCTTTCTGGCCGCCGCGACCTGTGGTGCCGCTGTCGCGCAGGATGCGCGGCGCGGCGCCGAACTCGCCGCCCCCTGCATGCAATGCCATGGGGCCAATGGCCGCAGCCAGATGGAGACCATCCCCTCCCTGGCCGGCCAGCCGGCTGATTTCATCACCATCCAGATGATTTTGCTGCGTGAGGGCCTGCGCCAGGCGCCGGCCATGGCGCCTTTCGCCGCCAATCTGCCTGATCGGGATATCGAGGATCTGGCAGCCTTTTTCGCCGCTTTGCCGCCTGGGCCCCCGGATGAGCGCCGGCCGCGCGATCCCGCCCTGATCACTGCCGCCGAGGCGCTGGTTGGGCCGCGGCATTGCGCCACCTGCCATGTCGCCGATTATGGCGGGCGCAATCAGATTCCGCGCATCGCAGCCCAGCGTGAGGAGTATCTCGCCGCGGCGATGACGCAGTATCGCGATGGCACGCGCGCGGGGCCGGATACGCAGATGAATGGCGCCGTGGTGGGTTTGTCGGATGCGGATATCGCCGCATTGGCGCATTTTCTGGCGCAGAAATAGTACTGAACTGGCCCGGGTCAGCGCCGAGGCGCTGACCCGTATCAGCCAAATTCGCGGTAGCGAAACGCCGATGCCCCAGCTTCGACCAGGGCTTCGGCCAGCAGATTGTGATGCGGTGACAGGGCGCAGGCCGGGTCCGTGGCCGCGGCATCGCCGGTCAAGGCAAAGGCTTGGCAGCGACAGCCGCCCCAGTCGCGCTCGGCATTCTCGCAGCCCTGGCAGGGGGCTGGCATCCAGGCCGTGCCACGGAAGCGGTTGAATGCCTCGCTATTCTCCCAGGCATCGCGCAGCGAGGTGTTACGGATATTGGCGAATTCCATCCCAGCAATGGATTCGGCCGCATGGCAGGGCAGCACCCGCCCGGCGGGTGAGATGCTGAGGAAGCGGTTGCCCCAACCGCCCATGCAGGGCTTTGGCCGCGTGGCGTGGTAGTCGGGCACGACATAGTCAATCACGAGGCGGCCACGATGGGCGATGCGTGCGCCATCCACAAGGCGGGTTGCCGCATCGAGCTGCCCGCGCGTGGGCAGCAGCGCATCGCGGTTTTCCAGCGCCCAGCCGTAATATTGCACATGCGCGACCTCAAGCCGCGCCGCGCCCCAGGCGAGCGCCGTCTCGATCAGCAGCGGCAGGTTTTGCAGGTTCTGCCGATGCACCACGGCATTGAGCGTGAGCGGCAGGCCGGCCTCGCGCACGATGCGCGCCGCTGCCTCCTTACGGGCATGCGCGCCCTTCATGCCGCCAATGCGCTCGGCACCCGCCGGGTCG
>Ga0214917_10000589_pt1 | contig 47434 bp, 45 predicted proteins | sample LL_1208_BB_MetaG_FD_177983 | JGI IMG/M metagenome (GOLD analysis project Ga0214917, IMG submission 177983) | Freshwater microbial communities from Lake Lanier, Atlanta, Georgia, United States - LL_1208_BB | ecosystem: Environmental > Aquatic > Freshwater > Lake | place: USA: Georgia | collected... | reverse complement strand
ATCGACCATCTCAGCCGTACATCCCAAGTATTGGCCGGGGTCGGTTAAAGCGAGGCATTGCGCTTCACTAAGCGTCTCGCGGATGATTGCTTGTGCATACAAGTGATCGAAAAGCATTCCCCCTTGCGTCTGACAGGCTCGACAAGCCTCATAGACCAGGTCGTGAGCCTGCTGCCGCCCGAGATAAGGCGCTAGACCCATCATCACCGCCTCAGCGACAATCAACCCCTGTGTAAGATCTAGATTTTGTCGCATTCGCTTTGCATCCACTTCAAGCCCTTCAAGCATGAAGACTGCCTGATGTAAAGCACCCGCACTCAGCATGAAACTTTGCGGAATTGCGATCCACTCAGCGTGCCAGGGCCCTGTTGCTCGTTCTAAATCCTGAACCATAGCATCGAGCATCAGACCAGCATGTTGTCTGACTGCTTTGGCAGAGGCGAGCATCAACTCGCTGCTGATCGGATTGCGCTTTTGCGGCATGGTGCTGCTGGCACCGCGCCCCTTTACGAAGGGTTCAGCTAACTCAGCCACTTCGGTTGAAGCCATCAAGATCACATCCATCGCGATCTTGCCAAGGCTGCCTGTCAGTAGCCCTAGCCAGTTCACCACCTCGGCAAGATTATCCCGGGCGACATGCCAGGGAGTTATCGGCACGCCAAGCCCAAGTTCGAGCATCAGGGCTTCTTGCACCATCAAACCTTTGTTGCCAAGCGATGCGAGCGTGCCTGCAGCGCCAGCAAACTGGCCCACGAAGAGTCTGGGCTTGAGTTCACGTAAGCGTTGTTGATGCCGATCAAGCATACCAAGCCAGATTGAAACCTTGAGCCCAAAAGTGACCGGGAGGGCTTGCTGGAGATGCGTGCGCCCGGCCATCAGGGTGTCGCGATGCTCGCTTGCCAGCCTTTGTAGTGCTCGGCGCACCCTGTGCAAATCGTGCTCCAGGAGTTGGATCGCTTCCCGTAATTGCAAAACAAGCGCGCTGTCCATGATGTCCTGGGTGGTCGCGCCCCAGTGCACATAGCGGCCCGCATCGCCGCACATCGCTACCAATTGGTGTACTAAAGGCAATATCGGATAACCGACCACTTCGGTTTCCAATTTCATACGTTCCCAATCAAGGGTATCCAGCTTGCAGCGCGCTGCAATCGCTTGAGCAGCCTCGTAAGGAATCACGCCGCATTTGGCTTGTGCCGATGCAAGCGCTACCTCCACATCCATGCAGTGTTGCATCGCGCGTTGATCGGAAAACACGGCGCGCATCGCAGGCGTTCCAAAGCTATCCTTAAAAAGCATTGAATCCAGTACGGTGCTCGCGCTTGGCAGGCTTATCATGAGCTTTACTCCATCCCATTTGATCAAGCCCCATGAATAACATGTTCTTATCGCGCCGGGCGCTTGTCTCAGGCCTTGCTGTGTCGATGTCCGGTGCTTTGAAAGGCAGTCCTGCGCAAAGCGCTGAGGCAAGACAATCAAGACCTGCCGCGTCAAGGCCGTGGGTGGACTTGCAGGGTCACCGCGGGGCGGCAGGATTGTTGCCCGAAAACACGATACCTTCCTTTGCCAAAGCGCTTGACATTGGTGTGAACACACTCGAGCTTGATGTTGTGATGACCAAGGATGATGTGATGGTCATCAGCCACGACCTGGACTTGAATCCCGACATAACCCGCGGGCCTGATGGCGCATTTTTAGATCGGCGCGGACCGCGGATTATTGACCTCACTTATGCCCAGTTACAGCAGTATCAGGTCGGCGCACTAAGGCCTAACAGCCGCTATGGCGCAAGATTTCCCGAGCAGCTGGCGATCGAAAACCTGAGGATTCCCAGGCTCACCGACCTATTCGACTGGGTTCGTGTACAAGGCGCAGAACATCTGGGTTTTGCCATCGAAACCAAGATTTCGCCGCTTCGCCCCTCTTACACAGCGTCACCCGAGCATGTTGTTGACCATTTATTGGATCTGATCCGACGCTACCGCTTAGAAAAAAGGGTTCAGGTACTCTCATTTGACTGGCGTAGTCTGCAGGCTCTTCAGCGGTTGGCTCCAGGCATTGAAACGGTTTACCTGAGCACGGCTTATCCTTCTATCAACAATATTGAACCTTCCGACGGCTCAGATTCGTTATGGACGGCTGGATTTCAGCGAAAACAATTCGCCTCGATCCCTCATATGATCAAAGCTGCCGGCGGGTCGCATTGGTCTTGTTCTTATCCTCATTTAGATCGATCTCAAATCGAGATCGCTCATCAACTGGGGCTTAAAGTTCTAGCCTGGACCGTCGACGACAGTGCGCAGATGGAGCAGGTACTTGATCTGGGCATCGATGGTCTCGTCAGCAACCGGCCCGATCGGGCGATCAGCGTACTTAAGGCGCGCGGCCAGTACCGTGCGCGAGGCAAACATTAAGAAAGGGCGGGAGTAAGGGCAGGCGAGCGGCGAAGCGGCCCGCTTCATGGATGAGTGTCGTAAAGGGTTCTTGCCTCGGCGATGTGTTGATGCATTCGTTTTAGGCCATCAGTGAGCGCTGCCGGCCCGGGCTGGAGAATTTCACTTGATTTAATTTCAAAAAGTAGATCGTTCCTGACCGCATCGATCTGCTCCCAGCCTTGGCGCGCTTTTACGCGCTCAGGGCGAAATTTTTTCCCACACCAGGACCCGAAAATAATCTGCGGATTCGCCTCAATCAGGGCTTGCGATTGCGTAACGATTCGATCTTTACCCAAGGACTGATGGGATAAATGTTCGAAGACATCACGGGCACCCGCAATCGCCATTAACTCAGACACCCAACGAATCGCCGAAATCATCGGTTCATCCCATTCCTCGAAATAGCCCAGCAATGGAGGCCCCCATGACTTTGCCTGCTCGCCAATCCGGGCGTGCTGCTCGCGACATTGATCGATCCACTTTTTCGCAGGCTCCTGGGCACCGACCAAACTCGCCAACATGGCCATGGTCTGAAAGATCTCTTCGATACTACGCTGATTGGTAATCCAAACATTCAGTCCGGCGCGGATCAGTCGATCAGCAAGTGCTGCTTGCATATCCGAAAAGCCAATGACCAGATCGGGCTTAAGCGCGAGAATCTTGTCCTGCTTCCCGTCAAGAAAGGACGAGACCCGGGGTTTTTCCAAACGGGCCTCTTTGGGGCGAACCGTGTACCCAGAGATGCCGACAATACGATCGGCTTGGCCGAGCAGGTAAAGCCATTCTGTACTTTCCTCGGTAAGACAAATGATTCGTTGGGGTCCCATGCGTGTAGGCTGTTAAATTGACAGAAAATGGCAAAGCTGCCGGCATCATACAGAGGAAGACCGTCATGCAAGTTGTGAGCTACAACATTCAGTTTGGCACCGGAAGAGACGGACAAGTCGATTTAGCAAGGATTGCTGACGCGGTTCGTGGCGCAGATCTGATTGCCTTGCAAGAGGTCGAAAGGCATGCCAAGCGAACAGCGATGGCTGACCAAGCAGCCGTGCTCGCAGGCTTGCTTGATGAGTATTACTGGGTTTATGGACCAGGCATGGACTTGAGTGCTGATGTGATGGGTCCAGGTGGACTGCCCTATCATCGACGCCGGCAGTTCGGCAATATGCTGCTCAGTAAAACCCCCATACTCACGGCGAGAAATCACTTACTCCCGAAAATGGGCACGCTTGCGCAGTTTTCGCTTCAACGCTGCGCTCTCGAGGGTGTGATCCACAGCCCCAAGGGCAAGGCATTGAGGGCTATCTCAGTTCATTTGTCGCACTTATCCGATGCTGACCGGGAGCCACAAGTGGCGCGCCTGCTGGAAATTCATCATCGTGCCTATCATGAAGGACCAGGCTGGTGCGGAAGCGAGGTCAAAGAGGCTTTTTCTGAAGGACTCGAAGCAGCCCCTATGCCCCGAGAAGCAATCATCATGGGCGATTTCAACTTCACCTGGCGCTCAACCCTCTATAGCCGTATCGCCGGTCCCTTGAGCGATGCCTACGGACGCATGCCCTACCGCGATGGACTGGTCGATACCTGGGTGGCCACGGGGCATCGCGAAGACGAAGGTTGTACTTGCCATAGCGGTTCGATCGCTGACGGTGAACGTATTGATTATTGTTTCATCAGCAGCGATCTTCTGGGGCATCTGCGCAAGGCCTGGATCGACAATGAAACGGTTGGCTCTGATCACCAGCCCATATGGACCGAACTCGATCTTTGAATCATCGCCAAACCTAAGCCTCTGATCATCGTTCACCGGACATCAAGCACCATCAAGCACCCTCAAGCAGCGGACATCAAGCAACGGACATCAAACAGCAGACATCAAGCTGAGGACTGACCAAGGATCAAGCAACTTCGAGTTCACCCTGGATTCGTTTTTGCAGCGCATGGCTTGCCTTTAAGATCTCTGCCGCTTTTTCCCCAACCATAATCGCCGGTGCATTGGTATTGCCGGAGGGCATTGTTGGAAAAATAGATGCGTCTGCCACGCGCAAACCGGCGAGTCCATGCACGCGTAACTTAGGGTCAACGACAGCATCTGAGCCTGCACCCATCCGACAGGTCCCTATCGGATGGTAAGCGGTATGCGCATGGGCGCGGATCCAATCCAAGATTTCCAAATCGGATTGCAAATGCTCGCCGGGTGACACCTCAACATCGCGATAACGATCCATGGCTGCAGTAGCCACAATCCGACGCATCATGCGGAACCCATCAATCATTGCCTTTTGATCGACAGGATCTGATAAAAAATTGAACTGTATACAAGGTTGAACCATCGGGTCGGCAGAACGAATATGTATCGACCCTAAACTCTCTGGCCTTAATTGATAGCATGCAATCGTCATTGATGGAAAGTCTTGTAACTTTCTTGTTTTTGGATCTTTGATCGAATAAGGGACCAAATGCATTTGCACATCCGGCGTGGCCATTGCTGGGTCAGTTTTTAAGAATGCCAGCATGGGCGCCGAAGGAAGGCTCATGAAGCCCGTACCCGTGGTGATGTATTTCATCATTTGGGTAACCGCCCCCAAACCTCTGGCCATATGATTGTAAGAAACACGCGGATCCTTCAAACGCCAAACAATGCGCGCATTCAAATGATCCCGAAAGTTTTCGCCTACGGCTGGCAATGCGTGCTTCACTTCGATCCCGTGCTGCTGTAGGATTTGGGGGTTGCCGATCCCTGAGAGTTCCAGCAATTGAGGACTGGCAACGCCCCCCGCGCAAAGCACCGTCTCAAGCGCACGCACTGTTACCTGTTCGTTTCCCCGTCGATAACGGACTCCTGTGCAACGCTTGCCATCGAGTACAAGTTCTGTCACATGGGCTTGGGTAGCGATATGCAGATTCGGTCGACGACGCGCAGGTTCCAAATAGCAGTGAGCAACGCTCATACGCCTGCCCTGATAAATCGAGGCCTGTGTCTTGACGATACCTTCTTGATCAAGGCTGTTGTAATCCGGATTGACCGGATAGCCTGCGTCTTTCCCAGCCTCAAACAGCGCGTCGTATAAAGGATTTTCGTCGGACACAACAGTGACTTTGAGGGGCCCCTCGGTCCCTCGACCATTGGCACCGTCGCCATCTACGAAATGCTCTATTTTTTGAAATAGAGGAGCAAGATCTCGCCAAGCCCAGCCTCTTGCCCCCATTTTCTCCCAAGTTTCATAGTCCTGCGGCTGTCCCCGAACCCATACCATGCCATTAATCGCGCTTGATCCACCGAGAATCTTGCCCCTTGGAACAGGGATTTTCCGATGCGCCGTGTTGGGCTCAGGCTCGGACTCGTAGAGCCAATTTGCTTCAGGACGATCAATCAGAAGGCCAAATGACAAAGGCATGCGGGTATAGGGGTGGCTCTCGACGCCTGCCTCGATCAGCAAGACCTCTACCGCAGGATCTTCACTCAATCGTGATGCAAGTACCGCACCCGCAGAACCGGCGCCAACAATCACATAATCGTAGGTCTGCATTGCACACGCTCCTTATGGCCTTCTAGAAACCAGCATGTTTTTATGAGAGCATGGCTCGGTCAAAACAGCAAGCTTTCGGATCAAGTCATGAGTATTCATGGTTCCATCAATGTTCTGGGAACGCCATTAATGGCCTGTTCTTACGACCCAGTCACAGGATTTTTCCGCGACGGCTGTTGCGAAACCGGCCCCCAGGACCTTGGCAGCCACACCGTGTGCTGTAAGGTGACCGAGGCTTTCCTTAGCTTTTCAAGATCGGTGGGTAACGATTTATCAACGCCGCTGCCGCAGTACCGTTTCCCCGGGCTGAAGGCTGGTGATCGCTGGTGTGTTTGCGCATCGCGTTGGTTGCAAGCTTACGAGGCTGGCTTCGCGCCGCCGGTTGTGCTGGAGGCAACGCATCAGGCCGCGCTCAAAATCGTACCCCTGGAGGCGCTGATGGAACTGGGGCAGGCCAACCCCAAAGCTTAACCGGGGCGGGCCAAGCCCGAACCATATCCGGGACAAGTCAAGCGCTGTGCTTCATTAAACCGAGGGCAGCGTTGGAAAACATCGCTTGGTTCAAGCATCGTTTTGTCTTTCGCTTGCTTTAACACGCGAGCCTTGCAACTCCCGCTTGCCAAAAATCATCGCGCCAAGCAAAGGAATTCGCAAGATGATGGCGTAATAAGCAATCGCCGAAAGATGAAGTGCAATCATCGACAAGATTGCCGGTTTGCCAATGCTTTTGTGATACCAGGTTGCCCACGCTGACCAGGAACCCGGCACCGCAGCGGCCAAAGGCCCGGTAAACGCAATCTCATCATCGGCCATCAGTCCCGTTAGCGCCTGTGCTAAGAGCAATGTAAGCATCAACATGACCGCATAAGCGCCAGGCGGCGAATGACCCAACCAGTTCGCTTTTTCATCGCGCGAAAGGCGCCAATAAGCCAGCACTTGCCGAGGACTGGCGAGAAATTGGCTGAAACGCGCCGTGGGGGAACCGATAAAGCCCCAAATCAGGCGAAAACCCAGCAGGCCAAGCACACCATAACCGAATAGCGCATGCTGGGACATGGCATCACCGCCCTCTTGCCCCGTCAACACCAGTCCGGCCACGGCCAGCGCCAGCAGCCAATGGAATAGCCGGACGGGCCAATCCCACACCGGAATAGGTTGACTTACTTCGTTCTGTTGCACTGTCATGCGATCATTAAAAGCCATGCGGACGTCCTCATCATAAACCTTCTCGGAGTCATTAGCCCATGAACGCTTCCCGATCCACAACGCAGCGCAATCGTATGTCGAGCATGTTCAAACGCAGTCTTAGCCTTGTTGTATGCAGTGCGGCTATCGTTCTAGGCTCGCAGGCACAGGCACAGTTTGCAAAGCCTGAAGATGCGATCAAGTATCGTAAAAACGCACTTTTCGTGATGCAACAGCATTTTGCCCGCCTTGCAGCGATGGCACAGGGCAAGGCGCCCTACGATGCCAAAGTCGCAGCTGATAACGCAGCGATTGTTGCCAGCATGGCGGTGTTGCCGTGGGCTGCATTCGGCGAGGGCACCGACAAAGGCGACACCAAGGCCAAAGCAGAAATCTGGAAAGATAAGGATGGCTTCAAACAGGTCAACGATAAATTCCTGGTCGAAGTATCAAAATTAAAGACGGCCGCTGGCACAGGGAAACTTGACGACCTAAAGGCCGCCGTCAGTGCCACCGCTGCAAGTTGCAAGGCTTGCCACGATGACTACCGGGCGAAGTAAAGGAGATCCAGCAAAACAAACTGGATCGGGCAGCTTAAAGCATGGGTGAAAGGCTACGCGGTCATCGTGCATTAATCACCGGCGCAAGTCGAGGCATTGGGCGGGCCATTGCGCTTGCCTTTGCCCGCGAAGGTGCAAGCATTGCCCTTCTTGCAACCAAGCGCGATAGCCTTGACGAAGTCGCACAACAAAGCGGTCTTGATGCCTCAAGCTGCCTTCTCTTGCAAGTTGATGTTCGTAACCGCCAAGCTTGTTTTCAGGCGGTTGAGCAGGTCGAGCGCAGCTTTGGGGGTATCGATGTTCTGGTGAACAACGCAGGCATTTATCGCTCGCGCGCTTTCCTAGATTACAGCGCAGAGGATTTCCAGACGCTTTTAGACGTTAACTTGTTTGGTGTCTTGCATTTCATGCAAGCCGTGTTGCCGGGCATGAAAGCGCAGACGAGGGGAAGCATCATCAACATCGCTTCAACCGCAGGAAAATGGGGCTCCCGCAATCAAAGCGCCTACAACGTCAGCAAGCATGCCGTCGTCGGCCTGACCCGCTGCGTTGCCTTGGAAGTCGCCGCAAGCGGCGTACGCGTTAATGCGATCTGCCCGGGGTTCGTGCAGACCGACATGGTTGAGGACTTGAAGCGTGGCTATGCTCAACAGGCTGGCGTCGATGTCGAGGCGGTTATTGGAGCGACACTTTCCCGAATTCCGATAGGTCGTGTGCTGCAACCCGAAGAGATCGCCCATATGGCCGTACTGCTTGCCAGCGAGGAATCTAAAGCCATCACAGGACAATCGATGCTTATTGACGGTGGCATGCTCCTCGTTTAGGCGATTTAGCAACCGCAATCATCGCGTTAGCGGACTCGGCTGTCGCCATTCCGATATGAATTCACGCACGATATAGCTTCGAAATAATATGGAACCGATCGCGGTCGTAAGTTTTTTCATATCGATCTATGTGCTTGTACTTTGGCTCGCCATGCGATGGCGCAACAACGCGGTCAAGAGCCCATGGCTTAGACTGCTTCGCGGCTTTTTTCCAAGCTGGCATTTTTTCGATCGACTCGGCCATCGTCCGATACTACAAATGAGAGCGCTCCTGCCAGGCGGAAACTGGACGCTGTGGCAGAGCTTTCTTCCGCAGGCTAAGCGCACATGGAGGGCGGCCTTTTACCAACCCTTGGTCTGTTCGGAACTTTATCAGCAAAGCCTTGTTGAGCAACTGGCCGTCGAACTGACCGAGCCCACCCCAAGCGATTCGAGCCTATTGGACAGCAGTGTTTACTTGTGTGTTCAAGCGCTTGCAAAATCACTGGTGAGCAAGCAGTGGCCCACAGCGAGCCGCATGCAGTTTCGACTCTTGCTCATTGACCCTCTTCGCACTGAGCATGATCCGCCTGATCAAATCAGCCTGGATCTTGATCTGGAAGACGAACGTTTGATACTGCTTTCTGAATCGCTCGACTGTCCCCAAATCAGGGCAGTATTGACCGTTCAAGCAAGCGCAGTCTCAGCATAAGATTGGCGGTGATGGCTTTACTGGCAGAAGCCGATCTTGCACTAAACGCCGTCAAATTGCTCCTTGCCCTGAGCCTGCTTTTGCAGTGCATGGAAGATCGCAAGATCATCAACAGTTTGGGCGTATTGCCATTTGGTAGTTGGGCCCTACTCGGTCACGATCTTAAAGCAGGCTGGCCCCAATGCTTTAAAGCTTTAGCATGGCTTTTTGAAGCCCGAAGACTTTCTTACCTTGTCGCTGCAAGAGCTTTCGTCGCACTGTTCATGCTTTTGAGTGCCGCGCTTGCCATCTATGTACGCCATCAATCTAATAGCGATGAGATCGCGCTGTTGACGAGTTCTCCGTGGGCAATCGTCCTCAGCAGCGCGACACTGATTTCAGCTGGCATCGTTGTGCTTTGGATGAGCCAAGTGTTTTGGATGATCCGCTGGCGCGGCACGCTCAATGGCGGCAGCGACGCCATGAGCTTAAGTCTGCTTAATGCCCTCATGCTCGGGGAAATTTGTCGATTTGGGCTCCCGCTCGCGGACATCAAACTTCAAAACATTGCCGCCCAGCTCAGCCTTTGGTTCATCGTGATCCAAAGTCTTAGTTCTTATGTTGTCTCGGGCGCTATAAAACTTAGAGATCCGAACTGGCGCAACGGGCTTGCACTAACACACTTTCTAGATGCTTCGGTTCATGGTCCTTTGAAGTCCACCAGCTTATTTCGCACCAAGGGCATTGCCAGGCTTGCAAGCTGGGGGTTCACCCTTTGGGAGTGTGCCATGCCCTTGCTGCTACTACACCCTTATCTCGCTGTGATGGCCTGCCTTGCTGCTTTCGGGTTTCACAGCATGGTGTTGTGGTATTTCGGCCTTAATCGGTTTTTGTGGGCTTGGAGCAGTTGCTTTCCTGCGCTGATTTATGCGGCCTTTGCGCTCAAGTCAATGTCATGAGCATCTCAATCATTCGCGACTAGAAAAAACCGCCTCGCCGTTGACACTCCGGGGGAATGCCGTAGCCTGCGCTTCGGACCGTCATTTGGGCATCCCATTCGATCTGAAACCAAATACATTGACTGGTTTCAAATCGATAAGACCAGACCGAGCCCCACTGCCTGGCAAGACCTTGCTGGATGGTTGACGGGCCAATCATCGCAATCACCGCTTCAGGCCCCATGCCTGGAAGAATCTTTGCAAATCGCGCTTCGACAAGTAACTGCTCAAAACCGATAGCCTCTTCGTTTTGATTAAAGTCAACCGCATAGCTATGCCTGCCAAACGGGCCACGGGTAAAGATCAGCCGCGTCCCTGAATCCGTCTTTAAGGTCGCCGCGGGCTGACCGAGTAAAGCGCTTAACTGTTTAGGCGAAAGGGCCATCATCGCCTGCGTTGGCGCATAGTGCTTAAAACCAGTGATCGGTTCAAGCAAGGTGCAGCCGATAAGCGCCGCCGTCATACCGATTGCCATGACCAAGGCAAAAAGCGGCGTTCGGGGGCTCATCGATAAGCTCCTCTAGACAATTCGACTGGTCTTATCGCCCCAATAACGATCTCGCAGGATTCGCTTGTATAGCTTGCCTGTCGGTAATCGCGGTAGACTTTCCGCAAAGTCGATCGAACGCGGGCATTTTTGAATCGATAAATGTGACCTGCAAAAGGCAAGCAACTCGTCTTCGGTGGTCTCGGTCGATTCAACACCGGGCATCAATTGCACCACGGCCTTGACCTCCTCGCCGAGATCAACATTCGGAATACCAAACACCGCCGCATCCGCCACACTAGGGTGGGTGATCAGTAGGTTTTCGCACTCCTGCGGATAAATATTCACGCCGCCGGAAATAATCATGAATGTGGCCCTGTCGGTTAAGTACAAGTAGCCTTCTTCATCAACATAACCCATATCGCCGACGGTTGTCATTGTCCCATCAGGCGAGGTGGCTTCTCGGGTCTTTTCCGGGTCATTGAAGTACTCAAAAGCTGAACCCGTCTTGAACCATACCGTGCCAGTCTCGCCTGTGGCGCAAGGCTGCATGGCCGAATCGAGAATATGCAAATCGCCAAAAAGGACTTTACCAACCGACCCCTTATGACTTAGCCACTGCTCGGTGTCGCAGGCCGTGAATCCCAGGCCCTCGGTTGCACCGTAGTATTCGTGAATGATTGGACCCCACCAAGCAATCATCGCCTCTTTAACTTGCGGCGGGCAAGGTGCCGCTGCGTGAATAGCAAGCTCCAGGCTCGATAAGTCAACATTGCGCCGTTCTTCATCGCTTAATTTAAGCATGCGGCTGAACATGGTTGGCACCAGCTGACTATGACTGATCTTATACTGCCCAATCAATGATAAATAATGGATCGGATCAAATTTTTCCATGATCACCACGGTACCGCCGATACGTATCGTGAGTGAGACAGCAGCTTGGGGCGCTGAGTGATAGAGCGGCGCTGGCGATAAGTACATCATGTCTTCCCGATATCGCCAGAGCTTAGAGAGGAAGTCAAAAAGCGCCAAAGGCTTTGACGGCGGATTCTCAGGCAAGGGGCGCAAGATCCCTTTGGGTCTTCCTGTGGTGCCGGAGGAGTAAAGCATCGGCGTGCCAAGCGCCTCGTCTGGAATGGGCGTTGCCGGAAAGGCAGCACAGGACAAAACAAAATCTTGAACAACAACGCCCTCGTATTTCGGCAGCGGCAACAGGCTTTGGGCCGCTGCCTGATCGCCACAGACAAGTATCATCCGGATACGAGGGCATTGGATGATCGCACTCAACGCGATATCAAGTTTGGCATAAGAGCAGATCAGAAGCTGCGATTCACTGTTTTGCAGGATATAAGCAAGTTCGTCTGCGGTCAGAAAAGCGTTCACGCAGGTGTAGTAAAGACCGCAGCGCTCACCGGCTGCGCAAGACTCAAGATAGCGATCATTGTTTTCCATAAAAATTGCGTAATGATCTAAACGCTTGAGCCCTTGAGCGCGCAACAGATGCGCCAATCGATTACTGCGTTCTTCAAACTCGGCGTAGCTCACTGCCTTAGCGGTGCTCGCCATAATAAAAGCAGCCCTATCGGGATTTTTCAGCGCGTAAGGACCTGGGTACATGACGATTGCTCCATGAATTACAACACTGCGGCACTTCCGCCATCAATATTGATACTTGTTCCGGTCACATAGCTTGCAAGATTCGAGGCCAGAAAGAGGATGACATTGGCTGCTTCATGAGCTTCTCCGACCCGACCTAAAGGGATCTCCTTGGACATGGTGAGATAAAGCGCCTCGAGATCCTTTGATTCGCGCTGGGCGCGTGCCGCATGCTGACCCGCCTTGATAAGCCCGATACATACCGCATTGACGAGAATCTGATCCGGGGCCAGTTCCTTCGATAAGGCCTTGGTCATGGCAAGGCCTGCGGCGCGGGTCACTGTCGTCGGCATGGTCCCTTCTCGCGGCGACTTAGCACCGATATTCGTCACGTTGATAATGCGGCCTCCACCTCTTGCCCGCATCAAAGGCACCACAAGACGCGATAAACGAACTGCTGCAAAAAGCTTTAAATCGAAGTCAGCCTGCCAATAGGCATCGCTCAGGCTTTCAAAAGCACCCCGGTTCGCGGTGCCCGCATTATTGACCAAAATGTCAACACCGCCTTGCCAGGCCAGGGTTTGATTGACCAGTGATTCAATCGAGACGACCTCAGACACATCGGCAACCATCGCTTTGATTGAGTTTGCGTACGGCGCAAGTGACTCCATCGCGGCATCAAGCTTGGCATGACTCCGGCCACAAATCACTACCTTGGCACCGGCTTGCGCAAGCCGCATCGCAGTGGCTAAGCCAATCCCTTCGGAACCGCCGGTCACGATGGCAACCTTGTTCTCTATGCCCCAATCCAATGAATCGTCCATGTTTCTTTATCCCCTCCAAAAGATGTTCCGATACTGCCAGTGAACCGCTTACCCCGCCAGCGCCGCAAAGCGCGTGACGCGTTGCGCCAAGGGCTTTAGCCCTTGGATTTACCCGGGTCACGCCTTGAGGCAGAATCAGACGCGAGCGCTCGGCGAAAGTCAACGCGCCTTTATCCCATCGTTCCATCTCTTAAGGAATTGGCTTCATGTTGAAATTCTTCTATAACGCCGCCCCCAACCCGATGAAAATTGCACTGCTGCTCGAAGAGCTCGAACTGCCCTACGAGCCTGTCCCGGTCGATACCCGAAAGGGCGAGCAGTTTGAGGCGCATTTTCTTGCGGTCAACCCAAATGCCAAAGTTCCAGCCATTGTCGACGCGGGCGTAACAGTTTTCGATAGCAACGCAATCCTGCTTTTTCTCGCCGATCGTGCCAAGGCTTTCGTACCCGTCGACCCTGCAAGCCCAGCGCGCGGCCAAATGCTTTCCTGGCTCATGTTTATCGCGACCGGCATCGGCCCCTTTTCCGGCCAATCGGTGCATTTCCGTCATGTTGCACCCGAGCCTAAAGAGTACGCGCTCAATCGCTACGACTACGAAGCCCATCGTCACTGGAAGATCATCGAAGCACATTTGAGCCATCACCAATATGTCGTCGGCGAAAGCTACTCGATCGTCGATATGGCTTTTTGGGGTTGGGCACGTTTGCTACCCTATATTCTTGGCGGTGGCGACAGCGTCTGGGGCCAGTATCCCCAGGTCAAGCGCCTTTTGGATGAAATCAGCGCAAGGCCGGCGGCGCAGCGCGCCGAAGCGCTCAAGAACAAGCATGCCTTCAAGACCGAACTTGATGCCGAAGCCAAAAAATTCATGTTCCCGTCTAATGAGCGTCTGAGCAAATCGAGCTAATCAGTCCCCAGAAAGCCACCACTTTGATGGGCCCAAAGCCTCGCATAAAGACCGTTTTGGGCGAGCAAGTCCTGGTGGCTTCCCGTTTCAACAATCCGCCCGCCATCCATCACGATTAAACGGTCCATGGCTGCGATCGTGCTAAGCCGGTGTGCAATCGCCAAAACAGTTTTACCTTGCATCAGCTGGTTGAGACTTTGTTGAATCGCGGCTTCGATCTCACTGTCAAGCGCACTGGTCGCTTCATCTAATATTAAGATCGGTGCGTTTTTTATCATGACACGAGCGATTGCCACGCGCTGACGCTGACCCCCGGAGAGCTTTACACCACGCTCACCCACATGAGCATCGTACCCCTTTCGTCCCGAGGGATCGCTCAGCCCTTCAATAAAGGCTTCAGCCTGTGCACGTTTTGCGGCATCGCGCATCAAAGCCTCGCTGGCATGGGGATTTCCGTATAAAAGATTGTCGCGCACCGAGCGATGGAGCAAAGAAGTATCTTGAGTGACCATACCGATCTGCTCACGCAAACTGTTCTGTTGCACGTGGGCAATGTTTTGCCCATCAATACAAATCGACCCTGATTGCAGATCATAAAAGCGCAACAGCAGATTCGTCACCGTGCTTTTTCCCGCACCCGATGGCCCAACCAATCCGATTTTCTCGCCCGCTGCAATGGCGAGGTTGAGATCTTCAATAACTTGGCGCTGACCGTCATAAGAAAAACACACCTTAGAAAATTCGATAGCTCCCTTTGTCACAACGAGTGGGTTTGCTTGGCTCACATCAACAACGCTTTGTCGCCTTGAGAGCATATTCATGCCGTCGCGTACCGTGCCGATATTCTCAAATAACCCTGCAAGCTCCCACATCACCCAGTGGGAGATGCCATTTAAGCGCAAGGCCATGGCGGTCGCCGCGGCAACAGCGCCCGCAGCCACTTCACCCTTGACCCACAAATGCAAGACCGTGGCACTGGTGGACAAAATCAAGAACATGCTCAAGACATGGTTGATCATCTCAAAGCCGCTGGCCAGACGCATTTGTGAATAGGCGGTGTGCATGAACTCCGTCATCGCGCGCTTGGCATAGGCTGCCTCCCGGTCGGCATGCGAAAACAATTTGACGGTCGCAATATTGGTGTAGGCATCGGTGATTCGCCCGGTCATCAGCGACCGCGCATCGGCTTGCCGTTTGCCGACCTTGCCAATGCGGGGCACAAAAAATTTTAGCGCAATCAAATAAGTGGCGACCCATCCCATAAAGGGCAAGAGCATCAGCGCGTCAAAGCTACCCAGCACCGCCACCATCGTGACAAAATAAATCACAACAAAGACCAGGATGTCGCAAACACTGATGAGAACATCGCGCACGGCAAGCGCTGTTTGCATGACCTTTGTCGCAATACGGCCTGCGAACTCATCCTGATAAAAGCCCATGCTTTGCGAAAGCATGAGGCGATGGAAATTCCAGCGCAGCCGCATCGGGAAATTCCCATAAAGGGTTTGATATTTGAAGAAGGCTTGCAAGCAAACCAAAAGCACACTGCCAAGCAATAGCCCAGCAATTCCGAGCAGTGCACTTGCGTGATCCTGCCAAAACCGCTCTGAAGGTCCCTGGGCAAGCCAGTCAACCAATTCACCAATCAGCGCGAAAAGAATAGCCTCAAAGGCGCCGATGGCGGCCGTTAACATGGTCACCACAAGCATATAGCCGCGCACGCCTTCACTCACCTCCCATAGGAAGCGAGCAAATTGCGCAGGTGGTGGTTTTGGTTGCTGCTCGGGATAAGCGTTTAAAAGAGATTCAAAAAATCGAAACAAAATCAGCTGCTTTTCAAAAAAACTTCCGGAAACATATCGACGCCGAAAACATCGCCTGGCATTAAACCATGCCCTTCAAGCGGTGGTGAAATCGCACCGATACGACTCGCGTAACGTGCATCATCGCCCAGCCAGCGCATGGCCCAGGCGCGTCGACGTCGGGTCGTCGATTGATTGCCTGGCGCGCCATGTACCGTCAGTGCATGAAAGGCAATCATATCGCCCGGTTCAAGTTCCCAACTCAAAAACTCATGGCGCTCACGCTCAGCGTCGAAATCGGGAATGGGTTCAAATCGAGGATCTTGGACAAGGAAATCTTTATCCTTGCGGAAGTATTTCGGACTAAACCAGCGTCCCCAGCGGTGTGAGCCGCGAACATACTCAACACAAGTATCTTTTCCTATTGGATCCATCGGAATCCAGAACGATACAAGTTGCTGACCATCCACAGGATAATAGGGTTGATCATGATGCCAGGGGGTGTGCTCGGTTGTGCCTGGCTCTTTTACCAGAAGATGGTCGTGGTACCAATAAACCCGTTTCGACGCCATCAATTGCGCTGCGATCGAGGCCATCGGCGAATCAAAGACAAAGTTTCTGCAAGCTTCATGGCGCTGCCACAACTGAAAGTCAACGAAAAACAGACCCGGTGCGCCTTGCGGCGTATTCACCCTGGCCATCGGCCCGGGGTTTTGCATGTCCCGGTCTATCGCCGCCGCAATGGCTTGGAGCCATGAAGGCTCAATAACACGGCGCAAACAGATCGCACCATCGTGCTGGTATTGTTCAATAAGCTTTGAATCGATCATGGGGTTTCTCCTGCACTACATCCTAAGCGATTGACGGGGCATCTGCGAAAGCAGACCTAATAAGCTGATGGCCGCAAGAAGATAAAGCAATCCGAGTACTTCCGACCAAGTCCAGGCAAGTTGCCGCATCAAAAATTCAATCATCTCTGGCCAAAACCATGCTGTCACGATCACACCCAAGGTACGACTGGTCAGGCTTGCTGCACCTGCAACACCCCGCTCGGAGGGAGCCGATTGCTCAAGCACCCAATGGGTGTAAATCATTTGAACAATCCCAAGCCCAAGGCCCTGGATCAGCAAAGCAACAACCATTGCCATACGCATACCGTCCGGATCTAGGCCATGCTGAGGCGATAGCGGGGCGCAGATCAGCGCCATTGCAAAGCCTCCAAGCGCTAAAAGGAATAGGCCAATACGAAAACTGTCCCTTAGCCCGGTCTGCCCCATCAGCCTCGGACCGAGGCTATTGCCGATTGCCATGCCAGCAGGCCAGGCAAAGAGGACAAATCCCACAACGGCGGCCGATTGGTGCATCACGTTCATCATCAAAAATGGAACGAACAACATACTGGTGAAGCCGCAGCTTTGAGCCCAGGCATGAAGTGCATGCCCTTTCAGTAATCCCGCGCTGCATTGATGTCTCAACGAGCGGGCAAGTACTTGGAGCGCCGAAGGCTCATCCATCCGTGGATACCTCGAGCTGCGTCCCTTAAGCTTTGCAAACGCGGGCTCATGTCTCGAGCCCTCTGTTAAACCAAGGTTGGTTTCGAGCGTCTCAGTCGACCTTGAAAAGTACTTCGCCAAGCCCAGACAAAGCATTGCAAGCAGTGCTGTTGGGAGTCGGAACCAAAATGCCCCAGCCCAGCCGAGCATATAAATCATCAGGCCTCCGATCAAAGGCCCGAAGGCGGCTGCAGCTGAACTTAAGGTACCGTAAGCCGCCACTGCCTGCTCGCGCCGATCGTCACCTATGATCTTGACCATCAGCGCAGGCCCTACGCTAAGCAGCAACGCTGAAGAAAAGCCTTGCAGGCCACGCCCGATAAGTAAAACCGCATAGCTCGAAGCCATCGCGCAAATGCCGTAAGCCAATGCCCCTGTCCATAAGCCCAAACGGAACACGCGCCAGTAGCCTTGACGATCTCCCCAGGCACCAAGCAGCATCATCAAACAGGCGTAGGTCAGTACATAAACAATAACTGTCCAACGAATCGCCGATGGCTCGCTCAACAGAGCTTCGGCAATCGCAGGCAGGGCCACATTGACAGCGGAATCAGCTGCTGGCAGGCTTGTACCTAAGCCGATTGCTAGGAGCGCAAAACGCTTTTGCTGGTTTGACGCCACAAATCGATAACAACCGGCAAAGGACTGAGCCACCCTGCCATCAGTAAAAGGCCGCCCAAAGGCGTCAAACGCGAAACAAAAGAGTCGCCGATCAGCACACGGGCGTAAATCGTCATTGAAAATAGCATGATACCCAGGCCCAGCAAAACACAGGCAAGCCCCAGCGAAAACCGCGGCATTCGAAGCCACCAAAGGGAAAACACCAGCATCAACACACTATGAATCAAATGGAGTCGCGCAGCGATATCAAAGGCGAGTTGGGCAGAGGGTGCCTTCTGAGCAAGCGCATGTGATGCGAGTGCGGATGCAAGTACGGCTAACATGCCATTGATCAGGGCAAAGGCCAAGGCAACGAGCTTGGTCTTGTTGATGCTTGGCAGCTTGGTACGCTGATCAATCGGCATCGACAAGCATGTGGCCTTGTATAACGAGCTTGCTACAGCCGCCCACCCAAAGCTGCTCGGATGAACCAAGCCTGAGGTCGATGAGCCCTTCACGGCCAAGGGCCTGGCCTTGAAGGGCTTGGTAATGCTTGGGCAATGAGGCCTTTCCCATCAACCATTGGGCAAGTGCGGCGTTAAGGCTTCCTGTGACCGGGTCCTCATTGACGCCAAGCGCAGCAGCGAAGGCTCTCACAGCAATCCCGGGGATCGCGGGCGGCCCTAGCGCCGAAGCATGGTCTGATGAATCAGCAGCTTGGCCAGGCCGGATTGCAGCTGGCCGGAGGTCAGCCCGCGTTTTTTGTGCTGAGGCAAGCGGCGCCGCCACCCCCGCTTTGCCCAAGGTCGAAAGCTTTGCATGATCAGGCTTAAGCCCCATGAGGCCAGCATGCGATTTAATCCAAAACGCATACCAAACCGGACCGTTATCCAGTTTGGCACAATCAAGCAAATCGTCGGACCCAATACCCAGCGCCTCACAAAACGCAATCTTTGTCTGATCGTCGATGCCTGAGATTTTCAAGGCTGGCGCCTCAAACGCTAGATCAAAGCGCAGGTCTTCGTGACCTTGCGAGGCCTCTGCCATGTTTCGGCGCAATCTAACAAGGCCCTTGGCGCACTCCTGCACCATGTCCATACGCTTGGTGGGTTCAGCTGCAGCAGCAAGCCAGGCAGCACAGGCTCCCAATGTTGGATGACCAGCAAAAGGCAATTCGACGCGTGGCGTAAAAATTCTTATCCGATAATCAGCCGATGCCTTTGTGGGACGCAAGAGAAAAACCGTTTCTGAAAGATTTGTCCAGGAAGCGATTTGCTGCATTTGAGCCGGCGACAAGTCATCCGCATCATGAATGACGGCAAGCGGATTGCCGAAGCAACGCCGCTCCGAAAAAACATCGACTTGACTGAATTTAAGCTTCAATGAACTCATGCCATGGTTTTTAGAACTTATAAAGTCAACCGCAAGATCGCGCCCCGACTTTCATCGGTCATGATATAAATTTCACCACCCGGACTTTCCCGAACATCACGAACCCGCGCATTCAGGCTGCTCAATAAGCGCTGCTCCGCAATAACCCGATCCGCTTGCAAACGCAAAAAAGCAAGACAGCGCTCTTTAAGTGAACCAATCAGTACACCACCGCGCAAGTGATCGATCGAACTCCGGCTGACAAAGCATAAACCCGAAGGCGCAATCGATGGTATCCAATAATGAATCGGTGCCACCACATCGGCTCTGGAGGTTCCCTCACCGATTCGGAAATTAGTCACGTATTCACGGCCGTAGGTGATCACAGGCCAACCGTAATTACGCCCGGCGGAAATAATGTTGAGTTCATCACCACCTTGGGGGCCATGCTCATGCATCCATAAGCTTTGATGCTGCGGATGCAAGGCAAGTCCCTGGGGATTTCGGTGACCATAGCTATAAATTTCACCCAGGGCATCTCCCCTGCCGACGAAGGGATTATCTTTGGGGATGCTGCCGTCAAGGCCAATACGAATCACTTTCCCAAAATGATTGTCCAGGGTTTGTGCTTGTTTGGCCTGCGAGAAGCGCTCACCAAGGGAGGCGTAGAGATAACCATCGGGACCAATAACCAGGCGGCAGCCGAAATGATGTCGACCCGCAGGATCCTGCTTTTGGGCAAAAATCATCTGAACACGGCCCAGCCCCAGGCCTTGTAGTTGCGCCCGAAAGATCGCTGTTCTTGCACCTCGATCGGTAGCTTGAGCGAGACTGAAAAAAATCGTTTGATCGCGCGCGAAGTCTGCCGATGTGATCACGTCGAGTAATCCGCCCTGGCCCTCGGCATGGACAGCGGGAAGCCCTTGAATCGCCGCAGTAACCTGTGCGTTCTGGCCCTGTACGCGCAAGATACGCATCCGGCCGGGCCTTTCGGTCAGCAAGATGGTGCGATCAGGCAAAAAACAAAACGACCAGGGATGTTCTAATCCTTCATACAATGCGAGGGCGCGAAGCCCGCTCTGACCCTCAGCAAGCGGACTGAATTGGGCCTGGGTCGTCTGCGCGAACGCCCGCCCGCTTGCGATCCCGGCGCCAGTGGCAATCGCGCCCCGCATCGCCTGGCGGCGTTCTCGGTTGATTGATGTCATAAAGCCTTATTAAACGCCTCAGTGCAACTTCACCCGTGGCTCGGTTCTGGAGGAAATCATCCGGCCCAAGGTCGCAAGTGCGGTTTTTGTCATCCCATGAAGCGCCACTTCGTGCATTTTATAGAGCGACAAATACATCCACCGAGCAAAAAAACCTTCGAGCCACATATTACCGCCAACAAAATTGCCCATCAGATTACCCACGGTTGAATACTCTCCGAGCGACACCAGTGAACCGAAGTCACGATAGTGCCAGGCCTTCAGGGGTTGACGGGCCAAAACCCGCTCGATTTGATGGACCAGAAAACTAGCCTGCTGGTGCGCCGCCTGAGCCCGAGGTGGCACGAGGCTGCCTGGCGCTTTGCCAAGCCAAGGGGAGGCAGCGCAGTCACCAAGCGCGAAAATCGAGGGATCAGTCAGGGACTGTAACCGTTCGTTGACCACAATTTGGTGAATCGCATTGGTTTGAAGACCGAGCTGCGACAAAAATGAAGGGGCTTTCACACCAGCGGCCCAAACCACCATCTCTGCAGGAATTTCCTTACCGTCGCTTAGGCGCACAGCGCGGGGCAATACTTCGGCAACCCGCGCGCCCAAATGCACTTCGACATCCAAGCGCTTCAGCAAGGCAAGGGCCTTGACCGACAGGCGCTCAGGTAGGGCAGGCAGAATGCGCTCGGAGGCTTCGATAAGATGGATACGGATATGCTTGTCGGGATCAATGTTATCGAGACTGAAAGAAACAAGAGCGCGGGTTGCATTGTGTAACTCAGCGGCAAGCTCAACGCCGGTCGCGCCGGCGCCAACGATCGCCACTTGCAATTGATCAAGGCTCAAGGCCACCGGTTGGGCATGAGCCCGTAAAAAGGCGTTCACCAGTCGCCGATGAAAACGATCGGCCTCTTCCGTGCTTTCAAGCGCCACGGCATGTTCGGCCACGCCAGGGGTCCCGAAATCGTTGGTTCGGCTCCCGACGGCCAGCACAAGTACGTCATAGGGGATAGATCGTTCTGGGACGATAATATCGCCCTGCTCATCATAAACCGGTGCGACCATGATTTTCTTGGCCGCCCGATCGATGCCCACCATCTCGCCCATGCGGTATCGAAACCCATGCCAATGTGACTGGGCAAGATAGTCAAGCTCATGCACATCAAGATCCATGGTGCCAGCCGCTAATTCATGCAGGTGCGGTTTCCAAAAATGCGTCCGCCCTCGCTCCACCAAGGTGACCAGGGCGCGCCCTTTGCGGCCTAAGCGGTCCCCAAGCCTTGTCACCAATTCGAGGCCGCCTGCGCCACCACCAACCACCACAACGTTAGGAATCGACATTATCGCGCTCCGTTACCATGCCTAACGCAGGCAAAAAAGGCCTGTACCCCTAGCCCTTGCCGGCTGAGCCCTCGCAGTTTAATGCCGAATCTGCACAGATTCCGATAAGCTCCGGTTGATGAGGCGAAGGCAAAGGTGATGACAAAACCACAGCGCAGCGCGGATCAAGGCCCGCAAGAAAAGGACGCAAGGGATCAAAGCCTGGGTGATCAATGCACCCTTAAGGCAACCAAGTTGCCTCGCTTATTGGCAATTTGTGCGGGGCCGGTGCGCCCTTATCGACACCTTGAAAGCGCCATGATCAAGCCTGTTATCAGCAGTATCGATAAGCCGCTTGCTGTTGGGGTTCATCGTTTGGGCATTGAAGGCGATGAACAAGCCGAAGCGGGCATTCACGGTGGTGCCGATAAAGCGATCTATATGTACCCGACGGAGCACTGGCCATTTTGGCAACAGCAACGCACAAGCCTTGGTCTTGGCGACGCCATCGGCTATGGCTATGTCGGCGAGAACTTGAGCGTCGAAGGCCTCGCTGAAGACAATGTTTACCCGGGTGATCATCTGATCATCGGTGATGTTCGCTTGCAAGTCACCGAGCCGCGTGTACCTTGTTTGAAATTCAACTGGCGGATGGGCTACTCAAAAGCGTCCAAACACATGATACAGAGCGGTCGCAGCGGCTGGTACTGCGCGGTGCTTCAAGCCGGTTATATGGCGCCAGGGACGGATATCGTGCTGATTCCCGGCCGCAGGCTGATCAGCATTGCCGACCAACTTCGGCTACAACAAAAAAACATCGATCGCCAAGGCGATCTTTTTTGAGGCGAAGGTCCCGCTCACGCTGAGCAATGGACTGCTGCACGAGCACCAGGCCTTGTTGCACGAGCACCAGGCCTTGTTGCACCAGCACCAGGCCTTGTTGCACGAGAGCGAGGGAACGCTTCCCTTGCGGCTATTGATCCTTTTCTTGGACGGGCAGCAGCACAGACTCATAAGCAGAAAGCGTTGGTGCACCGCCCGTATGAATGAACAAGACCTTGTCATGAGGCCGGAAGTAATGAGAACGCGCCAGACCGATCATCCCAGCCACAACTTTGCCGGTATAGACCGGGTCAAGCAATATAGCCTCGGTGCGAGCCATCAATTGCACGGCTTCAATCATCATCGGATTCGGCAAAGAATACTTCGGTTGCCAATAAGCGCCGATCGACTTGACCTTCTCGCGCGGAATCTCAAAACCACCAAGCAAATCAGCAACGGCGCAAGCCTCTTTGTAAACCAGGGGTTCTTGTTGCTCGGGATCACGACTTACCCCAATCCCTGTGATCGGTATATCGATATGATTTCCAACAAAACCGGCCACGAGACCACCGTGGGTTCCAGAACTCCCTGAGCCGACGATCACATGGTCAAAGCGCATCGTCATCTCGAAGCATTGCTGTTGTAATTCTTGAGCACAGGCGACGTAGCCAAGCCCGCCGAGTGCGTTGGATCCGCCACCGGGGATGATATAGGGGCGCTTGCCCTGTGTTTTTAAACGGGCCGACAAGGATTCCATGGCTTCAGCCATATCGGTACCCGCAGGAACAACCGTCATGGAATGCATACCCATCAGGCGAAACAGAAAATGGTTACCGCTTGCCTCGGGGTGATAACTGTTTGGCACCCGCTCTTCAATCACCACATGACATTCAAGTCCTTCCTTGACGGCTGCAGCGAGCGTGATGCGGCAGTGATTCGATTGCGGCGCACCGCAGGTAATCAAGCAATCTGCACCTTTTGCAAGCGCATCAGCCGCTAGAAATTCGAGCTTGCGCGTCTTGTTACCACCCGGTGCGAGCCCCAGCATGTCATCGCGCTTGATCCAAAAGTCAGGACCACCGAGCGCTGCGCTGAAACGCGGCATCGCTTCAATCGGCGAAGGCCCATGGCTGTATTGGCGTCGGGCGAATCGGCTTAAGTCCATCAAAATCCCCTGAAAAAGTCGGTCATCTGCTATCTTAAGCTTGTCTTGCCAACCCCTTTTTCCGATTCTTTGCCATGAACCATCGATCCTCAACCCGGCCCTTGCATCAATCCCTTGGCATCAAGAAGTTTTTTGCCGGCGGGCTAGCCGCCCTCAGCCTCGCCTTTGTTGCTGACATCAGCATCGCTCAGCCGAAATCAGAGCCGAAGATCGAAAACGCAGAGGCCATGAAGGGTGCTACCGCGGCGATGAACACCATGGAGTTCAAGCGTGCCATCGAAACCCTTAAACCGCTGGCCGATAAGGGCGATGCCAATGCTCAATTCAACTTAGGCGCGATTTATGCCAATGGCCGCGGTGTTCCGCCGGACCCCAGAGAGGCGGTGCGTTTGTATCGACTTGCGGTTGCCAAGGGTCACTTGGGCGCGATGAATAATCTCGCCTTTATGTTGAAAACAGGAACGGGCACCGAGAAAAACGAGCGCGAGGCTTTGGGTTTGTACGAAAAAATCGTGGCTTCAGAGCGCGATGATCCGGGTGCAAAAGCGATGAAAAATATCGCCACCAAAAACATTGAATCGATCAAAGGTTGTTTGGCGCTTCCCAATGGCTGCGATTCGCTGCCAGCGAGCGAGCGCGGTTCAAGGCGCTCAAGCGACTGAAAGGGTAAACACAGGGCGATAACAGCCAACCGCATCACCTCGCACATTACGAATCGGGCGCGCCACAAGTTCTTGCAGTTGTTGCCTTTGATGGCTGTCGCCAATACCGAGCTGCCGGAAAATCTCCACCACAATCCAAGGCATGGCGCGGGCGTTCCCGTCGGCAATTTTTATCGCAATGCCCAAGCCCCGGCTTCGAATGCCAATCGCCTGCACGGCTTCGGCACCAGCTTTGCAAACCCAGTCACCGGCGCCGATCTGCATCAAGACCAGATCGCTTCGGTCGCTTCCAGCGACAAGATCGGGGTATCGGGTCATCGCTTGAAAACATTGCTGCGCTGCATCGCCATAAATCTCAGCAAAGGACCCGGGAGACCGCTCAGCTGACATGACTGCGAATAGCTGCGCTAATTGAGGCAGCGGCATCGCAAGATTCGGCGCAGCACAGCCGTCAACACCCAGCTGGAAGGGACTGTCGCGCCTTAAGGCCTGAGCAAGCGATTCGCGAATCCGCCGCTGCAAGGGATGTTCGAGGGCCACATAATTTTCAATCGGCTCGCCCGATTGCAGGCATGCAGCAAGAAATCCGCTATGTTTTCCAGAACAATTGTGATGGAGCTCGCTAAAGACTTCATCGGCGCGGGGCAGGCGGGCGGCTTGCGTGTAGGCAATCGGTACCTGGCAGCCACAGAGCAGATGCCGATGATCAAGACCACAATCCGCGAGCATGGAACGAGCTAGACTGATATGTTGGGTCTCACCCGAATGGCTCGCGCACATCAAAGCGAGCTGGCGCAATCCCCAACCAAACTTTTCAAGCCCGCCCGAGGCCACAAAAGGTGCCGCTTGAAAAGGCTTGAGCGAAGAGCGGGTGAAAACATCGCGCCTGATATCACCACAATAGGCAAGCAGCTCACCCGCCGCATTGACGACAGCAATCGAGCCGACATGTTCGGACTCCAGAACATCGCCTCGATGCACGTCGATCAAACCTGCATGCGCTGCCATCTATGCGTGACCTCGCTTCGATGAAAGCCAGGTCAGGGCGATCGTAGGTCCGAGAATCAGCAATGAGAGGGTGATCATTTGCCCGTGGGTAACTGCCAAAACACCACCACCCGGCGCCGCAAGCACAAAACCACCCACGCATAGCGCAAGCCGCAAGGGCCACTCCATGGCAGCGCAGCGTCGCAAATCACCAAACCCGAACAAATAGCCCTGCAGGCCCGCACAAATGAACACGATGCCAGCAAGCGCAGTCATCACCAACAGCAGCGTTTCTTGCAAATCGCCTTGGAGCACAAAAGCAGGATTTAACACGAAGAAGAACGGTAAAAAATAAATAATGCTACCGACGGTCATTGAAGCCCAGCCCGTTTTCATCGGTGGCGAACCCGCAATACCTGCTGCAGCAAAGCTCGCGATCGCTACGGGTGGCGTGATCGACGATAGCATGCCCCAGTAAAACACAAACATATGCGTCGCAACTTTGTTTAACCCGGCTTTCTCAAGCGCCGGCCCCACCAGAATCGCAAGAAAAATATAACAGGCTGTGGTGGTCAGCCCAAGCCCGAGCACCAATGAAGTCAGCGCAGTCATGCCGAGCAACAGAAAAACATTATCACCGGCAATCGTGAGCAAATCATTGGCCAAACTGGAAATCACACCTGTGAGCGAAAAAGCGCCAATCAGCAGACCACAGCCAGCGAGAATGCCGATCAGTTCGACAAAAGTTTTCCCGTTCACTTCTAAAAACTTTAGAACCGACGACCAATCCCATTTCTCCTTGTTAAAAAGCTGGTTAAGCACAAGGAGAAGCGCCGTGGCATAAAAAGGCGCATGGCTTTCGCGTTTCATCACAAGCAACATAAAAATCAACAAGGCCACTGCGAATGCGTAATACCAACCTTCTCTGAAGGTTTGTTTGAGGCTGGGAATGTCTTCTCGAGCCAAACCCTTCAAGCCATGACGGGCAGCATAGGCGTCGACTTGCATAAATAAGCCAAAGTAATAAAGCGCTGCGGGAATGATCGCTGCTAGAGCGACCATGCCGTAACTGACACCCAAGAATTGCGCCATCACGAATGCTGTGGCGCCCATAACAGGCGGCGCAATCACGGCCCCGGTCGATGCGCAAGCTTCAATGGCGCCCGCATAGGTTGGAGAAAACCCAGTACGTTTCATCGCCGGGATCGTCATAGTTCCAGCGGTAAGAACGTTACTGATAATGCTCCCTGACATCATGCCCAAAAGTCCGCTTGCAAAAATACAAACCTTCGCCGCCCCACCCCGAAAAGTGCCGCAGGCAGCAAAGGCTAAATTGATAAAGAACTTGCCAGCCCCTGTCATCATCAAGGCTGTGCCAAAAACAAGAAAACCGATGACCGTTTCGGCAAAGGCCTGCAAAGGGATGCCAAGCAAACTCTCGCTCGAAAGCATATGGTAGGCGGACGCTTGCGCTGCCGATGACTCCGTACCCTTGAGCGGACCCAGCCAGGCTGAATCTGCAAACAGCGGGTAAAGTGTGAAGGGGAAAATGCTCAGAACCAAGCCCCAACCACCGGTTCGGCGAAGCCCTTCCATCAGTATGGCCCACATCAGGTAGCCCGCAATAACGACCGGCTCGGGCGCCCCAGTAAACTCCCAGCCGAGTTCAGCAGCGCTTCGCACACTAAGCATCAGCACGGTCGATACCGCAACCGTGAGCCCAAAAAGCAACTGGTCGTACCATGCAACACGATCAAGCGCTGCCGCTTCATGCCCCGGAAATACGATGAATACAAAAGGCATCATCAGTAAGACGAGACCGTAGTAGTACTCGGTGTTTAGCGGCGTAAAACCGATAAAAAACCTTAGTACAAATTGCTGATTCAGGCAAAGAAAAATCGTGGCCGCAGAGGCCACGAGTAAGGCATAGCGCCAAAATCCTGTTAGCCGCCGAGTCCGGATAACCTCAGACTCGGCCGGGGCGCCATGGGGATCTTGAATCAGGACCTGCTCGGTCTTTGCTACGGCTGGACCTGAAACGCCGGTCATTCGAAGATCACATCCAGACCGGCTTTTCGCAAGCCTGCAGCACGCGCACTCATCCAGGCCTTGCGAAATGCTTCCTTATCTTCGGGAGGATTCGTTTTCATGAACTCATTCCAAGACGCCTGCAAGACCTGCTGCCGCTTCACAACCGCTTGCTGGTGCGACTCCGCCTCGGCAGTCCATGCACCGCCTTCTTTGATGGCTTTCACCGCACCCTCATGGTAGGGCAAAGCCCAGGTGAGATCCTGACGCTTGAGTTCAAAGCCATCGACACCAGGCGTGCTGTCCTTATAAACATCATAATGAACAATCATCGACTTGGTAATGCCGTACACAACATCAGCCGGTTGCGACGCGTAGGCCATCAGAATCGGATAGGGGTAACTTGGCAGCACCGCTGGCGATTGCGCCGTTATGCCCGGCCCGCAGGTGGTGGTATGCGGTCCGTAATAAGGACTGACCTTCCTCACCCTTGCCCAAGCCTCTTTGTCAGATGCAGGTGTCTGGGGATACATTAGGCCTCGTGGCGAAGCCTCCGCCTCTTTAGCCTGACCTGATACCGTTGAGGCAATGGCTGCATCGACCTCATTATTGATCATGCCCTTCCACATGGCACCATAGCTTGAAAATTCAACGAGCTTGACGTCCTTAGGGGTCAGATTGCCATAGGCCAAAACCGCAAAGGCGTTTTGATTCAAGGCAGGCGAACCCACGACCACACCGACGCGCTTACCGCGCAAATCCTTCACTTCCTTGACGCCGACATCTTTGGCAACCGCCAATGACACCGCGTTGCAAGAAATCGACGAGAGCATCAGGCGAAGCGGCTGAGGACCCCATTCGCGAGTTGCGAATTCCAGCACACCTTCCTGCGCAAAATAAACCCCGACACCCATGAACGAGGCTTGAGCGCGATTGGCCTTGAGAGGCGCAAGTCGGGCCACATCGTTACCTGCGGGCAGGACACGAACGTCGCTACCTTGCTTATCCTTAAGCATTTTTCCAATGGCAACACCCATATTAAAACCCGACGATCCGGTGTCATAAGCGGTCACTGTAATCGTTGAAGGCAATTTAATGTTCTGAGCAAGTAAAGCAAGCGGCATGCTCAAAAGGCCGCCCGCAGCCAAGGCGCCAATCAATACGCGACGGCGCAATGTTCTTGATGCAAGATCTGATCTCACCAGCATGTAGGTCTCCTCATTGTCTTTTTCATTATGCTCCGCAGGCCACTGCGAATGCCTCGCCATAGACTACAACAAATGCCGATCGAATCGGAGACGCTGCGAAGCGTTCAGGCAATCACCCATTTCATTAGCTTGCTGCGTCGATCAAATCCCACCGGCTTGTCGGGCGCATGAACCCAGCGGATTTCCTGAGGGCGCCAATCACCCATATCCCAGTCATGCGAAAGTATGCGCGTCCCCGATCGAAGCGCCATCAACCGCGGCCTTAAGGCAAGATTGACCGCAGGCAGCAAATAAAGGGTGATCACATCGGCAGCAGCAAGATCGGTGTCATAAAGATCACGAACCTCAAAGCGGCAGTAAGCTTGCAAGCCTTGTTCGGTGGCAAGCGCCTGTGCGCGAAGGACGAGGGCGGGGTCCAGATCAACGCCCAGACCGTGTATGCGATAGCGTTGTGCCGCTGTACGAACAATCCGTCCATCACCGCAACCCAAATCGATCAAGCGATCGCCGGCTTTGAATTGCGCCATTTCAAGCATTGCGTCAACAACAGATTGTGGCGTTACAACGAATGGAACATCCTGATCTTGATCGCTTAAGGCGGTACTTTGCCCGGTCTGATAGGCAAGGCTACCGGCCACTGATGATGGCGCAGATAGCGTTGATCGCCTTGATGGCGCGGCCGAGGATGCAGCTGCCAGTCCTGGCAGCTGAGCACTGAGGCCTGCCAAGGCCCAAAAGCCGAGCAGCTTTCGACGCTGCAGACTAAGGCTACCAGCCGATTGCCGCACCATCGCTACGGGGATCGGAGCCGCCAGACAACACCTTGGTGATTGGATCAATAACAATACCGTGGGCGTGTCCGGCCAACTCGTTCCATGGACCCCAGCGGTTTAAATGATGACCGCGCCGATACAGTTCCTGAATCGTTTCCCGGGGGAATCGACTCTCGATATGCAAGGTATCGCGCGACTCACCCAAGGCAAAACGGCCTGACAACCATCGCGGGGTCTCGAGCGCTTCTTGAATATCGCAACCAAAATCCAGCATCGCGACATAGGTCTGAAGATGAATCTGTGGCTGACCATCCGCACCCATGCAACCGAGCACGCTCCACAGCCGGTTGTCGCGAAAGCCCATTGAAGCAATCAAGGTGTGCATCGGCGTCTTGCCTGCTTCCAATCGATTAGGATGCGCCGGGTCAAGTGAAAAATAAGCACTGCGGTTTTGCAGCACAACCCCGGTATCGCCAGCAACCACGGCAGAGCCGAAAACACCGTAAAGACTCTGGATCAAGGACACAGCATGACCCTCGCCGTCGGCCACCGCGATATAAACCGTGTCGCCTTTAAGGCTGCCATACGAAGGCACCCTGTCCCACGGCAAAGCGCGGTGTGGATCGATCAGCTTGCTTCGTTGGGCCGCATAGCCAGGGTCGATCAGCTGCTGCATCGGTACGTTCACAAAACGCGGATCTGCCAGAAATCGGTCTCGATCGTGGTAAGCAATTTGTTTGGCCTGTACCAGCCAATGAACATGATCCGGACTCAAAAAGCCTTTATCCCGCCAGTCAAAACCTTCCAACATTTGGAGCATTTGAATCACTGTAAAACCCTGCGTCGGCGCCGGGGTTTCGTAGAGCTTGAGATCCCGATAGTGGCCGCAAATCGGCTCGCCCCAAAAAGCTTGCTGGGCTGCCAGGTCTTCGCCATCAAAAACCCCGCCAAGACGCTGGGAAAAATCAGCCAAAAGCCCGCCTATTTCGCCACCATAAAAGCCAGCAGCACCGTCGGCGGCAATGGCCTCCAGTGTTCTTGCCAAACCGGGATTAAAAAATACCGACCCCGCTTTGGGTAGACCGTTAGCCAGAAACAAAAGCCGGCTGGACTCATGAAGCATTAAATCAGCTTCGCAAGACGCCAACCACCCTGCAAGTCGGGGCGTGATCACAAAGCCCTCACGCGCGTAGTCGATGGCGCTAGCCAACAAACGCTTCAAAGGCAAACGACCATAGGCTTTGTGGGCCTCGCCCCAGCTTGCCACCGCACCGGGTGTGCTTAGTGTGGCAGGCAATAGGCCGCGGAAGGGTATGTCGTTTAAGCCCTTCCCGCGAAGCGTTTGAAGCTCAGCGTGGCGGGACGCCCGACCGCCACCGTCAAGAAAACGGACCTTTTGCTCGTTGGCATCATGGATGAGCCAAAAGGCATCGCCGCCGACGCCTGTCATGTGGGGATAAATCACCGCCAGAACGGCGCTTGCTGCAATCGCAGCATCGACTACAGAGCCCCCTGCCCTCAAGACATCAACACCAGCCGATGAGGCAAGACTGTGCGGCGAGCTCACCATACCTCGCCGCGCGAGTGTCGCAGGCCTTCCTGTTCTAATGTCGATCATGATGCGAAAGCACTATGCCTGATGCTGCGCTGCCTTGTTATAAACATTCAAGGCAGCCTGTTCAGCATCTCCCATTTTCACATGCATTCCAAATTCGGGAAGTTCGCAGGTCAATGCGCCAAGACAGGACATCACGTTGGCCCGGCTGCAAGACTGACCCATCAGCCCGAAACGCCAGATCTTGCCCGCCAAAGGTCCAAGGCCTGCCCCAATTTCCATACTGTAATCGGCCAAAAGGCGTTTACGCAGCTGCGCCTCAACGCCAGGCGCAAAAGTTTCGGGGACTTTCACCGCATTCATTTGCGGCAATCGAAAGTCGGGGTGAACCAGGAACTCAAGACCCATTGCCTCGATACCTGCCTTGAAGGCCTCATGATGCAAACGATGCCTTGCCCAGGAATGCTCAAGGCCTTCCTCGTGAAGCATCACCAGTGACTCATGAAGTGCAAACAAGCTATTGATCGGTGCGGTGTGATGATAGGTTCTTGCGGTTTCGCCCCAGTAATCAAGCACCAGATTCAAATCCATAAACCAGCTTTGCACCTGAGCCCTGTCTTTTCTTGCCTTGACCCGATCAATAACGGCGTCGCTATAAGAAACAGGAGAAAGACCGGGGACGCAAGAAAGACATTTTTGTGAGCCTGAGTACACCGCATCGATACCCCAGGCATCAACGAGCAGGGGTACACCGGCAAGCGAGGTCACGGCATCGCAGATCACCAAGGCGCCGAATTCATGGGCGATGCCGCTAAGTGTTTTTGCGTCCGACGCTGCACCCGTAGAGGTCTCCGCATGAACAAAACCCACTGTACGGACTGAGGGATTCGCTTGCAAAGCCTCACGCAATTTATTGGGATCACACGGTGAGCCCCATGGATCGTCGATCACAATGGGATGGCCGCCGGATCGTTGTACATTTTCGACCATGCGACCACCGAACACCCCATTGCGCATCACAATGACAGGGTCGCCTGGCTCAACCATATTGACAAAGCTCGATTCCATACCGACCGAGCCAGGTCCGGATAAGGGGAAGGTGAGCTGGTTTTTGGTTTGATAGGCATAGCGAATCAGTTGCTTGATCTCATCCATCATGCCGACAAAAACTGGGTCGAGGTAACCCATGGATGGCGCCGAAGAAGCGGCCAGCACGCGCGGATGGATCTCTGATGGACCCGGGCCCATGAGAATCCGCTTCGGTGGATGGAAGGATCCAATGACTTTGCCCGGTGCAAAAACCTGTGATGAAGCATGCGTTGCCATGGTGCGCTCCCGCGTCATAATTCAGTCATCGTGGTGCAAAACCCTGGATTGTGCACCACTTGGATCAAAGCACTTTCAAATTCTTGCCAAGTCGCTTGTTCAAAACAGGTGAAACCAGCCGGAACCCCTTGATAACACTCAGTTGAAATCACTGCCGGACTGCCGCTATGGCACACTGAAACGCCGTTGTCATTCTTCTGTCAACTCCTCCTTCACAAGATATTCATGAGCCTAGACTCCAGCGCCCATTCGCCAGAGGACGTATCCGAAGGCACGAAACGATTATTGCGAAGCATCGACCGGATCACTGAAATCAGCGGCCATGTTTTTGCCTGGCTCATGGTGCCGCTCGTCGGGGCTGTGGCCTGGGAGGTCATCTCGCGATATTTTTTTCATAAGCCAACCGAGTGGTCCTATGACCTCACCTACATGCTCTACGGCTGCTTTTTTATGCTTGGTGCTGCCTATACCTTAAGGCGTGGGGCACATATCCGAACGGACTTTCTTTGGGATAACTTCACGAACAAAACAAAGGGTTGGATCGATACAGTTGCTTACGTTGCGTTATTTTTTCCGGCACTGATGCTTTTATTCTGGGTGGGCATGGAAGAATTTAACCATGCCTTCGCCATCTCGGAACGCTCCGAACAAACGGTTTGGCGCCCCTTGCTGTGGCCGATGAAGCTCGCGATACCGATATCGTTTTTATTATTGATGATACAAGGCATTTCAGAACTCATTAAAGCCTGGTTTCTCGCGCGCACTGGCAAGGAGCTTGATCATCGCGAAAAGGTAGAGATCTGAGATGGACAAGCAACAATTGATGGGCTTGGTGATGCTTGTCCTGATGGTTACGGTCATATTTGCTGGTTTTCCGATTTCCTTCACGATTTTGTTTCTTGCGCTGGTCTTCGGTTATCTCGGGCTTGGTGCCAATGTTTTTGACCTTGCCTACTTTCAGACGATCGGCATGATGAAAGAGGAATTGCTCGCGGCAATTCCCATGTTTATTTTCATGGGTTTTTTGACCGAGCAGGCGGGACTGATGGAGCGACTGTTCCAAGCGCTGAGGCAATTGCTTGCACCGGTTCGCGGTTCACTTTATCTGGTGGTTATTCTCACCTCCACGATTTTTGCGATGGCAACGGGGATTGTCGGCGCCGCAGTGACGGTTTTGGGGATCATGGCCGGTCCGATCATGATCAAGTCTGGCTACGACCACCGCCTTTCTGCGGGAGCGATTGCCGCAGGCGGCACCTTAGGCACGCTTATACCGCCCTCGGTGATGCTGATCGTGATGGGCCCAGTGCTCGGTGTCTCGGTAGCAAGCCTTTATGCAGCAGCTTTTGGTCCGGGATTTCTTCTGGCCTTGCTCTACATCATTTATTTGCTCGTGCGCAGTTACCTCAATCCTTCTCTGGGGCCGCCCGTGCCCCTGGAAGAACGAACCGGCTCCTTGGCCGTCGTCCTTAAAGAGATTGTTGTTGGTACCCTGCCGCTCATTGGCTTGATTGCCGCAGCCCTGGGTTCGATTCTGATTGGTCTTGCAACACCAACCGAGGCCTCAGCAATCGGTGCTCTTGGCGCACTGGTCTTGTCCATTGCCTACGGCCGATTCACATGGCGAGGTTTTCATCAAGCACTCTTGCAAACCATGATGACCTCAAGCATGGTCTTGTTCCTTGCCGTCACCTCCAACATTTTCGGAGCCGTGTTTTCTCGACTTGGCACAGCCGGTTGGATTTCGGATGCCATCCTGGGTTTGCCGATTCCGCCTGAACTCACCCTTGGTCTGATTGTTTTCTTGATATTTTTGCTGGGCTGGCCTTTTGAGTGGCCGGCGATTATTCTTGTTTTTCTGCCGATTTTTTATCCCATTCTGGTGGCGCTTAAGGTTGATTTAGTGTGGTTTGGCGCTGTGGTTGCCGTCACCTTGCAAACGGCCTTCTTGTCGCCGCCAGTGGCGATGTCAGCCTATTACATCAAGCAGGTGGTGAAAGAATGGTCATTGAAAACCATTTATGCCGGCATGATGGAATTCATGGTGATACAGACTTTTTGCATCGCTCTACTTTTTGCCGTTCCACAGATTGCAACGTATCTGCCATCGCTCTTATTCGATAAGCCACTTGCCTCGTCCACTGATACGAAGCCTGCTGACAGCGACAACGCTTCCGGTCAGGGCGCGCTTGGGGTCCAAGGCGAAGACGAACTCGAAAAAGGCGATGCGGCAACGCCGGCTGCCAGCCCGTCCTCAAAAACAATGTCCAACGATTTGCTGAAGTCAGACGATCTTGAGAAATCTGATGATCTGAAGTGAATCGAGTCGCTGTTGCGGGTCCCGGTGTACATTTATAAAGATCTGATGGTGTGCCGTGATAACGTCAGATGGTTTGAATCAATGCAAGGATGATTAACATTTTCGATTAACCTCAAGGAGATCCACTGATGAAAAGTCTTTTCAAGAGTCTGCTCGCAGCCGCGGTTTGCGCTACTGCGTTTGCGACGGTTCAGGCTCAAGCCCCCGCACCACGCGTGCTTAAGTTTCAATCGACCTGGCCGGCAAGCTTAACGCTGCAAGAAAACTTTAAGTATTTCGCAGAACGCGTGGATAAGCTCAGCGGTGGTGCGCTTAAGATCGAAGCGCTCGCTGCCGGTCAAGTGGTCCCCGCCTTCGAAATCCTTGATGCCACTCACAAAAAAGTGATCGATGGTGGCCATGGCGTTGCCTACTACTGGGTGGGCAAAGATAAAGCAGCGGCGCTTTTCGCCGGCCCGCCGGGAGGCCCCTTTGGCATGGACCATGTGGATTATCTCGCATGGGTTTGGGAAGGCGGTGGGCTCGAAATGTGGCATGACCTCTACCTCAACCGGATGAAGCTGAATGTGATTGCTTTTCCTATCCTTCCTTCAAGCCCGCAAGCTTTGGGATGGTTTAAGAAAGAAATCAAATCGGTTGCTGACTTCAAAGGTTTGAAGTGCCGTCAAACCGGTTTGAATGCTGATATGTACGCCAAACTCGGTATGTCGGTGGTGAATCTGCCGGGCGGTGAAATTCTGCCTGCGGCACAGCGCGGTGTGATTGATTGTGCCGAGTGGGTAGGCGGTGTTGAGGACTTGCGACTTGGTCTCCATCAAGTCTTCAAGTATCACTACACACCAGGTATGCATGAGAACAACTCAATTGGTGAATTGATGATCAATAACGATGTGTGGAAGAGTCTTAGCCCCACCCAACAAGAGATCATCAAGTCGGCCGTTAAGGACACCTTCCTGACTTTCAGCATGCGCTGGCAGAAAATGAATGCCGATGCGCTTGATGAATTGATCAAGAAGCATGGTGTGATTGTTCGGCGCACGCCAGCCGACATCTTGACGGCATCCTTAAAGGCATGGGACGAGGTTGTTGCTGAAGAGTCAGCTAAAAACGATTTCTTCAAAAAGGTTTCTGATAGCCAGAAGGAATATGCCTCAAAAGTTGTTCCTGCCAAGCGCGCCATGTTCCCGCCCTATTCTTTCGCTGCCAACTATTACTGGGGTGCTGAAGGTGGTGCAGCGGCCAAAGGTGGTTCGCCTGCTAAGAAGTAATCCATCGTTGGCAACCAGTCATCTCGCGTGATTGAGCCTCCCGGCCCGATGCCCTCATGGAGGGCATTACGCCGGGATTTTCATTGGCAAGCCGTGGTCAACGGCTTGTTGGGTTTTATCTTTTCTGCATCGGGCCCGTTGGCGATTATTCTGTCGGTAGGCGCCGGTGCTGGCGTGCCTGCCGCGCTGATTGCCTCCTGGGTCCTGGGCTGTTTTGGTATCAACGGCATCTTAAGTGTTGTCTTGAGCTGGGTATACCGCAAACCACTGGCCTTTTTTTGGACGATTCCAGGGATGGTGCTCATGGGCGAGGCGCTCAAGCGCTTACCCTTTGAAGAGATCGTGGGCGCGTATCTGCTAACCGCTGCGCTGATGTTGGCGCTTGGTCTGAGCGGTCTGATTGGCCGCATCATGAAAGCCATACCGCTTGCGATTGTGATGGCGATGGTGGCCGGGGTTTTTTTGCGGTTTGGCACCGATCTGATTCGTCATATGCAGACAGACGCATGGATCGCCATCCCGATGGTGCTTGTTTTTGTTTCGCTCTCGGTGTACCGGCAGGTCGGACGCTTCGTGCCGCCGCTCATCGGCGCCGTGGTCTCCGGCATGGTGCTTATCAGCGCCTTTGAACCACCGCAAATTGCCTACGATCAATTGCATTGGCTCGCAGACCCTGTTTTCACGACACCGGTGTTCAGCCTGCGGGCCTGCCTTGAACTGGTGGTACCACTTTCGATCACGGTATTGGTCGTTCAGAATGGGCAGGGTGCCGCCGTACTGCGTGCCGCAGGACACGATGCGCCTATCAACACCGTCGCAAGCGCATGCGGCATTTGGTCAATGCTGACCGCACTGGTAGGCTCGGTCAGCACCTGCCTCACGGGGCCTACCAATGCAATTCTTGTATCGTCAGGGCCCAAAGATTCACACTACATCGGCGGCATCACGGTAGGGTTGCTCGCGATGCTCTTCGGTTTGTTCTCAGCAGGCTTCACAGGCTTGCTGATGGCGACGCCTGGCGCCTTTATTGTGGTGCTCGGCGGCTTAGCGATGCTTAAAGTGTTACAAACCGCATTTCAATCGGCTTTTAAAACCCACTTCAGTTTTGGCGCGTTGATCTGCTTTCTCGTAACCGTTTCGGGGATCGAAATCGCATCGATTGGAGCAGCTTTTTGGGGACTGCTCGCCGGGTATCTGGCTTCACGACTTTACGAGCCCACCGACTTTAAGGCAGCAAAGGAAACACCTTGAGCTTTTCTATCGGCTGTTACGGACGCTATAGCCGTCTGTCTAGGGCCCTGCGGTGCGGTTTCAGGCGAGGTGCTTGAGCAAGAAAGCCTGCAAGCGTTCAAAAGCCAGGTTACAACTCGCCGGGTCATAGTTCACAGCCGAGCGATCGTTACAAAACCCGTGGTTTGCGTCATATCGATACAGTTCGTAGGTCGCAGCACAAGCTTTTAAGCTCGCTTCAAGCCCATCAGCGGCAGCAGGCGTACACCAATCATCCCGGTTGGCAAAGTGTCCTTGCAAGGGGATCTTGATCATTGCGGGATCGGCGAAATCCTTGGGCGGAATACCGTAAAAACAAACGCCAGCATCAACTTCAGGAATGTGAACAGCAGATGCGATGGTAAGCGCACCACCCATGCAATAACCCATTACCGCGACTTTGCTGCTGCCGCTTTTTTTCAAGTGCTGGACCGCGCCACGTATGTCTTGATGTGTCGCACCTGGAAAGTCCAGACCGGTCATTAAGTGATTTGCCTCGTCGGGCTTTTCGGTAACACGGCCATGATAAAGATCGGGCGCGAGCGCATTAAAGCCAGCCCGCGCCATGCGATCGGCAATCCCACAAATCTGATCATTCAGGCCCCACCACTCCTGAATCACCACCACGCCAGGCCTGCTGGCCTGTTGGGCTGACAAGTAACCATCGCAGGACGAACCATCTGGACGCTCGAATTGAATCTTCATTCCCATTGCTTACTCCTTATGTCGTTAATAGACGATACCTTTAGGGCAATTGCAAATCAGCTTGCCGGCTCGTCAGACGTGCCTTACCCACACCGGCAGGCATATTGAAGATGACGTCGACACGCCGAAGCCGTTTATAACGATCAAAACCTTGGAAACCAAGCCGCTTGAGTTGCGAGGGTTGATCGCAACTGATGCTCCACTCGACCACCAGATCCTGATGCTCAGCGGCTGGCTTTGCCGGCACCTTGCTCTTCTCGCCATCCAGTTGGTGGGGATCGCTCACCTGGGCAGTTCGCTGGCTACAGGCCGCTTGCGCTGGAAGGCTGAGCAAGAAACCGTGTTGCACGAGATCCTTACGCAATTGCCGGTAAAGATTAACTTCTTGTTCATGCCGCGGCGCTCGCTCCCAACCTAGGAAGACATCAAGCGGGGAGGCAAATCGGATGCTTAATTCCCGACCACTCAGACTGACTTCAAGCTGCGCCACACCGTGCTCATGTGGCTTGGCGTGGGCAAGGCCAAGACCTAGGACAAGGCTGGCCAGGTGGGCGAGAAAGAAGCTTGCTCGAGGACGCATCTCAAAGCCGCTTTGGCGCTAGCATCAGACGTATAAATTGTCCTGTTGGACGGGAACTTCCTTCTTGGGTTGCGGCGCGTCGGCCCGAACAAGTGCCTGAACTTTTTCTTTTTGGGCGAGTTCTTCTATCCGCTGAACCGACATGGATTCTTGAACACGATTTGACGATTGATCAGCCTCTCTGGCTCGAACCAAAGCCCGCTCCGTAAATTCCGCCTTGCGGACGGTGACCTGCTGTTCAACACTTTGGGTGGGGGTTACCTGACCCGATGCATCAGCCACGATGGCTTTTGCCTGGCTCGATAAATCGACACGAACAGCCGGTTCGACCCTAAGCGCAGGCGGGGTCGACGTTTGGGCCGAGGCTGGCGAATCGTTTCGCAGCTCGGTCGATTCGACCTTGCGAACCGGTGCACTTGGGACGACAGACCGCATCGCTTGGACCATCGACGATTGATTCGCTTCCATCATGTCTGCCCTCTCATACTTCAAAATCCGAACTAATCCATGCAACTGCCTTTAAGCACACTTTATTTTGCCATGCGATGCGCCTCATAGCGTGCTTTTTGCTCAGCATTGGGCGGATAAAGACCCGGTAAGGCGGCACCGCGATTCACTTCGTCCATGATCCAAGCCTCCAGCTTTTCCTGCTCGGGAGCCTCCTGCAGGACCAGATCAAGCATGGCTTGGGGAATCAACACCGCGCCATCGTCATCGACCACCACCACATCATCCGGAAACACAGCCACGCCGCCGCAAGCAATCGGCTGCTGCCATCCAACGAAAGTAAGGCCTGCCACCGAAGGCGGTGCCGCCGCCCCCTGACACCAAACCGCTAAACCGGTCGAAAGCACGCCCGCTTGATCGCGTATAACACCATCGCTGACCAAAGCTGCCACACCGCGCTTGACCATCCGAGCGCACAAAATATCGCCAAAAATACCGGCATCGCTTGCCCCCATGGCATCGACCACCGCGATACATCCTGCTGGCATCGCTTCGATCGCGGCGCGCGTTGAAATTGGCGAGGACCACGATTCGGGCGTTGCCAGATCCTCGCGGGCCGGAACAAACCGCAGGGTAAATGCCCGGCCCACGCACCGACTTTGACCTGGGCGCAAGGCTTTGGTGCCACGCATCCAGACATTGCGAAGACCTTTCTTGAGCAGCACGGTGCTTATGGTTGCGGTGGTCACACCCTCAAGCATGGCGATCGCATCCCGACTTAAATCCATTGAATCGCTTGTCATAGCGTGCACTCCCTGATGAGACATTTTGCATCCATACGCGCTGTAGGCCTTGCCTGGCCGCTGTTGGCCACGCTTGCTCAATGTGCCACAATCGCCCGCAAGATGATGCCAGCAACCCTATTAGGCCTTGATGAAGGTCTCGAAATCATTGAGAACATGAGAGCTCGTGGGGAGTCGATCCACACACCGGGCTTGGGCGAGGCGCACTGCCCGATTCACTGGATGCGTTTCGGTGAGGGGCCCGACTGTGTGCTCTTGCACGGTGGCCATGGCAGTTGGATGCATTGGTTAAACCTCATTCCTTTGCTTTCTGGGCACTATCGGCTTTGGATTCCTGACTTGCCGGGCTTTGGAGCGTCGGGCGATATGTTGACCCCGGCCGAAACAGGTTTTATGGCCCAAGCCCTGATACTCGCCTTAGACCATCTTGGGGTTAGTGAACGTAGCTTTACGCTTGGCGGATTTTCTTTTGGCGGGCTCGTCGCGGGTCAGATGCTTGCTCAGGGTGCACCGGTGCAAAGCCTACGGCTTGTTGGCAGTGCCGGCATGGGCATGCGTCCTGAAAAAGCGATCGATATGCTGCTTTGGCAGCGTGCAAGAAGCCCGGAAGATTTACTTGAGGCTTATCGTCACAACCTCAAAGCACTGATGCTCCATCGCGATGAAGACATCAACGCCCTAGCCTTGGCGATTCATGCGGAAAGCTGTCGGCAGACACGTTGGCGCAGCCGCGAGGCATCCCATCAAGCGGGTTTGCGTGACATCATCCGGCAAGCCAGGGTGCCGGTTCACGCGGTGTGGGGTTTACAAGACCCAACCATGGACCCTAAGCGCTTAACAACATGGTGGGATGAGTCGATAAGTGCTAAAGGCGAAACCAGGCAATCCCTTTCGCTTTGGGATGATTGCGGTCATTGGATCATGCATCAATCGGCCGACAAGTTGGCGAGTTGGTTTAAGGAGCATGCTTAAGGCCTGTGACATGGTGTTGCCCTCAACAAAATCTGATGGTTATGGCAACACGGCGCCTGACGAGGGCAAGGACCAGGCAGATGGGTTGCCGGTGCTCAAAGATGGGTTGCCGGTGCTCAAAGATGGGTTGCCGGTACAGAAAGATGGGTTACCGGTGCTAAATATTGCTGCCTATCGCTTTGTAGCCATCCATGACCGCGAGCGGCTTCGCGATCAATGGCTCGAGCAATGCCTCGCCCTCAGTATCAAAGGGACGATCCTCATCGCACCAGAAGGGATCAATCTATTTCTTGCAGGACCTGCCGCTTCAATTGAAACATGGCTTGAAAGCCTACAAGGCGATCAGCGTTTTGCGGGCCTTGAAGCGAAATACAGTTGGTCGCAGCATCAGGGTTTCGCAAGGATGCGGGTGAGATTGAAGGCGGAAATCATCCGTATGAATAAGCCTGATATCGCACCTGCGGCGGGGCGCGCCCCATGGGTCAGTGCTCAGACGCTGGCACGATGGCTCGATCAAGGCCACGACGATGAAGGCCGGGCCCTTGTCATGCTTGACACCCGCAATGCCTTTGAGGTGGATTATGGAACTTTTAACGGCGCCGTGTCCTACGATCTAAAACAATTTAGCGATTTTCCCAAGGCAATCCAAATGCATCGTCAGGCATTCGAGGGCAAAACCGTGGTGAGTTTTTGCACGGGCGGTATTCGCTGTGAGAAGGCTGGTTTATTCATGCAAGCCATCGGTATGAAGCATTGCTACCAACTTGACGGCGGGATTCTTAAGTATTTTGAAACGGTTGGTCAGCGCCACTATCAGGGCAGCTGTTTTGTATTTGACCAGCGTGAAGCACTTGATCCGGCGCTAAAAGCGCTCAGCGATTAAGCCTCACCCGAAACGGTCTCGGATTCCCACCAAAGACGCATGCCTGCACGGGCTGCTTTCACCATAAGCAGGCTCCCACTGAGCGACTCGGTGAGCACCAGGTCCTTGCTGCCCCCTGGAAAAAACGCCACGTTGGTGACTGAGGCATCTTCCATCGGTGCCTGGTAGATATGGCTTATCGCACCCTTTCGATTCAAGTGGAAGGCAACACCAAGGCTTGCGTGAGCAACGACAATCCCATGATCCTGATCCAGCGCCAATCCATCCGGACCACTGCTGCCGAAAAAAGTCTGAAACGCGCCAACCTTCGACAAGGCCGCATGCGCAAGCAAGGGAGAGCGCCAAAGCTGATTGGCACGGGTTACCGCGACAAAAAGTGCGGGCTGTTTATCATCGACTGCAATTCCGTTGGGACTTGGCACATTTTGCAAGATGCATTCGAGCCGCCCATCAGGAAACCGCCTGTAGACCCGTCCACTCGGGTCATGCAGGCCACTTTGCCCTTGATCGGTGAAATAGCAAACACCTTGTCGATCGAAACAAAGATCGTTGAGTCCGCGAAACGACTCACTCAAACGATGTTGGAGCAGGGGCTCAGGTTTGATCGGCTTTGCGTGACCCTGGGCGATTTGAGCCGCTAAAGCATCAGCAGGAAGTTTGAGCAAACCATGACGATAGTCGCTTATCCAAAGGCTGCCGTCTCGATGCATGGCCATGCCATTAGGCCAACCGTCGTATTGCGCGATTAATTCCCAAGCATCATCACCATCTTCCAAGCTCGCCTCGCCTTGAAAACGCGCCTTAATGAAGGCCTGATCGATTCGGAAAATCCTCCCAAAAGGTATATCGGTTACAAAGAGTTGTCCTTGCGCATCGAAACATGGCCCCTCCAAAAAACTGTCGGCAGGATGTCCTGCTTTATTGGCATCTGCCCAGTCATTAGCTTGTAAACAACGAAAGCGCGCCGGTAAACGGCTCAAAACCTCGCAGGTCCGTACTTCAGCGGCCTCAAACGCCCACATCTGTGTCATACTCCGCCCTCCTCATCGCCCTTGGTCCCATTTGTAGCAAGTTCGCTTGCCGGTAGTCCGCTGGTCGATGCCCTAAAGACACGACCGCTGACATTGTTACCCATCGTTTTATATCGATCGGGTTTGCATAGCGTTCTACCACGGATCACAAAGGATCACTGTGTCGACATTACCTATTCCCGCCTCCCCGGGCTTTACTGCTTTCCGCTTGCAGGCCAGCTTGCAATCGGCAATCGATGCCCTCGGTTTTCATTCTCCCACACCCGTTCAAGAACAAGTCATTCCTCAAGCCCTCGCAGGCAAGGACTTGTTGGTAAGCAGCCAGACAGGTTCCGGCAAAACGGCAGCGTTTTTGATTCCGCTGCTTCAAATGATGCTTGGTTCGCGGAACGCAGCGATGCGTCTGCCGAGCGGGCCCGCTATTTTGGTTTTAAGTCCGACGCGCGAGCTCGCACAACAAGTCAGCGACGATGCCATCGATTTGCTAAAGGGGAGTCGCGGGCTTCGCGTCGCTACGGTCGTGGGCGGTCTGCCCTACGGCAAACAACTGCAGGCGCTTCGCGGCGCTGATTTGGTCGTTGCAACACCCGGTCGATTGCTCGACTTGTATCGCACAAGGAAAATCAGGCTCGATCAAGTGGTTCATATGGTGGTCGATGAGGCCGATCGTATGCTGGATCTAGGATTCGCCGAAGATTTACAGGCTATTGCGCTGGCAAGCGCCCAGCGGCAGCAAACGCTAATGTTTTCTGCAACTTTTGCGCCACGAATCATGCTGTTGGCCGAAAAGCTCACCCGTGATCCGCTTCGCATTGCCATGACGGCGGTCAATCAGGCTAAACCCGATATTCGCGAATTGATCCACCTCGCAGACCATGAATCACATCGTATTAGATTACTAGAACACTATCTTTCCGATAGCAGTGTTGACCAAGCCGTGATTTTTGCCAGAACCCAGGTTGAATGCGAACAGCTTGGCGAAAAACTGACTGCTCAGGGATTGTCAGTCACCTATTTGCACGGCGCACTCCCGCAATCCGTGCGCACGAGACGGTTGAACGCATTTCGCGAAAAACGCGTGCAATGGTTGGTCGCCACCGATGTTGCCGCACGCGGCCTTGATGTGCCGAGCATCTCGCATGTGATCAACCTCGGTCTCCCGATGAAACCGGAGGATTATGTCCATCGGATCGGTCGAACTGCGCGCGCAGGTCGCAGTGGCGTGGCAGTTACGATGGTTGAAGTGAGCGATTTGCGCAAGCTTCGGGCTATCGAACGCGTCATCGAGCGCCGCCTTGAAAACAGCGTGATTCCGGGACTTGAACCGAAAATCAGACCGCTGGTGCGAACAGCAGCCAAGCCTGCTTCCAAGTCACCGAACAGATCGAGGCCCCAGGGCCTCGTACACGGTGAGCGCGACTTCCTCAAAGCTGAACGCAGTGGCCCAAGTCAGCCGCGTGGCGAAGGCTGGCAGGATCGTAGCGGCGTTGCAAAACCTCGAAGCGAAGGCTGGCAGGATCGCAGCGGCGTTGCAAAACCTCGCCGCGTTGAGACCACTGAGGCTAGGTCAACGTCGAACCGTGGAAGCGGCTTTGCAGGCTTTGCCAACAAGCCAGGTAGTCGCTCTGACGCAAGCCCCCGTGCAGGGCAAACTCGGTGGGCTGGAAAACGAGTGAACTCTCGAGCATAAAGGCAAGTGTGCCGCTTTGCTTGTGGGGTGCGAGCACAGCGGCGCTTGCTTGTTGCACCGCGTGCGCATCAGGACCGTGTGCACTCATGCAGTTATGAAGACTTGAACATCCTGGGCTGAAGCCCTCTCCTTTAGCATCATAAGCACCCTCGATCAGACCCATATACTCGCTCATCACATTTCGATGAAACCATGGCGGTCGAAAGCTATCTTCTGCGACCATCCATCGATCAGGAAAAATAACAAAGTCTAAATTCGAGGTACCGGGGTTATCGGTAGGCGAGTTGAGCACCGTGAAAATAGAGGGGTCCGGGTGATCAAAACTGACGGTGTTGATCGTATTAAAGCGCTTTAAATGATAGCGATAGGGTGCATAGTTCCCATGCCAGGCGACAACATTCATCGGGTGGGCTGGCAGCTCACAAAGCCAAAAGCCATCGAGTATTTTGCTGATCAACTGATACGAACCCGGCTTATCGACAAAAGCCGCCACGGGATATTCAAAATCTCTCGGGTTTGCCAGACCATTTGAGCCGATCGGCCCGAGCTCAGGTAAACGAAAGGGCGCTCCCCAATTTTCGCAAGCATATCCCCTGGCCATCCCCGACGCAGGATTGACCTGGAATCGTATCCCGCGCGGTATAACTGCAATCAATCCTGGTGCAATATCCAGTTGACCAAACTCTGTATGGATCGCCAGATCCCCTGCCTGGGGAATGATCAACCATTCGCCATCAGCCGACTGGAAGAAGCGCTCGTCCATTGAAGCGTTCATGGCATAGAGATAAATACTGGCCCCTTGCTTGCTGGCGGCAGACCCGTTGAGTGCCATTCGCTTGAGCGACGATATCCAGTCACAGGCACCCTGAGCCATCGCCGGCGGATTCCAACGTGCTTGCTCGGGCGACACAGGCCATTGTGCCGGCGAATTCAACGCGGTCGGGTGCTGCCAGGGTTGGTAAGAGCCGTGACGCACCGACGGCAAGATGCGATACATCCAGCTGCGTAAGTTTCGGTCTCTTGGCGCCGTAAACGCAGTGCCTGAGATTTGTTCAGGATAAAGACCAAAGGCAGGTCGCTGCGGTGAATTGCGGCCCTGGGGTAGCGCACCCGCTAAAGCTTCGGTGGCAAATTCATTGCCGAATCCTGTCATGTATGCTTGTTTCATGGCTGCCTCCCTGTTCCCCTTCTCTATCGAGCCCGATGAAATCGGCCAAGTCATACTTCCATTGTCTTCGGCTTGTGCAGCTTTTCAAAATCCGGTGAGCCTGCGTTGGGCAAGCTGGGGCAAGACAACATCGGCGCTTGACCCTTCAATGGTGTTGTTGCACGAAGGTCTTGGAAGCATCAGGCAATGGCGTCACGTGCCGTCTGCGCTGCATCAAAACACAAAGCTTAAGGTGATTGCCTTTGAAAGAGTCGGTTATGGGGCATCAAGCACGAGACTTGGACCCTGGCCTGTTCAATTCATGCACGAAGAGGCAGACTTTTTGCTGCCAGCTTTCTTAAATGCCCTGTCGATCAAAGATCCAATTTTGCTGGGACATAGCGATGGGGCGAGCATTGCCTTGCTTGCGGCGGGCGCACTTCGACCCCGGGCACTGATCTGCATCGCAGCGCATGTGTTTGTCGAATCGATCTGTCGCGACGCAATCTATTCGCTCTTGGAAAGCGAACGCAAAGCATCATTGCTGAGCGCACTTAGCAAATACCATCCACGAAGCGAATCACTGCTTCAGGCTTGGTCGACCGTCTGGTTAAGTCAGGCCTTTAAAAGCTGGGATATTCGAGACCGGCTGAGATCGATCGACTCGCCGGTTCTGGCGATTCAAGCCCGGGATGACGCCTATGGCACGATGGCTCAACTCGAGGCGATCGAAGAAAACCTGAACCATCCAAGGTGCTTGCGCCTTGAACGCGGTGGTCACAGCCCTCATCTCGACAAAGACTTAGGAATGACCGATAAGATCAGTGACTTTATTCAGAAACAATTGAACTCATGATCATCTCGATACAGTCGTTCGTTCTCGAAGCATCGATCCAACGCATGATCACGACCAATGCGAGGCTTTGGTCGATCCAGGTCACCGACGAGCCCGCACCGAGCGCAAACCAAGAGCTGCGCGGCGCACTTCTGAAAAGGCTACCCAGCCGATTGAGCCAAACCAGGTAGCCATAAAATGGCGCTACAACACATGGTGTTTGCATCGCCTCGATCCACTGCCGAGAAACAACCCGGACACCGGTCGAGGTCTCACCTTGCCGCATCATCATTAGCCCGATGCGAGCTTGATCCATGGCCGAGATTGATACGCCGCCTCCCCAGTGACTGCCGCCAGGCACCGACAACATGGTCTGACCATCGACGAGCGTGAGGCCCTGCTGATAGCTGTCCCAGCGAAAGGGATCGCTGCATTCACAGGGCGTCAAGATAGTTTCTTCGAAAATCTCGGGTAAGGGTCGTTTGAATAAGTGTAACAAGGCCAGTGACAGTTGATTGATTCTTACATCGTTATACTCAAAATAAGAACCAGGTTCTCCAAGCGGACGCGGATCGCCTTTTTGGCCCACGGGTGAACCAGGCTGGTAGCTTAGCCAGCGATACCGGTCAACCTGCTCAGGAATACCCAGGCATGTACCTTCCCATTCGCTGGTTTGCTGCAGCAAGTGCTCCCAGGTGATACGCCGCATGCCTGCTTCATCAAAACCAATACCTGGACATCGCCGGTAAACCGGCTCATGCACATCGGGCAGCAGGCCCTGATCATGGGCGATGCCGGCGAGCAGGGCGAGATATGTCTTGGCCACGCTAAACGTGAGGTCAGCGCGGTGAACATCACCAACCTGGGCTCGGCATTCCCCTTGATGAAACACGATGGCGCTAACACCACCTCGCGGATAAACCGGACCGTAGAGTCGGTTGTAGGGCGGCGGATCCGCATCATGAATTCCCCAGGGCGGACTGTTGTCGCGTGACCAGGGACTTTCGCAGGCAGCAATTGCTTGCAAGGCCTGGCTCAGTTTCTCAGCCTCGAATCTCATCTCTCGTTCGCCTCATGGCCGTCTCGTTCGCCTCATGGC
>Ga0214917_10000588_pt1 | contig 47434 bp, 58 predicted proteins | sample LL_1208_BB_MetaG_FD_177983 | JGI IMG/M metagenome (GOLD analysis project Ga0214917, IMG submission 177983) | Freshwater microbial communities from Lake Lanier, Atlanta, Georgia, United States - LL_1208_BB | ecosystem: Environmental > Aquatic > Freshwater > Lake | place: USA: Georgia | collected... | reverse complement strand
ATTCAACGTGTCGTGGAAGAAAACAGCATCACATTCCCCTATTGGTTTGTAACCAAGTCTGAATTTCGTGCTGAACGTGGTCAGTATCAACTACCTGACATTGGCACAAAACCTCAAATCAAAGAACCTGAATTTGAAGTGGCTCTCGCTGCACAAGTACTTGAATTCAAACAACCAAAACTGGTTGATGAATCTGACGTTTCAATTCCCGAAAAGTATAAAGATTATGTCCCTTTTGGTTTTTACAAAGACCTTAACAATATTGTTAAGTCTGGTCAATTTTATCCTGTTTTCATCACTGGCCTATCAGGAAATGGCAAGACACTCATGGTTGAGCAAGTTTGTGCCACACTCCAACGTGAATGTATCCGTGTCAATATCTCAATCGAAACTGACGAAAGTGATTTACTTGGTGGTCCTACTCTCGTTAACGGCAATGTGGTTAATCGTGATGGTCCTGTTATTACTGCAATGAAGCGTGGTGCTGTTCTATTGATTGACGAGGTAGACCGTGGTTCTAATAAGTTAATGTGTTTGCAAGGTATCTTAGAGGGCAAACCATACTACAACAAGAAAAACGGTGAGATGGTTTATCCAAAATCTGGCTTCAACGTGATTGCTACTGCAAACACCAAAGGCCAAGGCAGCGAAGAAGGAAGATACCTAGCACAAATTTTAGATTCTGCTTTCTTGGAACGTTTCCCGATTACTGTTGAACAGGAATTTCCAGACCAAAAAGTAGAGAAAAAAATTATTTCATCATTAATTGATGATAAAGATTTTGTTGATAAACTGGTACAATGGGCTGATATTGTTCGGCAATCCTTTGAACAAGGTGCTGTTGACGAAGTTATTTCTACACGGCGACTGGTACATATTGCGAAAGCATATAAAATTTTTGGTGACAAAATGAAGGCTATTCAGTTGTGTGTTTCTAGATTTGATAATGAAACAAAAACAGCATTTATGGATCTTTATTCAAAAGTGGATGTTACAGTGAATCCTGATACTGTTATAGTTTCTCCAAATCTTGATGAAGAAATCCCATTTTGATGTGAAACTCCAGTAACGCATAAATAATTGTGTTACTGGAGAATTAAATGCACATTTACAAGATAACTAACAAAATCAATGGTGATTTTTATATCGGCCAAACAACAAAAGATTTGTTGAAAAGAATGAGAAATCATAGAAATACAGCCAATCACGGTTCAAATTATCATTTGCACAATGCCATGAGATATCATGGATATGTTAATTTTGAAATTGAATTGATTGAAACTGTGGATTCTAAGGAGTTGTTGGATGAAAGAGAAATATATTGGATTGAAGAACTTAAACCGAAATATAATTCACACAAAGGTGGTTCTGGTGGAAGTAAATCTGGACGACCAGATATTCAAGGTGAATCTAGGGAAAATTGGTTAAAGGCATTTGATAAAACAGGAAAAGAACCTTGGAATAAAGGTAAAACTGGTTTAGGTGGATATAAATGGTCCAAGCCAATGAGTTTAGAAAAAAAGAAATTAATTTCCGAATCCATGAAATCCAAAAGAATAAAATGTGTTCATTGTGGTTTTGAAACCAATCCAGGTAATATTGGTAGATATCATAATGATAAATGTGTAAAAAAACATCAGGTATTGCCACCAGACGGTATTTGATGTATAATTGAATCTGGTAAACTTTTTTTGAAGGAAATATATTATGAATACAGTTCGTAAAGGTAAGATTAACCGCCATGAAAAAATCACACAGGTTCTCCTGTCTGGCAACCCTGTAACACCTGATGAGATTGCCTCAGTCTTTAAAGGTACAGACCAAGAAGCGGTGTTGTATCGCTTGTCCACAAACATTTACAATATCCGCAAAGATGGTGGTATTGTGAAAGTTATCAAAGAAGGCCGTAACGTCAAGGCTTATCAGTTGTTGAATTATACCGAGTTTAATGCTGATGGTCGTTATGTTGGTAAAATTGTACCCGCATCACCTGCTGTTGCTGAAGTAACCGAAGTCCAAGAAGCAGAAACTGCTGAGGCTTGATATGGTATCCCGCACAGTTTATACAGAAGTTGAGGTTGATGTTGACCTTACTTATTTTGAAACCGATGATTTGATTGATGAATTGGAAAATCGTGGTTATATGACTGACACCAGTTCAAAAGAAATCGTAGAAGCCATTTACCAAAATCGTAGAAATGGCAAAGACTTTTCACATGAATTGGATCAATTGATTTATACTGTGTTGGGTAAAATAGCATGAACGATTGGGACCGTGATAATCTCCATTTCATTCTTAATACAACCGATGAATCGTTTGAAGAATGGTTAGACCAAGCAGACAACGGTGATGTTGATTATGCTTTGAGTTTGATTCGTATGGCAAAGGCTGAATTGTTAACACAAGAGCATGAATTGCTTGATGATGTTACTGATACAGCCGAAGCCAATTTGTTAATTGATAGGATTCGTAATGTTGGAAAAAATAGTTAATTTTTTGAATGAGTATGGTTTTGAGATTGCATGGTTTACCATGGGTTTCATGTTCAGTTGTTTGTTGACTGATATCACAATAGATAATACTTCTGGTGTGATTTTTGATGTTGTTGTTATTTTGTTTATGGCATGGAGTGTGAAGGAGAATTATGATGAATAAGCTTTGGTTCTTACCCTTAGTTTTGGTTGTTGGTTGTGCAAGCAAACCACAGATTGTTGAAATTGAAGCACCAGAAAAACCTGTTGCTCAAGCGCCTGCTGTTGCTGTTGAAGATGCCAAGATTGGCAACTATACAGGTCCTGTCGCTATGAAACGAATTGATGTTATTGAAGGTTCACGTGATTGCATTAATGCAAAAATGAAACCTACAGTTGAATACCTTTCACAGAAAACTGCCAAAGGTGTTGTTATGATTCCAGTAAACGTACATTGTGATCCATTCAAATAAGGTATTGTCATGTATTCCGAAGTTGTTAACAGATTAGGCTTTTCACAAGATACCCTTGAAACGATGGTATTGATTGGCCTTGGTATTTTTATCTTTGGTGTAATTTTGTTCCTTTATTGGAAACATATCATCATTGGTTGTTTGGCCTTAGGTGCTGTAGTAGTTTTGGCCAACCATAAAAGTGATGTTAAAGAACCAGTATCTGTACCTGTGGTTGAAAAGAAACCAGAGGTAGTGATTCAAAAGAAAGAAGAAGTTATCAATCAGGTAAAACCTTCTGAACCTGTTAAACCTCACGTTGACTTATCTGAACCTGTTAGGCCTCATGTAGACTTAACAGAAAAAAGAGATATTCGTGGTGAATTCATGGAAAGATGTATCAATCTAGCTGACTACACCAAAACACAATGTGATGAATTGTGGGATGATAGAGTGAAAGAAGAAAGAGAATTGTTGGAAGATATTAAATTTAAAGGAAAGAAACATGGTCACTATCGTAAAGTCTGAATGGCATCAAGTAGAGAAACGATACAACATGGAGATTACAGTTGATGATGTAATGGCTGTATATGATGTTGATGAACTTGAAGCACAAGAAATCTACAATGATATTGTAAGTGGTGATTTGCCAGTTGAAGATTTTATTGAATCTGCTACAGAGAATGATATCTACTTTGACTGGGATTGGATGGACGAAGATGATTGGTGGACAGACCGCAAGGGTGGCTATGATATTACATATGAAATGATTGAAAATGATTGATGAAAAATTATTAGAATTATCCGAAAAAATAGATGACCTATTAATGGATAGTTGCCTAAAATATGAAATTGATTTTAATGTTATAACAGCCGTGGTGTTGGCCAGGATTGTTGCTCTTTCACGACAACTTGAAGGTGTATCCGACACAGAACGGTTGCTTTCTTTGGCACAATCCAGTATAATGGACACACCAAATCAAACGATTCAGTAAATGCGATATCTATTATTATTGTTGCTCAATAGTTGTGCTGTTGCTTCAACTGTAATAAGTACTGGTGTTTATGTTGCAACCGACAAAACACCGACAGACCATATGTTAAGTTACAATACTGGACTGGATTGCCAAACCGTTAGATTGTTTGAAAATCAAACAGTGTGTAAACCATACAAAGGTATTTACGTAGAAAGAAAAAAATGAAGATTGCAGTTTGTTCAGATATTCACCTTGAATTTGCTCCTATCAGCCTTGAAAACACCGAAGGCGCTGATGTGCTTATTCTTGGTGGAGATATTTGTGTTGCTAAAGATTTGATGAATAGGGATGAACATGGTATTTTCGACAGGTTTGACCGTAGTGCTGGAGCGCATGAATTCTTTCAAGAGTGCGGTCTTAGATTCCCTTATGTTATCTACATCGTTGGAAACCATGAACATTATCACGGTGATTTTAGGGATACTATTGCACATCTACGTGATAAGCTTGGTTATTTGGATAATCTATACATATTAGATAAACAGATGATTGCAATCGGTGATGTAACATTCATTGGTGGTACATTGTGGACTGACATGAACAAAGAAGATCCAATCACATTGAATGCTATGACTGGTATGATGAATGATTTTCGTTGTGTCGAGAATGGTAATCGTGTAGTGAATTTCAGAGACCATGAAGGTAAGTTTGCAACTCGCACCGCTAAATTCTCACCAGAAGATGCTGTGGAAGACCACAGAAAAATGATTGAATATATACGATTGATGATTGAAGGTAAGTTTGACCAGAAATTCGTTGTTGTTGGTCACCATGCACCAAGTAAATCGTCAACACATCCACGTTATGTGGATGAAGTGATTATGAATGGTGGTTACAGTACTGCATTAGATGAATTCATCATGGATCATCCACAAATCAAATTGTGGACTCATGGCCATTGCCACAATAATTTTGATTATATGATTGGTTCAACTCGCATCGTGTGTAATCCAAGAGGATATGATGCATATGAAGATATAGCCGACAAATTCAAGTTACAGTATGTTGATGTATAAATAGGTGTGGATCGCCGGTGTGAGAGCCCGCATCCACTCTAATACTTTAAGGGAGTATCAGCAATGCCTATTTATTCAATATATAAGATAACAAACAAAATCAATGGTAAAAACTACATTGGATTTGATTCACAGTGGCCAAGAAGAAAAAACCAACACAAACATTATTTGAAATCAAGAAAAAGTAAAATTTATTTAGCATTCAACAAATATGGATGGGAAAATTTTGAATGGGAAGTTATATATCAGTCGAAAGATGGAAAACATTGTCTGAATGTAATGGAATCATATTTTATCAATGAATATAATTCATATTTGAATGGATATAATGAAACACTTGGTGGTGATGGTACATTAGGATGGATTCCTTCAGAAGAATATAGAAAAAAGAAATCCAAAGAGCAAAAAGGTGAAAAAGGATTTTGGTATGGTAAATCAATTCCTCAGGAAACAAAAAGGAAAATTTCAAATACACTTGCCAAGGAACATAGACTAGAGTATAATGGTAAAATAATTATGGTACATAATCTAAAACAATTCTGTATTGATAATAATTTGAACAGAAGTCATCTTTATGCAGTTTTACGTGGTAAAAGAAAACAACATAAAGGTTGGAAATTGAAATTTGTGGAGGTTTGATATGGAAAAGAAATTGTATTTGGTTGAAACAGTATCAATGTTTCGTTTGCGTTATGTCGTAGAGGCTCGTGATGAAAGTCATGCCATGGATGAAGTGACTTGTGAAGCAGGTAACCATGAGTTTCATGAATTCTCACAGAAGCACATTGATGAGGTAATTCTATCAACAAGGGAATTATCTGCAACAGACTATATGAATTTATTTAATCAAGATAATGATTATTTGAAGTCATGGTCTGATGAAGAAAAACTTAAATTGATTAACACAATCACATACGAAGATGAAAAAGATTCTAATAACGGGTAGTTCTGGTTATATTGGCAGACATTTACTTGATGTATTGCCTGATTGTTATACTGTAGGTTTGGACTGCCAATTCAAACCACAATCAGCAGACAAATTCATCCTACAAAATATCTTAGAGAATAAGATGGTTGAGGGTGAATTTGATTGTGTGGTGCATTTGGCTGGTCTAGTAAATGTTGGCGATTCTGTAAAGAATCCAATGCGTTACTATGAAACAAATGTGGCTGGTACATTGAAAATGCTTGAGCACGTTGACTACAAGCATTTTATCTTTGCTTCTACTGGTGCTGCTGAAAATCCTAACAGTCCATATGCTTTGTCTAAACGAGTAACCGAGGATATGGTACGTCAGTATTGCCGACTGAACAATAAAGATTGTACAATATTCAGATTCTACAATGTGATTGGTTCTGCTGGTTATGATCCAACAAATATGGATGGTCTGATGTACAATCTGATTAAAGCAGGTATGGAAACAGGTGTGTTCAATGTATATGGCGATGACTATGATACATATGATGGTACCGCATTGCGTGATTACATTCATGTATCAGAAGTTTGCCAAGCAATTAAATCTGCCATTGAATTGCCATCTGATGGTACAGTACAAAACTTGGCCACAGGTTCTGGATATTCAGTATTGCAGATGGTTGATTTTTTCAAAGAAGTTAATGATATGGATTTTCAGGTAAATGTATTGCCAAAACGGCCAGGTGATTTGGCTAGAAGTGTGTTAGGTGATATTTCTCCTTACATGAAAGAGTTGTTTACAATTCAAGAAAAACTAAAGGTGATTTGATGAAAGTTTATATTAGTGCTTATCGTTATCATTGGATTTCTCCATATACAATTTTGGAGAAGGTTTGCTTTTGGGAGAAAGACACTGATGTATTCTACAACCATGAAGATGAACCTAACCACAAGTATGAAAAGTGGGTGAACCGATTGACACCTATTTGTGGTGCCATTAGAAAGTTCCTTGACTTTGTACATCCCAAAATTGATTATGTAAAGATTGACAAATGGGATACATGGTCAATGGACGCCACACTAGGTATGATTGTTTTGCCTATGTTGAAACAGTTGAAATTAACTAAACATGGTGCACCTTGTGTTGATGATGCAGATGTACCAGAAGAATTGAAATCTACATCTGCACCAGCAAAAGAAAATGAGTATGATACCGATGAAAACCATTTCAAGCGTTGGGATTGGGCACTTGATGAAATGATTTTTGCCTTTGAATGTAAAAACGATGATTCGTGGCAAGATGCATTCCGTACAGGTGAGATTGATGTAAAGTCTGTTGCCTGTGCATGGGATGATAATGGCAAGGCCACAATGTACCAAATGGTTGATGGACCAAATAATACATACAAGTGTGACTATGACGGAATGAATGTTGTTGAAGCACGAATTCAAAATGGTTTCCGTCTATTCGGGAAGTACTATACCTCACTTTGGGATTGATTATGATAAGTTATATTCATTACATATCAGCCAAGCGTAGGTTAAAAGAATCCGAGAAAACCATCCACATGATGGGTGGAGAAACCGAATCCTCACAGATGCTGTGTGCTCAAAGAGACATGATTAAATTGGAAGTTGACTATTATGGTGAGGAATCCACCAAATTGTCAATCCTGTTGATCCTGTTGGCAGCTGTTGCCATTTTTGGCATTGGTGTGTATAATCTCTTATCTAATTTAGGAAAAATATGAACACTTGGTACTCAGGTTGGTTAAAAGAAAAACTCTGGAATATACTTGGTTATGTGTTGGTTATGGCCTTGGTCGTTTCAACAATACTTTACTATACCAAACCTACACCAGATACAATAAAAGATTTTAAAGATGGTATTCAAAACCACCTTGTATGGTCTATTAAAGGCGAATGTTTCTTTGTACGTCCACACACAGAGCAAACAACATATTTAATTCGTGTGGCTGATTGTGATAGAAAATAAGGGGAAGAAAATGGCAATGTTTATTGAAGTTAACTCAGTTGAAAAAGGTTGTCCAGTTATAATTAACTTGGACCATGTTGTTGAAGTTGCACCATTGTTTAATGGTGGTTGTGAATTGTCAATGTTACACTCATCAGGTATGAATTCTAAAACTTCATTCCGTGTAACAAACGAATATAATGAATTTATGCAATTTGTTATGCAAACAGTATCAGCTGATGATATCGCAAAACGTTTTCCTAAAGCAGAAACACCTGTGCATAAAACCAAAAAGAATGGTGACTTAGAAATTCCTAAATTTGGTGGATAAAAATGAAATTTGAATTGACAGGCCAACACTACAATTACTTGTCAATGACCGACAGACACACAGGAACAAAAATCAATATGGAATTTGAAGCAGAACATATTGATAATGTTCTAGATGAATTTGCCATGTTCCTGCGTGGTTGTGGTTATATTATTGATGGCAGATTGGATGTGATACCGCACAATGAATGATATTGTTTATGGTATTTTTGAATGGATAAAAAATGATTGGAAGAGTAACAAAATTCGTTTTGTCTTTGAAGTTTTTGCTTGGGCTGCTTCTATTTTTTGTGCTATCATTTTTGCCATCTCTGTACCAAATGTTCCTTTCCATATTCTCTATCCCGTATGGATCAGCGGCTGCGCTATATACAGCTGGGCTGCTTATACTCGGAGAAGTTTTGGCATGGTTGCTAATTATATGTTGCTTACCTGCATTGACACTGTGGGTTTTATTCGGTATTTAAACACATGAGTAAATTGTTGTCTGAGAAGTTAAAATAAGTGGAAATTAAAGTCCTTGCAAATATCTTTTCATAGTGCCTATAGGTATATTTTGAGATTCTGCAAATTCTTTTCTGGCCATATTTGATTTAACAAATAATTCACGATATAATTTTTTCTTTTTTAACATTTCTTGTGTTCTGCTTTTTTGAAATGCTCGTTGTGATTGAATTAAATTGTTGATGTGTTCTTGAGTTTTCTTTTTACCAGTTAAACTTTTTGATATGTTTTTTGAATGTTCTTTTGACTTTGGTTTTTTATAATTTTCTTTGTTTAATTTTGGCACTCTTAATTTTTCTTTTACCCATTCAGGCCTAGGAACACCTTTCATGGCGTTGGATCTGGCCAATTTGGACATTTCATATAGGCGAGAATGATATTTTCTTCCTTTATGATATTTGTTTGATGCAACCATCATACCAAATGCTTGAGCTAATTTTAGTTCTTTGGGATATGCTTTGTGTAATAGAGCATGAGCAATAAAATGTACTCTAGTTGGTAACATTACTAGATTATTTTTTTCATCTGTGCCATTCAAACATTTTGGAATAATATGGTGTCTTTCATAAAATCCATCAACTGTTGTATTTTTATAATGATTTATTAATTTTTTGTATCTAGTTAAATATAAATTGTTTACCATTTTGTGCTTGACTTTTATTGCAATGTATGTTATTATTTATACATAATTGTATCTTTGAGGAGAAAAAAAATCAACATCTTTTATCTTAATAACGATCCAAAAATCTGTGCTGAAATGCACGTTGATAAACACGTTTGCAAAATGGTTATTGAGTATGCTCAGCTGTTATGTACATCTCACCGTGTACTTGACGGCGAAGAATACCGTAGATTAACAGCAAACAATCGGTCAATCAAAGCATGGCGACTACCTGATAGTCGTGAAACTCGTCTTATGAAACCAACTATGCAGAATCATCCATCTGCAATCTGGTCTCGACAGTCAGATAAAAACTATGTGTGGCTCTACAATTTGTGGTGTGAACTGCTTGAAGAATTCACATATCGTTATGGTAAAACCCATGCCTGTGCTAGATTGGTGCCTGACCTTGCAAGAATTCCTGATAACATACCTAAAGGTGATTTTACAGGTCCTACACCTGCAATGCCTGATGAAGTAAAAGTGGCAGGCGATTCTATGGCATCATATCACAATTACTATATAAATAATAAACAGCACCTTGCTTCATGGCAAGGAAAGATTAACTCACGACCAGTTCCAAATTGGTTTCAAACCGCATGATTTATACATTTCTGAATTTAGATACAAATGAAATTGAAGAACATACGATGCGCCTAGCTGAGTATGATGAGTTCAAAGAAAACAATCCCCACTTACAAAGATATTTTGCATCTAATGGCATTCCAGGTCTCGGTGATGGCCAGCGGATGAGTGTTCCTGGTCTTGCACAACCTCATGCAGCCTTTGAAACAGGTGTGATACAAAGGATGCAAGAAACTATTCCAGGAAATACTATGAGTGGCCACAAAACAAAGCGGATCCGAGAGTGGTAAAACAAATCCCTGTATTATTTCTTCCAAAGAAAGGTGACCATGACAAAAAAGCCACCGTGAAACCAACTCCCAAAAAACGGATGTTTGATAAAAAACAAGAGCAAAAGAAAACTAAAAAGGAAGCAGTTCTTTTGCAGGCATAAACTAACAGGGGTCTTGATGGTAACCAAAAAAACAACATCTCGTCAAAGAGTTGAAAATAACGAAAACGAAGAATATCGACAACCATCAGTTTCAAATTCATTAAAAATAAAACTGGATCACTTAAAGACATTTGATGCACTAACAGAAAATCAACAGAAGTTTTTTGATGCATATAAGCGTGGAGACTATTTCATTGGCCTATTTGGTTCTCCAGGCGTAGGTAAAACATTCTTGGCAATGTATCGTGGATTGGAAGAAGTCCTAGATAGGACAAACCCATTCAAGCAAATTGTGGTAGTTCGTTCAGCAGTTCAGGTAAGAGACCAAGGTTTCGTCCCTGGTTCGTTGGATGAAAAGATGGAGATATACGAGACACCTTACAAGGAAATCTCGGAGACTCTCTTTGGTCGTTCTGATGCTTGGGATAGACTAAAGGAACAAGGCTATGCCAGATTTATTTCTACTACTGCCATACGTGGTATTTCTATTGATGATGCTATTATTCTTGTAGACGAATCACAGTCCATGACATTCCATGAATTGAGTTCGGTTATCTCCCGTGTTGGTCATCGTTCAAAGATTATCTTTATTGGTGACCTGAAACAAAATGACCTGATTAAATCTAAGAATGATGTATCAGGATTGAAAGAATTTCTAAATGTGGCAAGACACATGGATGAATTCAGTGAGATTACATTTACACCAGATGATATTGTTCGTAGCAGTTTGGTAAAATCATTTATTGTGGCCTGTGATAAGTTAGGGATTTGACTAAATACCGTATAAAGTCTTTTAGGAAAAAAAATGTCAACAACAACTTCAGTTTCAGGTATATTGTTCGGTGACGGTACCACACAAAATACAGCATTTACGGGCACAGGCACTGGTGGATTTTCCAATATGGTTGTGTTAACATCTACTAATTCCTCATACTCAATTCCAGCGACTAAAATTAGAGTTACTGTTGTTGGTGGTGGTGGAAATGGCGCTGGATCAAACGGAGGCAACCCTTATCCTGAAGCTGGCACTGGTGGTGGTGGCGGAGGCACCGCAATAAAAACTCTATCTGGTCTTACTGTTGGTAGTACACTAAACATTACTGTTGGTGCGGCCGGTGCCTCATCATCTGTTGCATCAGGATCTCAATCCATTGCGGCCACCATAACAGCTACAGCAGGAAGCAATGGCGGTACTGCTGGATCAACTTTCGGCACAATTGCGGCCGGCGGAGCTAGTTCTGGTGGAGTGGGCACAAATGGAGATTTAAATATTGGAGGTCAGGCCGGTGGTACATGTTTATGCTTTGGTGATTTTGGTGTTGCGGTTAGTGGTGGTGGTGGATCAAGTCATCTTGGAGGTGGAGGTGCCGCCGTGGTCAATAATACTAATGGCTCTGCTGGCAGGTCATATGGCGGCGGCGGCAGCGGCGGTGCTCAAGGCGGCAGTGTCGGCGTCACAGGCGGTTCTGGTGCCGCAGGCGTTGTTAAAATTGAATATTAATGGAGAGTAATATGGTTAAGGCTTACGCATGGGTAAACAAATCAACTCATTTAATTGAAAACATGATTATGTGGGATGGTGTTTCACCATTAATAGTACCAGATGAATATGAAAATATCGAGGCACCACAGATTCACGGTGAATGGGGTTGGTTAAGTATTGGTTGGTCTTATATTGATGGTCAATTTGTTGAACCACCACAACCAGAACCAGTAGTAATAACTCAATCAACAACCACAGGATCACAAACTTTGTAATCTAAATAAAATTTTAACTATGAGTATATTATGTTCACATATTGTCCACCTAAAGTATTACCAGACTTAACTTCACAAACATTTCCTGATGGCAAACGTTACTATGTAACACCAGCAGGTAATAAACTCCCATCTGTAACGACAGTCATTGGTGCTCAAAAAAAGGCATCTATTATGGCTTGGCGTAAACGTGTGGGTGAAGAAGCAGCAAACAAAATCTCTAAACAGGCAAGTTCCCGTGGTACTAATGTGCATACTCTGTGCGAAAGATACCTAAATAACGATAAGTTAGGTGACATTATGCCGGACGCCAAAGAGATGTTTATTGCTTTGGTACCATTACTTGACAGAATTGACAATATACATTATCAGGAACAGGCACTATGGTCCGAACAATTAGGTCTTGCAGGTCGTGTTGACTGTATTGGTGAGTTTGATGGTATTCTTTCAGTCATTGACTTTAAGACCTCTAAACGAATTAAGCAACGTGATGATATTTTAGATTATTTTTGGCAGGAAACAGCATATTCGTTGATGTATGAAGAATTGGTTGGTCAACCTATCAATCAGCTGGTGACTATTATGGCGATTGATAATGAACCACCTGGCTTGTTTATTGAAAAAACGGAAGACCACATAGATGGTCTAGTAAAAGCAATTCAATTTTATAAAGAGCAAAAATAAATGGCATTACCAGCATCAGGTGCAATATCGTTTAGTGACATTAACACTGAAATAGGATACAGTGCTACTGCACAAATCAGTTTGAATGATACTAATGTTCGTGCTGTATTTGGTCAAGCCAGCGGTGCGATTGATATGAACACAGGCCATGGTAAATCATGGAGACAATTTCCATCATATACATTTGGTACCAATACAACTAATGCTTCCTTGAATGTAACTACACTTTCTGGATACGTTGCAGGCCGAAGTGATATTACAATCACCATAAACAGTGGTGTATATGTTTATTCAACAAGTTCGGGAACACCAGGTCTCACATTGGTTGGTGGTACGGCAGGTGATACTGTTACACTTGTAAATAATGGTTTTATTACAGGTCAAGGTGGTGCAGGTGGTTACGGTGGTGGTATAAATGATTTTGGTGGACCTGGCGGCAATGGTGGTATTGCTTTACAATTAGGATTCAATACTACAATTAATAACACAAACGGTTCTGCTTATATTGGTGGTGGCGGTGGTGGTGGTGGCGGCGGCGGCGGTGGTGGAAGAAATAACGGTATATCTGGTTCTCAAGGTTATGGCGATGGTGCACCTGGAACTACACTGAGAACTTTCCCTGGAAGCACTGCTACAGGAACTAATGGTTCAACTGCTGGAGGTGGTAATGGTTTCGGCGGCGGCGGCGGTGGTTGGGGTGCTTCTGGCGGTACCGGCGGCCGCGGTAATTTTAACGGTGGTAATGGCGGTGCTGGTGGTATAGCTATTAATGTGAATGGTTATACAGCCACTATTGTAAGCGGTGATACATCAAGAATTTACGGATCAATATCATGAAATATGCAATCTTTAATCCTATAACTGGTACACATTCTTATGTTGAAGGCAAAGAAGAAACCATTCAACAAAGAAATATTTTAATAAGACAATCTGCTGTAGATTATGTCGAAAATATGAAAAATATTGGTAACGATAAATCATATATTGTTGAAGAAAAAAGAATTGCAAGAGAATTTATAAAAAGACAACATGGTTCCGATTATGATTCTGAACCACTGTATATGTACTCGGGATATAAACTTGATACACAGTCTAAACTATTTTCATTTTATATTTGTCTTAACGCAAATAATGGTATATCATGGGAAGTAAAAATAACTGATGGTGTGGTTACAGAACAATACCAAAGTGGACCTTGGTCGTCTACAACTGAATATACTATGACAAGCAATGACTTACAAACAAATGAACCAATTGAATATTATCGTACCTTAGATAAAGACATGAATATTGTTCCTTATGACAGTCCAAATTTTTATGCTTGGGCTAAGTATGATATGCAAGGTAATATGTCACCAGATTTAAGTATTGAAGGTGGAATTAGTTTTTCAGATTTACCAGAAGATAAAAAATTACTGTTGGAAAATTTTGAATATAAAGACAGAATTTATGGATATAAGTATCATTCAATTGAAGGATTTTTAGTTTATTATAGAGAAGATACTAAGGAACCAGCAACTCAAGAGCAAATAGACAAAGCAGTTGAAGAATACGTAACTCAGTGGTCTGACAAGTATACAGTTTGTGAAGTAGTTGAACATGAAACCGGTGATACTACATGGGTTCCTATTGATTTTGGTAAATTTTAAATAAGTCTTGCCAAGATAAATATTTTAATGTATAATGTGAATCTAAAATGGTAGTAAACTGATTTTTTGAAAAGTTGGCAAGACGCCGGGGCAGTACCGGCCATCTCCACCAGAAATATATTGCGCTTCACTGATAAGGAAGATTGGTCGGCTGTATTCAACTGGCTAGTGCAGTATGTTTCTGATGGGGATGAACCAGTTTCGATTGACAAACCAGTAAACTAATTGGCTACCCATCAGAGAAGATGTTAAAACTAAATCAAAATAAATGCAAATGACGAAAGTTACCGCATTGCTGCCTAATTAAAGGTTGCTAGGGTTTTTGGTAGTTTGTCCTCGTAACAGAATCAAATTACCATTTTATTAATTATAAGGAGTTATTATGAAAAAAGTTATTTTTTCGACATTGGCCGTTTTGGCTATTTCTGCATCTGCTGTTGAAGTTGGTGTAAATGCAGTACAAGACAAAGCTACTGACCGTACAGGTTACAGCCTTGTGGCTGGTGATAAATTTGGTCCAGTAGGATTAGAAGCAGGTTTCACTCGTTTCACAAAAGGCGACAATGACCAAAACAAATTTGGCATCACTGCATCATATGATGTTTTTAAAACAAGTTTTGTTTCTGTTAGTGCTCGTGTTGGTGCAGCATACTTGAATAACCAAACAGGTTCTGATGGTTATGCCATGACTGTTGGCGCTGGCGTTTCTGTTCCAGTTGTAAAAAATGTAACTGCTGGTTTATCAATTGACCGTCAATATGGCCAAAGCAGCGTTAACTCTTTCAATGGTAACATTATTACCGCTGGAGTTAAAGTAGGTTTCTAATCTACTAAATAAGTATATGGGTTCGGTGGGACCCATTCAAATAATCCACTAACACTTACACACACAGGAGAAAACTATGTCAAACATGACACCTTTTGAAATTCGTCTTGAGTTATTAAAAATGGCTAAAGATATGTTATATGATTCTTATAATGCAGAACGTGACAAAATCACACAAGATTGGAACATCAAATGTGAAACAGCAAAAGCAAAAGGTGAAACACCACCTGAACATCCGCCTTTGCCGTCAATTCCCTCAGAAACAGACATTATCAGCAAGGCAACGACCTTGAATGGTTTTGTGTCTAACATTTCCACGGCACCAGAAGTCAAGGTGACCAGAAAGAACGCCTGAGGGTTGGGGTTTATCCTCTCATACACACAAGGAGTACAGATGAAGTTTTTATCATCTATTGTTATTTCTATCACAATGATTATGCCAATATCGGCACAAGAACAAACATTCTCATACGAACAATTATTGGCACAAGATATTGGCAAGCAAGTTCTTTGCATGGCCAAAAACCTCTACTATGAAGCTGCAATGGAATCATATGAAGGCAAACTAGCAGTAGCGCAGGTTACCATGAATCGTGCAAATAGTTCCAAATTCCCCTCGACCATTTGTGAAGTGGTCTATCAAAAAACAAACAAGACTTACCAATTTAGCTGGGTAGGTGAAAAGGTTAACGAAGTTAGAAACAAATATGCATGGGAAGAATGCCTAATTGTGGCCAAAAAGGCCTTGACAGAAAACAAATTACATGATACAATCTACAGAACGCAAGCAATGTACTATCATAATACCTCGGTAAATCCACGATGGAAATTGAAGTACGTTACAAAAATTGGAAACCATTTGTTCTATACGAAAGTTTGAGATGCCGACAAAAAATGAGATAAGTGAATTTAGTGATATGGTAGGTAAACTGTCATATGCACTTGGTACTTCATATATGGATGCCATTGTGCATCATTGTGAATCTACTGGAATGGAAATTGATGTGGCATCTTCATTGATATCACCAGCATTAAAAGCCAAGATTAGAGAAGAAGCCGAAGATTTAAACTTAATGAAGAAAACGAGCCGTTTACCTATTCTTTGAGATAATAATAATCGGTTCTTGTTTTTAATTTATATGAGATATTTGATTTATTGCATTTATAATATTCAGAAGCTTCAGTGATTGAGTTAAATACTCCATTAGGCGTCATAATTTTTTTTCTGTTTTTTACACAAGATTTATTTTTTTTACCTAAAGAAATATTTTTCTTATGTTCTTCTGAAAAAATTATACCCTTTCTAGCTAAAGATATATTTCTTTTGTGTTCCTCTGTTATAGGCCCATGCATTTTTTCTGTATTTTTTATCTTATAACCACGTAAACCAATTTTATCTTTATTCCAGGGAGTTTTACCAAAATGTACACTATTAATACCAGAAATCTTTTTCAAAGTACTTTCGGTGTGCTTATAATTTGAAATTCCATCACCACCATCAGTTTTGTTTCTAAGTATGCCTGTACCTTTGTCTTTTCTTCCATACCAACGAATCAATCTTCTTTCCAATGCCAACGAACCAACTTCGGTTAAATTACTTTCAATAATTATGATTCTAGATTTATCTTTTGGTGGTTTAATTTCACTTTTGGTTTTCAACCAAGCTCTCTTTTTTTGACCTTTACCAATATAATATGGTGTACCATCTTCACGTAAATAACTGTAAACATATGAATTTGGTGGTGGATTTTTTGGTGAATAAATAATCATGCTGGCATTCCTTTACAATGTTAGAGTGGGTGCGAGCTCCAACTCGGCGACCTACACCTATTTATAATAAATTATGACTGAAACAACTGGTTTTGAAGCTTATAAACTTTTTCAAAGTGTAAAATTACATTTTACTTCTGATAGTTACGATTTTTTCCGTTACAACGGTAAAACCAATATCTCAAAGGATACTTTTGCCAACCGAAAGGACAAATATACTTTCTATCGCCTTTCCAGAAAATACAACCTACAAGACCTAAGGGACTTTTATGTCTCCAATTTTTTGGTTAAGGATGTAAATTGGGTTGGTGATATTGCGAATGCCGAAGGTGAAGAAAACTACAAAGGATGGCAAAAAAGAAACCAGCGCTTGACATATGAGTTTGAACAAGATATAATACGTATCTTAGAACAGGCGGATAATCCAGATGAACTTATCAAAGTACCATCAAATGGATATCCTGCATTGTTACTTGGTGCAAAGCAACACAAGATTTGTATTGAAACATTGGTGATACTTGATGACATTATGAATTTCTTTCCTATGTGGAACAAAAAGATATCAGATGATATTATATGGCCTACATATAGAGATAAATGTTTGAGATATAAACCTTTCATTCAGTACGATAAAGAGAAGTTTAAAACTATTCTTAAAGAAAGTATTAAAGAATTATGTCAATGAAAATTACAAAAATTTATTTAGATTTAGATGGCGTAATCTGTGACTTTCAAGATAGATACAAGAAATTGTTTGATTCATTACCAGAACGTGATGATAAGACAAAAACATTCTACAAAAACTTTGATAAATTTATTGAAGGCAGAAACTTTGCCGACTTGAATATGATGGAAGGTTCAATAACATTAATTCATACACTAGAAAAATTGTATGAAGAATATGGTATCGTAACTGAAATTCTTTCATCTACAGCATCCGAAAAACGACATGAGACCATTAAAGAACAGAAAGAAGAATGGCTTAAAACTCATGGTATTACATTCAAGCAAAACTTTGTTCCAGGTAAACAACTGAAATATAAGTTTGCTGAACCGACTGCATTGATTATTGATGATACTGTAAGTGTTATTGATGATTGGCGTAGAGCAGGTGGTCAAGCAATTTGGCATAATAATGTGCCGGCCACCTTGGCAATGTTGAAAGTTTGGCTTTGACAACGCCTAAATATTGTTATATAATGAATAATGTGGATAATCCGTTCATACTCCGTTATACTAGAAAGGTAATACAATGGTAGATTTTTCAAAAATGAAAAAGAGTTCAGGCAATCTGGACAAACTCAAAACAGCCGTAGAAGCACTCAACGCTTCATCAGAAGGTGCCTCCGACAAAGAGAAATTCTGGCGTCCCGAAGTTGACAAAGCAGGGAACGGCCACGCAATAATCCGATTCTTACCCGCATCACCAGCCGATGGTGAAGATGGTTTGCCTTGGGTTAAAATCTTTGGTCATGGATTCCAGGGACCAGGCGGTTGGCTTATTGACAACTGTTTGACAACTAAGAATCAACAATGTCCTGTGTGTGAACACAATTCTACTTTGTGGAATTCAGGCATTGAAGCTAACAAAGAAATTGTACGCAAACAAAAGCGTAAATTGAATTATGTTGCTAACGTATACATTGTCAGTGATCCAAAACATCCTGAGAATGAAGGTAAAGTGATGTTGTTCAAATTCGGTAAGAAAATCTTTGATAAGATTACCGAAGCAATGAATCCTCAGTTTGCTGATGAACAAGCAATCAATCCATTTGATTTGTGGAAAGGTGCTAACTTCAAGTTGAAGATTCGTAAAGTTGAGGGTTACCAAAACTATGACAAGTCTGAATTTGAATCTCCATCAGCATTGTTGGATGACGATGATGAACTTGAAAAGGTTTGGAAATCTGAACACGCTTTATCAGAGTTGGTTGCTGATAAAGAATTCAAGACCTATGATGCGTTGAAAGACCGTTTGGAAAAGGTCCTAGGGTTGAATGGTGAGAAACCTGTCACTAAGACTACTGTTGAACAGATGAAGTCTGCACCTAAGAAACCTGTGGCTGAACCTGAAATGGAAATGGCCGATGAAGATGACATGGCATATTTTGCCAAGTTGGCACAAGATTAAACAAAAGCTCCTTTCTCAGAACTTTGTTTAGACCCCGCCTAGTGCGGGGTTTTTTATTGGTTAAACCACTTTAGTTGAATGTAATATCATACGTTGGAATGTTTCTTCCAAGTTACGAACAGGTGGTAATTTTCCGGCTCTACTGGAAGATTTTGTCTGATTTGTTTGTGATGAATTAACTGAATTAATGGTAGGCACAGAAGTTAAATCTTCCAATTTTAAATTATTATTTTCGTTTGTTGCTCTAACCAAATTTGCACTGGCACCAGCAGCTGCTTCGGCTTCAGTGGCTGAACCCACCATTCTTGGATCGGTTTTAGCAAAATCAGAACGTGCTTGTGCTGCTTCCTCTACTGTTGTACCAGAAGTATTTTGAGTGGGTGTTTCTTCTGCTTTTGGTTGACCTGAAGCATATTCCATGGCAGCTTTTTTCAAATCGTCAGGTACCATTTCTCCTTTTAAGTTTTTATAACCCATAGATTTATAATAACCTTTGTCAGCAAGGAATTGGTCATATTTGTCTGCGCTAGTTTTTGGTCTTTCACCTTCTTCCATTTTTTTCAGAGCATCTAAAGATTCTGGTGTATTTGCTTTCTTTAAAGCATTTTTCACCATTTCATCTTGATTTGCATACATGCCAGCTTCATCACCTAAACCAGCTTCAATTTTTTTTCTTAATGTTTCAACATCACCTTTTGCTGCGGCCGCATTTTGTTCTTCATCATTCTTTTTAAAGGAATCAATAGCATACCAAATACCACCGGCAACTAAAAGTGGTATAAGAATGTAAGGATTTAAAGCTAATCTGACTAACCATCCACCAACATTTTTAAGCATTTTCAGTCCACCAAAAGCAGATAATAAGTCTGAAAGAATATCAGCTATAGATGAACCTTCCTCACCTTTTACTTTTTCAGCTGTACCTTCAACTTTATTACCAGTTAATTTGGCAAGTGCTTCTAATAACTTTTTATGTCGTATTGCATCTTCATTCATTTCTTCTTCACGGCGATTATTCTGTAACTCTTGATGCCTGATATCATCTTCTTGATTTGATTTCATGAAGGTATAGATTTTATCCAAAATTTCAGTCATTCCAGAATCGTCACCTTCTAATTTTCCAATCCTAGTTGCTGATTCGTATGGTTTGGCACGGCCACCAGTAAAATTGGCAATATCTGCCTTGGAACGGCCAGTCATTCTACCCAACAAAGCAGGCGCAACATTAGAACCAAAAGTTAAAAATTTAGCAATATTAAGTGGATCAAATTTTTCTTTGATGCCAGTTATTTTAGCCTTTGTTCTTGTTTTAATATCAAATTTTTCTCTAAACGCTTCTTTAATGGCTGCACCAGCACTCATATCACTCCGCCTGATATTTTGTGTTATGAGTTTGCTTAAAGAATAATCTTTATTACGGATCCTTCTTGCTTCCTGATATGTCATCTTATCAGCCATTTTATTTCCTTTTATTATTCACTTGGAGTAAAAAGTTTTTTATACCATACAGGTCTGTCATCAACTTTTTGTTGTGGTGCTGGTGTTTGACTACCTTGTTGAACATTAGTAGATTGATTGACAACATTTACAGCAGCTTTATCTCTGGATGCTTGGTCTTTTAAATCTTTATTTTGTTGTGATGATTGGTCTATTTGATTACCGGTATTTGTATTACTACCAACTTCAGAATAATTTGTAGAATATTTGTTAACTTTTGTTAATAATTCTGCACCAATACCTTGATCCAAATTTAATTTAGATCCACCTATAGATTGTGTAACTGCTCTATTTGCCTCTTCTTGATTTGAAAATTCTAAACCTTTTTTACCAGAACCTTTTTTAACAAATGCAGCAGTTACTTTTGCAGCGACTGTAGGTTCCAATAATGCGTCTGGATTTTTTACTAAATCAACACCTGCCGCTGAACTATAAGCTTTGTAATTATTTTTTCCAGTTAATTGTATATAACCACGACCTCTGTATTTGTAACCATCACCATCTTCTGTATTGCCCATACTTTGGCCAATTTTTGTATCTTTTCCATAAACCAATTCACCGAATTTATATGGATCTCTTTTTATTTGATCCAATTCATCATCTGAATATTTTTCAACTCTTTTTGTAAATATTTCACGTATACGTTTATTACTGGTATTTTTATATTTGAGTAAATTTTCTTCTAGTTCGGTGCCACCAGTTTCTTTTTGTACATTAGCTAAAATTGCTCTTTGAGCATATGCATTTGTTATACCTGCTGCAGCTAAAGCTCCAATAATTGCTCCAGCTGCAATACCCATACCTTTAGGTAACTTCATTGCTGAAGGTGGAGGTTTTGTTACTTCTGCTGGTTTTGGTGCGGGTTCAACTTTCTTTGGTGCTTCCGCAGGTTTTTCTTTTACTGGTTCAGCTTTCTTTTTGGCTGCTTGTGCTTCTCTTTCTACTTTATCTTTTGCAGCTTTACTTTCTCTCTCAGCAGTTTGTTTAGCCTTTTCGCCTTCTTTCTCGGCAGTTTTTTTGGCTTTTTCACCTTCAGTTTTAGCCTTTTCCTCTACTTTTTTTGTTTCGGCTGGCTTCTTTTCAACTGGCTTTTCAGCCGGTTTCTTTTCAGCTGGTTTTTCGGATGGTTTCTTTTCAGCTGGTTTTTCGGATGGTTTCTTTTCAGCTGGTTTTTCGGATGGTTTCTTAGGTTCTTCTTTCTTAGCTTCTTCTGGTTTTTTCTTTTTACCAGGTTTTCTACGAACAGTCAGAGCCTTTAATATCTCTTGATGTTGAGTATCATCCTGTTCTTTTTTCTTTTTATTTAATGTTTGTTCATCTTCTCTGGTTTTTACCGTCTGTTCACGACTCTTAACCATTAACTCATAGATGGCACCAAGAATTTCTTCTGCGCCATCTAAATTTGAATCGGCAGGAGATGACTTAGGACTAGCCGATTCTTTCAGTGAAGAAGCAGTTTGTTTTGATTTATCAGATAACCTAGCCCGCATATTTTCATGGGTGATATCTTTACTTGTGTCTCTTGCCATTTATTATTTTCTTTGTCTTTCTTTAATCTTTTGATTTTCTTCTTCAATATACTGTATTAACATTGCAATATAAATGTCACGTTCCCATGGCAACATAGATTCAAGTTCAGTCAAACTATATTTGTGATGCTGCATCAAAGAGAAATTAGTTTTGTAATAATTTCTCAAATTATCGTGACGCAGCGTTACCCGAAAAAATTCTCAAGACCCTCCACATCTATCTTGTGGTGAAATCCACATTTACTACAGTCCATCTCAATAGTTTCCTTTAACTTTGGTAGATTGTTAAAGAAGTTTTCTACCTTTTCAAACTGTTGTTGATTCAAGGATTCAACAAAGTCCAACATTTCACCAGGTTCTGCTTCTCTTGCATAATGAAATTGTTCTTGTTCACTATCATAAACATACTCTACAGACTCAGCAATCATATTGAAAGTAACTTCTGTGATATCTTCCATTTCAATAGAACTTTTTACCACAGAGAATTCTGGGTATTTCATCTTAATAAAAATGTTATCAGTTAACTGTATTTCTGGATCAACTGATTCGTTCTCATAAAACGGTTTGATGTTAGTCAAATTGATTTGTGATTCCATTAAATTACCACAAACCTTTTCATTCACTTCATTATTACATTTATATTTTGTTTCAACGATTTCGCCAACAGATTTGGCTCTAAGGTTAATAAAGTAATATTCAACATCAATAATTGGTAACTTATCAATATCAATACCTTCTGTCAAAGTACAATTGTTTAGAATATCAAAAACATTTTGTTGAATCGTAGTTGCTTCATTGGATTCTAAAGCCATCAACAGATTCTTTTGTTCTTTTACAAGAAAAGGTCTGTATTTGACTTTCTTCTTAGAAATAGGCAATTCAATTTCATATGTTGGTACGTCTAAGCGTGGAAGCGCCATATTATATTCTCCTGTTATAAATAAATGTGGATCGCCAGACTCTAACCTCCGCATCCACTCTAATAGTTTAAAAGGAACTACCAGCTCATGTCTATTTATTCCATATATAAAGCAACAAACCAATTAACTGGAAAAGTTTATATTGGATTTGATTCCAATTGGCCAAATCGGCAAAAACAACATTTGCACAAATATAAAACAATAAACACAAAATTTTATCAATCAATAAGAAAAAATGGTTGGGAAAATTTTACCTGGGAAGTTATATACCAGTCAACTCAGGGAAAACATTGTTTGAATGTTATGGAACCATATTTTATAAATGAATATAATAGTTTAAATGAGGGTTATAATATGACTATTGGTGGTGAAGGTGTTATGTTAGGGCGCAAACATACAAAAAAATCATTGAATCGTATGTCTTTATCACATTTAGGTAAAAAGTTGTCTCCAGAACATATACAAAAACAAAAGAATAAATTAAATGAATTTTATGACAATAATGGTTCTAGATTGTCTAAAGAGTGTCCAATCTGTGATAAAATATTTACAACATTAAAACACCAAAATAGACTTACTTGTGGCCGGTCTTGTGCATCTACTTGGAGAAATTATAATAGATAGTTATCCAATCGGATTGTTTGGTGTTTTTGGTCCTAATCCAATACCAGAACCATTAATTGCACCACCAGTGATTGAACCCAAGGCACCACCAGAAGTACCACCAAGACCACCGAATCGGTCTGCAACATTCCCAATAACAGAATCCACAAACTCCATTGCAAGAGCTTCCAGTGAATTGTTTTTCCATTTAGTATAGGCAAATGTTACTGTAAGTTTATGATAAGAATCATTAGACCAATCTAAGTCTAATTGATTGATAGAGATAGGATATGCTTCGTATAAGTCAACTGAATATGATGCTTGATTAGTAACATCATATTGTGTTATTCTCAGGTCAGTTGCATAATCACTTTTGTATCTGAAATTGTTATTATACAATGGATTGATATAATTCAACCATGCATCAAAAAAGACCTTCTGTGACATATCACCATCAACAATAAAAGTTAAATCAATATCGTTGTAGGTTGTCATATATGGAAACTTTTCAACAGGACCATATGTTTTTTGTTCCATTGTAGCCAATGTACGACCAGGTAAATTGGCGTTTTCGCAACGATATCTTAAATTATTGGAAGTTTTGAGATATGGTAGTAGAGTTAGTGGTATAGGAATATCAACGTCAAAACGATTTGGTCTAGCCAAATCATTCTTAAAACTTGATTTAAAGTCATTGATTGAACCTGCCATTTTATGAATTCCTTATTTCTTCTACGGATTCTCTCCAAACTTTACTAGCTGGAGCCTTTTTGAATTGTTGAACTGGTAAATACAAAGCAATATCCCATTCATTAGGTTCAACTGTGAGTATTCTGGATTTAACATGAGAATACAAATATTTCTTAATACATGGTCTAAATTCTTTGAATTTCTTAGACGCATCTAATATAGCATAGGTGATACGAATACGTTTAATCTCATCCTCATCATTAAAGATGGCCAATGGCATCAATTTACGCATGAAATTTATTCTATACTTGATTGGTAGATAATGTAGATTCAGACCTAGAAAACCATCAGATTCTCTTTTAAGTGGCATGACTAATGGAAATTTGTCATAATAAGGCAAATCATCTTTGCCTTTTGGATCGTACATAAAGAAATAAAGACCACCCATTAGAAACTTTTGACGGCTTGATGGTGGTGTAAATCTGGTTTTTTCTTTAGTAATTGGTATTGCTAAACGACCAGGATTACGAAGTTCTGCAACCTTTTTGGTTACCCATTGCAAAGATTCACGGCTCATCGTCTGCAATTCAGCAGCAGATTTTTGTTCAGCGAGTGTAGTAAGAATAGAGGGTTTGATTGCCATGACTTATTTAGTTACAAGCCAAGATGGTCCTCAGTAATCAATTTAAATTCCCAACCACGGTCTAAACAATATTCGGTTGCAGCTTTCCATTTAGCCTGATTGACACCCCAAGTAGTTACCTCGGTAATATATCTTTTGGTAACTCGTCTTTGTTGTTCTGGTTCTTTGGTTTGTTTTTTTGGTTTCACTTCTAACATCATCGTTTTCAGTGTGCCGTTCTTATCTCTGACTTTTACAACAAAATCTGGAAAGTATCTGTGCCATCTTCCGTCAACTGGAGAAATGTAAGGTATTACAACTTCTTCTGAAGCCCAAGAAATAATATTTGTATTTTTGTCGAGCCAATTCATCACTCTTGCTTCCCAACTTGAGCGATATATGATGTTTTTGTAATCCCCAACGTATTTTTGTGGGTTTGATGGTTTAAATGTTCCTGAATATGCCATAAATACTATGTATACCTTTTTATGGAAAAATAAATGGCAATCATATCAATTCCCTCATCAATTGGTGGTGTATCAATACCTGGAAATCTACTCAAAGGTCCTTTAGCTAAACTTTTTGGTGGAGGTTCAAACATAGAAACTTACTCTTATCCTAGAGATTTAGGTTCAGCCACAAGAGGTCATTGGATTCAATTTGTAATTAATGAGATTGAACCTACACAATACGATACTGAAAAAATATCTAATTTATTTAACAATGGTGTTAGTGATGCACAAAATGATTTTGCTGGTGCACCAGCCACTACTACTCAAAATCCATTAGCTGGAATAAAAACAACAACTGCTGCTGTTAAAAATGTAATTTCTGGTACAATTGATGCTGGTAAAGAAGCATATGCACAAGTAACAGAAAAAACAAATCTTTCTTTAAAACCAAAGAAAACTAGATTGGCAGCTACTATTGGTCTATATATGCCAGATGGCCTAAGTTTCACAAATAACGCATCTTATGGAAATGTTAGTTTATTAGATGCTGCACAGTCTGCTCTGCAAGGTGTGTCAAGTTTATTCGCACCAAAAGAAAGAGGCCAAAAAGGATTCATAAGTGGAATTGCCAGTGCAATTAATGGTGGTATTGGTGCTGCTACATCAAGTGGAGGAAAATTATTATTATCCACACAAGGCCTTGCAATCAATCCAGGCCAACAACTACTGTTTGATGGTATTGATTTTAGAACATATTCAATGTCATTTACATTTACACCATATTCCAAAGAAGAAGCAGATACAGTTAAAAGTATAATTAAACTATTTAAAACACACGCTGCACCTAGAATTAGTCAATCTGGCATGTTCTTTATTCCTCCATCAACATTCAATCTAGGTTTCTATAAAGATGGTGGTATAAATTCTAATATAGCTGCGGTAGGTGAAAGTGTAATTGAATCAATTGAAGTTAATTACGCACCTAATGGTTGGTCTGCACATACTGATGGTGCACCTGTACAAACCACATTAACGTTGAATTTCAAAGAAATTGAACTTGTTGATAGAGCAAAAATAGAATTCGCTGGATACTAAAATGCAATATTTCAATACTTTACCTAAAATTGTTTACAGAAGTTCACAAGGAACTTCATCATTATATACAAACTTGATGGCTCGGGCCAGTATTATACCGAGTGTTTTAAAAAATCCTATGGTGTATTACAAATATGATTTACAAGAAGGTGATACTCCAGAAATTGTTGCTTATAAGTATTATGGTGACTCTTATCGTTACTGGATTGTATTGTTTGCAAATCAAATCATGGATCCACAATGGGAATGGCCATTAAATTACGCAGCATTTAATACTTATATCAACGATAAATACGGATACAATCAATCTTTGGGTACATGGAGTGTTTTTGATCCATATTCAACAACATATCAGTTTCAAAAAATAATCACAAAATATAACGTTGAAACACAAACAACAACTGTAAATACTGTTGTAATTGATGAACTTTACTATAATAATTTACAAGAAACTACAAACTCTTACACTCTACCAACAGGCGTTGTGACAGTTTCGGTCACAAAGAAAATTCTTTCTTATTATGATTGGGAAATGGAAACAAATGAGTCTAAAAGAACGATTAACATATTAAATGAAGTGTATGTAAATCAATTAGAAAAAGAATTTAAAAATCTTATGAAGTAATTATGGAACAAAATCAAACAAATAGTGCGATAGAAACCCCTGGTGTTTATTACCCACAGGACTATTCATTAAAGACATTAAATTTTTTGGATTCAGCTGGTCAAAAAATTGATATCAGAAAACTTATGATAGATATGTCTTATTACGAGGACATTTATACATTTGCGGCTTCTGGTTATATCACAATTATTGATGCACAAGGTTTTATTGAATTATTACAATTAACTGGTAATGAATTCATAGAAGTAGATTTTGGTAAAATTAAAGATGCGCCTAATGAAAACATTCAAAGATTTAGAGTATATAAACTAGGCAATAGAAAGCCATCAGGCAACAACAATTCAGAACCATATACATTATATTTCTGTTCCGAAGAACTGATGTTATCTGAACAAATAAAAATAAGCAAATCATATACTGGTAAAAAAATATCTGAAATTGTTAAAGATATATTGATAGAAAAGTTAAAAATCAAAAGCCAGAATATAGAGAAAATTGAAGAAACAACTGGCATGTATGATTTTGTCATACCAAAAATGAAGCCATTTGAAGCAATCAGTTGGGTTTCTACATATGCCAGACCACAAAAATATGGCAGTACGGCAGATATGTTGTTCTTTGAAACTAAAAATGGTTTCAATTTTAGGTCAATACAATCTTTAAATAAAGAAAATATATACGCAACATATAGATATGAACCTAAAAATATAAGCAATCAAAACCAAAGCCTTCAGGATAAAACAACTCAGGTTTTAGAATATGAGTTTAATAAAGTGTATGATATGATGCATGACATAAGTTCTGGTGCTTTTGCCAATCGTTTGGTGTCTATTGATCCAATGACTAGGTCTTTTAATGTTACGGACTTTGATTATAATAAAAGTAAAATGGAAAAATTAAATCCAGAAGGTGTGTTAAACGACCTACAAAATAGATTAGGTACAAATATAAGTCAGGCATTTGAGGGTGTATTAAAAGTTGCAACAGGAAACTCAAATCAAGGTAATATACCTTATATTAAAGAAAAACAAGGTGGATTTGCAAAAGATATTTCTATTGAAACATTTTTACCATTAAGAACCGCTGCAATTGCTCTTGCAAATTACACTTCAATCAAATTATCAATACCTGGTGATCCAGGTATAACTGCTGGTAGAACAATTAATTTTGATTTGTATTCATTGAAACCAACTGACAATCTAAAAGAACTTGATAAATTCTATTCCGGAAAATACTTGGTGACTGCTGTTAGACATATTATACAACCAACAAGATATCAAACAATCTTAGAAATTGCAAAAGACAGTTCTAAAACATCATATACACAGACTGATAATACAAGTCCGACAACTAAAGAGGCTGTATCAGCATGAACAATTTTATTGGAAAAGATGGTTTCTTTTGGTGGCTTGGTGTCGTTGAAGATAGAAATGACCCATTAGGTCTAGGTCGTGTTCGTGTCCGTATGTTCGGACACCATACAGACAATCTAAATGAATTGCCAACAGATGCTCTATCTTGGGCACTTCCTTGTCTTGCACCAAATGGCACAATGACAGACGGAACGCCTTTGATAGGTGACTATGCTTTTGGATTTTTTACTGATGGTGCATCTAGTCAGGCTCCTGTAATTATTGGTGTGTTTCCTGGAATACCAAAAAATGGTCCAAATTTCTCAAAAGGATTTTCTGAAGGTACGTTCTATCCAGTAAATGAACCAACCACAAGCCGTTTACATAGACATGAAAATATTGCTAATACAGCAATTGGTTACCACAATGCAAAATTAGATACCAATGTACCGACTGCTTCTGGTAGTACATGGAGTGAACCAGCTTCTCAATATAATGCAAGAATCCCCTACAATCGGGTGACAGAAACTGAATCAGGACACGTATTTGAGTTGGATGACACACCAGGATACGAGAGGATTCACCTAAACCACAAGGCCAATACGTTCTTTGAGATTGCACCGGATGGTTCTAAGGTTACCAAAGTGGTTGGCAAGAATTATGAAGTTTATCTTTCTGATAACAATGTTCATGTAAAAGGTACTTGTAATATTACTATAGATGGAAATACCAATCTGTATGTAAAAGGTAATGTTGTTGAAAAAGTTAATGGTAATGTAAATAAAACAGTAAGTGGAAATTACACACTTAATGTTGGTGGTGACGTTGTTATCAATGGTAAGACAATCAATCTAAATTAAGGAATAAAATGCCAGCTGTAGCAAGAGATGGAGATTCTACAACAACAGGCCACGGATGTGATGAGACCTCTACCGTGACTGGTCCAACGGGTGCATTAAAAAAAGTATACGTCAATGGCATTGCTGTTGAATGTAAGGGAAATCCAGTCGCACCACACACGATACCGGATGGTCCTGTTTGTGTACCGCACTCTGCTAAGATTAATGTTGGTTCATCTACTGTTTTTGTTGGTGGTATACCCTTGGCGAGAGTTGATGACTCAACAGATGGTGGTAAAATCACATCTGGAAGTCCAAATGTATTTGCCGGTTAAAATTTCGATTTTTTGCGTTCCGGCCCAAGAATTTTCTCCACGACTTTCAAGATTCCAAAAAGTCATTCCACTTTTCGCTCATAAATAAAACATGGCAACTTTAACTAAGATATACTCAGACATAGACTTTACTTTCACCAAGAAACCGGTGACGGGTGATGTTGCTTTGAGTTATGACGATAAGGCCGTTATTAGGTCTATTCGTAATTTACTTTCAACCAAAAGATATGAAAGATTATTTGATCCAAAATTAGGGTCAAATATAGATGCATTATTGTTTGAAAACTTTTCTCCTATGACCTCTGCAACATTAGAAAGAGAAATTTTAAACACAATAAAGAACTATGAACCCAGAGCTAATGTTACTGATGTTACGGTTAATGCTATGCCAGATGAAAATAAATATCAAGTAACTATCACGTTCTATATAGAAAATGCAACGTTACCGACAACAGTAACACTTCTTTTAGAGAGAAATAGATAAAAATGGCTGCTAATACTGGCATTAATGTAACAAACTTAGATTTTAACCAGATTAAAACCAGTTTGAAAAGTTTTCTGCAATCGCAGGATATATTAAAAGATTACAATTACGATGGTTCTGCCTTGTCAGTTCTATTGGATACTTTGGCATATAATACACAATATAATGCCTATTATTTAAATCAAGTGGCAAATGAATTATTCTTGGACACTGCCATCCAAAGAGCATCTGTCGTTTCTCATGCAAAGGAATTAGGATATATTCCTGCTTCTTCAAGAGCACCAAGTGCAACGATTAATCTAAGAGTGAATCAAGTTACAGATACTTCTCTGACACTACCTAAATTTACAAACTTTTTATCAGAATCAATTGATGGCGTCAACTATAATTTTGTTACAACAGATTCAACAACAGTAAACGTTTCAAATAATACAGCCAATTTTAATAACATCACTATCAGTCAAGGTCTACCAGTTACATACAATTATACAGTAGATTCTATACAAAATCCAAAATATACATTCGTAATACCAGATACAAACGTAGATACAAGCACACTACAGGTAAGTGTTAGAGAATCTTCTTCAAACAATCAATATCAAATCTATAATCTTTCTTCAAATTACTTAACATTAACTGGTAGTTCAATAGTATATTTCTTACAAGAAAACGTCAATGGTTATTTTGAAGTTTACTTTGGTAACGATGTACTTGGTAAAAAATTAAGTGATGGTAATATTGTTACACTTTCTTATATAACAACCAATGGTTCATCTGCGGCTGGCGCAAACAGTTTTGTGTTGATGGATCCTGTTGGCGGTTATTCAAACACAACAGTATATCCAATCTCATCAGCAAGTCAAGGTGGTGATAAAGAATCAATAGAATCTGTTAGATTCCAAGCACCAAAGAATTATGCAGCACAAGGTCGTTCTGTAACAAAAGAAGATTACATTACTGCCATTCAACAAAATGATTTGGGTTATTCTTTTGATGCTGTTAATGTTTGGGGTGGACAAGAAAATGATCCACCAGTTTACGGACAAGTTTTTATTTGCTTAAAACCAGCAGGCACATATAGTTTAACAACAACACAAAAAACAAGACTGATTGAAAATGTTATCAAACCAATATCGGTTATGACAGTGGTGCCAACAATCGTTGATCCAGATTATACTTACATTAAATTGGACATAAATGTATATTATGATCCAAAGAAAACAACACAAACATCGGCACAGTTACAAGAAAATATTAAGACAGCTGTTCGTAATTTTGCCACAAATTCTTTGAATACTTTTAATTCTACATTCCTGTCTTATAATTTCAATTCAGTAGTTAACAATGTTGATAACTCAATCATTACAAATGAAATTAATATCAAGTTACAGAAGAAGTTTTATCCATCTCTAAGTACTCCATCAACATATAATTTTTATTTTGGTGCACCATTAGCTAAAGGTATGTTTCAAAGTGGTGTTAATAGTTCACCGTCTGTGCAGTTTAGAAACACAGAAAATTTATCACAAATTATTAATGGCGTTTATGTAGAAGAAGTTCCAACATCAACTGGTGGTGTAGAATCTATCACAATTATTAACAAAGGTTATGGTTATCAATATCAACCAACTGTTACTATACAAGGCGATGGTTCTGGTGCCACTGCTATTGCAACAATTAATTCTGATGGTACATTAAAATATATCACAGTTACAAATACTGGCAATAACTACACAAGTGCTACAGCGACTATCACACCAGCATCAGGTGATACAACAGGACAATTAGCAGCTGCTGTTGTTACATTAGAAGGACAATACGGTACACTGAGAACGTATTATAACAATACATCATACGTAAAGACTGTATTGAATAGTAATATTGGCACTATTGATTATCCAAATGGTATTGTAACACTGAATTCTTTTGGTCCAATACAAGTAGACAATGAGTTAGGTCAATTAACAATCACAGCAAAACCAACAACATCAATCATATCATCCACGTATAATAGAATTATTACTGTTGATCCATATGATCCAGAAGCTATAACAGTTAACATTGTAGCTAAGACAACATGAGTTTCAGTAATAATAAAACTTCAGTTCTAGTTGAATCGCAACTTCCTGAATTTATTCGGGATAATCCTGAGTATGCGAACTTTACTTTGTTCATGCAGGCTTATTATGAATGGATGGAACAAACCAATCAGGTAACTAATAGGACTAAGAATCTATTATCATATAGAGATGTTGATTCAACAACAAGTGAATTTATAGATTATTTTATCAATGATTTCTTGCCATATTTTCCAGAAGAGACTCTTATAGACAAAAGAGAAGCCATTAAGGTAGCAAGACAACTATATCAATCTAAAGGCACACCTGCTTCTTATCAATTTCTATTCAGAATATTATTCAACTCAGACTTTGATGTATTTTATACCAGAGATGCCGTGCTTAGAGCATCATCTGGATTGTGGTATGTTGCAAAGAGTTTGAGATTATCAACATCAAATACTAACTTTTTAAATATTGAAAATTTAAGATTGTTTGGTGAAACAACAAAGTCTATTGCTACAGTAGAGAATTCGGTTGTTTCTGGTACAAAAATAGAAGTTTTCATATCAAATATTGAACGTCTGTTTCAGTCTGGTGAATTTGTCCGAGTTGTGGACAGTAATAATCAAACAGTTCTATTTGGTGGACTACCACTCAGAGCAAAAATTGTTGGTCAGATTAGCCAATTAAAAATAAATCCAAATTACAGAGGTTTATTATATCAACCAGGTGACCCTGTTATTGTATATGGTGGATTGAATTCAAATACAGGTATTGGTGCCTCTGGCCAAATTATATCAACTACATCTGGTTCTATTCAAAGTATCAGTGTTATTACTGGTGGATATGGATATAGATATTCTCCAAACAGTTATATAACTATAACAAATGCTCCAGGCGCCTCAGCAGAAGTTGCAACGTTAAATCCTGCTAATCAAATGGACGTTACAATACCTAATGATTCCATTTCACTTAAAAGGTTCATTACAATTGGTAACAGTAACTATAATTTTGCTAATGTTGCTATTGCAAATGCGAACACTTCATTGGCCAATGCATTTACATTTGTTTCATTTACAACTTATCCTATATCTACTGTCACAGTATTAAACGGCGGCGGTGGTATTACTCAGATACCAACTGTTAGTGCTACATCTTTATACGCCGATGATGTTGGTAATTTAAATGACTTAGCTAAACTTGGTATATTAGGACCTATACAAATTGTTAATGGTGGTGCAGGCTATCAAGCAAATGATAGAATTGTTTTCTCTGGTGGTTCTGGTACAGGTGCTCGTGCCAATGTAACAAATGTTTCTGCTACTGGTGCAATCACAGAAATTAGATATGTTTCTGGTCCAAGACTTTTATATCCACTTGGTGGCGCAGGTTATAAAACAACAGCATTACCAACATTAACAGTAAATTCTGCAAATGGTGCCGCAAGTAACGCAAGTTTATATATTCCAGGTATATTAGGTGAAGGTGCAACATTCTCAGTTGTTGCTGACCGTGCTGGTTCTATTACAACAATTAAACTAACCGAACCTGGTGAAGATTATATTTCAACACCAAATGTATCATTTAAGATACAAGATATTTTGGTATCAAATGTTGCAATTTCAATGTTACCACAAAAGAATGATTTTGTTTATCAAGGAACAAGTAGTAACAATACCACATACGCAGCATATGTAGATTCAATCACACAATTGACTACTGATAATAATCCTTATCTGAGTAATTACAACCTAAGAGTATATAACTATAATACTTTACCAAATACGGCATTGAAATTAACTATTTCTGGTAAAAATATTAATATGATTCCGGCTGGTTCAGCCACTCCATATCCAGGTGTGGTATCAAGTTACACTACTGGCGGTACAACATATACAAGGTCTTATAATAGTTCCGGTTTGATTATCTATGGCGATGGCAATGCAAGAGGTACTGCCACATTCTTAAATGGTTTGGCAATCAGTGAAGGTGTATACCTGAATACAACTGGTCAACCAAGTTCATTCGATGTATTGCAGAGTCAAAACTATAACAATTTCACATATGAAATAACAGTAGAAAAAGAAATTGCCAAATACAGAGATGTATTATTGAATCTATTACATCCAACTGGAACAAAATTGATTGGCAGATTTGCCATGAAGTCAAACAATTCTATCAACCTCCATGGTTCAGAAGCGGTTTATCAAGGCAAAACATTACGAAATTATACTGGTTATCCAGCATCTGCTGTTTCAATGGTTGCGGATTTCAATAACAGAAGCAACAATATAATTACATTTAGTAATTTGGTTGGTGCCAATATAGCAAACTTTATATTTTCTAATAGTACTATTCAAATTATTCCTGTGAATGGTCCTGCCATAAGTTCTCAAGTACAATCAATTAACAGTGCAGCCAATACAGTTACATTGAAGAGCAATACTTGGTTGACCTTTGGAAATGTTGCATATGTTTCGGCAAACACCACATCTAACGTCATAAATATACTATCAGTAACCAACAATTACGACATAATTAATAGTGGACAATATAGCAATACATCATATCCAATTAAAGACATTGTATATGTTGGCGATAAAATTCTAATTGGAAGTAATACAAGCAATACAAGAACAGTTACGGCAGTTGATTGGGTTGGTGGTAAGATTTATTTGAGTTCTAATGCAAATATAACCACAAGTAATACATTAATGGCAGTTAACAGAACACTTTCTGCACAGACAAATGTAACAATTTATGGACCTATTGGAATAACATATGTTCCACAATTGACCACAGAAGATGCACGAATATTAACAACAGAAGATGGTAACATCATCCTATTGGGGTAAAAAATGAGTACGGTAAAAATATCAGAATTAGCTTTAATCGGTCAACTAAATGCAAATACGAGTAATACTTTGTTTGTTGCGGTTGATATACCCTCTGGTGTAACTGGTAAATTTACTGGTCATACACTGGCACAGGGTCTGTATTCAAATGAGATATTGAATGTTGGTGCAAATCCAGTTACTTACCCTGGTGTTGTAGCACAATTTTCTGGAAATTCAACCTCTACGACCACATATCTACAAGTTAATTTTCAAAACTTTACATCAAATGGTTCAACGGACTACGTAGCATCTACTAGTGATTCAACAAATGCTAATAGTTTTATTGACATGGGTATTAGTGGTAAAGATTATAGTGACCCCGTTTATTACTCTGCATTTAAACCATATGATGGTTATGTGTATGTTGGTGGGCCAACTGCAACAAGTTATTCTGGTAATCTAATTCTTGGTACATCTTCAACACGAGCAAACATTGTATTCATGGTTGGTGGTACTATGTCAGAGAATGTGGTTGGTTATATCACTAATAATGGTTACAACTTATTATCTAATGTTAGTGTTAGAGGTGCATTGAGTACTACCACAGGACTTAAATTTGCTGATGGTTCTACACAAAATACAGCATCTAATCCCGCAGTATTCTCACAAGCATCCTATACACAAGCCAATACAGCGACTACAATAGGTCAGGCCGCATTTGCAAAGGCTAACAATGCACTTGCTAATACAACAGGAACATTTGCGGGTGACCTTACACTAATTGGCAACTTGATTGCATTTGGTACACAATCAACAACTGGTGCAATTACAACTGGTAATTTGATTGTTAATGGTACTACAAACATTTCAGGTTCAGTGAATCCACAAAAAGGTTTCATATATACACCAACACAATATCCAGGTGCTCAGACAGCCATCACCATTGACTTTGCAAACAATTCTGTTATTCGTGCCAATACTTCTACTGGTTGTACTGTTTCATTTGTGAACTACACTTTAGGTAAAGAAGTTGTGTTGTGGTTGACAAACACAGCAGGCACAAATCAGACATTTACACATGGTGTTAATGCATTAAATTCAACAGTCAACTCAACAACATATAATATTCCAGGTACATCAACAATCATGGCAAGATACTTTAGTTTTGGTAATGACCTTGCAAATACTTTCGTTGCCGTTGTACATGCTTAATAAATAGAACACTATGGCAAATAAAAATATACTCACATACGGAGCAAAAGTCTCTCAAATTAAACAGGATTATTATTCTCCTGCAGCAGTTGTTCTTCCAAGTACAGTTCCTTTAGCAACAACATATTGTTTTCTAGCCAAAGTTGATCCATGGGCTGATGAAAATAATCCTCCTTTGCCAGCACAAGACCAATTAAGTCTGAAACGTACATTTAAAAACATATTTGCGGTCAAATTAATTAACTCAAGTTCTATTTCTCCTGTAATTCCAAGAGTTGATTGGACAACTGGTACTGTTTATGATTACTACCGTGATGATATTGATATTCTAGAACAAGATGCAAACTTTAATAATGTATACAATTTCTATGTAAAGAATAGATACGACCAAGTGTTTAAATGTTTGTGGAATAAAAATGGTGTAGCATCCACATCAGAACCATTTTTTCAACCAGGTTCTTACGGAACAAATAATATATTCACTGGTACAGATGGTTACAAGTGGAAGTATATCTACACAGTAGACATTGGTGCTAAAGTAAAATTTATGGACAATACATGGATGCCTATTCCACTTGGTGATGTGCCAAATCCATTGTTGGCTGATGCTGGTTATGGTAGTGTAGATGTGGTCAATGTATTGAGTGGTGGTTCAGGTTATGATCCAGCAAACTCTATTATCACTGTTTCGCTTACTGGTGATGGTTCTGGTTTTGTTGGAACTGCTAGTGTGTCTAATGGCGCAATTACAGATATTGCTGTTACATCGGCCGGTTCAAATTATACATATGCAAATGTCGTAATATCGAGTGCGTCTGGAAATAGTGCTATTGCAATAGCACCAACATCTCCAGTTGGTGGCCACGGGTTTGATCCTATTTCTGAGTTGGGTTGTAGTCATGTAATGTATACCGCAGAATTTAATGGTACAGAAGGTGATGAAATACCTATAGACATTGATTATCATCAAGTTGGTTTGCTTATTGATCCAACGACACAGAGCCTTAGCCCCGCATATGCAAATGGTTCAGTCTATAGAACTACAACAGATTTTATTGTAGCACCTGGATTTGGTGTATACACCAACGATGAATATGTTTATCAAGGTACCAGTCTGGCGGCAGCCACATTTGTTGGTTCTGTTTTGAGTTTTAATACCTCAACCAATGTGGTAAGAGTTCTAAATACAAAAGGAACAATAACAACAAATGCACCACTGTTTGGTTATTCATCAGGAACTACAAGAACATTATTGTCATCTAGTAGTCCAAATTTTGTAGTACTTTCAGGATACTTAGCGTTCATAGAAAATAGAACCGGTGTACAAAGAAGCTCAGACGGAATAGAACAATTTAAATTTGTATTAGGTTACTAAAAGGATAAAAATGGCTATTAATTTTAATGTTGACCCATACTACGATGACTTTGATTCAGCAAAGAACTTTCATCGTGTACTCTTTAAGCCTGGATATGCCGTTCAAGCTAGAGAATTAACACAGTCACAAACAATATTACAAGACCAAGTTACTAAATTTGCCGATAATATTTTCAAACAAAATTCACCAGTGACTGGTGGTCAGTTAACTACAAATTTAAATTGTTATTATATTAAATTACAAACAACTTACAACAATAGCAGTATTGACGTAACACAGTTTGATGGTTTACTGGTACAAAATTCAACAGGTACAGTTATTGCCAGAGTTATTGCTGTAGAGGCTGCAACTGGTACAGAAGGTGCCGGTGATCCACCAACATTGGTAGTTGTGTACAAAACAGGTACAAGATTTACAGATAGTGATGTTGTCTATTCTGTAAACTCCAACTTGGCAGCACAAGCAATCACGTCCAGTTCAACTGGTCTTTCATCAGCAGTTTCAATTGCAGATGGTGTTTTCTATGTACTCGGTAACTTTGTACAAATAAGTTCAACTACAATTGTTATAGACAAGTATTCAAATACACCAACAAAAAGAATAGGTTTAACAATCACAGAAACAATCTATGATTACATTAATGATTCTTCTTTATTGGATCCAGCAGTAGGTGCATCAAACTATCAGGCACCAGGAGCTGACCGTTATGTTATTTCTTTGGCATTAAGTACAAGACCAATTCAACTTGGAGATGACCAAAACTTTATCGAATTAGTTCGTGTTGAAAATGGTGTTGTTTCTAAACTGGTGGACAGTTCTGTGTACAATGTTATTGATGATTATTTTGCTAAACGTGATTATGAAACTAACGGTGATTATATTGTTAATGATTTCAAATTAACACCAAAATCTAATACTGCTAATTCTAGTACATATGACATGGGAGTTGGTAAAGGCATTGCATACGTACATGGATATCGTTTAGAAAATCAATTGGATGTTAATCTTACATCCAATAGAGCAAGGTCAACCGCTTCACAAATAAACACACCAGTTTTTATTGATTATGGTTCATACTTCTATGTTGATACAGTTCGTGGTGGTACATCTGGTACATTCTTTGATGTAACGACAGCACAACAAATTGATTTACATTGTGTGTCTGTTGCAAACGTTAATACGACAAACACTTCTACCTATAATGCCACTGTTGTTGGTTCTGGTTACATCCGTAATTTTGTTTTTAACAATAGTACCACAGATGCTGACTCAAACACATATGTTTACAGAGCTTTTGTTAATGACATTCAAAATGCCACACAATCAGCAAATGCAATTTCAGCCACAACAAACACCATAACATTACCAGGAACATTTTCATCAGCAACTGATGCTTATACTGGAGTGGTTATCTCAATTACAAATGGTAAAGATGCTGGTGATTTTAGAACGATTGCATCATACAATGGTGCAACAAGAGTAGCAACTGTTGACCAAAATTGGACAGTGACGCCAGATACAACATCTGTATTCCAATTAAACTTTGATACTAAAGATACTGAGACTATTCTTTATGCCGATAAATCTTCTTATCCAGCAACAATCAAAGGTCGTGCCAACATTAATTCTACTAATCGTTCAACTGTTGTATTAAATTACAGTGGTGGTAATGTTATATTGACCAATACTGTATTACAAAACCCAAGTACACCAGAACTATTATTCAAAGTTGGTTCTCCATATGTTGCTTCATTACAAAATTCATCTTATAGTACACAACAATTAAACAGAGGTGTTGTATTTGGTGTTTCAGGTGGTTCTGCTACAGCAACCATATCATATTCAGGTGATTATGCTGGCATTATAAAACACTTAGGCACAGCTGGTTCATCACTATCTGCTGACGTAATCAAACAAAACTTTATGATTGTTGTTACAACAAAAGGTTCTTCATCACTAAACGTTGGTGAAATTATTCCTTGGACAACAAAAGGTGGAACAGTTACATTGAATGGTGATTCATCTACAGCAACATTAAGTATACCAACTTCTTCTGTTACAGCAGGTTTTACTGCAACTGTTTTGGAAAAAGTTTATGCTTCAACTGCTGATAACACCAGTCATTTGTTGAAATACAAAAACCTAATCACAGCAAATACAAATGTGGTTGTTACAAGCGGCACATCTGTAAACACATATACATTTGTTGATAATACTACATTAACTTCTTCTGGCCAAGTATACATTCAAAATGCTGGATTAGTTTCTCCTGGTGTTAAACAAAGTTTGTATTTGGTAGATGTTAAATCTATTGTTAAAATTATTGATACAAAATCTTCTGGTACATCTCCAACTGTTTCAATGTTGACCAATTCTTCATATGATGTAACTAACAATTATTCTTTTGACAATGGCCAAAGAGATAGTTATTATGACCATGCGTCTATTACATTAAAACCAGGTGCACCAAAATCAACAGGTAACTTACTTGTGTTGGTTAATTATTACCAACACACTGGTGGTGATGGTTACTTCTCACTGAGTTCTTATTTGAATTCAACTAAACCAGAAACATATCAACAAATACCATACTACAAGAGTACCTATGGTACTGTTTATTATCTCCGTGATTCTGTTGACTTTAGACCGGCAAGAACAAATGCCACAACTGCGTTTACATACAAGTACAATGATGCTGGTGACAATAGATATGGTGTGTTTATTCCTGTCGACCTATCAACTTACGCCACAGATTACAATTATTATCTTGGTAGAAAAGACAAATTAATTTTAAGTAAAGATAGGTCATTTTCTATTATTGAAGGCACACCATCAACAACACCATTGTTCCCAGCTGAACCAGATGGTTCATTGGTTATTGCTAAACTTTCACATAATCCATACACTGGATATATTCCAACAGAAACACCAACAGGTACAAGTGCCGACTTATCAATTGAAAAAGTTAAACACAAAAGATACACAATGCAAGATATTTCTGGTTTGGAAAACAGAATCAATAATATTGAGTACTATACATCATTAAGTTTGTTGGAACAAAACACTCAATCTTTACAAATACCTGACGCCTATGGTGTGAATAGATTTAAAAATGGTATTCTTGTTGATGATTTTTCTGGTTATGGAACAGCAGATACATCAAGTGACGATTATAATGCAACAATTAATCGCCGTGAAAAATCTATGACCGCTTCACAATCTGTTAACAATTATCCATTACAATCAGTAGCTAAAGTATATAATGGTGGTGTGTTATCAGCAGCAGCAATATCTTCTTTAGGTTACTCAATTAACTCTGATGGTAATGTTAATTACTTTACACTACCATATACAACAGCAAACGTTGCAATACAAAAATTTGCTTCTAGAACTGTTAATATAAATCCATTTTCAGTATCAGATGTTGAAGGTGTTCTGGCTTTAACTCCTAATATGGACAATTGGGTAGATAAAAATTATGAACCATCTCTGTTAATAACAGATCCTAATTTAAAAATTTATAAATCAGGCACGGCTAATAATATTTTACAATATGGTGACTGGAAAACAACTGTTGGAACTTCTACTGTAACTAGAATCACAACTGCAGCTGGAACAACCACAACTACAAGCACACCAATAACACAAACACAACAGAATATTGTTGGTAATTATGATAACATCAGTAACACTTATGCATTGAACAATAGTTATGTTACTGACGTAAGTATTCTGCCGTACATAAGACCACAAGAAATATTGTTACGTGCCAAAAATATGCAATTGAAAACAACTATCAATTCATTTTTTGATGGTGTTGATGTTAAAAATTATATCAGAAAATCTAACATAGTTGAATTGACTAACGTTAGTGGCACATTCAAAGAAGATGATATAGTTGGATATTATTCTGGTGGTTCTTACTATCCTACAGGCCGTGTTGTTGGTGTGTATGTTTATTCAGGAACAACAAACGTAAGATTGTATATCGTTGGTGACAACCAAAGCACATATACATCAACAGGAACATTGTTGAATATCTACTATAATACTGCCGGCACTTCAGCATCATCTACTGCATCAGGCACTTTAAGTTCAACAAACCATTTTGCTGGTCGTATCGTTAATGCAAATACTACTACAAGTTTGGTATTAAGTCCTTTGGCAAGTGCGACTAACAATTACTATAATGGTAATACAGTTTATATAAGTGTTGGAACTGGTGCTGGTTCATCTTCTATCATTAGTGCTTACAATGGTACAACAAAAACAATTACATTGTCAAGTGCAATAACATGTGCTAATGGTGATGTTTATTCTATTGGTACATTTACAACAAATGAAGCTGGTGCTTTTTATGGACTTTTTAATGTACCAGCAAATACTTTTCATAATGGTCAAAGAACATTTAGATTTGATAATTCAACAAATGGCAATCAATCAAGCACAACAACATTCTCACAAGGTTCTTTCTACTCTGAGGGTCTACAGACAAGAGCACAGAATATAGATTTTGGTGCTTCTCCATCTGGTGCTAAGAATACATTTACAAAAACAGAAATACAAAATAGTACACAGATTACTTCAACGTTCCAAGCTACTCCACCACCGCAGCAAAACAGGGATCCATTAGCACAATCCTTTACGATTAGTAAAGATGTGTATCCAAATGGTATATTCTTAAAAACCATCAAAGTTTTCTTTGCTTCAAAACCAACAAATGATAACTCAACTGTCAAAATGAGTATTGTTGGAACATTAAATGGTTATCCCAATGGTGAAACATTAGACCATTCTATTGTGGTATTGACACCAGATAAAGTTAATGTAAGTTCTCTACCACAATATTTGGATCAAACAACAGCAACATCATTTGACTTTAATGTTCCTGTTTATTTACAACCTGGTGTTCTGTATTCTTTTATTTTGAAAACAGATTCTAGTGATTACACAATATGGTCCGCATACAATGGTGATATTGCTTTGGCTTCTTCTGTTAAAAATCTACCATCAGATGCCACACCATCTACCATTACAAAAATATCAACAGCACCATTTATTGGTGGCATATTCAAGTCACAAAATGCACAAACATGGCAAGCAGACCAAAATCAATCTGCAATGTTTGTTATGGAACGTTGTGTATTTGATGTAACTACAACACCAACACTTCAATTTGTTGTACCTAAACGCCTACCACAAAGAGCCATTATTGACCAAAGTGTTGATTATTATTTGAACGCAAACAATGTATCATCTGTTACAAATCAAATTGCATCAGCTGATGTATATGCAGATGCATTTAATGTATCAACAACAGATTTTATTCCTTCTGGAACAAAAGCAAGTTATTCTTACAATGCAACGCTTGTTGGTGGTACAGCAGCAGGAACAAAGACAATTACTCCTGGAAAATTTGGTACACCAACGCAAGATGATATATATTTAAGTGATGGATTAGGTAAGAGAGTTCTGTCTGTAAATACAAGTACTTCATTCTCTGTGTATTCACAATTACAATCACTGGATAATTCAGTAAGTCCAATGATTTCGGATGCTGGTCTTTCTGTATACTCAATTAAATGGGGTATCAACAACTGTGAATTATCTAATACTTTAATCACACTTGTTTCTGGTGGTTCTAGTTACAATGCAAATACCACATCTGTTACAGTGTCCGCACCAACAGGTACTGGTTCTTCACAGGCATATGCTTCTGCAAATATTGTTGGTGGTGTTGTACAGTCCGTCTACTTGACAAGTGTTGGTTCTGGTTATATTACCACACCAACAATCACAATTACTGATGCAAACACAACACCAGGAACTGGTGCTTCAGCAACCTTTACTGGTGAAACATCTAAGATTGGTGGACCTGCAACGGCAAAATATGTAACTAAGAAAGTTATCTTAGAACCAGGTTATGATGCAGGTGATATGAATGTTTATCTAACTGCATACAGACCAGTCAATACAGATATTAATGTGTACTACAAAATTTTGAATAGAAATGATACACAAGCCTTTAGTGATGGTACATGGCAATTAATGACTAAGATTAATAGTTCTAGTTCTACATATTCTGCAACAAGATCCAATTTATATGAGTATTCTTTTGCACCTGGTTCAGGCGAAACATCACAAGGTTATGTTTCATACACAAGTACGAATGGCCAGTCTTATACAACGTTTAGTCAATTTGCTATCAAAGTGGTATTAACATCTAGTGATACTACATATACACCATTCTTAACAGACATAAGAGCAATTGCCTTGCCAGGAAACGTCTAACGGAATATTAATATGAGTTTAGTACAAGTAACTGGAACAAAATTCTATCGTGATACTGAAACGATGGCTTTAATTAATAAGGATTCGGCCGCCTTGGAAGAATATAAATTAAAAAGAAATCTAATGGAACAACAAAAAAGAGAAATAAATAACATTAAGTCTGAACTAAATGATATGAAATCTGATATATCCGAAATCAAAGATTTGATGTTAAAACTACTGGAAAAAGGTTAATTAATGGCTAATACAGTTACAAATATAAGTTATGCCAATACTTTTGGTGAATGGGTTGCAGCCACCGATGTTTTAATTGGAGAAAACAATACACTAGGCAAAGGTAATTACACAAAAGATTCAGGTACATTGACTCTTAGTGAGTCCACATTGGTGGCTTTAAGTTCTTTGGGTGATATTGTTGCCAATAAACAACTAAGAAGTGAAGGTGCTGGTTCATCCGCAACTGTTCAAAATAACTTAACTGTTGGCGGCCAAATATATTTTACTAATTCCGTATTGGGTTTGACTCATACTGGCCAAGCAAATATGAATGGTCTTGTTGTTGTACAAGGACCAAATATAGGTATTACTGTTGCAAACAATGCTTATGTTGGTGGTAATACAACAATCAGATACAATACAGTAACCGATAAAGTAGTTGCAAATACCAGTGTAACAACACCATTAGTATCTTCAGTTACAGTTAACAACTCTGGTACCGTTCGCACTGATATACTATCAGCAAACACCAATGTAATTACTCCATTAGTAACTTCAAATACAATTAATAATTCTGATACAGTTTATTCAAATGTAGTATCATCATCTATTAATGTCATCACTCCATTGTTATCTTCAGTTACAGTTAACAACTCTGGTACAGTCCGTTCTGATGTATTGACGGCAAATACCAACTTAATTACTCCGTTGGTTTCATCCACAACTGTTAATAATACAGGTACAATTCGTACAAATATATTATCAGCAAATACAAGTGTATCGGCACCATTAGTTTCAGCAACTACATTAAGTACACCATTAGTTTCATCTACTACAGTTAACAACTCCGGTACTGCATACACAGATACACTATCAGCAAACACAAATGTTATCACTCCTAGAGTTACACTCTCATCATTGTTAGATGGTAATACAGCATCTGGTTTTTTAAGTAGTCTTTATGCACAATCATTAGTTGTTGGCGGTAACTTTACACTGACTGGCACAACCACATATGCATCAAACACATTCATTTTAAGTCAAAATGTTGCATCAGCTATTGATAGTTATTATAATGTAGACCGTGGTCCTGCACAAACACAAGCAAGTTTTCGTTGGACTGAAACACCAAAAACATGGCAAATAAAAAATGTAACATCAGGCTCATATTATCGTGTACTCACTGATGAATATTTAAATGATACTGTTTCATCAACAAGTACAACAGCTGTTGCAACAGCCAATATTGCAAACTATCTAAACACTTTAGGTACTTTGGCATTAAACACAGCACTGGCCGCAAAGACAACTTTCAATGGAACATCAGGTGTATCATATACTTCTAACACAGTAACTTTCTCAAGTAATAATGGCATAACAATCGTTCCTGTTGGTTCAAATACTTTTGCAGTTAGTACATCACAAGACCTAAGAACATCTGGTTCTCCTTCTTTTTCTACATTATCTTTGTCAGCAACTCCATTAGGAACTGGTTCAGGTGGATCTGGACAAACATCAGCATCAGGTGCATTTAATACATTCATTACTGGTGCAGCAGGAACAGGTTCATCTGGCCAAGTATTGACAACAGGCGGTGCTGGTAGTTATTATTGGGCCGCAGGTGGTGGTGGCGGTGGTTCTGTACAACCAGGAACAACAATCAGTTCTTCAAGATTATCATATTCTGGGAACAATGTACAAACTGTATTTACTACACCAGTATTCAATCAAACAAATCAACTGAGAGCGTACATCAATGGTGCAAGACAATTTGAATCTGAATATACCGTCAACTCGGTAGCGAATACAATTACATTCTCAACACCACCATCGGTTGGTGATTCTGTTTTAATTGAAGTTGATGGATATATTATCAATCCATATTATGCAAATAATATTCCTGTTACACCAACTGGTACAATTAGTGGCAATACAATTCAGTTAGCAATTAATACACTAGAATCTAGTAAAGCTGCATTGACTGGTGCAACATTCATTGGTGATGTTACTGGTATTTCACATGATGCTAATACAAGCAATACATCATTTGCAACCACACAGTTTGTTAAGAACGTTTTAAACCAATCATCAGCAGTTTCTGGTTCAACATATGCAATCAGCACATCTGGTAATGCAGGCACAGTAACGAATGGTGTGTATACAAATGGAAGTTATTCCAATCCAACATGGATAACAGCAATTGCAAACACAAAAATTTCTGGTGTAATTACAAATTCACAATTAGATAGTACAGCAGTTACACCACAGTGGTATGGTAATGCCTCAACAATACCAACATTCAATGTTAATGCACAAGGTAGAATTACAGCTGCTTCTAATGTGGCAATTGCTATTGCTTCTGGTTCAGTTTCAGGTTTGGCAGCATCAGCGACCACCGATACGACCAATGCAAATAACATTGCTTCAGGAACATTACCATCAGCCAGACTTTCTGGTTCTTATGGCAATATTACTGGTGTGGGTACATTGGCTAATTTGACAGTAACAAATACTATTTCAGGTAGTGTGTCGGGTTCTGCTGCAACTGCTGGTTATGCTACAAGTGCTGGTTCTGCTACAACTGCTACAAGTGCTGGTTCTGCTACAACTGCTGGTTCTGCTACAACTGCTACAACAGCAAATGGTTTAAATACAAGTAATAATTATCAAGTCAACTCTCTTGGTGTGAATACTGCGGCATCAGGAACTGCTGGTGAGATTCGTGCAACAGGTACAATCACCGCAGGTTACTCTGATGACCAATTAAAAACAAAACTTGGTAACATTGACAACGCTTTGAATAAATTAATGACATTGAATGGTTTCTATTTTGAACCAAATCAACTAGCATTAGATTTAGGATATACATTATCAAAACAGGTTGGTGTTTCTGCACAAGAGGTACAAAAAGTATTACCTGAAGTTGTGGTACTTGCACCTATTGACAATAAATATTTAACAGTACAATACGACAGAATGATTCCTTTATTAATTGAAGCAATCAAAGAACTAAAATCTGAAGTTGAAGTATTAAAAGGACAAATTAAATGACCATAGTTAGAAATTTTGCAAACACAGCGGCATATATATCTGCAAATGGACAATACCCAGCAGCAAACGTTACTGGTCTAGCAACATCAGCAACTACAGATACAACCAGTGCAAGTAATATTACTACAGGCACTCTACCAACTGCACAA
>Ga0214917_10000587_pt1 | contig 47494 bp, 51 predicted proteins | sample LL_1208_BB_MetaG_FD_177983 | JGI IMG/M metagenome (GOLD analysis project Ga0214917, IMG submission 177983) | Freshwater microbial communities from Lake Lanier, Atlanta, Georgia, United States - LL_1208_BB | ecosystem: Environmental > Aquatic > Freshwater > Lake | place: USA: Georgia | collected... | reverse complement strand
TGGAGTGGATGACGAAGGCGGTGTCCCGCCGTCCTCCCCGCCTCCAGCCGCCGCGGCACCGGAGCCTCCCGGCCCGGCCGACTTCTTGTCCTCGGGGGAGCCCGTGGATGAGCCGGGTGTCTTGGAACCGGGATCGGTGGAAGTGCTTTTGGCCTCCCGGATGGCATCCGCCCCGACGGAAGCAGCCTGACCCGGACGGATCACGGTCGAGGAACCGCCCACGGTCACCTTCAATCCACCTTGGCCCTCGAGCAAAACAAACATTGTATTTCCGCTGGCATCCCGGCTGGCCATGAAGGTGGTTCCGGAAACCGCCCCGGTGACGCCTCCGCAATCCACCGTCGCCCCGCCCTTGCCCGGAGGTGTGTGGATCAGGACGGTTCCCTGGTCGAGCTTCACCAGACGCTCCTTGGATTGGAAAGAAAACTGGGTGTTGGCCCCCAACCGGGTGATGGAAGTGTCGGCAAAGGTCAACTCGGCCATGGAGGCCGCGGAAGTGCTCACCTTGGACTTCTCCTGAATCTTTTCATTCACTTTGGCCGGAGCCGTCCCAGTCCCAGAATCATGTTCCACAATATTTTTAATCGTGGTGATTTCGGCTTCCTTGAAATCCACAGCTGCCCAACCGCTGGAAACAAGCGTAACCAAGAAGCCGGCCAAAAAGGATTTTCTAAAATTCATACGACCATGCTTTCGACCGCTCCCTGGGAGAGGAGGTTCAAAGAATGTTGGGCTAAACCCTAAGTTGCTCAACGAAGTATAAATATACTACAAAGCACTAAAAATCAAAGGTTTTGAACAAGTTTCGCATGTTTCAAAACTAATTGTTCATAATTTATGTCAGGAACACAACATGTTGTGTTAGCTTAAAAAATCATTCAAGAAGCCTGAGGACTATACTTTCTCATGGGCGGAGCCCGAATCGGTCGGGGTCGCCCATTCCGAGCCTTCAATCTTCCACGGCCCGCACAACCTGCCACCAGAACCCGGCCGCCACGGCAGCAAGAATGGCCAGCTCGGGAAGATACCAGGAGACGCCCAAGCTCAGACCCGTACAGCCGGCCGCTGCCAAGGCCGCCAGGAGTGCGCCAGGGCTACGCATGGCCCGTGACTGGCCGCCAAGCCAGCTCCAATTCCATCCGTTCCCGCAACAAGGCCAGGGCGTCCCAACCCCGGGCCGCCACGCCGGTCGACTCGCCGCAGTGGGCGCAACACTTCCGCGCGGCCTCCCAGTCCGCCCGGTTGGTATCCTCCCCGCAACTCCGACAATGAACGATTGTTTCCATACATTCCTCCTTTTGACTTGCAGTCTGATCGGTGGGGTAGGACATTAGTCGTCCTATGAAGAAAAATTCTTTGTCTATCCCCGGCGGACACAGTCGTCCCCCCTTGGAGCGGATGCAGCGCCTGCACGACCTTCTGATGAATGATCGGCCGGTCAACTGCCAGCAGCTGGGCCGGGAGTTCGAGGTCTCCTACAAAACAATCCAGCGGGACCTCGACTTCATGCGCGACCGGTTAAACCTGCCGATCGAGTACGACGCCACGAAATACACTTTTCGCTATACCGAGCCGGTGGAGGCGTTTCCGCTCCTGCAAGTCAGCGAGGGGGAGATTCTCGCCCTTTTCGTCGCCCAGAAAGTGCTGGCCCAGTACCGCGGGACCCCGTTTGAAAAAACGTTGGCCAGCGCCTTCCAAAAATTGACGGGCGCCCTCAAGGAAGAGGTGAGTTTCAACCTGGGGGAATGGGGTGCGGACTATTCCTTTCGCGTGACAGGGGCCTCGGCCGCCGATGTGGAGACCTTTCGGTTGCTGGCCAAGGCCATTGTCCAGCGTCAGGAGGCCTCTTTTTCCTACCGTTCCCTGCGGGCTGCTGCCCCTGAGACACGGACTGTCCACCCCTACCATTTGGCCAATGTGGACAATGCCTGGTACCTGCTGGCGCACGACCCGCAGCGGGGCCAGCTCCGCACCTTCGCGTTGGCCCGCATCCGGACTCCCAAGGCCACCGGCAGGACCTTTGATCGGCCGCGGAACTTTTCGGCGGAGAAGGAGCTCAAGTCAGGCTTCGGAGTGTTCGGGGGATCGGGCAAGCACGCCGTGAAGATTCGTTTCGACGCGTTTGCCGCCCGTTTGGTGCGCGAGCGGGACTGGCACCCCAGCCAGAAAATCCGGGAACTGCGCGGAGGAGAAATTGAACTGGAGATGACCCTTGGCGCTCTGGAAGAAATCGAGCGCTGGATTTTAAGCTGGGGGGAGCACGCCAAGGTACTGGCGCCAAAAATTCTTGCGGCATCGGTGCGCCAGCGCATTCACCGGAATCTCAAGCAGTACCGATAATTTTTACCAAAAAATCTATATATTGTGTTGCCTAGTTATATTTATCTATACATTGTGTTGGAACCTCGATTCCCTATTGAATCGATTCGGTGGAAAAGAGTTTTCAGCTCAATTCTCGACGGTGGCTTTTGCCCCTGTGCCTTTGGCTTTTGGTCAGTGGCCCTTGGCAGGCCAAAGCCCAAAGTCCATTGCCCGGGGCGGTCGGCCAGCAGGCCGTGACCGATGCCGCTGCCCAACAGGAGCGGGAACGACAACGGCAAAAGGTCGTGCAGCCAAGGCCCGGGGAAGAAGGGATCCAGGCCAGCGAGGTTTCCGAGGATTTGGGATCCCTCCAGATCATGCGGGAGAGACCCGAGTTGCCGTTTTTCCGTCTGCGGGCGGATCAGAGCTACAACTGGCTCTCCAACGCCAACTACGCAAAAAACTCACAAAATGTCGTGGCCGCTTGGCAGACCATATCCTCCCTGGAGGCCGCCTGGGCCCCAACCTTCTCCACCATGCCCGGCTACGAGAATTTTTTCCCGGAGGCCGGGGTGCGTGCGTCCTTTTTCAACTACTTTCAGCAGGAGGAGCCGAGCCAAAAAAACAATGCCTTCGGCGATTATGATCTGGGTTTGGTGCAGGATTTTGTTCTGGTGAACCTGTTCCTCCGCGGAACAAAACAGGTGACGGACGAATTGAGCGTGGGGTTGTCCTTTGACTACAACGGCTATTTTTACCTGAACAGCCCGGACGAGCGGGCCGCCGCCGGCCAATCCGGGGAAACCAACTTTCTCAACGAGTTTTCCCTGGCCTATACGTCCAACTACTTCCATGCATTCACCGAAAAACACGCGGTGGCGGTCAACTGGCGGGCTTCCTATGTTTTTGCCAATTCGCCGGGAACAACCACCCCGGATGCCGCTCCTTATACCTACAGCCCGAGTTATCTAACCCGGACCGATAACAGCCTGACCGGAAGTTATTTTATGAATTTGTCCGAGCAACTCAGTTTGTCCGCTTTTGCCGCGTATCGCCTGGCGTACTACACAGACGCTGCCAATGCCCCTTTGTCACCGGATTTCAATGATCAAGGAGAGCGGACGGACACGGGATTGGGCACCAACGGATTTTACCGCCGCTTGGACCAGCAATATACCCTGGGGGTGGCGTTGAATTTCCAACTCTCCCCCGAACTCTCCACTGGGCTGAATTTCAATTATTCCAAAAGCGACAGCACCAGCCGGATCGCCGAAACCGGGGATTTCACCAACCTGACCGCGGGAGCGAACTGGTCCATGACCTACAAATTCGCGGAGAAGGAATTCGTCGTCGCCACACCTTCGGACTGCATCGGACCTTATGTGCGGACTGATTTGGGATTCGCCTTTCCCAACAACCTTGCCAGTTCCCAGAGCCTATCCGGGTCCATCCTGCCCGGGATCACGGGCTCCCTGTCCAATCCCTCGATTTCCATCAATCCAGGACTCCGATTCGATGTGGCGCCAGGCTACAACTTCAACGACTGGCTGGGCGCGGAGTTTTCTGCGGGCATCCTTTACAATGGTCTCGATCACCTCAATGGCAGCGGAACCGTCACCATGGACGGAAGCTCGACACCCCTGAACGTGGGGGATGGGGGCGTCTCCCTCACCGGACACTACCTGCAGGTACCGGCTTTGGCTTCGGCTGTTTTTCGTTGGCCCGGGCAGGGTCGGTGGAAACCCTATCTTTCCACGGGATTCGGCTTTGCCTACAGCCGGCTACAGATCAACCAGGTGGGCGCTGTGCAAACTTCCGACCAAACGGCCCAGGATTTTTGTCCCGCTTTTCAGGTCGGATCGGGATTCCTTTGGCAGATTTCTGACACGGTCGACTTTGACCTGATGTACAAGTTGCTCGGGCTGATCAACCCGAATTATTCGTCTTTTCAACCGGGAGTGGCTCTTTCCAACTCTTTTCAATTCGGCATTAATATTCGTTTGTGATTCTGGCAGGGGCGCGCAACTGGCTGCGCGCCCGACGGGAAGTTTGGATTTTGAGGCTTCCCGGCTTTCCATCGGGAGAGCGGCAGGGCCGCTCTCCCCCATCGAATCATCGGCGCCGCAACCCTTCAGCCTGGCAGAGCGGCTGGACTCCATCCGCCAACGGATGCCACCCTCATGCCCAAATCATGTCCTCGGCTGAGGAGGATCCTCAGCCCTGCCAGCTCGTCCGCCTTCTCTTCACCCTCGTCTTCATCTTTAATCTACTCCTGTGTCTTCTTCCTCCCTGACCGCCCGTGTCCTCATGCTGAACTCGCGCCTGCGGGGTGGCGGGACGGACATCCAATGCCTCGCCTTGGCCAAAGGTCTGGCGCATCAGGGCTGGGAGGTGGAGATGGCCGGACCTCAGTCCGCGCCTTTATCCGCGGGAGTGCCTTCCCTCCAGATTCTTCCAAAATTCCGTCCGCTCCAGATTTTCGCCTTAGCCGCCCTGCTGCGACGTTCCCGTGCCCGAATCGTCCACGCCCATCATGGGGATGATTACTGGACCGCCCTGCTGGCTTCCCGGTTGGCCCAACCCCGCCCACTCGTGGTTTTCAGCCGGCATCTGGCCAAAAGTCCCCGCTCTTTCTTCAGCCGCCAACGGCTGTTTGCCGAAGCGGATGCGGTCATCGCCGTTTCGTCGTTCGTCGCACAGGTGCTGCGGGAAGGCCATCGGGATCCCGCCTCCCCGGTGGCGGAACGGCACCATCGCCCCCCTTGCCGGATCGACTCCCGCAAACTTCACGTCATCCACACCGGGATCGACACAAAAACTTTTTTTCCGCGAGAACGTGCCTTCACGGATGCCGCCCGACGCAAGCTGGGGGTCGGGTTGGGCGAGACGGTCTTTGGCGTGGTGGGAGGATTTGACCTGCCCGTGGGGAAAGGTCAGCGTGTTTTTATCCGGGCCGCCCGCGAAGTCGTGCGCCACCTGCCCAAATCCAAATTTCTTTTGGCCGGCACCGGCACGATGGCCTCCACGCTGGAGGAGGATATCCGACATCACGGGCTGCAGGGGCGGGTGCTCCTGATCGGTCAACAACCCGATCCTTTGGCCCTGCATCACGCCCTCGACATCCTCGTCCATCCCCAAATCGCCACCGAGGCGTTTCCTTCCGTGGTGCTGGAGGCCCACGCCTGCGGCCGTCCGGTCATCGCTTCGCGGTTGGACGGAATTCCGGAGGCCTGGGGGATCGGTGGACTGGGCCACCTTGTGCCGGCGGGCGACACCGCCGAGCTGGCGGCCACCATGCTGGGCCAGGCCGAGCACCCCGCCCCGTCCGAACCGGAGCGGTCCGCCGCCCACGCCCGCGTGGAAGCCCAGGCCTCGCTGCCCGTCCAGGCCCGGAAAGTTGCGGATCTGTATCGCCGCCTCATGGCCCGGTAGGGCCGATCCTCTCGATCGGCCGAGGAGAATCTTCGACCCCGCCGAAGCTTGAGCCCAGGCTGTTTTTCCCTCATGCTTTCGGCTTATGCCCATCCACGATTCCATTCTCGGGACAGTCGGAAAAACACCGCTCGTAAAACTGCAGCGAGTCTCGGCCGGTTGTCCGGCCACGGTGGCCCTCAAATGCGAGTTTTTTAACCCTCTCGGCAGCGTAAAGGACCGGATCGGCGCCGCCATGATTGCGGCGGGGGAGAAAGACGGAAAAATTACCCCGAAAACCACTTTGATTGAGCCGACTTCAGGCAACACCGGTATCGCCCTGGCCTTTGTGGCTGCCGCGAAAGGCTACCGCCTGATCCTCACCATGCCGGAAAGCATGAGCCTAGAACGCCGCACCCTTCTCGCCCTTCTGGGAGCCAAGCTGGAACTCACCCCCGCCACGGAAGGAATGAGAGGGGCCATCGCGCGGGCCGAGGCCCTGGCCAAAGAGATTCCGGATGCGTGGATTCCCCAGCAGTTCAAGAATCCCGCCAACCCCAAGATCCATCGGGAAACCACCGCCGAAGAAATCTGGAAGGATACGGACGGCAAGGTTGACGTCCTGGTTTCGGCCGTCGGAACCGGTGGCACCATCACTGGTGTGGCCGAAGTCATCAAGGCCCGCAAAAAATCCTTCCAGGCTGTGGCCGTGGAGCCCAAGGACTCCCCGGTGATCTCCCAAACCCGCTCGGGCCAACCGGTGAAACCCGGCCCGCACAAAATTCAGGGCACCGGCGCGGGCTTTGTGCCGGACAACCTGCACCTCGACATCGTCGACGAGGTTCTGACCGTCTCCAACGAGGACGCCTTCGCCATGGCCCGGCGAATCTGCAAAGAGGAAGGTATGCTTGTGGGCATCTCCACGGGAGCCAATGTCCATGCCGCCCTGGAGGTGGCCCGGCGCCCGGAGAACAAGGGCAAACTGATCGTGACCATCGGCTGCAGCACCGGGGAACGTTATCTCACCACGGCATTGGCCGAGGAGGCCCGGCGTCTGGTGGGCGGCTAGTCATGCCAAAAATCCGCAAAGCCGCCGTCCCGCGGCAAAAACGAGCCCCGGCCCCCATCCATCCACCGCTTCCCCCTGGAGGGATTGAGGCCGCCGCGCAGGGATGGCTGAAATCCGTCGGAACCCCGTTGTCACCATCCACCCAGGAATCCTGGCCGCAGGATCAAAAATTGGGGGAGGTCCTCACGGAAGTTTTGCGGGGATTGCGTTCCGATTTGCAGGAACTCCGAAAACGGGTGGAGCAGCTGGAAAAATAGCTGTAGCCCGGGAGTTTTCCCTACAGCGAAAGCAACAACCGGATCAGGTTGTCCCAACGCCTCGCCTCGCCCTGCAGCAACGCCTCGCGTTCCTTTTCGGAAAGGACGTCTTCCTTCTCAATGACCGCAGACCGTTCCTCGTATTGCCGCCGGGCAACCTGATAGCGTCTTTGCTGCTCGGGGGTTAATTCGGCAAGGACATACCCGCTGGAAAGCTGGATGAGCACGGGTTTTTTTCGATCCCGGTTGTTCCATTCGGAAAAAGATCCGAGGGGCCGGGCGGAAAGATGCTGGGCGGGATCACGAACCAAAATTTCATACGAACGCTGCGCCGATTTGGAACCGGCCGTAAAAGGCAGGCTCAACGCCCAAGTTCCGCTGGTGATGGGCAGAATGGCCATATCCAGGGGCCGGATCGCGAACAAATCGGCAAATCCGTACATCGTCATATCGGGCTGGAAGGATTCCACAGGGGGCAAGGCACGAACCCCCGGAGCCTCCAGGCAGAGAAGGGCAACCATCAAAATCTTCTTCACCCTGCCTAAAATGTTCCTCACAAATCCCCGGTCAACCTTCCTTCCGGGATCGAGGGGAGCCATCTGGGGACAAACGGGAAGAAAGCCAAGCCAGACACTCCACATGGGCCGTTCGGGGAAAAAGGTCGATCGGTTGAAACCATTCCGGCTTCCAGAAAGGGTGGAGGGCCGAGACATCCCGGGCGAGGGCCGGGGGATCGCAGGAAAGATAAAGAATGCCCGCCCAGGGTCTGGCTTGGCCCAAGAGTTTTCGGGCATCCGGACTCAACCCCCCGCGAGGGGGATTAATCAGGCAAATCGCCGGTCCCGCCCCCAGCCGAGCCAACGCATTTTCCATTTCGTCCTCAAATCTTCCCTCGAGCAACTCTGCCTCTTCCACTTCTTTGCGGAAGACCTCCACCGCCGACGGATGGGACTCGATCGCAACCACTTGGCGCCCGGATGCGACCAGGGGACCGGAAAAAAAACCGGTGCCGGCATAGCCCTCCAGAACCAAACGGACTGCCGCCGGAACCGCATCGACCACCAGTTTTTGTAACGCCCCCGCCAAGGGCCGGTTGGATTGATAGAACGCCTCTCCCCTTACCTCATCCGCCCGGACCGAGTAGTGCGGCCGGGGACGAGGCCGGGAACGCAACTGCGTCAGCTTGGCGTTCACATCATCGGCCGCCAGTAGGCAGCGCGCCACATCGACCAGGGTGCGCCCGTCCGTTCCCAGGAAGCCCACTTTCCCCTCCCGGTTGTGGACGGTGATCCGGTTTCGGTATCCGTAATCCGGACCGGTCAGAATCGGCCGGATCACCGGATCGGGAATTTTTCCGATGCGATGAAGGGCAGATTCGATCTGGGCCGTTTTGATGCGGGTTTCCGCGGGGTAAGCAAGATGCTGGGTGGCACAACCGCCGCACCCTTCGAAAAGCGGACAAGGCGGGGAAATTCGTTCGGGCGAAGGGGTTATGATTTCCAGCAACTTGCCGCGGGCATACGTTTTGTGTCTCTCCGTGATGACCACGCGGACTTTTTCCCCGGGTGCCGTAAAGGGAACAAAAACGACCTGCCCATCGTGCCGGGCGACTCCATCGCCTCCGTAGGCGATTTCAGAGATGACGAGTTCGATCGGACCGGAAGCGGCCGGAGCCGGATGTTTCAGTACCAGTTGTCCTTCAAATCCGCCGGGGGCAGGGGTTCCACCTGACCCGTGTCATGGGCCGGCATCTTCATCGACTTGGTGGGAATGAAAAAGGTGCCGATCTCAATGGCCCCCACCCCCGTGTCCATGATCACCCGCGAGACTCCCTGGGTGATGCCGATCGTGTAGGCGTAGGTGGGACCTTTTTCCTGCAAAACTTCGTAGTTGGAGTCGAGCAACTCGGAAATTGCAAAGGACACGTTGGCCACGCCCCTTCCCAATTTTTCCATCATGGTTGGCTTGGGCGGCAAACGAAGATCCGCGCGGGAGAGGGCCGGGGCGAGGAAGCAAAGGGCTGCCAACAGGATAAGTCTCATCCTTCCTTTCTGACACCGCTCTTCCCCATGACAAGGGGAAGACTTCCTTCATGGAGGATAATTTGTGAATGCCCCCGAAGATTGCGTCCGGCTCCGAAAGTAGCCAATGACCCCGGAAGCCACCTGCTCGGCATATTCCCGGTAAATGTTCCCTCTCCGCTGGCCCGCAAACACCCGCGTTCCCTCGTACTCGCCGGCCTGGATCCACGGATAAATTGCACGGTCGTTCATGTATGGTCCCTCCACAAAAACCACCGGGCCGTCGAACATCCGGTTGGCGATCAGGTTGCGGTGCCAAACATAAGGCCCTGCCCCGCTGGCGTGGGCATACCCGGAACCCTCGTAATTTTCCGGCCGGAACCCCCAACGCTCCTGGAACTGTTTTCCAATCGACTCGCCGATCCCCAACTCCATCGGGGTGGAATCCTCCAAAAGCTTTCGCAGAAGCCGGAACTTCTGGTCGTCAAAGGCCAACTCCTCCGCCGTGTAGGAGCCATGGGCAAAGATCACCAACCGGTTGGCGGAAGTCAGCCGCATCCTCCCCCCCGGCCAAGGAGCTGCATTGTAGTGGATGCAAAGGGTGAGGTCCGGCCGCAACTCCTCGTTGACCCTCCGGGCCCGAGCCTGGATCTCAGCCGATCGGTAAAAAAGAAGTTCCGCATTCCAACGAATCAGCCCGTTGGCCGAGTAGCGGGGCAACCGTGCCCCACGGGAACCTTGCAACAGATAAGTGATCGCCTCGGGATACAGATCCGCCGGGCGCAACGGCGTGGTGGGCACAAAGCCGTCATGGGTCCAGACCACCTTGGCCCCGGCCATTTCGAGCAGGGGGGCGAGCAGCCGGCAAGTGCGGAGATTCAGCTCCCCCTCGACGACCGGGGGATCGTTGCCGATTCGAAATGTGCGTTCCTCCACGTCCGCCCAGTCCCCACCGATGTGGCCGGGATCAAGACAAATCACCTTGCCAGCCAACGGCCTGGCGGAATCTCCCCCGCACAGAACCGGCACGGGTGGCTCCTTCGGTTTTTGTTCCGAGGCCTGGGTCAGGCGATAAAGAGGGCGGGTCCGGGCCTTGTCCCGGAACAGTGTGACTCCCTCCTCATCCCAGATCAGATAAGGCCGAAGCGCGCCGGCGGGATCAAAGGTGCGGCGCAGACGGTTCTCGAACTCCTGCCGGGTCAAAAGCCCCTGCCCCGGATCCAACAACCTCCATTCCGGCTCTTCGGAAACCGGAGAGAAAAGCACCGGCTTTTCCTCGGCCGCCTGACTGCCCAGGACCAAGGCAAAGACCGCCGGAAAAAGAAGCCGAAGCATATTTGCCAAGGTTGAACCGATCGACGGGACAGGCAAGGTTCGGGACGGCTTGAGATCAACAACCCCGAACCTTACCCTGCTTGGATGAAGTCTGATCCCCGCCCGTTTCCTGGGCCCGCCCGTGACCGCTGGATTGCCCTGGGGACCGCTGGCCTTGCCGCACTGCTGGCCGCCGGTTGGATCACAAGGGAAAGACAACTTGCCACCGACCTCGCCGAGTCCCGTGAGGATCTTCGGCAGGCCATGCACCGGCTCCAAACCCTTTCGGCCTCGACGGACCAGATCCGCACCGCCTATCTGCAACGCCGCTCGGAACTTGAGGCGGCCCGCAAAAAAATCGACCAGCTCGCCCAAGAGAGAAAAAAAGAAGCCACCAACACCGGGGAGAAGAAGGGAGAGCCGAAAACGGAAATCTCCGCCGCCGTGGCGGCTCTTGCGGAAAAAATCGGCTCCCTGAAGCTGCCGCCATGGGCAAGCGTGCAGAAATCCGATGGTTCCGTCCGGATTTTTCCGGGAGCCAGTCTGCCCTCCGGCAACGAGGGTTACGCCTCGTTCGGCGCCCTGGCCCACACCCTCGCAGAGGCGGACACCGGTATGGTCATGGAATTGAAAGCCCGCGCCGAGCCCGGGCCCGACGCCCTCGACACCGCCCAGGAACGGGGCAAGCGCCTCTCCGCCGCAGCGGAACGCTCGCTGAAAGGGGAGTTTTCGAGGGTGCGGATCGTGGCGGAGGTGGCCAAAGGCCCGCGGATGGAGTGGCGTCTGATTCCCGCCGTGACGCCCGCGCCGAAAGCCCAACCGGCCAAACCATGAGCCTCGTTCTCGTCGACGGCCACTACTACGCTTACCGCTCCTTTTACGCGATCGCCCAGCTTACCAACTCCAGGGGTGAACCCACCAACGCCGCCTTCGGCTTCACTTCTGCCCTCCTCCGCATGGCCGAGGATCTCAAGCCTGTCCGCGGGGCCGTGATCTTTGACGGGGGTGTCCCCCAGGAAAGGCTTGAGACCCATCCCGAATACAAAGCCAACCGCAAGGAAACTCCTGAGGCGTTGGAAAAACAAATTCCCCTTCTCTATGAAGTGGCCCAAGCCCTCGGCTGGAAAACCGTCTCCGTCGAGGGCGAGGAGGCGGACGATGTCATCGCCTCCTACTGCCGGGTGGCAGACGGAGCTTCATGTATTGTCGCCACCAACGACAAGGACCTCATGGTGCTGGCGGCCCGCGGCGTGAAAATCTATCAGCCAAAATCCGAGGGCTTCGAGCTGCTCGGCCCGGCCGAGGTGGAGACGAAATGGGGGGTGCCGCCGGACAAGGTGCCCGAATTGCTCGCCCTGACCGGGGACGCCTCGGACAATTTTCCGGGGATTCCCGGTGTCGGCCCCAAAACCGCCGCCAAGTGGATTGCGGAATTCCAGACGGCCGAAGGCGTCCTCGCCGCCGCGGATCGGATCAAGCCGGAGCGCTTCCGACCCATCCTGAAAGAGTCGGCGGACATCGTCCGCCGCAACCGTAAAATGGTCGAGCTGCGCACCGCCCTTCCCCTGCCCATTCCCCTCGCCCAACTCCACCTCGCGCCGGATCCCGAAAAACAGGTGGAGCTATTCCGCCGACTCGAATTCAAGCGCTTCACCCGCGAGGCGGAGGCCCGGCTCGCCGCCCGCAAACCCAAGCAGACCGATCTTTTTTCCTGAACCGTGAAACCGGTTGTCGAAAATCTCTACGTGCACGTTCCGTTCTGCACACATCTTTGCCCGTACTGCGACTTCCCCAAAGAGCGCCTGGCCGGCAATCGGATGCGAGATTTCCTCGCCGGCCTACGCGCCGAATGGTCCGCCGCCTGCGAGGAGTTCGACCTTCAGCCCCGGCACGTTTTTTTCGGCGGCGGCACGCCCACCGCCCTCTCCCCCGCCCTCATGGAGCAACTTCTGGCCGTGGCCCCTTGGGGCGAGGCCGAGGAGTGGAGTGTGGAAGCCAACCCGGACGGCTTCAGCGAAAACAAAGCCCGCCAACTGGCCGAGGCGGGTGTCACCCGACTCAGCCTCGGCGCACAGGCCTTCCGTCCCCAGGACCTGGCTTGGCTGGGGCGCAAGCATGACCGGGCCGACATTCGCCAAGCGGTGCAAAGCGCCCGGATCGCCGGCATTCGCAGCCTAAACCTCGACCTGATCTACGGATTGCCCGACCAAGGCCCGTCGGAATGGCAGGAGACAATGGCGGAGGCCTGCGCACTGCAACCGGACAGTATTTCGGCTTACGCCATCACGCCGGAAGAGGGCACCGAGCTGGCGCAGCGCATCGCCCGGGGGGAATGGAGTCCCGACGAGGACCGTGAAGCCGTCCTTTTTCTCCTCACCTGCCGTTTTCTTGAGGCCCGCGACTATGCGAGCTACGAAGTTTCCAACTTCTCCCGTCCCGGCCACGAATGCCGCCATCACCAATCGGTCTGGGCAGGAGAGGATTACCTCGGACTCGGGCCTGGCGCTGTTTCCACTGTCGCCGGCCGACGCTGGCGGAATCTGCGCGATACCGGATCCTATGCGCAGAGCTGGCTCCTCGGCTCCGGCCCGCGCCGCCAGGAGGAAGAAGAGAGGGAGCCCTCCCAGATCCGCACCGAACGAATTCTGCTCGGGCTGCGCACCCGGGCGGGGTTGGCGGAGCAGGGTCTCCCCGACCGCGAGGAGTGGCTGGAGACACTGGTGCGGAAAGGTTGGGCCCGCCGCGAGAACGGGCGCTTTCATCTCACCGCCCGGGGTCGCCTTCGCGCCGACGAAGTGGCCGCGATCCTGACCTAGGCATGGAGCCTGTCATCGCCACGCGCGGTCTGCGCAAGGTCTATCGCGTTTTTGAGAAGGAGCCCGGGCTGGCCGGGGCGATGCGGTCGCTTTTTTCCCGCCGGTCCCGCGAAGTCGTGGCGGTTGAAGGCGTGGATCTGGAGATCGGCGCCGGGGAGTTGGTGGGCTTTCTCGGACCCAACGGCGCCGGCAAGACGACAACCCTCAAGATGCTCTCCGGCCTGCTTCACCCCAGTGCCGGCTCGGCACGGGTGCTGGGCTTTGTGCCGTGGGAACGGGAAACGGAGTTCCGCCGCCAAATCTCCCTGCTACTCGGCCAGAAGAACCAGCTGACGTGGGATCTGCCCGCCCGCGAAAGTTTCGAGCTCAATCGTGCCATCTACGGCATCGACCGGACCACCGCTTGGCGGACGGTCGAGGAACTCGCCTCCCTGCTCGAGGTCACCGGCCTGATAGGCAAACCGGTCCGGGAACTTTCCCTGGGAGAACGGACAAAGATGGAGCTGATTGCCGCCCTGCTGCACCAGCCGAAAGTCCTGTTTCTCGACGAACCGACCTTGGGACTCGACATTGTCTCCCAGCACCGGATCCGGGATTTTCTCCGCCGGGTGGTGGCCGAAAAAAAAATCACCACGATCCTGACGAGCCATTACCTGCAGGACATCGAGGCCCTTTGCCGGCGGGTGGTGATCATCAATCAGGGTCGCATCATCCACGACGGCTCCCTCGCCGCGGTCGGCCGGGAGTTTTCCAACCACAAACAAATCGAGTTGCGGTTTTCCGGCAAGCCCCCCCCGCTCCAAGGATCGGAATGGGGAGAAATTCTCCACCGCGACGAGGCCGGAGTACGGTTGCGGGTCGAGCCGGGCCGCGTCACCGAAATCAGCCGCCGCGCCCTCGATCTGCCGGGCCTGGAGGATATCCGGATCGAGTCGGTTCCCGTGGAGGAAGTGATCCGAAGACTCTTTACCTCCGGGAAAAGAAACTAAAAAAAGAGTCCCTCAAGGCACATGCCCACGCGCGAAAAGCGCGATCAGGGCAAAACCCGCCACGGCGGAAACCAGTTTCCAGAATCTTCCCTCCCTCTCCTTGAGCTCGGGCACCAACAGATCGGAGTAGGCCAGATAAAGAAACGTTCCGGCCGTGGCGGCGGAAAGACCGCCGTGCAGAACGTGCGTGGAAGAAAGATCGGAAAGCGAGGCCATCCATGCGCCCGCCGGCGTGGCCAAACTGAGCAACACCGTGACTCCCACCATGCCACTGGTCGCGACTCCCTGCCGACCCATGGTCACCGCCAGCGCAAAGGTGTCCGTCGCCTTGTGCAGAAGAATGGCCAAGGCCAAGGCTTGCTGGACCGGAGCCGCGCGGATCGAACCCAGGGCCAGCCCCTCAAGCAGCGAATGCAGGGCCAGCATCCCGCCCAACACCCAAGCGGAAGTGGCCGAGCCGCCATGGGGATGGTGTCCGTGAATTTCCGCATGGGCGTGGTGGGCCCGACGATCCAACCAAGCCAACACGAGGATCAATCCCCCACCGAAGAGGGAAGCCTTGAGCCAGCCCAGATCGCCAACCGCTTCGGGCATCAGTTCGAAAAAAGCGGAGGCCAAGAAAGCCCCGCCGGCAAAGGTTCCCCCGAGACAAAGCCAGGAGGTCTTGGCTCCCTTTTTCTTCAAGAGCAAAGCAGAAATCCCGCCAAACATCCCCGCGGCAAAAAGGACCAGCAACAGGGTCAGGAACATCCGTCTTTTTTACGCGATGAAGAGCCATCAATCGAGCCCGCGGTGGCAGTGGAGGGATTTGAACCCCCGACCCAAGGCTTATGAGTCCCTTGCTCTACCAGGCTGAGCTACACTGCCGGAGCTGTCTTTTCTAGCCCCGGAACTTTTTCCCGCCAAGCCCCCGCAGGAGCTTGGGAACGGCAGGGGGGAGGGCTACGCTGAATCCATGGGATTCCGGGATCAGGAAGCGCACCTCGCACGCCTCAAAGGTCGGCTGGCCCTGGGCTTTCTTTTGCTGGTCATCCTGATCATCGCCGGACTCGCAGCCCTGCCTGCTTATCGGGCAATGAAGGCTTGGCGTGCGGATCAGTTGATGGATGGAGCGGAAAAGTCGGTTCGCCAAGGGGCTTTGGTCGATGCTTTTCAGGCAGCCCGCGCCGCCTACGCCCTCAATCCTGGCAATATCCGCGCACTCCGGATGTTGGCGGATATGTATGAGGGGTCGGGCGCGACGGAAACCCTCGCCTATCGGCGGGCCCTGGCGGAAAGCGGTCAGGCCACCGCGGCGGACCGGGCAGCCTATCTGCGCACCGCGATCCGGGCGGGTCGGCTCGATTGGGCCGACGAATTCCTGAAAAAAATCGGCATTTCCGGACGCAGCGACCCCGAGGTGGCGGGGATTGCCGCCGATCTCCTGCGATTGCGGGGCGAACCGGAAAAAGCCCGGCAACTCGAAGCCGAGTCGGCCGCCGCCGCCAAAGCCGGACAAGAGGGCAAAGCCACCTTGCTCTCCGCGCGTGGGTTGTTGGATTCGCCGGATCCCGCGGTCCGGGCAAAAGCGCGAGCCGACCTGTTTCGTCTGGCCAAAAGCAAACAGCCGGAGGCGAGGGACGCAATGCGTCTGATCGCGGCCTCCCCCGACCGGACAGAAACTGAAACCCAAGAGCTGGTGAAACTTCTGGAAAGCGACCCGAAAGCCGCCGGCGGCGACCGCCTTCTGGCCAAATCTCTTCTGCTGGAAATTCATCCGGACTGGCGGGGGGCCGTCCTCGAGGAAGTCAAAAAGATGTATGCGGGCGGACCGGAAGAGGAACGACTGGCTCTGGCGGAGTTTCTCCTGCGGTTTGGGGATGCGGAAGGGGTCTTGGCCTTACCCGCCGTCCGGAATGGGCGGCCTTTCCTTCTCCGCCTGGATGCCCTCGCCCGGTTGGGTCGCTGGACCACCATCCGCGAGGAACTAGGCAAGGCAGCCGCGGAAAAGGATTCCCTCGATCCGTTTTTTCTCGAGGTGTTCCAGGCGCGCGTCTCGACGGAGCTACGCGAATTGTCCATGGCGGATTTGCGTTGGAAGCAGGCCTTGGCCAAAGCCGCCGGACATCCGCAAAAGCTGGAGTTCCTCGGCAACTTTGCGGAGAAGTCCGGCAACCTTTCCATGGCGACCGAAGCCTATCGGGCGATGCTCAAGTTTCCTGCGGCGGCCGTGCCGGGCTACCTCGGTCTGATCCGTATCGCGGAAAAACGGGCCGACATGCGCCAACTGCGCGATATCATGACGGAGCTGGCCCGGCAGCTTCCCCAGGATCCGGCGCCGAAAAACGATCTCGCCTACCTCAACCTGCTCTTCAAAGAAAAAATCGACGAATCCCAGCAGGCCGCCCGGGAGTTGGTCACCGCTCTCCCGGATCGGGCTGCGTACCGCACCACCCTGGCCCTGGCCTGCCTCCGCAAAAACCAGCCGCAGGAGGCCCTCGCCGCTTATGACCGAGCCGAGATCAACTGGTCGACCGCCCTGCCGGGGTGGCAGGCGGTGCGCGCCGCGGTGCTCGCCGCCAACGGCCGGGAGGCCGAGGCCCGGGAACTTGCTTTGTCGATCAACTGGGACCGGCTCAAACCGGAGGAGCGGGACCTGATCCGCGCCCTCCGCACACCCCGGAGCTAGCCCTCTGTTCATGCGGAAAATCCGACTGGTCGGTCTGGTGGCGTGGTGGACCACCACCACGATCGGGGCACCAACGCCGGCGTTCCACACCGTCCAGGCGGGCGAGACCGTCTATGCCATCGCCAAAAAGTACGGCACCACCACGGATCTGATTTTGAAAACCAACCCGGGCCTCGATCCCTCCCGACTGCATGCGGGAGATAAGCTCCGCCTGCCTGCCACCCCAGCCGCCCAGCCTGTCTCCGCGGCCAAGACTTCCCCCGCCACCACCGAACCGGCCACTCCAAGATCTCCCAAGGAATGGGTCAGGGTTCAAAAAGGCGACACACTTTCCAAAATCGCCCGCGAGAACAAGGTTGCGGTCGAGAACCTCCGGAAGTGGAACAAGCTGGGCAACGATCCGATTCGTCCAGGCCATCTTCTGCGGATTCTTCCGCCCTCCTCGTCCCCCACCGCATCCGCCCCGGCTTCCAAACCAGGACCTTCGGTGGCTCCAGCTCCGCCGGCCAAAAAGCCGGTCGCCCTGGAATGGAAATTCGTGGACGCGGCCCGTCGACAAATCGACGCACCCAAGGACAATCTGCGGGACTGGGAATACATCGTCGTCCATCACAGCGGTACCAGCGGGGGAAGCGCCAAGGTGTTCGACTACTATCATTCCCAGGAGCGCGGCATGGAGAACGGACTGGCCTATCATTTCGTCATCGGCAACGGCACGGATTCCGGGGATGGCCAGATCGAAGTCGGCCGCCGCTGGCTCAAGCAACTGCAGGGCGGACACCTTGCCAGCGAGAGCTTGAATGAAATCGCCATTGGCATCTGCCTTGTCGGGGATTTTAGCCGCTCGCGACTGGGACCGCGCCAGACCGCCGCCTTGGTCGAGCTGGTGAAATATCTCCGCCAGATGATGCCCGACCGGAGATTGAAATTCCGTCTGCATCGGGAAATCAACACCCGCCCCACCGAATGCCCCGGCCGGCTGTTCCCCGCCCCGGCCATCCACGAACTGCTCGATCAGCCTCCCGCCACCGGTTGAAACCCGAGCCAGACTTTGCGAGTTCGGGGACCGTCAAACTCCGCAAAATAGATGGTCTGCCATGTTCCAAACTTGAAACGCCCTTTTTCCAGCGGCCACACCAGGTGATTCCCAAGCATGGACGCTTTGACGTGGGCGGCGGAGTTCCCTTCCCCATGACGGTATTCCCGGCTTTCCCACGGAACGGCCTTTTCCAGGGCCGCCGCCAGATCCCGCCGCACATCCGGATCCGCCCCCTCCTGGATCGTCACCGCCGCCGTGGTGTGCGGGACGAAAATGTGGAGCAGCCCGTCGCGCCAACCCCGCCGGGCGGCCGCCTCCTCCAATGATTGTGTCAGAGGCACAAATTCGGTATGGCTCCGTGTGCCAATGACCACTTCTTCCCAAGGAACCGCCATATGATCGTGGTAACAGGAGGAACCGGTTTTGTCGGGCGGGAAATTTGCCGCCGCCTGTCCGCCCAAGGCGTGCCCGTGCGGGCCGTGGCCCGCCATGCCCCCGCCGAACCCCTGCCAGCCGGCACCACTTTTTTCCCCGCCGATGTCACCCGGGCCATCTCCATGCGGGAGGCGCTGACGGGCGCCAAGGCGGTCATTCACAGCGTCGGCATCATCCGGGAAACCGGTCTCTCCACGTTCGACCGCATCCACCGCCTTGCCGTGGCAGAAACCTTGGCGGCCACCCATCGGGCCGGGGTTTCCCGGTTTGTCCTCATCTCGGCACTCGGCAGCCGCCCCACCGCCTCCAGCCGTTACCACCGGACTAAGTGGGCGGGGGAACAACTCGTAAGGCAAAGCGACCTTGCCCACACCATTCTCCGTCCCTCCGTTATCTATGGACCCGGCGACCAGTTCACCAACTTCCTTGCTTCCTGGATGCGCCCCCCTCTTTCCTGGCTCGCCGGGGGCTTTCTCGGCATTCCCGGGGGAGACTCAGTCCGCCTTTGTCCGGTTTCCGTGGGTGAGGTGGCGGAGGCGGCCGTCCGCTGTCTTGGGCAACAAGCATCGCTCGGACAATCTTTTGACCTCGCCGGCCCCTCCGTTTCGTTCAAGGAGCTTGCCCTCGAAATCGCCCGCGCCATGGGTCTTCGCCCGACCTGGGTGGAACAGCCCCCGGATGTCATCCTCGGCATGGCCCCATGGCTCTGGTTAACCGCCTCCAAACCCGTACTCCATCCAATTCCGCTTCCCCTTTGCCGCATCGCGGCAGCCCTCGCTGAACGCCTTCTGCCCAATCCGCCCCTCACCACCGACCAGGTGGCGATGCTGGAAGAAGGACAGTCCGGAAACCCGGGGCCGGCGGCGGAAGTTCTCGGATTTCGTCCCGGGCCCCTGACCGCCGGCCTCGCGGCCTACCTTGCTCCGCGCACGGGCGGGATCGCCGACCGCCGGCCGTGAGCGAGGCCGCGCGTGCCGCCCGGATCCGCCGGGTTTTGCTCACCGCCCTTGCCGTCAACGCCCTGCTGGCCGCGGTGAAATTTTCCATCGGCTGGTCATTGGACAGCCTCAGTGTGCTTTCCGACGCGGTGCACTCCCTCCTCGATGGCGGCGCCAGCGTCATCGCCCTCATCGGCATCACCGCCGCCGCCCGGCCGCCCGATGCCAACCACCCCTACGGCCACCGGAAATTTGAAATTCTCACCACCATTGTGGTGGCCGGCCTGCTTTTTCTCAGTGCGTGGGAAATTCTCGGGGCCGCTGTCCATCGGCTGATGCGTCACGCCACGCCCCCGGATTTCAGCGGCCCCGGTGTGGCCCTGCTGGCGGTGGGGGTAGTCGCCAATCTCCTTCTCTCCCGCTGGGAACGGAAGGCGGGGCTGGAAGTCTCCAGCCCCTTGCTCCTGGCCGACGCCGCCCACACGCGGACCGATGTCTTCTCCTCGATCCTCGCCATCGCCGCCTTGGCGGGCAGCCAGCTCGGTTTGCCTTGGATCGATCCTTTGTTTGCGATCGGCATCGTCGTTCTGCTGGCCCGAGCCGTTTACGAAATTTTGCTCGAAGGCGTGAAGGTGGTTTCCGACGCCACCCGTCTCGATCCCGAGGAAATCCGGTCCGTGGCGGAAAGCGTCGAGGGCGTCCGTGGCGCCCACGCCATCCGTTCCCACGGCATGACCAACGACATCCACATCGACCTGCACATCCAGGTCGAGGAGCTTCTCAGCACCCGGCAGGTCTTTGAAATCGAAAACCAGGTCACCGAGGCTCTCCGCAAACAATTCCCCGGCGTCACCCACGTGGCCCTCCGCCACGAGCCCCGCGGTATTCCCCCCGAACCGGATGCCTGACCTGCCCCGCACCCGCGCCCGCCTCGAACAGGGGCTCGGGGAAAACCGCTGGACCGGCTACGCCTTGGCCGTCCGCAAACAGAATCAGCTTTTCGGTTTTGCCGGCGGCGACGTCCCCGATCTTTCCTCCCCGGTTCCTTGGTTTTCCGCGGGCAAACCCATCACGGCCGTCGGGATTCTCCAGGTGACCGCAAAAAAACCCGGCCTTTGGCCGCAGCCACTTTCAAAAACGTTTCCTGAACTTGCCAACTCCTACGCCGGCACCCTGACCTTAGAGCAGATTCTCACCCACCAAACGGGATTGCGGATTCCGGAAACCAATCTGCGCGGAGATCCTTCGGCGATTTGGAAATATTTCGCCCGGGTGACCCCGGCCGAGGGCGGCCTTTCCGCCGGCCAAGCCGCTTACGATCCGGCCGGAGGCTGGTGGCTGCTTGGCCAATGGCTCACCCGCCACACGGGCAAGTCTTGGGATGAGTTTCTGGAGAACGAGGTCTTGCAGCCCGCCGGCATCACGGGGCTGAAGTTCCGGGCTCCGGCGGTTCCCATCCGTGAGCGGCGCGCGGGAAAGTGGGTCGAGGGAGAGCCCGGGCAGGGCCCCGGCGCCGGACTGGCCGGCCCCGCCCCGGATCTCTCGCTTTTTTATGAAAAACTCGCCGGTGGCCGGCTTCTGCCAGCCGCTTCCCTGCCACCCATGTTGCGCCCCACCCGCAAGGGCAAAACAGACGCCACTTTCAACCACATCTTGGATTTCGGTCTCGGGGTCATCCTCAACAGCAATCGCTATGGCGCCGAGACGGTTCCCTACGGTTTCGGCACGCGGGCCGGCGCCGGCACGTTCGGCCACGGGGGCGCCCGCTCTTCCATCGCCTTCGCCGATCCTGAGTTCGGTTTTTCGGCCGCGATCTTTCTCAACGGCCGGGTTCCCGAAACGGAACACCAGCCCCGCATTCGCGCCTTACTGGACTTGTTTCGGAGTGAGGTTGAACCAAAAACGGGTCGTATCACGGACGATGTCACCTTATAAAAGGGCAGTGAAAGTTTCTCTCCGGAGGAAATTTGATTTTGAGGCGGCTCAGCATCTCCCGTCTTTTCCGGAGGGGCACAAGTGCCGGCAGATGCACGGCCATAGCTTCAAGCTGGAGGTGGTGGTAACCGGAACGGTGGACCCAAAGTCCGGTCTTTTTTACGACCATGCCAAAATCGCCGAGGCCGTCCGGCCGCTTGTCGACAAACTTGACCACACTTGCCTGAACGAAACGCCGGGCCTGGAAAATCCCACCTTGGAATGCATGGCCAAGTGGTTTTGGGACAGGCTGCAAGCCTCTCTTCCCGGACTTTCTGAAATCACCCTGCACGAGACCCCGCGCGCCTCTTGCACCTACCGGGGGGAGTGAAGGTTGAAAGCCATCACCTTCGTCAACGTCAGCGTGGTGGGGCCGGATCGCTCGGGCGCGATCGCCGCCATCACCCAAAAGCTTTTTCAACTAGGGGCTAACATCGAGTCCCTTGAGGAGCAGGTCACCCGCGGAAAGTTCCGCATGAACCTGCTGGCCTCCTGGAAGGCCGACTGCCTCCACGACCGACGGGTAAAAACAGAACTCGAATCCGTTGCCCTCCAATTGCGGATGAAGCTGGCCCTCCGCTTGGCCAGCGGAGCCTGCCGGCATCGGCGCCTTGGCCTGATGGTTACCAAGGAAACCCATGCCGCGGAGGCGATTCTCCGGGAATGGAAATCGGGCCGGTTGAATGCCGAACCGGTCCTGATCGCGGGAAACCATCCTCAGATGCGCACCTTGGCCCGGCGTTATGGGGTTCCGTTTCAATTCATCGATTACCGGGACCGCCAGAAAGCCGAAACACACCTACAAGATGTTCTTGAAAAGGCGGAGGCGGATCTTCTCGTGCTGGCGCGCTTCATGAAAATCCTTTCGCCGGACTTTGTCTGGCATTGGAAAAACCGGATCATCAACATTCATCCTTCTTTGCTCCCTGCCTTCCCTGGTGCCTCGGCCTACCGGCAAGCCTACGACAAAGGGGTCAAAATCGTTGGCGTGACTGCCCATTTTGTGACTCCCGACCTCGATCAGGGCCCGATCCTTTGCCAGGACGCGTTGCGTCTTCGACCGGACGAGCCGCTCGAAAGCATCATCCAACGAGGCCAGAAACTGGAGGCGGCCTGCCTTTTGCGCGCGCTGAAGCTATGTCTCAATCGACAACTCGACGTTCACTGGGGGCGCGTCCACGGGGTGTAATCCGTTCGGGAAAAATCAGCGTTGAAAAACCACCTCCATCCCGCATCGTGTCGGTCATGAGCACCAGAAAGACATCCTCATCCGGCAAGGGTCCCCGAGACGAACGCGGAGATCCGTCAGAGAATGCGTTGAAAACCACCATCGTGGCCTGCCTAATCGGGCTGATCGCAGTGGGGTTATTTGCCTTCTCCCCGCGAAAAACCGCTAATGTCACCTCCTCCTCCACAACCACCCCGCAGGGCAAGGAAGCCGTGGCCATTTTCGACCGCCAGTCCCTTTCCACAAAAAGCCGTTAAGCCTGAATTCCGCAGCCTGGGCGAGTCTTGGCGAGGCTATTGTGGCTCCGGTCGCGTAACACATTCACCTTCACGGTAAATCGGCTGCTCCGCGGCCTGTTTTTGGATTCAAAAAAAACCGAATCCTTTTTCAAAAATCATGGTTTAATACCCTATGGCCATAGCCACCCTGCCTGCCTCGGCTTGGGACAAGGAGAAAGCCGGGGTTTTGCTGCAACGGGCCGGCTTCGGGGGCACTCCGCAGGAAGTTGAAGCATTGGCCAAGATGCAGCCTTGGCAGGCGGCCGATTCACTTTTGGGGCCACCGGAAATACCCCACGTCGACCCCCCACCCTCCATCCTCAAGCCCGCCATAGGCGACAAACTAAGAACGGACCGAAACCGCCTGAAGCTGATGGATCCGAAGGTCCGGGAGGACAAACAGAGGGAAATCAACCGGGCTTTGAAAGCCGAACAGGAAAAGCGGCTGACCGACCTACGGGGTTGGTGGTTCCAGCGGATGGCCGATCCCGCCAAGGCCGCGCGGGAGAAAGTTGTTCTTTTTCTCCACGGCCACTTTGCCACCAGCGAGGAGAAGGTCCGAAACCCCGCTGTTTTATATCAGCAAAACCGGCTTTTCCGGGAAAAAGCCCTGGGCTCCTGGTCAGATCTGGTCCTCGGGGTGGCCAAGGATCCGGCCATGTTGAATTACCTCGATGGCGCCAAAAGCCGGAGTGAGCATCCCAACGAAAATTTCGCTCGCGAGTTGTTTGAGCTGTTCACCCTTGGGGAGGGCCACTACACGGAAAAGGATATCCAAGAGGCCGCCCGCGCCTTCACCGGATGGTCGGTCCGTTTGCGCTCCAAACCCGGGGAAGTGATGGACGAGGAAACCCACATGCCCTCCTTTGTCAATCGGCCGGCCTGGCACGATGGAAAACCAAAAAGGGTTTTCGGGAAAACCGGCAACTTCGACGGCGAGGATGTGGTCCGCCTCACCTTGCAACAGCCGGCCGCATCACATTGGATCACCGGCAAGCTTTGGCGCTTTTATACCGGCACCCCTCCTCAGGCGGAGCTCCACAAGGAACTGGTGGCGGCGTGGGAGGAAAACCAAGGCCTGCTTCGGCCTTTTCTTCTGGCCATCTGGACCCATCCGGAATTTTACAGCCTGGGCTCAACCCGCAACCGGGTGAAGTCTCCGGTGGAGTGGTTGGTCGGACTCTGCCGCCAGTTGGAGCGTCCTCTGCCTGCTCCGGCCATCGCTTCAGAAATCACCGCCCAATTGGGCCAGAAGCTCTTCGCCCCGCCGAATGTAAAGGGCTGGGATGGAGGCATCACCTGGATCAACACTGCCAGCCTGCAACGACGCTACGAATATGCCGGCTGGCTTGTGGGGGGCACCCGGGGGGCACGAAATTTGACAGGCATGGATTTAGGCCGGCTGGCGGTGCAGAGCGGGTTGGTGGAAATTCCCATCCCCACGATCGAGGGGGAAACAAAAGATGAAAAAACCCTCAAAAAAGAATTCGCCCAAAAACGCAATGCCGCGGCTCGCCAAGCCCGCGAGGTTCTGGCCATCTCGCCTGCCCCCCTGGCCCCTTTGGCCGGCTCCGCGGAGCGCCAAGATCCTGACCGTCTGGTCGCGCACCTCAGCACCCGGCTTCTCCCCGGCGAAACGGCTCCGCCTGAACTTCAGGCCCGATTCAAGAAAGCCGCCGGAACGGCCAAGCCTCTGAACGATGCCGCCGTCCGCCAAACCGTCCTGGCGATCGTGCAAAGCCCTCTTTATCAACTGGGATGAAAGGAGGCGCACCTTGAATCAGCCGGAACTCAAAACACGCAGGGAATTTCTCCGTACCGGATTACTCGGCAGCTCTCTTTGCTGGACGGTGCCCGGTTTTTTGCAAAACACCATGCTCTCCCTGCATGCCGCGGCGGATGGGCAAATCGTCCAAGGGGTCACCGGAAAGGACGGGAACATTTTGGTGGTTCTGCAGTTGGCCGGAGGCAATGACGGACTGAACACGGTCATACCCGTGGGCAACGATGATTACCGCCGCGCCCGCCCCACCCTAGGCCTGCGGGAGGAACAGGTTTTGAAGTTGGGCCAAAAGGAGAAAGCCGGCTTTCACCCGGCTTTGGCCGGCCTCGCCCAAGCTTTTGGGGAAGGATATTTGACCGTGGTGCAAGGAGTGGGGTATCCCAACCCTAATCGCTCTCATTTTCGTTCGACGGAAATCTGGGCCACCGCCACGGACGCGGAAAAAGCTTCCTCCACCGGATGGATTGGGCGCTATTTCGACAATGCCTGTGCGGGTTGCGATGCCTCCGTCGGCCTCACACTTGGTTCCCAGAGTCCGCAGGCTTTTTCCGCCCAGACTCCCAAGGGGGTTCTGTACGAGGCCCCGGGCGGCAAACGCCGCCGCTTGGGCGCGGACGGGGAACCGGAAGCCGACGGCTCCATGACCATGGCAACTGACGGCGACCTGGAAGAAGGCCCCGCTGGTGGCTCCATTGGCGACATCCCCGGTTCAGCCGGAAACATTAACGCCCTGGATTTTTTGGAGCGGACGGAGATGGATGTTCAGGTGACCCAGAAGGAAATCGCCGCAGCTTCCCAGCGCGGAAAAAACGGGGCCACCTACCCGGGCTCTTCCCTCGGCAAACAGTTCGCCCTGATTTCCCGACTCATCGCCGGCGGCATGAAAACCCGCATTTATTATATTTCGCAAGGCGGATATGACACCCACACCGGTCAGGCCAACGCCCACGAGAGGCTTTTGCGCGAAATGGGTGATGCCGTTGCTGCCTTCCTCTCGGATCTCAAGGCCCAGGGCAATCTGGGGCGTGTCACCCTGATGACTTTTAGCGAGTTCGGTCGGCGAGTTCAGGAAAATGCCAGCGGGGGAACGGATCACGGCGCAGCGGCTCCTCTTTTTCTGGCGGGAGGCGGGGCGCAGGCCGGCTTTCTCGGGGAAATGCCGTCTTTGGCCGCCCGGGATTTGGATGATGGGGACGTGAAGTTCAACGTCGATTTCCGCTCCGTCTATGCCACGGTGCTCGAAAAGCACCTCGGCGTGAAATCCGATCCCATCTTGGGCCGCGCCTTTCCCCTGCTGAAGGCCTACGGCTGATTTCCCTAAGGCTTGGTCTCCGGCTCCGCGGCTGGGCCCTCCGCCGCCGGCGACTGTTCGGACGGCGCTTGGGGCGAGGCCTCGGCTTCGACTCTCACAAACCTTACCGCCCCCTTCCGACCCAGGCTGTTCTTCCAAGTTCCTTCCAGAGTTTTCGCATCGGCAGAAATTTGCAGATCCAGCTCCACCTTCGGATCGAACCCGGGCTTCGGCAACATCGTGTAAGTGATGGGAATTTTCACCCGGGCCCCCTCGATTTTTGCACCTTTGCTGTGCCACACCCCAGGACCACCTCCCGCCCACACTCCAAATCCCGCCACATGAATCGTCGCCCCCTCCTGAGAGACAATAATCGCGGATTGGCCGATGCCCACCGCGGTGTTTTTCCACAAACCGGCCAGTTGTGCCTGCTCCGCCCAGCTGCAGGTCCCCGCCACCAGCCACCCGAAGAGAAGCAAGATTTTCATACGCAAGATCGTGACGCTCCCCCAGGGGCCCGCAAGCGGTATCTCATTCGAGGACTTTTCAACCCTTGCGGTTTTTAATTTTCAGCACCGCCGCCATCACTTTCCCCTCCCCTTGCCGGAGCGCCCTTGCCGCACGGTCCGCATTTGCCCCGGTGAGTAGCCGCACCAACCGCAACGCCCGGGCCCGCAATTTCTCATTGGAGGGCACCACGTTAACCATCAGGTTGTCGTGCACCCGGCCCATCCGGATCATCGCTACCGAGCTGAGGATGTTGCAAACCGCCTTGGTCGCGGTGCCGGCTTTGAGCCGAGTCGATCCCGCAATCAACTCCGGTCCTACGTCCAGACAAACCACCACGCTTGGGCGAATTCCCCCTTTTTCCGGCCGCCAGGCAGGATGCGCGGTGACCAGCACGGTCTTGGCTCCCCGCCGAGTTGCCTCGCGCAAGGCCCCGTGCACAAACGGGGTTCTTCCGCTTGCGGTGAGCCCCACCACCACATCCCCTTTTCCAACCTTCCTTTCCTGCACCGCACGTTGCCCAGCCTCGGAATCATCCTCCGCCCCCTCCTGCGCCCGGAAAATGGCCTCGGGGCCTCCCGCCAAAATTGCCTGCACCTCCTCGGGATCGGCATGAAATGTGGGCGGCATTTCACTGGCATCCAAAACCCCCAACCGCCCGCTCGTGCCCGCACCCACATAAACAAGGCGCCCTTTTTGCCGAAGAGCCGCGGCCACCAGTCCGGCCGCTTTTCCGATGGATCCCGCCGCTTTTTGCAGAGCCCGCGCCGTCTCCTTCTCTTCGGAGACAAAAAGGCGAACCAGTTGCCCCACCGATTGTTTCTGCAACCCACGGGAACGGGGATTGGCTCGTTCCGTCGGCAACGCCTCCACATTCACGGGTTTTTCTGGAACCGGGCGGGCAGGAACTGCGTCCACCCCCCCTGCCATTCGGGCGGCCCCGATCTCTCCCGGGGTTTCCAAAAGCCGGACCCGCGCCTTGGGCAGGCGGGCCTTCACTCCGGTCTGGAACTGACGCCGGTAAAAACCGTTGGCAAACAGTCCCCCGGCGAGGACCACGCGCGGATGACGCACCCGTAACCGCCGAACCAGTTCGGCCAGCCGCTCGGCCAGCTCTTCCGCGGCCTCTGCGACCACTGCTCGCGCCAAACGATCTCCCCGTGCCGCTGCCCTCAGCACGACTGGGGCAAAGCTGGCCAGCCACTCCTTGCCGCGTGGTTTGTAAACCTCACGCAAAAGCCGGTCCAAATCGGCCGCGCCGGCGTGGGCCAACAGCCCGGCGACCAGACGGGGTGGTTTCCCTTGGCGATCCCGCTCACGGTACACGGTCCGCAGCGCGCGGGCGCCCAAGTCGTACCCGCTCCCGGCATCGCCCAGCAGATGGCCATGCCCCCCGACACAGTGTTTTTTTCCCGCCACCCGCCCGACGACATTGCTTCCCGTGCCCGCAATGACCAGAAACCCGTCTTCCTTGCCCCAGGCGGCCGATAAGGCGGAATCGGTATCCTGCCCAACAACAATCTTTTTCACTCCCGGCCAAACGGAGCGCAGGGCCGATTCCACCGCCATGAATTCCGGCCGTCCCCGGGCCCCCGCCATGCCGGCTCCGATAGCCACCGGAGCGCAGGGAAGACCGCGGGCCACGCGAAGAAAGATTTTTCGAAGCCCTGCCCTTCCCACCAAAAGGATGTTGCCGGGCCCTTCCATGCCGTGAGCCAGCCGGCGACCACGGGAATCCAGCAAAACCCAGGAGGTTTTGGTCCCACCGGCTTCGATGCCCAAGACCGGCCCGCTTTCTTTCACGTTGCCCTGATTCACGCCACGCCCAAAATGCCCTGCCGATGATAAAGCTGCGATGGAAAAACTGGCTGACTCCCGCATTTTACTACGCGGCTATCCTCGGCATTTCCCTGATTCCACGCAGTGGTGTCGAGGAGGTTGATCGGCTGATTCCCCTGCCCAACGACAAGGTGCTTCATCTCGCCGTCTACTCCGGTTTTGGATATGCGCTGGGAGGGCTGCCTTTTCCCCCGGCGGCCTTGGGCATGGCCGGATCGTTGCTGGGCGCACTGGATGAACAGGTCCAGCGCCTCGCCCCAGGCCGGGATGTTTCCGTGGCCGATTGGGTGGCCGACATCCTGGGAATTTCTCTCGGCCTGGCCCTGCGCCGACGCCCCCGCCGATGAGCCCCCCCCCGGCCCAACGATACGCCAAGTTGCTGGAGGAAGTCCGCCGCCACGACCACCTTTACTACGTCGAGGCCCGGCCGGAGATTTCCGATGCGGCTTATGACCGGCTTTACCGCGAGTTGCAGGATTTTGAGCAGGCCCATCCGGACTTGGCCGACGAAAATTCCCCCACCAAAAAAGTAGGGGGCATCCCGCTCGACTCCTTCCGCACAATCCGACACTCCATGCCGATGCAGAGCCTGAACAACACTTACAGCGAGGAGGAGTTGAGGGAGTTTCTCGACCGGGTCGCCAAGAATCTTCATGGGCAGTCCGCCGAGTTCGCCATTGAGCCCAAGGTGGACGGCGTTGCCGTCAGCGTTCGCTACGAACAAGGCCGCTTGGCGCAAGGACTGACGCGCGGGGACGGGGAAAAGGGCGATGACATCACCGAAAATCTCCGAACCATTCGGAATCTTCCCCTCGCCGTGGAAGGGCTTCCCAAAGTCATTGAATTTCGCGGGGAAGTTTATCTGCCCGAACCCGCCTTCGCCTCTCTGAATCGGACCAGGGAGAAGGCCGGGGAACCTCTCTTTGCCAATCCGCGCAACGCTGCGGCCGGCACACTTAAGCTTCTCGATTCCCGTGAAGTCGCCCGGCGTCCGCTTGCCGTGGTGTTTTACGGACTTGGGGAGGTGGTGGGTGCGAAAGCTGAATCGCAGGTTGATCTTCATAAACAAATCCAAAAATGGGGTCTCCCCGGCCACAAATGGTTTCGCCACGTCCAAGGAGCGGCAGGGGTGCTGACGGCGGTGCGGGATCTGGATCGGGATCGAGCCAAGTTTCCTTTCGCGACCGACGGCGCCGTCATCAAGGTCAGTCGTTTCGACCAGCAGAAGGTCTTGGGCTCAACCGACAAGGCGCCTCGCTGGGCTATCGCCTACAAATACGCGCCTGAACAAGCGGAGACCCGGCTCCATGCCGTGACATTGCAGGTCGGTCGCACCGGGGTGATCACCCCGGTGGCGGAACTGGAGCCGGTTCAGTTGAGCGGAACAACCGTCGGACGGGCTACCCTCCATAATTTTGAGGAGATCGCCCGCAAAGACATTCGCGTCGGCGACCTTGTCACCGTCGAAAAGGCTGGGGAGATCATCCCGGCCGTCGTCTCGGTAAATTTGAAAAAGCGTCCCAAGGACTCCAAACCAATTCGCCCCCCTTCCCAGTGTCCCGTCTGCGGCGGCCCCCTGCGCAAGGAGGAGGTCTTTCTCCGCTGCACCTCCCGCGATTGCGTGGGACAATTGAAGCGGCGGCTGCAGCACTTTGCTCACCGTGGGGCGATGGACATCGAGGGCATGGGCGAGGCCATGGTCGGCCAGTTGATCGATGCCGGCTTGGTCCAGCATCTCGAGCAGATCTACGAGCTGACGCCAGAATCACTGGCCGATTTGGAGCGGATGGGTGAGAAGTCGGCCGCCAACCTCATCGCGGCCATGGAAGCCAGCAAGCGGCGGCCGCTTTGGCGCCTGATTTTCGGTTTGGGCATTCCGCAGGTCGGGGCGGTTCTCGCCGAGGCCCTCTCCCGTCACTTTGAATCGATGGAAAAACTAGAGAAGGCCAAGTTCGAAGATCTCATGCAGGTGAAGGATGTGGGACAAAAAGTGGCCGAGGAAATCGTCTCTTTTTTCCGGGAATCGTCCACCCACCGGCTGCTGCAGGGCCTGAAAAAGGCCGGATGTAATTTCCGCGCCCTGCCCGAGGAGCTGGCGGTGCGGGGCGGGGTATTTTCCGGAAAAAAATTCGTGATCACCGGCACCCTGAGCGCCCCGCGGGAGGATTTTACCCGGAGAATCCAGTCGCTTGGCGGCGCGGTTTCCGGCTCGGTCAGTGCCAAGACGGACTATCTTCTCGCCGGCGAGGAAGCCGGATCCAAACTTGCAAAAGCCAAATCCCTGGGAGTTCCCGTGCTGTCGGAAAAAGAGTTCGAAAAGCTTGCTGGCCCCGAGCCGCGGGAGTGATAATCGGATCCGTGGAACTCAAGAATCATCCCGGGAAGTTTTTAGCTGCCGGAATGATTTGGATGAGCGTGGTGTTCCCCGTTTCCGCTCAGGTGGGGCCGGGAGCGGCGGAAGATGCCGAGGCGGAAAGAAGGAAAATTCTCAAGGCGGCCGACCAAGTGGACCGGATGGATTCGGCCGTGGAGGACATGAAGGCCCGGATCGCGGCGCTGGAAAAACTTTTGGAGGACGTGAAACAGGAGTCCAACTCCCTCAAAGAGAGCCTGGCCAGCACCGCCGCCAAAGCGGAAAAGGAAAAGCAGAACCTTTTGGAGGAAGTTTCCAAAATGCTGGCCGAGATGAAGGCCAAAGAGAAAGCGGCCACCCCGGCGGCCAAGCCCGCCGCGCGCGAGGGTTACGAGCACACTGTGGCCAAGGGAGACACCCTCAGCTCCATCGCCCAAGCCTACAACAAGCAATACGGGCTGAAGCTCACCGTCGAATCCCTTCGCAAGGCCAACCAGCTATCCAAGGACGCCGCGCTCAAGGTCGGGCAAAAACTTTTCATTCCTTCAAGCTAATCCCGCCATGCCTTCCCCTGCCTCGATTTTTCGGCTTCAGAAGGTCCAAACCGGGCGGGTTTTGGGGCCGATGGATCTGGATCATCTCAAGGCTCTCGCCAACCAATCACTGATCGCCCCGGATGACCTCGTACAGGTGGACGAGGGCCCTTGGCAGAAGGCACCCGAGGTGGGCGATCTGGAAATGCTCTGGATGGTGGAACCCCTGGATGGCCCCCGCTACGGCCCCACCACGGCCGGAACAATCGCGGAGTTCCTGCAGACCGGCCAACTGGGTGGATCGGAGTTGGTCACACATATCCGCACCAAGGAGACTTATACCGTTTCGGAATTTCTGGATGAAATCAAACGCCGCCGGAACAACAAACTCAAAAGCCGGACGATCAAGCTGGAGGATGGGGAGGAAGCCCCACCCGCGGCCATGGCCGTCAGCCCCGCCTTTGATGCCGCCCTTCGCCTGAAAATTCGCCAGCTGGAAACCGATTTGGCGGAGGCCAAAAAACTTTTGGACAAACAGTCCGCCGAGCTGGCCCGGCTTCGCAACTCCTCCGGTTCGGGCCTTTCGGTTTGACCCTGCGGCCCTGTCGCCGCTACTCTTTCCAGTTCAACATCTTCCCTTATGAGACACACCATTTCCGTCGTGGTTCAGAACCGTTTCGGGGTGCTCACCCGGATCGCAGGCCTTTTCAGCGGGCGGGGCTTTAATATCGACACCCTCAACGTTGGCCCCACCCAGAACGACAAAATTTCCCGCATGACCATCGTCGTCGTGGGCAATGATCAGGTGCTGGAGCAGGTGGTCAAACAACTGAAGAAGCTCGTCGATGTCCTCGAAGTCCATGATTTTAAGGATGGCGATGTCATCGACCGGGAGCTGATCCTTCTCAAGGTGAAAGCCAACTCTTCCGCCCGCCCGGAAGTGATGCAGATATGCGACATCTTCCGCGCCAAAATTGTGGACGTGCAGTCCAACAGTCTCGCAATCGAGGTCACCGGCGATGAGAGCAAGATCGACAAATTTCTCGCCCTGATGAAGCCCTTCGGAATTCTCGAATTGAGCCGGACGGGGCGAATTGCCCTGCCCCGGCGCTGACGAATTCACCAAACCCAAAGGAGATCCCCACCATGCCCGCCCGCATCTATCACGACTCTGACGCCAGCCTCAACCCCCTGAAAAAAAGAAAGGTGGCCGTGATCGGTTTCGGCTCCCAAGGGCATGCACACGCGCTCAACCTCAAGAACAGCGGAGTCCGCGTCAACATCGGCCTGTACAAAGGCAGCAAGTCGATCCCCGTCGCAAAAAAGCATGGCTTCAAGGTTCTCCCCACGGCCGAGGCAGTTCGCGGGGCGGATGTCATCTTTGTGGCCGTACCGGATTTGAAAATCCCCTCTGTGTATGAAAAGGACATCGCCCCGAATCTGCGCAAGGGCCACTGTCTGCTGTTCAGCCACGGTTTCGCCATCCATTACCGGACCGTCCGTCCCCCAAAAAACGTGGATGTCATCCTGGTGGCCCCCAAGGGCCCCGGACACATTGTTCGACGGCAGTATCAGGAAGGCCGGGGCGTGCCCGCCCTCTTCGCCGTGCAGCAGAATCCCACCGGCCAGGCCCGTGGTATCGCCTTGGCCTGGGCTCGCGGCATCGGAGCCACCCGCGCGGGAGTGCTCCAGACCACCTTCAAGGAAGAGACCGAGACGGATCTTTTCGGGGAGCAGGCCGTGCTTTGTGGTGGCACCTCCGCCCTGATTCAGGCCGGATTTGAAGTGCTGGTGAAGGCCGGCTATCAGCCCGAGGTCGCCTACTTCGAGGTTCTTCATGAACTCAAGCTGATCGTCGACCTGATCAATGAAGCGGGCATCGCCGGCATGCGCTTCTCCATTTCTGAGACCGCCAAGTATGGCGATGTCACCCGCGGACCCCGCGTGGTCGATGCTCGCACCAAGAAAGCCATGCAGGGCGTCCTGCAGGAAATCCGCAACGGCAAGTTTGCCCGTGAATGGATCAAGGAAAGCCGCACGGGGATGAAGCGCTACCACCGTTTGCTCAAGCAGGGGGAGAAGCACCCGATTGAGAAAACCGGTCAGCGGCTCCGGGCCCTCATGCCTTGGATCCGCCGCCGGAACCTCAAGGGCGCCCAAGCCGCGTACTAGCACGGGGTTCTGCTCCCCGTTCCTCCGGGGATGCAAATCCCATTCTTGTGGGGTAGAGTGACCGGATGAGCGACCGGATCCTCATTTTCGATACCACGCTACGCGATGGCGAACAGTGCCCCGGCGCGGCCATGACTCCACGACAAAAGCTGGAAGTAGCTCGCCAGTTGGCCCGGCTCGGGGTCGACATCATTGAGGCCGGTTTCCCCATCGCTAGTCAGGGAGACTTCGAATCTGTCCGGGAAATCGCCCGCACTGTCCGGGGTCCTGTCATCTGCGGCCTCGCCCGGTGCCTGCCGGCCGATATCGATGCCGCCGGCAGCGCCGTCAAGCCAGCCGGAAAGCAGGGGCGAATCCATGTTTTTCTCGGAACCAGCAAAATTCACCGTGAATTCAAACTAGGCAAAGCCCGCGGAGAAATTCTCCGGCTTGCCGCCGAGGGCGTGCGGCGGGCCCGGAAATTCACCGACAATGTGGAGTTTTCCCCGGAGGATGCCTCCCGGACGGAAATCGACTTTCTGGTCGAGGTGGTGGAGGCCGCCCTGGAGGCCGGCGCGACCACCATCAATCTTCCGGACACCACCGGTTATGCCACCCCGGAGGAATACGGGCGCATGTTCCGCGAGGTGATCGCCCGGGCCCGGGGGGCGGCCAACGCCGTTTTCAGCACGCACTGCCACAACGATCTCGGTCTTGCCGTCGCCAACTCGCTCGCCGGGGTTCTCGCGGGAGCTCGCCAGGTGGAGTGCACGCTCAACGGTATCGGGGAGCGGGCCGGTAACGCCGCTCTGGAGGAAGTGGTCATGGCCCTGCGCACGCGCCACGACTCCTTTGGCGATCTCATGACCGGGATTCAGACGCGGGAAATTGTCCGCACTTCCCGCCTGGTCTCCGCCGCCTGCAGTTTCCCCGTTCCCCGCAATAAGGCCATCGTCGGTCTCAATGCTTTCGCCCACAGCTCTGGAATTCATCAGGACGGGATCCTGAAAAAACGGGAAACCTACGAAATCATGGATCCGGAAGAAGTTGGCTGGGGCAAAACCGAGCTTCCCCTCACCAAGCACAGCGGCCGGGCTGCCGTGGCCTCCCGCCTCAAGCATCTTGGGTACTCCCTCAAACCGGCCGAGTTGCAGGCCGTTTTTTCCCGCTTCAAGGAGATCGGGGACCGAAAAAAGTTTGTCTACGACGACGATCTTGTTTCGCTTGTCGGCGCCCAGATCCAAGTGGCCCGCGAGACTTATTCCCTGGAAAAATGTTCCGTCTCCTGCGGCATCGGGGAAAAGCCCGAGGCCAGGATCACGCTACGCCACGGCCGAAAAAGCCTCTCCGCCACTGGCACCGGGGATGGCGGCGTCGATGCTGTTCTCAAAACCATCGACCGCATCACCGGTCTCAAGGGCCATTTGCTGGACTACCAAGTCCGGGCCGTCACCGAGGGCAAGGATGCCGTTGGCGAGGTCAGTCTGAACGTGCGGTTTGATGCCAAATCGGAACCTTCCAGCGGACGGGCCGCAGCCACCGATGTGATTGAATCCAGCGCCCGCGCCTATTTGGCGGCGGTGAACCGCTGGTTCGCCGAGGGCGGCCGGGCTTCCCGCGGGAAGTCCCGGCGCACCCTGGCGCATCCTTAATTGTTTAGTCGAAGCTTGGGTTACGCGGGCCCCGGTCGTAATCAAAATCTCCCGGCGCACGGCCCGCCCGCTCACTTTCCTCAATCTCCGCCCGGGGACCTCCCCGGTCGTCACGACGAGGACCGCGCTCGGGCCGTTCCCCCATCGACTTGGCGCCGTTGACGATCATCAGCCGCCCCATGAACTCGGAATCGTGCAGCTTCTTGGCCGCCTCCTGAGCACCTTCCAAAGTCTGCATTTCGACGAATCCGAATCCCTTCGAATTGGATCCCTTGTCGCGCACGATTTCCACATTCCGCACGCCCGCGACCTTGCCGAAGAAATCAAACAGGTCGCTTTCGGAGGCATCGTAGGAAAGGTTCCCCACGTAGAGACGCGGGGTCAGGACCTCCTGCGGCGGCGTGGTCCGGGGACCCCGCGGGGTGCGCGGCTGGCCTTCCGAGCGAATCGGGCGGTCTTCTCCGCGCCCATGGTCACGGCGGGAGCTACCCCCGTTGAGGCCAAAAAGTTTTTTCAGCCAACCCCAGAAGCCGCCGCTTTTCGCGTGACCTCTTGGCCGGGATTCGTGGCGGAAACCGCCACGACCGTGACGGTGGTGGCGCCGGCGACGGCGCTCGTGGGGACCGCCGCTCGAGCGGCGCCCTTGGTAGGAATCATGACTCATGTTGTTTTCTGACGGCGGGAAGGGATGGCCCCGGAGGACCGCCCGGGCGAACAGCGCCCGGTTGAGGGAGACGGGGCAGCTTGATGTTCAGCCGCCGGTTTCGTTTCACTCCCTGGTGAGATGCCTTTGGATCTCGGTTAGGTCTGCGGGATAATGGGGCACGCTTTCATGGATCCGAACTGATCGATAGCGATCAAGGGAACCGAATCCGCATGCCACTCAAGAAACTCCCCGCCGTACTCCTTTCAAGGATGCTAGTATTGCAAACCCCTGCCGGCTTTTCAAGCCTGCTTAAATTGTTGATTGATATTTATTTAGGCGTGGGATGCCTTTGCCTCGATCATGGCGGCGGAACCAACGTTCCCGCCACTCAAATAAAAGCCGGCGGCGGCCTGCTGTGGCAGCATCATCATCGCCAACGCTTCTTTCCATGTCCCATCCACCCAGTATGGGGTGCCGAGAAAGTCACCGGTCTGGCCAAACTCGCCATAAAACCAAGTATAGTTGTCCAAACCCTCCGCGAAACCGCCGGTCTGCGCCACGACAAGCGTTTGTCGGCTGTCGTCAGTCACTTCCGTTTGGCAAATCAGCTCTCCCCCATCTTGAAGGGTCCAACGCACATCCCAAAAGGTGCTGCCCCCCTCCTTCCAAGTAGACCCGTAGGCCCGGACCATCTGAGTCAGGGCCCGTGCAAAGCGGTTCCAATCATCCAAAGCCCACTCGCTGGGCTGAAGGATTTGCTGCACCCGCTGAAGTCGGGTGCGCCACTCATGCGCAATCCGTCGGAGTTCGACTCGGCTGATCACAGGCATTTTCTAGCGGCGACGATCGCCGGAATCCCCTTCCAGCATGGAAAGCCGTTGGCGGACGGTTCCCAGATCCTTGTCGTGGCGATTCACTTGCGACTTAATCTGCTCCAGAGAGGAAAGTTGCTTGGCCAGCTGGGCACCGGCCGATTCCAGCCCGCTGGAAAGCTCGGCGTCCCGCGCCTGCAAAGCGGCAATTTCCTTGTTCAACTTCTGCTCCATCTGCGCCACGGTCACGCTCTGTTGCTGAATCTGGTTCCAAAGCACATATCCGCCAAAGGCCGACAAGGTAGCGCAGCCCACGATGATCAGCAACAGACCCAAGCCCACCCCGCTTAAAATCGAGGTGACAGCACGCTGTTCCTTGCGTTGGCGATCAATACTCCGTTTGACATTCAGGGCGGCGGGGGTGGTTCCATTCATGTTGTTTTTTTCCTCCTGCGCAGACTCCAAAGGGGACGGATAGTTCGCGGGACGGGGCGGGCCCTTAATCACAACAACTTCAGGATCACCGGAGGAACTACCCGTGGCAGAAGCTCCGCCGCCAAAAGGCAGCTCAGGATCCGTTGGTGTTGAGGACGAACTGATAGTGTCCCTCATAAGTCTGGTGTACCAGCAGTTGAGCATCCATCCGACAAATGACCAGCGATTCTTAAAATGCTTTTTTACTTATGTATTAGTAATTTCTCAGCAGGGGCAACCAGTTTTGCCGGAAAATAGACTTTTACAGAGCCTTCTTAAGGCGGGGCATTTCATTCCCCATTCCCTTCCACCCCTTCCCCCGTTGAATCAGGCTTTGCGCGTTCATCTGGACGGCCTGTTCTGGGTGCTGCCAAAGGGCTTCCAGGATTCTACAAACCTCAGCCGGGCCCGGCCCCGCGTGATCAGTGGCGACCCGGAGAAAATCATCTGCTTCCCGAACCGGATACAGGCCGGGACAACTTGCCGCCCGCGCGGCCAACTTCCTCAATAACTCATCCTGTCGGCTTAACCAGTCCGTGCCGCTTTCCATGTCCCGATGTTCCCCGCCGGATGCGGCAACTGTCCAGTTCCCTTGAAATTTATTTTCTGGTTCCACGGCAAACTCGATATTTCCCGCAAGCTTTTTTCTTTCTGCCATCCGTCAGGCGCGGCCAAAATAACTCCATGGAACTGGATCGTCGCGCCACCATGGCGGGGGCAGTTTTCGGCCTTCTGACAGCCGTTGGCCCTTGGTTTCAGGGGCTTCCTTGGTCTGCCGCCGCCGCTTTCGCTGCCGGCCTTTTTCTCACGTACGCCTCCATCGGCCTGCTCGTCGGCCTTTTGCCGGACTTTGGCCATCGTCTTCGGACCGGGGCCCTCATCGGTTTTTTCTACAGCCTACCGGGTGCCGTGTTTACCGCCGTCCCTTATCCCCTCGCATCGGATGCCCCGGCGTACTACCGCGAATTCGTGGGCGGCGGAGTTAGGGCCCTGCTTCTGACTCTCCTCTTCGGGGTTTTGGCCGGAGCGGTTGCCGGCGGATGCCGGCGTCGCCCATGAAGTTTCTGCCGGTGGTCAGCCGGATCAATAGCCTGTTGTATCGAAGGGAGTTTGCCCGGCTTACCCCGCAGGACCGCACCCTCGCCCGCGCTTGGATGCTTCAGTTTCTCAAGGCCAACCACCCGGATTGGAATAGCCAGAGAATCGAGTCCGAGTACGAAAAACTTCTCCACTGCCGACCTGTGGCTGTCGATGAGTGGACCCACCGGATGCAGGCATGAAGTCACGCCTTCTGCTTTTTTCCCTTTGGTTTCTGGCGGCTGTTTTTTCCTACGCCCTGCCCGACCCGCCTCAGCCTTTGGCATTCCGGATCGGCTCCGTCCGCTTTGACCGTCCGGAGGGCTGGACCTACTCCCGACCCGCAGACGCCATCCTTGCCGCCCAGTTGGAAAAAAAGATAGGCGGAGCCCCTCTTCGGATCACCTTCACCAAGTTGGCCTCCGGTTCCGGTGGCACGGTGTCAGCCAATCTGGATCGGTGGCAGGGGCAGTTCCTCTCCCGCGATAACGTCCCCCAGATTGAAGCTTCTACTGACACGGCCTTGCCGCTGACTCTGGTCAAGTTGGCCGGCACCATGAAAGGGGGCGTTCCCGGCGGCCCACCCAAGGACACCCCGGACATTCTTCTCCTTGGAGCCATCCTGGATTCGCCCGAGGGCTTGGTCGCAGTAAAGTTGGTCGGCCCCAAAAAAACGGTGGGGCTGGCCGAGCCGGTCTTTATGGGGCTGGTGAAATCCGCGGCAGGCCGCAGGCCTTAGGAGAGACGCTCAAGCTCGGCGGGTCCTGAAAGATTCAGTTTTCGATAAAAGCAGCTTTTTTCCCCGGTGTGACACGCCGTTCCCCCGGGGGGCAACTTCACCCGGATCACCAGACAGTCTTGGTCGCAATCCACGCGAATCTCCTCCACCGTTAAAAAATTTCCCGAAGTCTCGCCTTTCACCCAAAGTTTGTTTCGGGATCGGCTGTAGAACGTGGCCTTTCGATTCCGCCGCGTGGCCTCCAGGGCCTCGCGATTCATATAGGCGGTCATCAGCACCTCGCCGGTGCCCGCGTCAACCGCCACCGCCGGAATCAGTCCTTGGGCATCAAACTTCGGAGCAAAAGGCTCCGGCTTGCCCGCAGAAACGGACGAAGGTGTGCTCATCCGGGCGAACCCGGTCGCCTTATTTCTTGGCGGGTTGGGCCGGAGTGGGCGTGGCCGCGGGCGCTTGCACCGGCGGCGTGGTGGCCGTGACCGGCGCGGGTGCCGGAGGAGGCGGCAACAGGATCTTCACTTGCGAATCCTTTCGGAGGTCCTCCAGCAACAGTCGGCTGGCCTCGCCCTGTTTGAGGCGACGGAGATGCGCGGCGATCTCATTTTTGACCTCATCCAACTTGAGGGTCTTGGCCGCTTCTTTTGCCTTCACCTTGATGAAGTGGTAGCCAAACGGGGTCTCGATCACCTTGCTGATCTTGCCCGGCGGGGTGGAAAACGCCGTTTCCTCAAACTTGGGCGTCATCTGGCCTTTGCTGAAGGGGGGGAGTTCGCCGCCGCGACCTTTGGTGCCAGGATCATCGGAAACTTCCTGCGCGACTTTTTCAAAGGGCTCGCCTTTGTTCACCCGCGCCAAGGCATCCTCGGCGGCCTTTTTCTTGGCCGCTTTGGTGGCCGCATCGGCGCCGGGATCCACCTTCACCAGAACATGCTGGGCGCGAACCGTCTCGTTGCGCTGCCACAACTTGGGGTTTTCATTGTAAAACTTTTGCACTTCCTCGTCGGTCGGGGCCTTGAGATTGGGCTCCACCCGGGCGCGCATGAGGTTGTCGACTTCCATCTTCTGCTCGATTTCCTTGAGCATTTCCGCCTCGGTCGTCTTGGCTTTGGCCAACTGTTCCTGGAAAGCCTGCTCATTCGGGAAGTTCTTCTTCATCCGTTCCAGCTGCTCCTTGGCGAGGGTAGCGGCATTCGTCATCGGGGACTTGCGGGCCTCGGCCAGCGCCACCTGCCGGTTGATCATCTGGTTGAGAATATTGACCTCCAAGGAGGCCAACTGGGGGGGCGGCACTTTGTCCCGGGACAGATTGAAATTGGTGAGGGCTTTGTTGACCTCGGCGTCCAGCTGGGCCCGGGTGATCTTGATGCCGCGGCCTTCCGCCACGACAAACCGGGGATTGGTGGGGTCCTTGACCGCGCAGCCCGCCAGGACCACCGCCATCAAGAGGGATAAAAGGGTGAAAATACGTGATTTCATAGAAAAGTGAGGTAAGGGCAACCTTTCGTCTTTGGCAAGCCTGCGGACGGGCTGGATATCCCTCTTGCCAACCCCGCTGGGCTTGGGGAACAGTCCTTCGGATGACGAGTCAGACCCTTCTTTACGCGGGAATCGGCCTTCTCGCGGGAATGACTGCCGGTTGGTTTGGCATCGGCGGAGGCACCATTATCGTTCCCGCCCTTATCCTCCTCTGCGGCGTTCCCTACCACGTCGCCGTGGGCACCTCCCTGGCGCTGATCATTCCCATCAGCCTCGCCGGCACCGCTGCCAGCTGGAAACTCAACACCGTGGACTGGAAAATTGCCTTCGCCTGCGCAATCACCGGCATGATCGGGGCGGTCGCAGGCTCTTTTCTCATCCAAAAAGTGCCCGAGATGGTCGCCCGCCGGGCCTTCGCCCTTTTCCTGATCTACGCTTCCTGGCGGCTTTGGACCAAATGAACCCCGCTCCTTGGGAAGGGGCTCCCCCGCCCGAGCGGGCCGCCGAACATATGGTTCAGGCCCTCCAACACCTTACCCCAGAACAGATCGCCGTCTTTGCGGGCATGGTCGGGGTGGGCGTGGCCGGCTTCTTCGCCGCCCTCTGGCTCTGCACCCGTCTCCAGCGGCAGTATCCGGGGGGACTGATGGAATGGCTGTTTGTGCTCCGTTGGCCCATCGGCTCCATGCTCTTTTACACCTCGCTGAACAAGGGCCTCGATGTTTTGACCACGCTGCCGAAATGGTTTTGGCCGTTGAAACAGGGCTTCTATCACCTCGTCGTCATCATTGTGGCGGTGGGAGCTTCCATCCGCTCGGCAGATCTCCTGGTCGGAGCGCTTCGAAAGCGATTTTTTGCAGAGGAACTCGCCACGGACACCGAGGTGCACAAGGTCATGACCCGGATTTTCCGCGGCATCGTCCTCTTCGTCGCCGCGGTCATCATCCTCGACAACCTCGGGGTCAGGGTCCTCGGCCTCATCACCGCCGCCGGATTTCTGGGGGGCGCGCTCGCCCTTGCCTCCAAGGAAACCCTCGCCAACGTCCTCGGCTATTTTGAGATTTTGGCCGATCGTATCTTCCGGACGGGAGACCGGGTTGCCTTTGAGAAATATGACGGCTTCGTCCGGGAGCGCGGCTTGCGCAGCATCCGCCTCGAGGCCCTGTCCGGGGAAATTCTCACCATCCCCAACACCCAGCTCGTCAACTATCCGGTCAGGCGGCTGACCTCCAACGAGGGCCTGTCCCTCCTCTCGGTCGAGGTTGGTTTTCTTTATGACTACGACCGGCCCACGCTGGAAAAGGCCATCCAGGCGGTCTGTTCAGCACTGGAAAAAAAATTCGCCGGCGGTGAGCCGGTCGGCCGCTTTGTGGAGTTCGGGGAAAGCGCCCAAAAAATCCGCTTCACTCTCCGGACTCCTTATCGCAACGGCACCGAGTTCATGCGGGACATCACCACCGCCCACCTCGTGGTCCGGGAAGCCTGCGACCAGGCTGGTTTGAAGTTTGCGTTCCCCACCCGCACCGTTGAAATCCAGCAGTCCAAGCCTGCGTCAACGTAAACGACCAATCCTTGATCCAGGGGCCGGCCACCGGTATCGTTTGGGCGTTTGCCGCGTGGTGCAATTGGTAGCACACCACACTCTGGATGTGGGTGTTCTTGGTTCGAGTCCAAGCGCGGCAGCAACCCGCAAGCTGCGCGGAACGATAAAAGTTGCGGATGGAGTCGCGCACCCCATCCCGCACCGGCCCAAACATTCAGACTTACTTAATCTTCATCTCAATCCTAGCATGAACTTCGTGAATGCCGGTCATCTTCTGGTGGTGGGCACACCGATCGGCAATCTTTCCGATCTATCTCCCCGCGCCCGCGAGGCCCTCGCTGCCGCCGACCTGATCGCCGCCGAGGACACCCGCCGAACGGGGCTTCTTCTCCAACATCTTGGGCTCAAAAAACCATTTCTAAGCTACCAAAAATTCAATGAATCCTCCCGGGAGGCAACCATCCTTGAGCGGCTCCGCTCCGGTCAGACCATCGCCCTGGTCACGGATGGCGGGATGCCGGGAATTTCAGATCCCGGGGAAAGAATTATTCGGGCCGCTCGCCGGGAATCCCTTCCGGTGGAAATCATCCCGGGCCCCTCTGCCGTTCTCCACGCGCTCGTCGCCAGCGGCTTGCCTTCCCTGCCCTTTTATTTCGGCGGCTTTCTGCCTCCCAAGCCGGGCCCCCGCAAAAGGGAACTGCTCGCCGCTGCCGAACGCGGCCACACTTCCGTCTATTTCGAATCCCCCCACCGCATTGTCCGGACCCTGACCGAGGCGGCCGAACTCCTCCCGTCCGGGGCGCGCATCGCCGTTTGCCGGGAACTGACCAAAAAGTTTGAGGAGGTCTTTGTCGGAACACCGGCGGAGGCGGCGGCCAAGTTCGGCGAAAACACGAGGGGCGAGATCACCCTCGTGATCTCGCACCTCGGCTGAAGTGCTCTCGGCTCGCCGTTACTGGGAGTTGGTTCCCTTCACGATTTTCTTGTTCTTATAAAGGGTGTCACGGAGCCCATCCACATCCTTCACCATGTCCCGGGCCGAAGTCTTGGCTTTTTCAATCCGGTCCTTGGCGGCATTCACCGAATCCGAGCTGAACGAGGAAGCAAAGTATTTTTGCAGGTCGTCCAAAAGACCCGTCAGATCATTGGCATCCCCGCCGATTTCCCGCATCTGTTTGTCCAGCCCGTCGAAGTCGGCCTTGGCCTTGTCGATCTGGTCGTTGGTCAACTTCCGCATGTCCTTGTCGTTCATGCCGGAGACTTCCTTGGTCCAAGTCGCAATCCTCTGGCCTTGAAGATCCCGCACTTTTTCCACCCGATCCTTGATGTCATCCCGGATGCTTTTTAACTCCTCGAGGTTCTCTTTGAAGTTGTCGAAGTTGTTGTTCTTGTCGTTGCCGTCGGTCAGCTCATTCAAGTTGGTCATGATGTACTCCAGCCGCTTCTGGGCGCGGCCCATCAGCTGATCCAGCTTGTCCATGCTGGCCGCCTGGTCGGAGGCGATGCCGAGGGAATCCGAGTTTTGGGCTTGCACTATTGTGCCGAGCAGCAGTCCGATTAAGCCGAGCGAGGCGAGTACATCTCTCATGATTGTTTTTCCTTTCTTGGGTTATTTCAAAAGATCGTAAAGGCGGCTCAAAGAGTCTTTTTTGGACTCCGGCACCTTGGCCGTGCCGTTGAGGATGTCTTTGGCAGACACGAGCGGTTTGTCGTAGTAGTTGGCGTTGCCTTCGTTGTTGATGTTCACGTCGAAGCCGCCGAAGTTCACCCCCAGTTTGGCACCCTTGTTCCAGATGTAGACGTTGAAGTCGCGGTTTTTCATCGTGGCGTCCACCGCCGCCCCGCCCTTCGGCCCCATCACCGCCTGGGCGGAAGAAGAGCCAAAATGCTCCCCGGATGCCCACCGGCTGACCGCCCCGTTGTTCATGAGGAGGATGACCAGATCATTGTCCGTCCCGCCCACATCGATACCCAAGGTTCCACCGTCCGTCGTGATGCCCACCGGACCACTCCAACCATCCTCCGTCCGCGCCATCAGGATGCCGTCCCCACCGGATCCACCGACGACGACGGAAAAACCGGTCACATTGATGATGACGATGCCCTTGGCATCCTTAACCAGGTCCATATTCAAGATTTCTTCCCGCTTGAACCGCCCGAAAATTTCTGCGGCCTGGGGCACAAGTTTGTCCAGGGATTCGGCACAAGCCGGCAGGGGCAGACCGGCCATCATGCCGGCGAGGAGGATTTTGCGAAGTGGGTTCATGCGAGTATTCCTTTCAGGTTGGCTAATCCAACAGACTCCCGCCCCCTTCTGCTCCCCGCAAGGCAGAAATCAATCGGCGGCGGAAACGGTCTCCTTTCTCATGAAGGTCGGGGCAATTTCCCCCGTGAATTCTTTGAGCATCCGCACCGTCTCCGGCTCGTTCTTGCCGCCGGGCACAAAGCCCTCGGTAACAATCGACATCACAATCACATAAGCCCAACGGTGGTTCAGGTTTTTCGTAATCCGGTCAAAGCTGGTCAGAAATACCCGTCGCCAATGGTTCGGTGTCGTCACATTTTTCCCGACAAACCAATAGAAGTAGTGGGCGTAAAGATTCCTCCGATCCCCCGGCCCCACCTCCACCTGTCGAACCAGGCTCAGATTCATCACGTCCAGGTCGGAGCCGTCGGCCAGGGCCACTCGTTCCACCTTTCCGCCACGCATCGACCACCCCTGAGCCGGCAAACAAACCTCTGGCCGGTGGATGCTGCGCTTCTCTCCCCCACTGAGAACGATCGAAGCCATGATCCGGTCGCCCGCCGGGTCCGTGTATTCCCGGCGAACAATTTGGGTATCGGTGGGCAGAATCGCCAGCTCGCCGGGGGTAGCCGCGATCACCTTGCCCGTGAAAGCCCCGATTCTTTCGGGTAGATCCATGATCACCCCGGCCAATGGGGCCGTGTTCGGTGAAGGAGTAAGGAGGCAAAGGGCCGCCGTGGCGCTCCCGAAGGCCAGCAAAGCAAGGATGCGCAGAGCCGAGCCCCGGCGAGGGATCGGCAGGGCGGCACACGTTTCGGGCTTGGAAAGCTCCGCTGCCACGCTCATGAGGGGGGAAGCTCCACCGGGGTGTTCCATTTTTTCCATGCCTTTCCTAGCCCCCCCTGCAAAAACCACCCCACCGCCACCATTCCGCCTAAAGCCACAACGAAAACAAAAAATCCCGCCGCCATGTGGAAGGTGGTCGGATTTTCTTCTGTCCCGATTGCCACCCGGCTGCCCAAAAGAATCGTCCCGAAAGTCAGCATGAGCATTCGGGCAAAGTTGCCGGCCACGGCCAAGGCAGGAGACAGGGCAAACAACGTCAGCTTTTGCCACGTTTTGGCCAACGTGAGGTGGGCATACAGGGCGCTCACCATCATCAGCGCAAAAAGCGACCGAATCCCGCTACAGGGATTGGCCACATCCAGGGCGAAGCGCTCCCCCTGTTTCAGCCCCGCCGCATAATCCGGCGCCGAAACCAGCGCCGTGCCCACCCGCATGGTGTCCACCCCGATCAGATTGAGAAACGCCTGCGACATTTCGCACATCACTCCGCGCAGGGGAAAGGCGATGATGTTGTCCAAAAAATAAAATGGGTACGAAAACATCAAAAAGATGTAGGGAAAGGTCAGGGCTTTCATCATCTCCCAGCCCAGCAGCCACAGGATCAAGCCTCCGACCATTACCTGGAGAGACATGAAGCCGACGATGGTGATGTCCACCTTGTATCCGATCCAGTAGATGGCCAACGCCGCCAGCACCACCCCCGCCCCCCAAAAACAGGGCCGGATCGGCACCTTTTGCAAATCTTTCCACTGGTAGATCACCAGACCGATCGAGATGAACGGCACCATCATCCCGTGATGCCAATCCGCCGTGGAGGGATCGGTCCAGAAACGCTTGAGCATGTCCAGAACCGGCCTCGCCTTGCTTTCAAAACCGAAATTATAGGGAATGAAGGCGTAGAGCCCGATGACCACCGCCAAGGCCGCCAATCCCTCCAGCCACAGCCCCCGCGACAGCCATTGTGGATTTGTCTGCACCTTCTCTCCCTCAGCTGTCATGGAGTTATCTTATGCCTGCGCCACTGGGTCGGCAACCACCAGCCGGAGGTTTCCAAAGCCCCTTTCACTTCAATTGCAACCAGCGTCACTCTTCCAGGGCCCTTTGGTAGATTGCCGAGGTTTCCTCGGCCATCCGCTCCCAAGAATACTCCGCCGCCTTTGCAACCCCCGTCCGACCCAACTCCTCCCTGCGGTCTTCGTTCCCCAATAAGTAAGCAATTTTTGCTGCCATTTCCTCCTCCGAGGTCGGATCAAAATAGTCAGCTGCTTCGCCGCAGACTTCCGGCAGCGAGGCGGTATTCGAACACACCACCGGACACCCGCACGCCATCGCCTCCAACGGTGGCAATCCGAACCCCTCGTACAGCGATGGATACACCAACATCGTCGCGGTCTGGTAGGCTTCCTTCAGCTCCGCATCCGTCTGTGACCCCAGCCATTCCGCCCCGCCGCTGGCCACCGCCGCCTTCAGGGCGTGAAGATCGGCTCCTGCCGACCATCCCGTCGGCCCAACCACCTTGAGCCGGAGATCCGGAAATCTGGCCTCTCTCAACCGCCCCCAAACCCGGATCAGCCGCCCCAGGTTCTTGCGGGGATGAATCGCGCTGACAAAAAGCAGGGTAGGCGGCCCGCTCTTTTTCTTTTTGCCCGGCTGGAATAGACCGCGGGCCGCCTCCTGGGTGGTTTCGATTTTGTCGGCAGGCAAATCCCACTTTTCGGCAATCTCCGTGCGGCAAAATTCGGAGACGGTGATGACTTTTCGCGCCTTTTTAGCCGCCGCCTGAATCAGGGTAGTGTAAAACCAGGCTTCGCCCGGTCGGAACCACTCGGGATGCACCGCAAAGGAGATGTCGTGCACCGTTAGGACGAAGGGGTCTTTTTCCCAAGGTCGCATCCAATACACGCCATGGTACAGGTCCGCTTTCAGCTCACTCCTGGCTTTCGGCAACTCCACGAGATGTCTCTTAAAAAAGCCGCCATCTCCAATTTGTGTGCCCGGGTGGGGCGACTTGGACGAGACCGCCCCACTGAAGATGGGCACCAACTCCACCCCCTCCGGCTTCGCTTCCCTCCACCCTTCCAACAAGCCGGTGAGATATGTCTCGTTCCCCGTTTTCCCCCGCCCGATCGCCGTCGCATCCAGCGCCACCTTGATTGCCCGATTGCTCACCGCCCCAAACTTGCCCAAACCCAACGGATCCTCAATTTCCAATCCTTCCTCATCTTAATCTTCATCTTCATCGCAAACCGTCCATTCTGGGCGTGTGCCTGATCAGCCAACCGTCGTCGCCCTCGTGGCCACCCGCCTGCGCTCCAAGCTTCTGGGCCGTCTTCTCGAATCCCTCCACCGCCAAACCGCTCGCCCGGTCGCCGCCGTGATTTGTGATAACGGCCCCGATCCGGCCACCGTGGAAACCTCCCGGAACTCGCCTCTGCCTTGCGAAGTCCTCTCTCCCGGAAAAAATCTTGGTTTCGGCGGCGGACTCGCCGCTGCCGGTCATCTGGCCTTCGAAAGGCTTCCCGGTTTGACGCATCTTCTGGTGGTGGATGACGACGCCATTCTGGCGCCGGGCGATCTTGGATTCCTTCTCGCCTCCGCCGCCAAGCACTCCGCCGGCACCGTCGCCCCTTTTCTGGTCGATGCATCCGGCAAGCTGCAGGAAGTTCCCGAGCCCGTTTCTTGGCCGCTTGCCCGGGTGTTCCGTTCCGTCGGAAAGAATCTGGAAAAAGCCCGCTCCCTGGCATCCGGAGGCTACCCCATGGCCTGGTGCATTGGCCCGTGCTTACTCATTG
>Ga0214917_10000586_pt1 | contig 47498 bp, 38 predicted proteins | sample LL_1208_BB_MetaG_FD_177983 | JGI IMG/M metagenome (GOLD analysis project Ga0214917, IMG submission 177983) | Freshwater microbial communities from Lake Lanier, Atlanta, Georgia, United States - LL_1208_BB | ecosystem: Environmental > Aquatic > Freshwater > Lake | place: USA: Georgia | collected... | reverse complement strand
GCTTTGCCGAATGTGTTTTTCCACATCACGACGGCGTATGCGATTCTGCGGCACAACGGTGTCGCGTTGGGTAAGGCTGACTATCTGGTCGGTGAAGACCTCAATGCTTAAGCGCGACAGGTCTGCGCTGCTGATCGGCGGCGTTCTGCTTTTCAGCACAGGCCAAGCGATCGCCCAGCCGCTTCGGCCCATCCCAATCTGGTCGGCAAAGGAGATGCAACAGGCCTGCGATCAAGCCCTTGAAAGCGCAAAGCTTGCCGCTCAAGAGATCCGAAACACGAAAATAAAAAATGACTTGGTAGCGACCTTACTGGCCTTCGATCAACTGGGCGCGGTTGCCCAGGACGCCGCCTCTGTGGCCAGTCTGATGATGAGTACCTCGCCTGATGCATCCCTGAGGTCGCAAGCAAGTGACTGCACGAAGCGCTGGAATGCTTACGCGACGGAGCTCTATCAGGACCGAAGCCTTTTTGACACCTTGAACCTGCAAGGGGGCGACTCGATTGATCGGAAACTCCAGGCCGATCTGAAGCGACGCTTTGAGTCATCGGGGGTACAGCTTGATCAGGAAGCTCAGATGCGCTTGCGCGCGATCCGCAAGGAAATGACCGAACTCAGTCTGGAGTTCGAGAAAGTCTTGCGCGATAACACAACAACACTTGCCTTTACGGCCGAAGAAGCCAGAGGTGTTCCGCTTCAAGTCCTAGAAAAGGCCAAGAAAGACGCACAGGGGCGCTATCTGCTTGGATTCAGTTATCCGGAATATCAGCCGTTCATGGATAACGCACATGATGACGCTGCGAAAAAGCGCTATTACATCGCCTTTACCAATCGTGGGGGTGACCGAAACATCGAGATTCTTGCAAGGCTCGTTGAGTTAAGGGAGTCCTTGGCGCAACTGCTGGGCCACCGGTCTTATCCTGCAATGATTACAAGCGAACGGATGGTTGAAAAGCCTGAACGCGTCCTATCGTTTTTGAAGGAGGTACAACAGGCAGCCGAACCTCGGGAAGCGCAAGAACTTGAAGAAATCCGCTTGTACATGAGGGCTAAGGGTGCTCAAGAAAATCTCAGCCGATGGAATGTTTCCTACTGGCAGGAGCAACTAAGAAAAGAACGTTATCAAATCGATCAGGAACAGATCCGTGCCTACTTCCCAACGCAAACGTCAATTGCGTTTTCCTTGGACGTTGCATCACGGCTTTACGATGTTGACTTTCGACCGGTCAAACTCCCGACCTGGCACAAGTCAGTCAGCGTTTGGGAGGTACGAAGCAAGGCGCCGGCAGAAACTGACGAGCCACTCGGACTTATTTACCTCGATTTGTTTCCGCGACCGGGCAAGTTTACGCACGCTGCGGCGTTTCCCACCCGCGGGGTAAGCCGCGCGCTGCAGCGAAAACCGATCTCGGTCATGGTCGCAAACTTCAACGAGAGCGGTCTCACTTACGGCGAACTGCGAACCTTGCTTCATGAGTTTGGCCATGTCTTGCATGGCGTACTTTCAGACACGCGGTATTTGTCGCATGCAGGCACGAGCGTTGAACGCGACTTCGTCGAAGCGCCTTCACAGATGTTTGAAGCCTGGGCCCAAAGCTATGAAAGCTTGAAACTCTTGAGTGATCGTTGCAGTCCCAGCTGCAAGCCAATTACGCAGGAGCTTGTCGATCGGCTCGAAGCCTCCAGGCGGTTTGGGCAAGGCATACGCTTCAACACGCAGCGACTTTATGCAGCCTTTGACATGCAGCTGCACACGGTAGAGCCGGGCCGGGCCCCCGACCCGATGGAAACCTGGAAATCTTTGCAGTTGAAAACCGCACTCGGCTATGTTGAGGGCACCAAGTTTCCCTCAGCCTTCGGGCACATCGCGGGTGGCTACGCAGTTGGTTATTACGGCTACCTCTGGGCGGAAGTGATCGCATGGGATATGCGTACCGCCTTTGACAAAAACCTGATGAACACCCGTGTGGGCAGACGCTATCGGGACACGATTCTTAGCCGCGGTAGTGAGCGGAAAGCTGCTGACATGGTGCAGGATTTTTTAGGGCGATCGCCCAGCACCGAAGCGTTTTACCGGGAATTGAACAGCCGTTGACCTCAGCCTTGGCGCATGGTTTCGATCATGCGCCGACACAACTGCAAATGGCTTTCCTCCAAGGCACCCTGCGCTGAGGCTTCGACAAGCGATTCAATCAACAACAGGGCTTGCTGGTTGCGTTGTCTTGCCTCAATCAAGGCATGGCGCATGTCGGCGATGAATTGATCGCGCGCATCAATTTCTCGAATCAAAGGATCCCAGTGCAATGATCGATGGCGCTGAAGAAGATTTTCAATGACCGTGGGGTGCGCACTCAGGTACTCGGGATTGAAGTCACGAAGTCCGAAGTCCTTGAGGGCGGGGACTTCGTTCAACGCTGATTCGCTGAGCCGCTCAAAACCCATGCTCCAGTTTGCATAAAGCCGCTCACCAATCGACTCGCGTTGAATCACTTTGTAGGCTTGATGCCGTTTGTCGGCCTCGATCTTTTCTAGAAGTTGATCAACCGTATCAACCTCACCTTCGAGTGTTTGCAAAAACGTGCCGTTGGCATAAATCAGCACCCCTGTAACACCCAAGCGCGGATTCTTTTCCCGGCAATGTTCTAAAAGATCGACCAAAGCGCGCGCTGAGAAGGGCTCAGTCGCCTGACTGAGGTAAGTCACACGAATCATGATCAAGCCTTTAATTGAATGCGCTACACGGAGGATGTCAGCCTTGAGCTTCAGGCTGATCATTCTATAGAAAAATGCTGGGGTAGATGCTTGGGTAAGACCAGGTCGTTGATAAGCAAATCGACTGGGCCCACTATGAGCCAAAGGATTAATCCCCTGGGTAGCGGCGGTGGTTTGCTTCGCGTCAACCGCCGATGCGAGCGCTCACCCCTGATGCCTCACGCTTGATTGTTCAACGCGCTCAACAACCAGGCCCTTGAGGGCTGTACCGGATTTCAGGTGCGCGAGCGCCTGACGTGCCAAATCGAGCGAGGTGGTGCTGATGATGAGTTTTCTACCCTTCAACACCACGTAACGCGGTCGGTCCATCCCATCGAACATCAGTTTTTCAAGAAACATAGGTCCATCGCTTAAGGCCTCATCATGCACCAAGTTTAGTCAACGATAAAGCCGCTTGGCAATGCGGCGCTGCCCCAATCGTCGACCCGATGAACGTCAACCGTTTGTCACCTGAAGTTGCCATAGTCAACCTTCTTTCATCAGATATCGGGAGCATGCAATGGTTTTGAGACGAATCATGGTCAGTGGCTTTTTTGCGCTTGTTCACAGCTTTGCAAGCGCTCAGACCGAATATCCTGCAAGCCTTTCAGGTCATGCCCTCATCCCGGCACAAACCTACATCAGCATGCCTGCCGATGCACCTGCCGATCTGAGCATATCGGGCAAGTTTACGGATGCATCGACCCGCAATGAGCGGATCGGAAGCTTCGAGGGTCGCTCGGCAGGCCGCCCGACAGGCGTGTTCTTACCCTTCAAAGGTCAACCTGTTCAAGGTCATTCCGGCATTAAGAAAATGCCCGACGGCAGCTTTTGGGTGCTGACCGACAACGGTTTCGGCACGAAAGCCAACTCGCCCGACGCGGCACTTTTTTTATCGCATTACCGGATTGACTGGGCAAAGGGATCGACCACACGATTAAACACCGTCTTTCTCCACGATCCCGATAAAAAAGTACCGTTTCGAATCGTGCATGAAGGCACTGAGAAGCGCTATCTGACCGGATCAGACTTTGATTTAGAGGGTTTTCAAATCATCGACGGCAAATTCTGGATCGGTGACGAATTTGGACCCTACCTCATCCGAGCGACCATGGAAGGTCGGGTCGAGGCGGTATTTGAGACCTTGGCAGACGGAAAACCCGTGATGTCACCCGACCATTTCAGGGTTGTTGCCCCAAACCCCGGACAAACCGTGCCGGCTTCGGTGAACCTGGGGCGTTCGCGCGGCTACGAGGGTCTGGCGGCAAGCAAGGACGGGCGTTTTTTGTACGGCATGCTCGAAGGCCCGCTTTGGGATCCTCAGACCAAGGACTGGGAAAGACAAGCCGGACAGCAGGTCTTGAGAGTGCTCGAGTTTTCGGTGGCTGATCAAAAGTGGACGGGCCGTCACTGGAAGTACGTGCTTTCGCCAGGAGCGACTGCAATCGGTGACTTCAACATGATTGATTCAACAACCGCCCTGGTTATCGAACGCGATAACGGCGAAGGTACACAAGACCGCGCCTGCTCGGACAACAAAGCTGCACCGAACTGCTTTCATGATGTCGCCAAGTTCAAGCGGATCGTGAAAATCGAGATGAGCGATGCCAACGTGAATCAAGCGGTGCGCAAAATCGGCTTCGTGGATCTGATGAAGATTCAAGATCCCCAAGGCAAGGCGCGTAAACCACTCAATGGCGGCGTACTGACCTTCCCCTTCTTCACGATTGAGAACGTCGACATCGTCGACGAACGGCACATTATTGTCGGCAACGATAATAATCTTCCGTTCTCCTCATCGCGTGAGCCCAATCGCGCCGACGACAACGAGTTCATCTTGCTTGAAGTCGAAGCACTTTTGCGCGCCCGTTAAGCCATCGAAAGCGGCCTTCCACGGCCGCCATTGAGGCGAGCAGCGAGCTTAGAACTGCAGCGGCGCGCTTAGAACTGCAACCGCGCGGTCACGCGAATCGTGCGCGGTTCGGCAGGGTGAACATGAACGCCATCCACGCCAGCGGCCGGTTCACCAGCAACCCGGGATGTGTAGTAGTAGCTGATGTCATTGTTTTTCCGATCTGCCAGATTCAGCACATCGACCGCAACCTGAATATCATTTGTCACCCGCCGTATAGCGCGCAGGTTCGTTGTTACGCTGCACAGCGATCGAACCGAATTGTCTTCGATCAGCGGCGCTGAACCGATGTAACGCACTCCGAGCGATCCGGACCACAAGCCAAGATTTCTGAGCGCAAAGGTGAGATTTGCAACGCGTTGCGTCGCATTGACGATCGCGTTGCCCGCAGGATCATTGTCCGCATAACGGGGTCTTGTCCAGGCCAGATTCACATCCACTAAAACCTGCTCGTTCGGCGTCCAATGGTTACTCCATTCGATGCCTGAGCGCCTGCTTGGCCTGCTGGCCTCCGTGTTGCCTGCATCCCCGACGTAGACCAGCTCAGAGTCAAAGTCCAGCTTCCAGAATGCGATGGCGCTTTGCAGATGCGGTATCACTTCAGTTTTCACGCCGATCTCTCGGCCACGAGAACTGACCAAACCCGGAACACGATCAACCTCCAATCCTGTTTTCGGATCGATTCGAGCGACCATACCGCGCGCATCGTTGCTGTGAAAGCCTCGCCCCGCATTCACAAAAAGCTCGGTCTTGTGCCAGGGACCGAAGATCATCGACATTTTGGGCGAAACCTTGAATGCGGAAGCTGATCCCGTGTTTTCAGCAAGCACAAAGCTTGTAACATCAGCTTGTAGTTGATCGGCTCTGATCCCCGCGAGGGTTCGGAACCACGAGGTCCACTTCAGCTCGTTTTGTCCGTAAATTCCGAGGATCGTTTGCCGAACCCGATCGTCCCGGACCGCGCCCTCGATTTGACGCTGCACGGTGTCGAACAAACCTACGCGGATTTGGTCCTGTCTTACTTGCACCCCAAGCGTGTTGAGCATCGAGCGCTCCGAACCCAAATCACTGATCCAGGTACGGAATGCATTCGCCCCCAAGACCGAGCGATGATCTTTCTGGGCGAACTGATCGCTGGCGCGGTCAAGCGCATAGGTAAAGTTGGAATAAAGATCCAGGTCGTACTTGATCAGGTACCACTGCAGCGCCGTGATCTGGTCATCCCGCGAGCGCTGCCAGTTGCCAGACAGGCTCAGGCGACTTGTCCTCGCCCCATCGCTTGGATCAAGGGAGTCGAAGCGGCCAAATGGGCGGCCCAGGTAGCTGCCCGCGTCGATCAGACGCTGGGGCACTTGGTCGGTTGAGTTCCAATAGGCCGAATAGGCCGACAGGCTTGTTGACCAATTCTCGCGAGGCGTACCCCCACTCACCGTAAACAACAGATTGGCTTTTCGCAGACCCTCTGGCGTTGTCCAGGGACCATCGTTGTTCAAGCGCTCGACCGCGGCCAGGAGCGTTACCCCATCGGCGATTTCACGCGACCCGGCGGCAATGGCTCGAAGATAGCCACGCTGCCCGACGCTTACCGCTGCAATCGGCTTGTCGAGTTGACTTCGGTACATGATGCTTGCTGATCCGGCCGAGGAGAAGTCGCCCTCAGCAGCAAAGTATGGGCCCTTTCGATACTGAATACGACTGACCAGTTCAGGAATAAGAACGTTCAGATCACTGTATCCATGACCGTGTCCATGACTCGGCATGTTGATGGGCACACCGTTGACGGTTGTTGCAAAGTCGGTCCCGTGGTCAAGATTCATGCCTCGCAGAAAGTACTGGTTGGCTTTCCCATCACCAGAGTGCTGGGTGACAACCATGCCAGGAATGTACTCAAGTACTTCCGCCGGGCGGAGCAAGGCCCTGTTACTTAAAAGTTCGGGGCCGATGACCCCCTGGCTTGCTGAATCGCTCGAACCGATATCATTTGCATAATGACCAAACACCACAATTTGGGAAGACTCATGGGCATGTGCACCAAGGCATACGGTAAGCGCTGCGAGCTTCAGGCCAATACATCTGCTACTAAAAAATGATTTCATTGTCGATTCCTCAACGAAGGATTGTCATGGCTGAGTCTTGTATTGGCTGCGACCTGACCGTATCAGTCTGCGCTGCTCATGGACATCATCACCGTCAGGGTTCCACTGCGTTCGAATCGCAAGCTGAGCGGGTAACTGCGGTCGCGGTACAGTGGCTGCGCAAGGTCCTTGAGAAGCACATGAAAGCCCTCGGGGCTGAAATTCATGGACTCACCTCGGCGGATGTCGATCCACGGGACAGGGGGAAGTTGATTGTCGATTCCAGATCGCAACTCGGCGACTCTCGAAAAGGCGAACTGAGCGCCAATCAAGCGGTCATCGTCGGTGATGGATTGCAAGCGAAAGCGCACACGAGCCTCATTTTGTCCAGGCAAGGTGGGCTCCGTCCAAGGGTGGATCAGCATAAATTGTAGTGCGTAGTATTCGTGTGCCCTAACCGGTATGAGACCCAGGGCACCAAGCCCCATGGCCATAATCCATTGCCTGCGAAACATGGCTGGGGCGAAAGCTTTGCCGGCTAGCGTCAGGGTCACGATCAGGCTCCAAAAGAAAGACCGTAACCCCAGGCATCGATGCGGTCGGGGATCGCATTAAAGGCCACGGTCATACGCTCAGCGCCCTGGTTCAAGGGCACTTCATGAAGCAAGTAGCTTGGAAATAGCAGCGCATCACCGGGTGAAGCCTGTGGCGCGCGCCAGCGCTGTGAATTGAAGGCTGTCGGCTTTGTGCGTTGATTCTCGTTGCTCAGCTTATAGTCCTGACCACCCATTGACTTTACAAACACAGTCTGGGTGCTATCGACTGTGGACGTGAGATAGACGATGCCAGACAGCATGCAGTTTGCGTGGTTATGAATGGACTGATGTCCACCCTGCTGCATCACATTACCCCACATTTCCTTGATCGACCACGGGCGCATTTCACCGAGCAACAAGGCACCAAACTCCTGAATGAAGGGCAGCAATTGGCGCGCCAGCGCATCGATGCCGGCGTCTTGCCCAGGTTCCATCAGTGCGGTGTGAAACAACGAAGACGAGCGCTCATTGCCTACAGAAGTGCGGCTCCGAAGCATCTGAACCAGCGCATCGCATGCTTCATCGGTGATGACGCGATGCAGAAGTTGCACAGGTGTTGCAAAAAGCCGGTGCAAGTCCTCGTTGGAATCGGCGCTCATCACTGTTCAAGACCCGGTAACGATCGCAACGACCCGACTGATCGTCCAATAGGCGCCCATCGAACCGATGGCGTAGAGCTGCAGCCGAATCACAAAGGCCTTGTTTCTTACCCAGTGGTCAGCCACCCCCCCGACGGGTTTGAAAGCTTCGGATGCTGACCCGCCAGGCTGCGCATCCCGCCCTTTACCAAAAGGTTTGAAAACAGCCGCCAGACCCCAACAAGCAAGCACCAGCATCAGTTGCCCTGCTTCAACGCCCAGGTTGAATGTCAGCAAAGCAATAACGGTATAAGCTTCGGGAAGACCGATTTCCTTAAGCGCTCCGGCAAAGCCAAGGCCATGGACCAGACCAAATACCATGGCAACCAAAGCCGGAAATCGGCGTGAGAGGGTGTTGCGCTGACGAAGCGATTCGCCACTCACGAGCATGATCGACAAAGCAATGCTGGCCTCCACGGGTGCTGATCGAAGCGTCAAAAGCCCCAAGGCGCTGGCAGCAAGCGTTAAGCTGTGCGCCACCGTGAAGGCTGTAATTGTGACAATCAGGCGTCGGTTCATCCCGACCAAAAGCACGAGGCTGATCACGAAAAGCAAGTGATCCCAGCCTGTGAGGATGTGCTCAACACCAAGCGCACCGTAGGACTTCGCAATTTCACCGATGCTTCGCGCATCTTGCCCGCCTGCAAACAATCGCGCTCCTGGAATCGCCTCGGTCAGGGTGACCACTTGGGAGTTACCGCTGTACCAGTAAATGTGCATCATGACCGCTGAATACGATCGCCCGACACCGTCAATCGTCATCATGCCGTCGAGACCCGTTGAACCACATCGCATGGCCTGACCCTTGACCTCACATTGGGAAGGCCAGCGAATCGAAAGATCTTCGGACACTGGACGGCCTTTTGAGGGAATACCCCAAGTCCAGATAAAGTCGCCCGGGGCAAGTTCTCGCACGCGAAGGTCCACCATCGTTGCCTCATGGGCATGCAGCGCGGTCGGAAGCAGCCAAAGCACGGGGAAAAGCAAAAGCAAAATCAAGCCCAGCTGCGAAAGCTGTCGAGTTGCCAGCCGCCTGCGGGCTTTGCGAAGCATGTCGACCATCCTCATTTGCCCGCCTCGCGCCTTGTAATACGGTACTTGGCTGCAAGTTCGCGTACCGCTTCGGTTGTTTGCTTTGATACCGCTTCATTTTGCCAATCCTTAACGGCGGTATTTTTGACCGAATCAAACGATGCGCTTGTGCCCGGCTTGATCTCCATCAAGCGAACGACCCTCAAGCCGGAGCTTGAGGGGAGCATGATCCATGCGCCACCGGGTTCCGCGGATTCAAGGCCCTTGAGAAACTCAGTTCCGTAGCTTTGCTCGAGGTTTGCGCGAGGGCGATCCCGAAACACATTCAAGCTACTTTCGGTGTCGCTTTTTCCCTTGCCGTTGAGCGCATCGACAAACTGCTTCAGGAGCGCCTCTTTGCGCTCACTCGTTACAACAGCTTCAAGGAAGTCGAATCGCGTTGGCGTTTCATAGCGCGACCTGTTGGCTTCAAACCAGCGCTTAAGCGTCTCGTCGTCTACCGGTGGAAGCTTCAGTCCTGCCTGAACCACACCGAGTGATTTGAAGATCACGCGGTCTCGAATTGCGGTATCGCCCTTGTCCAAACCCAGCGCAAGACCCTCGCGATACAGGACTTCGTTATCGACCCACCGGTCGATCAGCACCCGAAGGTCATCATCGGTTGGCTCTCTGTTGAGTTTGCCGCTCACCAGTGTGCGCGCCTCCTCATACACCGACTCCGGAACCGCGATGCTTCGCGGGTCTCCGCGCTTCGTCAGCAGCACCTGATCCAGCACAAACAGCAGCAACCCAAGCGCAAGAAAGTGAACGAGTGGCTCGCGCAACAGGACTTGCCATCGATTGAGGAAGGTGCTGCGATCGGGTTCGGTCATTGTGTGGGTGCTCATCGTGAGGAAGTCGTATCTGGCGACGTGGCGCGCATGCTGCGTAGTGCATCGATCGCCGGTGTGAACTGTGGGCTGGTGCTCAAAAGGAGTTGAAGCTGATAACGGAGCGCGTCACGTGCGCTGTCCTCGCTCAGATTCGCGGAAAATGAGATCCCAAGTCGGAGGTAACGATTCCGTGCATCAATGTATGAGGCCAGTGAAGCAGCATCTTGCGAAACGCTATCGAGCTTGCCAGTTGTCGAAGTGCTCCAGCCAAATGCTGCACGAACCGATTGTGCTGTCGGGTTTCCCGCTTCAGAGAGCAGGACCGAGATCCGCTGACGTGATGAACTGCTCGGCTCATAGTTGTCCCAAGGAGCCATGTAGGTCACGCGCGGAAAATCGTCACTGTTCGGCTTTACGTCGCGAACCCATCTGGCGGTTTCAGCCGGTCCGGCAACCAGTGTTCCCATCACAGCGTAGGCGTCGACCAGGCGCGACATCTCCAGGTGGCGACCCAGTTGCACGCGTGAATCATCGATGCGTTGCTGCAGTTCGGGAAGCGTCAAAAAGCTGGCCTCCCGCCGGGATATCAGGCCGAGAACCGGCGTTTCCAGGCTGTTGGTCGCGATGATTACGATCGCTTCGGGAAACACCTTGCGAAATGCAGCAAGAATAGGCCGGAAGGTAGCCCATTCGAGTTGGTGCAAAGCGATCCATTGGCAAATGACGCCGCCCGGAGCCAACCTTTGAGACATTGCCTCAAAGTGCTCAACGGTGTAAAGGCTGCCCGCGCCGCTGCGAGCTGGGTGAAACAGATCGGCCACGATGATGTCGTATTGGCGATCACTGCCAAGAACAAACCTTCGAGCGTCAGCGGTGATGATCCGCGGCGTGTCCTTCGCCGATGAAAAATCATCAGGGCTCTTAAAGAGTTCAGAAGCGCGTACGACTTCCGGAATCAATTCAACCGCATCAACATGAAGACCGTCCGCACGTGCTGCGACCCGCGCGGTGTATCCGGTTCCCCAGCCCAGAAACAGCGATTGCCTGGGGTTTGGATGAAGCAACAAGGGAATAAGGGCCAGCCGGGTCTCTACAGGGCTCGCTGCGCTGCTTCCCTCTTGTACGCGATTGTTGATACGCAGCCTGAGAATGCCTTCGGAGTCTTCGATCACACTGACTGCCGCCATCACACCGTCTTCGAAAAACCGAAGTCGAGAACCGCTTTCAAGATGAAGGATACGAAGCGGTGTTGCGATGGCACCGGTAATCGCGATCGCACTGATTGCAGAAGTTGCCATCATGAAAGCAGCTTTCAGTGGACTGCGAACGCCGTCATAGACAAGGTAAGCAGTGAGCGCATAACCCGCAATCAGCACGCCCGATGTCTGAGCCATGCCAAGCTGGGGAATCATGATTGCGCCAACGCATGCAGGTGCCAAGGCGGCCCCAGCCATGTTCGCTGCCAGCGAGGTACCCAGTGACTTGCCTCGCTCCTGCGCCCAGTCACACAGCGCGGTGAAACCCACACCCATGCAAAACGATGGCAGCAACATCGCGCAAAGGGCCATAGCAAATTCGGTCGAAATTGACCCGACGGGCAGGCCAGCGGAACCTTGCAACGGCGCAAACACAACATCTACCCACCACAGCGCCACCGACCCCATAACAAGAGCAATCCCGGTTGCGCCAAGCACTCGCCAGGGGGCAAGCTGCCTGATCCACAAAACCCTGGATCGGCACAGTGCACCGCCCGCATTGCCTGCCAGGTAAACAGCGATCAGTACCGCATAGCTGAACACGGTGTTTTCCATCACCTGGCTCAAGACCCGGACGCAGAGCGTTTCATAGCCTATACCGAGCAAGCCGCTAAGCGCCAATACAAGCGAGAGTCGCTGAAGACCGCCCATTTGAACCGTATCCGCTTGGCTGTGGGTAGCGACACCTGATTCAACAGCGCCGCTCAAGGATGCTCTGCGCCACAGGTAGGCTGCGCTCAAAGCGCAGGCAAAGTTCACCGAAGCGGCAAACCACCCCGTCTGCTTGACACCCAGCAAAGGAACAAGCAACCACACGGTGAGCAAGACTCCAGCCATGGCACCTAAGGTATTCAAACCATAGAGCCAGTCGAGATCTTTTTCACGCTTTGACTGCGCCCGCACGAGCGCAGGCAGGCTAGCGCCAATCGCGACCGCCGCAGGACCGAGTGCAAGTCCGGTCAGCACGAAGGCGTAAAGCACATGCTCAAGCCTTGACGGCTGTTCGCCCAGCAGCCGCGACGCGTAAGAGATCATGAAGGGACTCATAAACAGCGTGAACATCCCCCAAATTCCGATGCCCAGCTCGAAGGCTGCATAAAGCATGCCGACCTGCCTGACGCTTTTGATTGCCGGAGCCATGACCCCGGCCCCCAATGCCATTCCGAGAAACATGGCAGCCGTAACACCCAGTACAGCCATCCATTCGTGTCCAAGCACGGTGGCAAACTGAATGTTCCAAAGTCCCTGCCAAACGAATCCCGCTGTTCCGCTCGCAACAGCCAAAAATGACGGAACTGCTTGTGCGCTCGCTTTCACCGGAGCCTAGAACAAAGTCCTAGCCCGCAGGCCAGGACTTATCAATGAACTTTTTGTTATCGCAGCGCTATTTGATCAGGCCAGCCACTGTCACCGAACCGTTCACCTGAACGAACACAGGGTTTGCATAAAACCACAGGTCGGACCAAGCTGCCACATCGAAACTTGAATACTTCACACCGTTCAAGGTGCGTAGATGCGCCGGACAGGCCGCATCGGTACACGGTATCGTTCCGGGCTTGGTTGAATCGACGGGAATCACTGCCCAATCCAGTAAAGGATTTCCGTCTGCGTCGGTCTCATTGGGCGTTGAAGGAGGCAGATTGGTTCCGCGAAGACGGAAGTACTGTGACTGTTGCACATTTTTGATCACAAAGGACATCGTCCGGATACCCCCAGCCGACGCTGTCCAGCTGCTGGCATTGAAGGTCTTGATCTTGCGCGCTGAATTGTTCAAGGTCGCAGGATCGTCGGGCTTGTAAGTGGCTGCCGGATCTCCAGCGGTACCGGTCAGTACTTTGCCCGCCTCGCCTGCGTATGCGGCAAGGTTGGTTGGACTCACGAAGCCCGAGACATTCCCGCTGATCAGATCAACATGATCAAGCACGGGTTGGTTAAGCGGTTGCGTGATATTGATTTGCTTGAGCGAAGGATTTGCAAAACTGTAAGGCGAGTAGTTTTGGCCTTCAGGATCTCTCAAGGCTATCGCGACGATGAGGCTCGAACCCGGACGGGCGACCAATTTCTCGCCCATGGTGGCGCATCCATCGATTCTGACGTCGGTGTTTGCCTTGACTGCATTCGTCACCGCGGTCTCAAGCAGGGTTCTGTTTGCTTTCAGCGGTAAAGCCGGGTTAACCGCACAGACGACAAAGGCAAGCCTGTCGATGATTTGCCCGCTTGTAGCAAAGGAGTTGCCGCTGCGCAACCCGTCAATAATCCCTTGCGCAGACAGGTTGCCGCTACCCTTTCGAACCATCACATGGGTGCGCTGGTACTCACCTGGATGAAAATCCTGCGTGCTTTCAAGCTGGTCGTTGCCAAAAATACCTCTGTTATGGTAGTCGGAGCTTGCAAAAAACCACCAGTTACGTCCTTCACCCAGCAGCGCGTCCCACACACCGCCCACTTTTGCAGCGTAGTAACCCGTACCACCAAAGGTTCCGCCAGCGATCGTGCGAGTAAATCCGGTGCCGCCATACTCGCCTCGGTTTTGTGAGGCCTGGTGACCCGGCATCGACTCGAAACCGAAAGCAATTTGCGGTGCAGCGTTATGGAAGTTACGAAGATGTTCAATGTTGAAGCCGCGAGAGGTCGTCGGGTCATAAACGCCTGCCCGCTCAAGGTGGGCGGGCACGTAGTAGCTGCCGTTCGGAGCAACCTGATTCATCCACTTGATCGCTTCAATCGACTTCGTATGGCCGAGGTCTGGGTCCGTCGTCGTATTGGTCCCGCTGAGGTTTCCAGCTTTTCCGATCTTTTTCGAAGTGGCATCGACCAGCGTATTCTTGGTCGGGCTTCCGGTAAATGAGCAGTCCCAATTGTTTTCAGCACCCCGACTTGTGTCTGTATCGCTTCTGTCAAAGCAGTACTCAAACTGCGCCAAGAGGTTTGCGTTACCAGAACCGGTTGACGGCCAAGGCAGCTGTCCGTCGAGGATCGTCATGGATACATGCTCGTGACCTGGCGCATTGGTCTCGATGCCCATCCAGATTGGTTTACTCAGACGCCGGCTTTCGCTCTCGGTAACTGCGTATTGGTACTCCTTGATCTCCTGCCATCGCCACATGGCTTTGGGATTGGCTGTTCCATCGCCCTTGATACCGCTCACACCGTTTGCAAGCGTTGATTGCCAGCTGAGATTAGGGCCTTTACCCGTGGCTGCAGGCTGTCCGCCGGGCGGGAAAGTGTTTGGTGGAAATGGACCATCCGTGTTGTTTGTGAGCTTGAGCGCGGGTGTCACCGGGGTAAAGGGGTCTTCAGCAAGCGTGCAATTCCTTGCAGAAGCACCACCGTGGTCGGCTTGAACAAACCAATCCAACCCCCAGAAGTTGACCGACTTGTCGATTAGCTTTTTCATCGACAACGTGCCATCCGAGCAGGTGCTGTGATTGTGAAAGTCACCAGTTACGTAGGCACCAGCCGCTTTGTCTTTCGCTTTGTTGGCGGCGGTGGCAAAAGGCGGCAAGGCTATCGATGCTGCGGCACAAACGCACGCACTGGCTAAGGCGATTTCACGAAGGCGAAGTTGCGTCATAGGAGCACTCATATCGGTTGGTTGAAAATCCCGCGTCAGTCGGGCAAATGATCTATAGAACAAGGGCTATCGGAGGCTTTCAGTTGAAGGCTGTGAGCTGATCGCCGTAAAGCCTGAGCTTGCCGTCTGCCATGCGAAGCTGTGTTGTAAATTGCACCGAGGTCACATCAGCGTCCTGGTTCGAGAGGGTGCCCGACAGCGTGCATATCAAATCGCCTTGGGTGGTTCCCACGCAATCCGTAACCGAGGCGTTGGCAAGCGTGACTTGCGGAACGCTTGAGTAGCCGCCAGCGCTTTGGATTGCCGATGCTTCGCCGTTTAAGGCGGCGACAATGTCGGCACGGCTAAAGCCGCTATCGAGAAACTTTGCGTCGAACAAATCCTGCAAGGCACTCCCCGTCAGCACGGCCTGGGTGCTTAGTCCAGCGAGGCTGCTCGAATACGATGCCTTAAACGCATCAATATCGCCTTGGGTTACGCCATCGCTGCTGCTGCATGCGTTAAGGCCTAGTCCGGTTATGGCGCAAAAGCCAACGACCGCGAAAAATTTGAAAGCAGAAGTCATTGTTAACGGTCCAAACTGGGGTTAGCGCCGCATGGCGCAAATCGGTAAACCAATCAGGTGTTTGCCAGCTCCCGAGAAGGAACTTGCTCGATTGATGGTGAGGCCAGCGGATGACATTTTCATGACGCAAATAGGCTGCCTACCAACGCAATCGTAACCACAAGTAAGCAATGGGTAAATGAGCGCCCTGCAAGCGACGGATGACCGAGCGCACGGAAAGTGATGGATGACCGAGCGCCCTGCAGGCGTCCGCGTTTTCGCACGCGTGAAGCGCCACTCGCGTAGGCCATCCGACCAGGCTTGGGCACGCCAAATCTCTGAGGCGATTCAGCGCTTATCGGTCTTTTCGATTGGATCGGTTGGTAATCCGAGATCCGAGGGTTTGAGTCGTTTTGCGAGAAGCTCGTCGATGCGACGTGCTGCGGCCTCGCGCTCTTCGTCGCTCAACTCATAACAGCGTGACTCGCGCTCGGGGTGTCGAAAAACATGGAAAAGATCGCGAAGCTTCATGACTCTTCCTTTTTAGTCACAGAATCGGGTCACTACACTAACGAGATCATCCTGCACGCGGTGCATTAGCCTAGTGTTTCGCTCGATCTTCAAAGGGCAAACAGCAGCCAGATCAGACGAGGACAGTCGGAAGACTGAGTTTTTTCTCCATGCCCGGGAAGACCTCGCGCCTTAAGCGCTCTGTCTCAATTCCCCAATGCTCGCTCAGAACGGCCAGCAGCAAGCCGCGAAGGTCGTTGACTGGCGCGAGGTCGCGGCCTTCATAGAGCGCCGAGCGGGCAAGCGTGGGCCAATCACCAAGCATGCGCGCGCCACGAACCGCGCCGCCCATCACCAGCGCGAGACTGCCTGTGCCGTGATCGGTTCCGCCGGTACCATTCTCCGCAACCGTGCGACCAAACTCGGTTGCAACCACCACAACAGCCTTAGCCCAATGCGCGCCCAGACCTGCCTGAAGCGCGCGCAAGCTGTTGTCGAGCGCTGAAAGCCGTAACGCCATCGCCCCCTGCATGGTACCCTGATTGGCGTGCGTGTCCCAGCCGTCAAAAGAAAGTACCGCAGCAGCCGGACCTTGGGGTGCTACCAATAATCGGGCTGCTGCCTCGGCCATGCGGACCTGCACCCCGTTGTTGGCACGCTCGCCTGCGGCCATCGCCATCGGGCTTTCGGCGACCGTTTGCTGATTGTGAATCGCGCGAGCAAGCGCCGGCGCAAGCAGATCATCACCCGCGTAAAGATCCATCAGTCTGGCAAGCGTATCCTGAGCAGCCGACGGCGCACTGGACGGCGCCCAGGAACTGCTGGGTGCCGCACCGCGCAACACCAACGGCACGGTCGCAGCGATCGCAATGCCTCCGCGCTCGGCAACCTGATGGGGGCGTGCCGAAAGCGCTCGGTTGAGCCATCCGTCGTTTGCAGCAAACACCCGGTTCGCTCCGCTCTCTAAGACATCCTGACCGTCGAAATGCGAACGGTCCCGGTATGGCGTTGCGCAGGCGTGCATGAACGCGAGCTCGCGCTTGCGCCAAAGTTCGTGCAAAAACGGCAACCTCGGATTCAATCCGAAGCCATCGAGCATGGGCAACAATGCTGCATCTCCCGAACCTGGCGGATCAAAAGCCAGCCGTCCGCGCGCCGCGCGATAGGCGGGATCTCCGTAAGGCGCAACCACAGCCAAGCCATCCATCGCCCCGCGAAGGATGACGAGAACAAACTTGCGATCATCCGGCGCTGCCGCGAGAGAAACATGGCAAAAGCTGGCAAGCCCAATCGCGCCGCTATGGAACATGATCTGCCGTCTGGACAGCTTTAGATGGTTCAAGACATTGTTCATGAGCTTTACTCCTAGCGTCGTTGAAACTCGGGGCTCATAAGCGCAAGCACCAGGCCCTGTGCCTGACTCTCAGCGCTTCGTACCGCCCGCAGCGTTTGTGCACTGGCCGCCGGACCCAAGGACCCGGCGAGCATCGCTTCCGGACGCTCGCGATTACCAAGACGCTCGGCAAGCAATTGAGACCACTCAAGCCGCTTCATGATGGCATCCGGGGCGGCCCAGTGGCTTGCGCGATCGGGCCATCCCGCAGGCGAAGGTGCTCTGAAAGGAACCTGGCCCAGCAATGTCAGGCTGTTTCTCAGGGCACCTGCTTCGATGCTGGACTGACCCAACATCCGCAGGCTCGAGGTCATGAACTCTGCGGGAGACTTGAATTTTTGCGCGTCGCCACGCCAAGCCTCAGGCAGATCAAGGAGCGCCTTGTGAACCGCAGGCAAATCGCCTTGGGTGCCGAGGAAGGCTGTCTCGAGTTGCTCGATCGCGCGAAGGGGCGGTTCGTCGGCCACGAAGTGACAGGCCAGTTGCTGCGCAACCCGCCGCGCGGTCGAAGGATGATGCGCCAGATCCAGCAAAATCGCCTTCGCTTGCGCCTCGCCCCCTTCGGGATAGCGTCGACCCAACACGGTACGCGCCCCGGGTTCGTGCCAATCGTCGATAAATACGAAATCACCGGTTTGGGCAGCCGACAGCCATCGTTGCGTGCGTTGGCTCGCAACGGTCCAGCCGGTCAGCGCCTTGGCAAGCTCGCTGACATCGGTTTGCGAATAACCGCCTCGAACGCCGAGGGTGTGAAGTTCAAGAATTTCACGCGCCAGATTCTCGTTCAGACCTGTTTTTCGCCGCAGACCCACCACAGAATTCGGCCCGATCGACTGCGCCTGATCGAGATAAAGGAGCATCCCGGGATGTTGAGCCACCGCAATCAAAAGCGCACCGAAGCTCCCTGTCAGCTTGCTACGAATCGCTTCGCGTTCGTAGATGCCCGCCCAGGGAATAGTCGTCGCCTTGGTCGCTGCCACCGTGAAGTGATTCGACCAGAAATAAACCAAACGCTCGGCAAAATCTGACTCGGTTTGCAGTCCCTGACGGGTACGCGCAAGCACTTCTTCTGCGGCAATCTGGTTAAGCGCGCGAAGAGGCAGCCCCACCGCTGCGACCTGTTCGGCAGGGCTCATCGTGCTCGGACCGGAGTTCATCCGTTCGCGCTGCGCCAATAAAAAGCTTGTCAAGGCCTGCGCAATTTGTGTTCGGTCCGGCAGGCCAGGTGCATCGCACTGAAAGCTTTCGGGCTTTGCGATTTGCTGCATCAGCGATCCTCGAGGGTCTCCGGCAAGGCGCCCGAGCCCGTTTGGACGGGCACCAAGCCCGAACCTGTTTGCGGCTGTGAAGCTCTCGGTTGCAGGCGTAGCCATCAAATACCCCCCAGGCGTGGTTGTCGGTGACAAGACAAATCAGATGCGCAACCGGTAAATACTCCACCCGCCGCCACCTGACTTATAGCTTTTTCAAGTTCGAAAGGTTCCCATGTGCCGCAGCCAAGCGCATGAAGCTTCAAGCTTGGGTTAGGCAGAAGATAGGACGTCAGGGTGCTTGCATCGGCGAAGCTCTTTGCATTACGCTTCAATGACACGTTCAAAGACGACTCAAACGCGCATGCTAAGACACGCCGCGTGCAAGCAGCTAAACCGATCTTGCCTAACTGATTTGTTTTTTAAGGGGAATGGGACATGCCAAAACTGACAAAGATTCAAGTTGCTGTGCTCACCGTCATCGGCAGTGCGTCGCTCGGCTACACAGCAGCCGCAAATGCCCAATCCACTGAGCGGGTCGAAGTCACTGGATCCAGAATTCGATCCATTGGGGCTGAGTCGAGCAGCCCAATTACCTCGGTCACACGCGAAGATATCGACGTTCGCCAACCCGTAGCTATTGAAGAGCTGATTCGAGGTCTGCCATCGGCTTATCCAGCGATTGGGCCCAATATCAACAACGGGTCAGACGGTCGTGCCTCCGTTGATCTTCGAGGACTTGGAAGCAACCGCACCTTGCTGCTTATCAACGGTCGCCGTGTAGTCCCATCAAGTCTTGGTGGAATTGTCGATACAAATACGATTCCGCTCTCCTTGCTCGAGCGTGTGGATGTTGTCACTGGCGGCGCCTCCGCGGTCTATGGTGCAGATGCGGTCTCAGGCGTGGTCAATTTCATCACGAAACGCAACTTTTCAGGCGTTGAGGCAAGCTCGCTTTACAGCGTCACCGGCAGCGGTGACGGCCAAAGGCGCAAAAACGACTTTACCGTTGGAACAAATCTTGCCGACGGTCGTGGCAACGTGGTCATCCACGTTGGGACAACCAAGACTGAGCCCTTGCGCTTGGCCGATCGTGACTATGCTGGCACAGTCATCAGCTCCGTTAGCGGACAACCTGGTGGATTCTCAGGAACCGCGGTTCCGGCAATCTGGAGCGGTATGCCGAGCCCTTTGACCGGCTCTCGCGTGGTTGACAGCGCGACCGGATTGTTCAGAAGCGCAAACGCATCAGCGCCGCCCGATGGCTACAACACAAACCCGCCGAACTACTTTGAAACACCACTTGACCGCACACAGATCACAGGATTGGGTCGATTTACCATTAACGAACATGCGGAAGCCTACGCCGAGGTGTTTCACACCCGCAGTAATGTGACCTTAAATCTTGCACCTTCCGGAACCTTTGGCGCATCGCTCGGCATTCCGATTGGAAACCCATTCATCACGGATCCCGTTCGGCAGCAGCTCTGTGCGTCCTACAAGATCGCCGCAGCCGATTGCGTTGTCGGCAACGCAACGGAAATCCGCGCCAACGTTGCCCGAAGATTCGTTGAAGCAGGCCCTCGGGTCTACAGCTACGACAACACCACGACACAATACACAGCAGGCTTTCGGGGACTGCTCCCGGGTGGTAGCGGATGGACTTATGACGCCTACCTTCAAAGTGGCCAGGCAGAACAACAGCGAACCACCGGCAACGGTTTCTCACTGAGCAAATTGCAGCAAGGCGTGCGAGCACTCAACACAACGTCGTGCACAGTCACAACGGGAGGTTGCGTACCCGTTAACATCTTCGGGCCATCGGGATCCCTAACGCCAGCGATGCTCAGCTACTTGAGCATCCCGACCTTTTACACCGAGATCGTCCGTCAGAACATCATCGCCGGCTCAGCAAGCGGTGAGATTCCGGCATTGAAGAGCCCACTTGCCCGCGATCCCATGAGCCTTGCGCTGGGCATCGAGAAACGGTCAGTAAACGGAGCGAATCGCTCAGATGCTGTGATTCAAACCCAGGGCGAGCTATTAGGTAGTGGAGCACCAACGCCCGATCGAAGCGGTGAACTCAACTTCCGGGAGGTCTTCACCGAAGCGACCGTACCGCTCGTCCAGAATCAGACGATGGCACGCGCAATCAATTTGGGTGGCGGGTACCGGAATACGAACTTCAGTACTTCGGTGGGAGGCGAGAAGAGCTATGGCACCTGGAAAGCCGGGCTGGACTGGACGCCATTCAATGGATTAAGGTTCCGAGGCGAACAACAACGCGCAACCCGTGCGCCGAATGTCAACGAACTGTATGCACCCGTGGTCACGGGTCTGTCGACGCTGGCGGTGGACCCCTGCCAAGGCAATAAAATCAATGCAGCCGACGCAAACAAGCCTGGCACGCTCACCAATCTTTGCCAGCAAACCGGCGTGCCCGCATCCCAGATCGGCTTTGTTGCAGCTCCCTCGTCGAGCCAAATCAACTCCACCAGCGGCGGCAATCCCGCGCTTGGACCTGAAACCGCAGACACCACAACCCTGGGTATGGTTTGGGAACCCACCGAGCTTCGGGGCCTTTCAGTCACTCTCGATCTCTGGAGGATTGAAATCAGCGGCGCAGTTTCTAGCCCCACAGCCAGCCAGGTGATTAACGGTTGCTTCGACCCGGTACTCAACCCCGGCTTCACCAACAATGTGTTCTGTCAGCTGATCAAGCGCGATACCTCACTGGGCAACTTCAACGTCACCGGAACCAAGGGTGTGATCACCCAGTCATCCAATTTAGGATACTACCTCTATAACGGTATTGATTTGGGCGCAAGCTATCGATCGCCGCTCGGAAAGCTTGCTCAAAACCTGCCCGGGCGCCTCGATTTGTCCCTGCTGTTGAGTATCTTGCGGCGAGCTGATTTCAAGGCACTGCCCTCGCTCCCAACACTTGAACAAGCTGGCCATTATGGGGTTGATGTCGGAACCCCGTACTCCACCGTCCGCTTTAGCCAGCGCGGGACCTGGACGCATGAAGGTTATCAGTTAGGCTACCTGTGGCGTTACATCGGCTCGAGCACCGTTCAGCAAACCACAACCGTCTATCAGCCGCAATATACATCGATCCCCTCCTACAACTATTTGGATCTTTCGGGGTCGATTCGGGCACACAAAAATCTTCGCGTGGGTTTGACGGTCAACAATGTCTTTGATAAACAACCGCCGTTTATTGGGACTGGCATTGGACCGGGTACATCGAATTTCGGAAACACCTTTCCAAGCGTGTATGACATCATGGGTCGACGCTATACCGTTACAGCTCAAGCTACATTCTGATTTATAGATCTTGGAAAAGGGCTTTCATGCCTTCAACCAAGCCTCGCCTCGAAAGCGCTTAGAAGAATCGCAAGCGCTTATCGAGGAGGGCTTCAAGCTCCAGCAACAAGGGCATTTCGAATCGGCCAGCGCGCGGTTTGAAGCGGCGCTGGTGCTTAGCCCAGGCCACCCGACTGCGCTTCAGTTGCTCGGGTTGATTGCAAAACATCAAGGTGACTTGGCGCGGGCGCGCTCCCTGATGCAGCGCTCGCTACAAACCAATCCAAAGCAAGCTCATGTCTGGAACAATCTGTCGAACATTTATCTCGAATCGGGCGACGTTACCGCATCGCTTCATGCGATCGATGAGGCTTTGCGTCATGATCAGACCTATCTAGATGCCCGTTTAAATCGGGCTCGACTCAGAATCCGCTTGGGTCAATACGCGTTGGCACAGCACGATGTAGCGTTCGGCCTCGAGCAAGCAGGGGTGGAAGCCCCAAAATTTCTTCAGCTGCAAGCACAGCTACTGAATCACGAAGATCGCTCGACAGAGGCGTTGTGCTGCCTGGACAAGGCACTGGCCCTGTCAGCGCATGATGGACTACTCCACCACGATCGGGCGGTAACCCTGCATCGGCTCGGACGCTACAACGAAGCCCTTGAAGCCCACGATGGTGCTCGTCGCTTAGGGGTTCATCATGCGCTTTCCGAGTACAACATAGCAAACACTTATCAGGCGCTTGGTAAGCTCGAGCAGGCGCAGTCGGCTTATGTCCGAGCTTGTGAGCTGGACCCAACCAACGTCCTGGCGCAAGTGGATCTAGCGCGATTTCGCTGGCGCCAGGCTGATTCGAGCTGGGATGCAACAATCGTTTCGGCATTGAGCAAGGCTGGCCGATCCAATGCAAATCTTCATGGCGCCTACGGACAACTCTTGTGGGCATCGGGCAACATCCTTGGCGCGCTCAACGCTTGGCGCTGCGCAGCGTCTCTTGACGCTGGGAATGCACATTGGCGAGATGCGATCGGTCGCGCGATGGTGCGAGCGGGCGATGTCAAGCAGGGGCTGCAAAAGCAGCAAGCGGTGTTGGATCAAGATCCATCCAATCCGGTTTTCCAGGCGAGCCTTGCGACAAGCCTGCTGATTGCCGGGGACATTCAAGCAGCCAATCACCATGTGCAAAAAACCCGCGACCTCCTTCCAGAGGACCAGTACGCCTGGGCGCTGCAGGAGCTATGTTGGCGTGCGCTTGATGAAGGCAAACACCGTTGGCTTTGCGATCTGGACCGCCTTTTGCATGTTTACGATCTTCATCCACCGGGTGGCTGGAAGGACCTTGAAAGCTTTCATCGCGACCTCGCTGCTGAACTGATCAGCCTGCACCATGACAGCCGTGAGCCACTTGACCAAACGCTGCGACAAGGCACGCAAACAATCGACAATCTTTTCGACAAGCCCCTTCCCTGTGTGAAAGCGCTCGAACATGAATCAAGAAAAATCATTGAACAATTTCTCTTGGATCTCCCCGACGACAAAGCCCATCCCTTTCTCGGACGAAAAAACAGGCATTTTCGATTCAAGACGTCGTGGTCAAATCGACTCTTTTGGGATGGATTTCATACCAATCATGTGCATCCGGCGGGTTGGCTGAGTCTTGTTTACTATGTCGAAGTACCGGATGTTTGTCTGGAGCCAACGGGCAAACAAGGCTGGCTTCAATTTGGTCGCCCCGAAGCAGCCATGCCTTCAATATTTCAGACCCTGAAAGAGGTTCAACCAAGGGTTGGCAGGCTGGTACTCTTTCCCTCGTATTTTTGGCACGGCACTTACCCGTTTCAGGCCAACACAAACCGCATCGCGATCAGCGCTGATATTGTGCCGGCGACAACTTAAGCGTCCTTTCGCTTTCCGAGATCCTGCAAGGCAGCATACGGTTGACCTGATACAGGCAGCAAGCATAGAGTTCTTTTGGTTGTAAAACACGCGGTTGCGCTGATTGTCTGGAAGCTGCGTCGCGTGGCGCTCGAGTCTCGAAAGGATCTCTGTTGTCCCGTCTCCAATTGTGTGAAGTTGCAAAATCCGAGGGTGCAGAGGTCCATCTGCATCCGATCAATCTCTCGCCGCAAGCGAACGCAATCACGGTGTTGCTGGGTGCAACACTGGCCGGTAAAACCAGTTTGATGCGACTGATGGCGGGACTGGATGTACCCACCAGCGGGCGGGTCTTGGTTGACGATGTCGATGTGACAGGAATTCCGGTGCGTAAGCGCAATGTCGCCATGGTGTATCAGCAGTTTATCAATTACCCTTCGCTCACGGTGTACGACAATATTGCCTCGCCGCTGAAGCTGCGTCGTGCAAGCGACATTGATGCGGTGGTTCGCAGGCTTGCAAAACGTTTGCATATCGACGCATTTTTGCAGCGATTTCCCGCTGAGCTCTCCGGAGGCCAGCAGCAACGTGTGGCGCTTGCAAGAGCGCTTGCCAAGCATGCATCGCTGATTCTCCTGGACGAACCCTTGGTAAATCTGGACTTCAAGCTGCGCGAAGAGCTACGAGATGAGCTGGCACAACTTTTTTCAGCCGGTCAATCAACGGTCATCTACGCAACCACCGACCCCGGTGAGGCTTTGCTGTTGGGCGGGTACACCGCAGTCTTGAAGGAGGGGCGATTGTTGCAGTATGGGCCGACCGTCGATGTGTTTCGTCGCCCCGCATCATTGGATGTCGCCTTGGCGTTCAGCGATCCCCCACTGAATGTGGTGTCTGCCCAGGCACTCGGAGACGGATGGAAACTTGACCAGGGACCGGTTGTGAACTTACCCGGATTAAGGACAATGCACAGCCAGGTCACGCTCGGTCTTCGGGCCGCGTCATTGCGCGTTGAGAAACAACAGGGCGACGTGACGATTTCTGGGCAGGTGCAATTAGCGGAGATCTCTGGCGCTGACAGCTTCGTGCATTTCCAATGCGCACTCGGTGAATGGGTGATGCAAAAACCGGGTGTACATACCTTTGCCTTGGGCGAAAGCTTGATGTTTTGTTTCGATCCCAGCGATGCTTTTGTCTTCGATTCCGAGGGTGGCTTGTTGAGTGCACCTCTTTTGCTGCATGAAAGGAGTGCCTTTCTTGGCATCAAGAATTGATTTAGACCTGGCGCACGCTTACCAGGCCAATCCGCAAAAAGACAGTGATTACGCCTTGCTGCCGCTACAGATAAGCTTTCTTGCCGGTGGCGCCTACGCCCTGCTTGGTCCTTCGGGATGCGGCAAAACCACGATGCTCAACCTCATGTCGGGCTTGATTCGACCGTCGCAAGGTAGCGTACTTTTTGACGGTGTGGACGTCACCGATAAAAGTCCACAAGAAAGAAACATTGCTCAGGTATTCCAGTTCCCGGTTATCTACGACACGATGACCGTGGCTGAAAACTTGGCCTTTCCCTTGCGAAATCGGCGTATGAAAGAGGCGGAGATTCGCAAACGCGTTGAACATGTCGCTGAGATGCTTGAACTCAGTGCCCAACTCAAACAGCGCGCATCCGGATTGACTGCAGATGCGAAACAGAAAATATCGCTAGGTCGCGGTTTGGTGCGTTCGGATGTTTCCGCGATCCTTTTTGATGAACCACTGACCGTCATCGATCCGCATTTAAAGTGGCAGTTGCGGCGCAAGCTCAAAGAGGTGCATCAGGAACTCAAACTCACGCTTGTCTACGTCACCCATGACCAAGTCGAGGCCCTGACCTTCGCCCAGGAGGTGGTGGTCATGGCGCGCGGCAAAGCCCTGCAAACAGGTACGGCCGAAGCATTGTTTGAAAAGCCGGCACACAGCTTTGTGGGGCACTTTATTGGCTCACCGGGGATGAATTTTTTGACCGGCGAGATTGCAGACCAAGCTTTGATCTACGGAGACCGCCGCCTGCGGCTCAGCAATGCTCAAGCGCATAGTCTCAAGGGACTCAAGCATATCAAGCTGGGTATTCGACCCGAATATGTGTCTGTGCAACCCGAAGCGTCTGAAGATTCACTTCCGGCGCAGGTTGAAAAGGTTCAGGACCTGGGCACCAGCATGCTGCTGACCATCAATTGCGCTGGCCAATCACTACGCGCACGCCTGCCATTGACGCAACTGCGCATCGATGTGGGGACGACTGTTCATATCAATATTTTGGGAAACCGAACTTGTTTTTATCACAATGAGGAGTTGGTGTTGTGAAACCGGTGAATCAAAGGGCCTGGCTCCTTATTTTGCCTGTCCTGGTCTGCGTGGCCTTTTCTGCGATCATCCCATTGATGACCGTGGTGAACTATTCGGTACAAGACATTATCTCGCCGGAGCGCCGGATCTTTGTCGGGACAGAATGGTTCATAGCGGTGATGCGCGATCCTGACCTGCATGAGGCGCTGTGGCGCCAAATTGTGTTTTCCACCGCGGTGTTGGCCTGCGAAATCCCGCTCGGAATCCTGCTGGCTCTGTCAATGCCAACACATGGATGGCGTGCATCCATCACGCTGGTCATTGTGGCGCTGTCACTGCTCATTCCCTGGAACGTTGTAGGAACAATATGGCAAATCTTCGGACGTGCTGATATCGGTTTGATGGGCGCCGTGCTGAAGTTCGTGCATATCGAGTACAACTACACGGGTAACGCCTCTCATGCCTGGCTCACGGTGTTGCTGATGGATGTTTGGCACTGGACGCCTCTTGTTGCCCTGCTCTGCTACGCCGGATTGCGCAGCATTCCCGATGCTTACTACCAAGCAGCCCGAATCGACGGCGCCAGCAAACTTGATGTCTTTCGATTTATCCAACTGCCCAAGATGCGTGGGGTGCTCATCATCGCGGTGCTGCTCAGATTCATGGACAGCTTTATGATTTACACCGAACCCTTTGTGCTGACTGGAGGAGGACCGGGCAATGCCACGACCTTCCTCAGTCAATACCTCACGCAAAAGGCGGTGGGTCAGTTTGATCTTGGCCCTGCAGCAGCCTTTTCCCTGATCTACTTTCTGATTATCTTGCTACTTTGCTTTATTCTCTATAACTGGATGCTGCGGGTTGGCACCCAAACTGGAAAGTAATGCGATGAACGATCAAGGTTTCAAGAAGCGGACGATCTTTTTATGGGCGTACATCGTTTTCGCTTTGTTGCCGATTTACTGGATGCTCAACATGAGTTTGCGCACCAATGAGGAGATTTTGTCAACGTTCAGCCTGTTACCCAAACAGTTAACCTTTTCGAATTACATAACAATCTTTACCGATGTGTCCTGGTACTCTGGATACATCAACAGCCTGATCTATGTGTTGATCAATACGATCATTTCGGTTCTTGTGGCGCTGCCCGCGGCCTATGCATTTTCACGTTACCGCTTTTTAGGTGATAAGCACGTATTTTTCTGGTTGCTTACAAATCGTATGACCCCCCCTGCGGTTTTCCTGCTACCTTTTTTTCAGCTTTACACCACTGTGGGCTTGATGGACACGCACATTGCGGTTGCTTTGGCGCATTTGCTTTTCAATGTTCCGCTTGCGGTGTGGATCCTGGAAGGTTTTATGTCGTCGATCCCGCGAGAAATCGATGAAACGGCGTACATCGACGGTTATAATTTTCCAATGTTTTTCATCCGTATTTTTATGCCCTTGATCAAAGCGGGGGTGGGAGTGACCGCCTTCTTTTGTTTTATGTTCAGCTGGGTTGAGTTGTTGCTGGCGCGCACTTTGACCAGCGTCAATGCAAAACCCATCGTCGCTACCATGACCCGTACGGTCAGCGCCTCCGGTATGGACTGGGCTACCTTAGCGGCTGCAGGCGTGCTCACCATCGTTCCAGGTGCGATCGTGATTTGGTTTGTTCGCCATTACATCGCCAGAGGCTTTGCGATGGGTCGTGTATGAGTCCTTGCGCATCCTCAAAGCAAAACCTGCCGTGGGCTGCAGGGAGCTGACATGCTGGAATGGATGGCGTGGAGCCCTCCCGTTGCCATATTTTTCGTATGCATAGGCTTGATGCTTGCTGGCATGACCTATCTGGAGATCCGCCTTCCCACGGTGGCACGAAAAGGATGGTTGCCGATGGTGACCACCCGCGGCGACAGGTTGTTTATCGGCTTACTTGGGGCCGCTTACATCCACCTGACGTTTTTAGGCTTGGCAGGCGTTTTAGCAAGCTGGCTTGGTCTCGCCGATGAACCCAGCCTTTGGTGGGGAACTGCAGTGAGTTTTATCTGGTTAGCTTTCGTTTTACGAAAGGGCTGATCTGATATGTCGATAACGCGGTCTGAATCTTCCCTCGGACCAACGTTTTTCTCAGCACAAGGGAAGCTTTTGGAACTAGGAGACAAACATGAAGTTTAAATACCGGGCATTGGCTTTTGCTGCCATCGCGTTGGTTCATGGACATGGCGCATGGGCAGGAGAAGCAGAAGCGAAAAAATGGGTTGATAGCGAGTTTCAACCTTCCACCTTAAGCAAGGAAAAACAACTGGCCGAACTCAAGTGGTTCATCGATGCGGCGAAAAAACTGCAGGCCAAAGGGGTGAAGGAAATTTCGGTGGTGTCGGAAACAATTACCACCCACGAATACGAATCAAAAACCCTTGCAAAAGCCTTTGAGGAGATCACCGGGATCAAGGTCAAACACGACTTGATCCAGGAAGGCGACGTGGTTGAAAAGCTTCAGACATCGATGCAATCGGGCAAATCGATCTATGACGGATGGATTTCAGACTCTGATTTGATCGGCACCCACTATCGCTACGGAAAAATTTTGCCGCTTTCCGACTACATGGAAGGCAAAGGTAAGGAGTGGACCAACCCAGGCCTAGATTTAAAAGATTTTATCGGTACAAGCTTTACCACGGCGCCCGATAAAAAGTTATACCAGTTACCCGATCAGCAATTCGCTAACCTCTACTGGTTTCGTGCTGACCTGTTCGCACGCAAGGACTTGCAGGACAAATTCAAGGCCAAGTTCGGTTACGAGCTGGGCGTGCCTTTGAACTGGAGTGCCTACGAGGATATCGCCGACTTTTTCACAAACGATGTGAAAACCATCGATGGCAAGCCGATCTACGGACATATGGACTATGGCAAAAAAGACCCGTCGCTTGGCTGGCGATTCACCGATGCCTGGTTGTCGATGGCTGGCACGGCTGATAAAGGTATCCCCAATGGTATGCCCGTGGACGAATGGGGCATTCGGGTTGGCGCCGATGGCTGCACGCCGGTCGGCGCTTCGGTCTCTCGGGGTGGCGCAACCAACTCGCCTGCTGCAGTCTACGCCCTAACCAAGTATGTCGATTGGATGAAGAAGTATGCGCCCAAGGAAGCCACCGGCATGACCTTTGGCGAAGCGGGTCCAGTCCCCGCACAAGGACAAATTGCACAGCAGATCTTCTGGTACACCGCCTTCACCGCCGATATGACCAAGCCTGGTTTACCGGTCGTCAATGCCGATGGCACACCCAAATGGCGCATGGCACCCGGGCCCAACGGACCTTATTGGAAACAGGGCATGCAAAACGGTTATCAAGACGTCGGTTCGTGGACGTTTTTCAAGAATCATGATGAAAACCGTACCGCTGCCGCGTGGTTGTACGCGCAGTTTGTCACCAGCAAGACCGTATCGCTGAAGAAGACCATCGTGGGTTTGACGCCGATCCGTGAAAGCGATATCCGTAGCCAGGCGATGACCGATATGGCGCCAAAGCTCGGAGGATTGGTTGAGTTTTATCGCAGTCCGGCGCGTGTTGCCTGGACACCGACTGGCACCAACGTCCCTGACTACCCGAAGTTGGCCCAACTCTGGTGGAAGAACGTTGCACAAGCGGTTACCGGCGAAAAGTCGCCCCAAGCAGCGATGGATAATCTGGCAGAGGAAATGGACCAGGTTTTGGCTCGACTCGAACGTGCTGGCATGGCCAATTGCACCCCGAAGCTCAATCCCAAAGGCGATCCTGCCAAGTTCTTGAGCGATAAGGGCGCGCCATGGAAAAAGCTTGCCAACGAGAAGCCCAAGGGTGAAACCATCGCCTATGAAAAGCTTCTCAACGCCTGGAAAGAAGGTCGGGTGAGGTAGTCAATGACTGGCTGAGCGCCCTTTTGCTGTGATTGATGGATGAATGCAAAGGGATCTGTCCGGCATACCGGACGGATCCCTTTCCACGATGAAGCATCGTGAGACGGTATGCAGCGCTCTGAGTTACTCAATCAACTGACGGCCACCCCGGTTTTCGACCTAGCCGTCATTGGTGGTGGCGCGACGGGTCTTGGCGTAGCCCTCGACGCTGCCACCCGTGGATACAAAGTCGCTTTATTCGAGGCCCATGACTTTGCCAAAGGGACCTCTTCGCGCGCAACAAAACTGGTGCATGGTGGCGTGCGTTATTTAGCCCAAGGCAATTTGTCGCTGGTAAGAGAGGCCTTGCGTGAACGGGCTGTTTTATTGCGTAACGCACCGCATATTGCGCAAGCGCTGGCCTTTGTGATGCCTTCCTACAAATGGTGGGAGACGCCGCTTTACGGTATCGGTTTGATGCTCTATGACCTGCTTGCAGGAAGATCTGCAATCGGCTCGACCCAATTTCTCAATCCCCAACAAGTCTTGGATCGTCTTCCACAGGTTCAGTCCGGTGGCTTGCGCGGTGGAGTCCAGTACTGGGATGGCCAGTTCGATGACGCCCGACTGGCCTTAGCGATCGCAAGAACTGCGCAAAAATACGGGTCGGTCGTTTTAAATTATTGCTCTGTTGAGTCCCTCAGGCACAAAGACCACCGGCTGACCGGCCTTAGGTGTAAAGACATGGAGTCAGGTCGCGTCTTCGATGTCAATGCACAATGCGTGATCAACGCCACTGGCGTGTGGGTTGACGGTGTACGTGCTCAAGATGCAGCGGAGTCCGGAACAAAAATCGATCCACTGGTCAAACCGAGCCAGGGTGTTCACTTGGTGGTTGACCGTTCTTTTTTAAGCGAACCCTATGCTTTACTGGTGCCAAGCACCCAGGACGGACGCGTACTCTTTGCGGTTCCCTGGTTGGGCCGGGTTATTTTAGGGACTACGGACACGCCGCGCGATGATGTGCCGCTCGAGCCGCGGGCGTCGGATCAGGAAGTTGACTTCATCCTCCAAGAGTCGGCGCGCTATCTCACCAAAGCGCCCCAACGCTCCGATGTGCTCAGCGTGTGGGTTGGATTGCGCCCACTTGTCAGACCCCAGCGAAGTCGCTCGGGCAATACCAAGCAGATCAGTCGGGAGCACAGCATTCTCATCAGCGAAAGTGGCCTGGTTACGGTCACAGGCGGGAAATGGACGACTTACCGGGTGATGGCCGAAGAGGTGCTGCAAACCTGCCTTGACGCTGGCTTGTTGGCACAAAACGGGAAAGCTTGCCTAACATCGGATTGTCGACTGGTGGGAACGCCTGAGACTGATGCGGATGCGATGGCAACGGATCAGCGCGCAACAACCCACACGCTCATTGATGCGCAAGGGTCACATTCTTATGGTTCTGAGCAATCTTTGTTGTCGAAATTGCCAGGTGCAGATGTTTGGCTTTGTCAGGGACTTAGCGAAGCCATGGTTCGCTTTGCGGTTCGCTTTGAGTACGCAAGAACTGTGGAGGATGTATTGGCAAGGCGCTCGCGGCTTCTATTTACAGATGCGCAGCTGGCGCTACGTCTGTCCGATCAGGTTGCGTCGATTTTGTCGTCTGAAAGTATCCAGGAGCCGCAGCTGGCAGCATTCAAGGCCATGGCGCAACACTACCTCCTTTCTGGATCATCACAATGAGCCTGGGAAAACCTGAAACATGTCGTTGATACGCTATCCATAAAGGAAACTGATGCATACGCTCAACAGCACGAGCCCCGAAACTGCAATCACGGCCGATACGAGGTTCGATAGCGGAGCGGGTTGGACACCGAGTCCTCGCTACCCCGACCCGCTGATTCGCGTAATCGACGAAAGTTTTAGCGCATTAAGGCTGCCTTTGTCGAAGATCGAGCGGGTTGCGAGCGGCTGCCGTTGGGCGGAGGGGCCGGTCTGGGTGGGGGATGCGCGAAGCTTACTGTGGAGTGATATTCCAAATGATCGGATCTTGCGTTGGGACGAGGAAAGTGGCGCGGTCAGCGTGTTCCGGCGACCGTCGGGCTATGCAAACGGCGCAACGCGCGACCGCAACGGCCGCCTGATTCACTGCGAGCACGGGGGCAGACGCGTGGTTCGCACCGAGCCTGACGGCAGGCTTACGGTGATCGCTGAAACCTTTGAAGGTAAGCGACTGAATTCGCCAAACGATGTGGTTTGTAAATCGGACGGGTCGATCTGGTTTACCGATCCGAGCTTCGGAATTCTCGGTTGGTACGAGGGCGGCAAGGCCGCTCAAGAGCTGCCAACACAGGTCTACCGGCTGAGTCCTGAGGGGAAATTGGATGTGGTTGCAGAAGGCATCAATCAGCCTAACGGGCTCGCCTTTTCCCCCGATGAATCGATTCTCTATATCGTTGAATCACGCTCGGTACCCCGCAGGATCCTTGCCTTTGACCTTCAAGCGGCCGGCCGACAGCTTACTTCGAAGCGCGTACTTGTGGACGCGGGACCCCAAGGCACGCCCGACGGACTCCGGGTGGATATCGAAGGGAATCTCTGGTGTGGTTGGGGCATGGGCGAGCCCGGTTTAGACGGTGTGCATGTGTTTAACCCCGATGGACGCTTGATTGGTTGTATTGACCTTCCCGAACGCTGCGCCAATCTTTGTTTCGGCGGCTTGCATCGTAACCGCCTCTTTATGGCAGCGAGTACTTCGGTCTATGCACTCTATGTCAACACACAAGGCATGGGGTATTTCTAGCGTTTATCGCTTGGGCGCGGGACTTTGTTCTTCTTTTTTATCGGGGATCACAGCCCCGACGACAGCTCCCGCAGTTTTCACACCGGCTTTTGCCACGGTTGCAACCGTGGTAACAGCCAGATCTGCCACCGCGATGACTGCACAGCCCGAGAGCATGCATCCGGCAAGCACGGTCGTCATGATCAGCCGCATGATCAGCTCCTGGGATTGAACTTATAAAAATAATGGCGAAATTGCCTGCCTCGCGCTAGACCACAGCTTAGCCCTCAATGGTCACTGCTGCGTCATATTTCAGGTGAAAAATGAAGGACTAATTGTGTCTTTACTGGACTAAAAATGATAACTTGGAAATCCTGTCTGTACAAGCTGTCAATTTTTGCAGCCTGCGCTCTTCTAAACGGACAAAGCGCTGCGCAGCAAGCCATGCCAGTTCCCGCACAGGCTGAACCGGTCGTGGTCACCGGACAGGCATCAAGTATTCGTAAAGCGCTGCTTGCGCAAGACGCCTCCAACCCGATCACCAGTGTTGTGAGCGCGGACGACATTGGCACGCTGCCCGACCGAAACGCGGCCGAGGCCTTGGCTCGCATGCCGGGGGTATCGGTGCAGCGTGACCAAGGTGAAGGGCGTTACGCAGTCATTCGCGGATTGGGTCCTGATTTGAACACGGTCACGATCAACGGCGCGCTTGTGCCGGCACCCGAAAATGGACGACGTGGGGTCTCACTGGACGTGCTGCCTGCCGGCATGATTCGTTCCCTGGAGGTGATCAAAACACTGACGCCGGATATGGATGCCAATTCCTTGGGGGGCACCATCGAGATCAAAACGCTCTCAGCCTTTGATCTTCCCGGAAAATTCCTGTCGGCCAATGCTGGTTTGGGCTATGACCAACTCTCCAAGAAGTCCAGCCCCTCGGGAAGCTTGCTTTGGTCAGATCGTTTTGCGGAGGGCAAGCTTGGTGTGGCTTTGGGCATCAGCGCAGAAAAGCGCAAATTTGCATCGGACGACGTCGAAACTGGTGGAGGCTGGTCGGCTGGGAAACTGACCTCGGTCGAGCTTCGCGATTACCAGCCGGTACGCGAGCGCAAAGCACTGTCATTGAATCTGGACTACCGTCCGAGCACCGATCAGTCGTTTTACGCGAAAACATTTTGGAGCGCCTTTAGCGACGACGAAATTCGAGACCGTTTGGGCATCAGCAACATCACTGGCGGCTCTGCTGCCGAAGATACCCCCTTTAATGCGCGTGCCGAGAGAAATTTAAGGCAGCGTAAATACACACGCGATATTGTTTCGCAAGTCTTGGGGGGTTCGAAAGCCTGGGATGATTGGAAACTCGAGGGTCGGATCGGATTGAGTTCTGCCAATGAAGATCAACCCGACGCTCTGAACAGCGTAGCCTTCAGACAAAACGTGACGGGCCTGACCTTCAAAGGTACCGTCTTGCCGGTGATCACCGCGCCCGCAGGCAGCACGCTTTATGACCCGAGCAAATACGCGCTTAACGCGATCACATTCCAGTCGCGTTTGAGCGAAGATAAAGAAAAACATGGCAAGTTTGATTTGAGCCGCAGGCTCAATCTTGGAAATTTCGAAAGCACCCTGAAGGTCGGATTCAAATCCAGCCGTCGTGAAAAAACGAACAACACAGATCAGTGGACCTACAACAGCGCCACCGCCACCAGCCCCAATTATTGGGGTGCTGGCCCGACCACGCTGAATGCTTTCAACGGCAGCAACATGGTTGACTTCCCGCAAATGATTGGTTTGTCGATCGATCCCGCTTTAGTTCGTGCGCGCGCCGCAGGTTTGAACAAAGCTGGAGCCCTCATTGCCTCAACTTCGGCCGTCAGTGACTGGCGCATGAATGAAGACATCAATGCCTACTATGCGCAGGCATCGACTGACGTCGGGAACTGGAATGTATTGGCCGGTGTTCGTCAAGAAAATACAAACTTTGAAGCACGCGGCAATCAGTTTTTAAACAATGCCATCACGCCCACCTTCACCACCCAGAGTTTCGGCAACACGCTACCGAATCTGCAGATTCGCAACAACATCGACAAAAACACGAGCCTGCGTGCAGCCTACACCCATTCGGTGGTTCGTGCCAATTTCAGCCAGTTGGCTCCAGGCATCGCCTACAGTTCACCCACCGAAGCGACGATCGGCAACCCGAACCTCAAGCCGCTGACCTCTGCGAATCTTGACGCCGGCATCGAACGCCTGCTCGGCAACGATGGCGTGATGTCTTTGTACCTTTTTACCAAAGACATCAAAGATTTCACCTACACGACGAACCTGGCTGGAACCGGTCAATGGTCGGGCTTCAGCTCTGCGATCCTGGCGGTCAACGGCGATAAAGCCAAGGTCAAGGGACTTGAGCTTGCCTACACCCAGGTGCTTCGCCAATTACCGGGTGCGCTCAGTGGCTTAATTGTGGGCGCCAACGCAACGCTTACCGATTCGAAAACCGTTCTTTCGCGTTTTGACAAAGCAAACAATCGCTTTCTCTCGCGTGAGTTGGCACTGCCCGGGCAATCGGATCGGGTCGTCAATCTCGTATTGGGCTATGAATCGGGCCCGTTGAGCGCTCGGGTTGCGTCCAACTACAAATCACGCTACCTGCTGCAAACCGGCAACGATATCGTCGATTCGAAGCTTGATGCCTGGGTTGACGGTCAAAGGCAGATCGATCTTTCCATCAAGTACCAAATCAGCAAATCGATCCGGCTTTCCTTTGACGGCCTGAATTTAAACAAAGAAAAGTACTATGTTTATCAAGGTGTCAACGCCTATAACTTTCAAAACGAACAATACGGCCGCAGCTTCATTGTGTCGCTCAACATGACACAGTTCTAGGTGTCGATTCGCGTTTATCTGCAAAAGAGGGCTCTGCCCTCTTTCTTGCTGCTGACTTGTACCTGTATCCCAAGCACTCAGGTTTGGTCCGCTGGGCACTACACCACAAAAACCCCTTATCAGCCGCAGCAACAAGCCACGACTTACGAGGCTGTGCCTGCGGGTTTCGCGCCGATTCATACGCAATTGCTTGCGCGACATGGCTCGCGCGCAATGTCTGGCTTAAAAGACGATCTGGCTTTCCTCAACCTCTGGCGATTGGCCTTGCAGCAAGGCGCACTCACGCCAAAGGCTGAACGGCTCGGCCCTCAGCTGGAAAAGTTAATCGAGGCAAACGCCTTGATGGGTTATGGCTTGCTGCGCTACAGCCAACCGGGCTACGGCAACTTATCGCTGCGAGGCATGCAAGAGCACGAAGGCTTGGCGCAACGCATGCTGCAACGGCTACCTGAACTCTTTGCACAGATCGAACAAAGTGCAAGCGATTCGGGCCAAGTTCCTATCACGGTGCAGCACTCGGGCGTGAACCGAGCAAGGGACAGTGCCCAATCCTTTGTCAATGCATTGATCCTTCAAAAACCTGGACTGAAGGCTGCGGTTGATCCGCGCTTTGTGATGGGTCACCCAGATGACACGCCAAGGCATCAGGCCCAAACCGTCAACCGATTTCTGCTTTATTTTCATCGCCTGAACGCAGGCGTCGACGGTGTTGGACTGCAAGCGTCTGATCCGAAAGTCAAGATCCTCGAAAGCAGTCAACGCTATCAAACCTACAGCAAGAGTTTTCGGGTAACACAAAAGATTGATGCGATTCAAAACTCAGATGTCATGCGCGCCACCGCGTCCTCGGTGCTGCTGCGCTTGTTCAAGCCGGAGTTTTTGATGGCATTGGATCGTGGCAAGGTCATCGCATCCAATACAGGAACCCTGAGCGTCACATCAAAAGACGGCCTTTATTCGGCGCTCCTGAAAGGTGATGGCCGCACACAGATCCGTACCCCTGTGCAAGCTCTGTTCGCACTTTCTTCCGTGTATGAAATTGCACCCGGCCTTCAGCGGGAATTAGGATTTGATTTTGATGAGTACTTCCAGCCAGAAGAGGCAAAAGTACTCGCAGAGGCCAATGACGCTGAAGACTTCTACACCAAAGGGCCGGGCATTGCGGAAGACGAACCGGTGAACCATGCCATGGCAGAAGGCTTGTTGAACGATTTTTTTGAACAAATCAATCACGCACACAAGGGGCGATTTCAAGCAAGCGCAAGCCTGCGGTTTACGCATGCTGAAATCCTGATCCCTTTTGCCAGTCTTTTGAAGATTGCTGGTCTGACCGACCCCTTGGCCTTGAATCAGACCTACGCCTACAGCCGCAGCACATGGCGAGGAGAACTCATCGCGCCTTATGCTGCCAACCTACAGTGGGACACTTATAGAAACCCTGACGGATTACTGATTGTTCGTATGCTTTATAACGAAAAAGAAACGCTGTTCAAGCCGCAGTGCGATCCAGCAAGATTTCACCCGCATAGCTACTTTTACGAATTCAAGGCTCTGATGCGGTGTTACTTAAGCTAAAACAGTCATGCTCGACCGCCTACCCCTGAGCGACCAAAGAAATCAGTGGCGGTCTTTGGATCGCTATCGAAAAGCCCTGACCGTCAAGCTTTCGCGCAGCCAACGCAGACATGGGTGACTCTGGCCAATACCTGCGCTTTCTCTTCACCCTGGTTGCGGTGGTTGATCCCTTCCTCGCGGTGACCTTCTTCCTTTCGTTCACGCAGCAGCAAAGTTCGCAGGATCGTATGCGTCTTGCCAAGGCGGTATCGCTCACGGTGTTTGCGGTTCTTACCTGCGCAGCACTTTTTGGTGAGTCGCTACTGCAACTGATTGGAGCAAGTCTGCCAGCCTTTCGCGTGGGCGGCGCGCTTCATCTCGCTTCCCTGGTGGTTTGCATCGGCTTGGTAGCACTGATGACCTGGCTTGTGCTGGCCCAAGCGCAGGTGATCGCCAAGCGATTAAGCCTGACCGCACTGAATGTGGGCACCCGAATCCTGGGCCTGTTTGTTGCTGCGATGGCGATCCAGACCATGGCCGACGGAATGCGTTCCTTGTTCCCTGTTTTGAACGGCTAGGTAAATCCGGGCGCATCAGGTAGGGGATGGTGGGGAGGTCGTGGACTGCTACGTTTGCTCACGTATCCTTACGTAAACTGACCGAAGGTTCGACTACAGTGGCGCAGGCGGTGCCACTTCAAGGCATTCGTTCAACACCCAACTGGAGTTCAGTTCACATGTCCAAGCACGATCACCACCATCACGCAGCAAAGCACCATGAAGCTGCCGCGCATCATCATAAAGAAGCGCATAAAGCTCACGAAGAGGGCGATCACCACAAAGCTGCCCACCATCACAAAATGGCTCACGGCCATGCGATCCATGCTCATGAGCATCATGAGCACGCCACCAAGCATCATACAAAGTCGCACTCGCATCATCATCCCGAGCACGCGCATCACAAAGGCTAAAGCTTCAGGCTCGAGTCGGAAACCACCCGAGAGGGTGGTTTTTTGTTTTTAGAACGACTTTGTACTTAGAGCGATCACAGCCTACGATCAGGTCGTCATTTCAGTATGATTGCTCACAGGAACGAAGGGCTGCAGAAACCATGCTCGGGCCAAAAACACGTTAAGCCGAATGACAAAACCTGACTATCTTCAATATGCGCCCTGGCCATCGCCAGACAGTCTATTGAGCCGTCTCGATCAATCGCTAGGCCTCACGCAAACCATCATCAATGCGCTCATCCCGGGCCAGGAAAAGGTCCCACAATTGCCTGGACTCAACCCACCGTATTGGGAGTATGGGCATCTGATTTGGTTCCACGAGTTTTGGGTTCATCGGCATGGAAAGCCGTCAAACCCTTCCTTTTTAGAGCAGGCTGACGCCCTTTTCAACTCGTCAGTGATTGCGCACGCTGATCGATGGAGAGCAGACTTGCCAACGCTTGATGTTTTGACGGATTACGCTTTCGATGTGATGAGGCGTACGACGACCCTGTTGCAATCTGGATCGATGAGCGAAGAGCAGGCTTATTTTGTTCAGTTAGCCCTCTTTCATCAGGATATGCACAATGAAGCCTTTGCCTATATGTGGCAGTTCCTTGGCTATCCTTGGCCGGTTGAAACAGGCCCCGATTTGCCTTGCGATCGAAAAAGCGCTCAGCAATCAGGCTACATCGATTTTTCTCATGCGCGACTGCAGCTCGGTTCAGCCCCGCATACGGGATTCATGTTTGATAACGAGAAATGGCAGCATGAGGTCCTTGCCCCGTCATTTTCGATCGCCAGCCATGCGGTAAGCAACGCTGAGTATTTGGAGTTCTTGCTGCTTGGATGCAGTGCAACCGAAGAACGTGCTGCGTTACAACCCGCCTATTGGAGACCTGTGGGCGATCAGTGGTTTGAAAAGTTCTTCGATCAATGGCTCGAAATCGACCTCGATGCGCCGGTCAGGCATATCTCCGCCCATAAGGCAGAATGCTATTGCTCATGGCGAGGTCTGAGGCTTCCTACCGAGCATGAGCTGAGCGTCTTGTTGGCGTCGAGCGGCGTTGCCTGGACGCATCCGAAGCTTTGGGAATGGACCAGCAGCAGTTTTTTGCCCTTTGAAGGCTTCAGTCCAGATCCCTACCACGATTACTCTGCACCATGGTTTGACGGCAAGCATCGCGTGTTGAAGGGCTGGAGCGCGTTCACGGCTTCGGATTTGCGGAGAGCGCAATACCGCAATTTTTACTTGCCTTCAAGACAGGACTTTTTTTGTGGCTTTCGCACCTGTTTAACGTAAAAAAGGTAGGCTCCTGGCCTGTTTGTGTTTGTTTCTTTGTTTGTTTCGCTGTGCGTTTCTCTTTTAGGTTTCTCAACATGATATATAACGGTCGTCTTAGCTCCCTCTCGCATGGCGGTGGCTGCGGTTGCAAGATCGCCCCGGGTGTTTTGAGCGATATCTTGAAATCATCGCCGGTTCGCCAGATTCCTGCGGCACTTCTCGCAGGCAATGACAACAACGAAGACGCCGCGGTTTATCAGTTGAACGACCATCAGGCGATCGTGGCAACCACGGATTTCTTTATGCCGATGGTTGATGATCCCTACCAATTCGGGCGCATTGCCGCGACCAATGCCATCTCGGATATTTATGCCATGGGCGCCCAGCCACTGTTTGCCCTGGCGCTTTTGGGTGTTCCCATCAATGTGCTTCCGCTTGAGGTGATTCAGCAAATCACTTTGGGTGGCGAGTCAGTTTGCGCTGAGGCCGGTATCTTGATAGCCGGTGGCCACTCCATCGATAGCGTCGAGCCCATTTATGGCTTGGTCGCCATCGGTGTGGTGGATCCAAAGCATATGAAGCGCAATAGCGGTGCAAAGCCGGGCGATAGCATCATCTTGAGCAAACCCTTGGGTGTGGGCGTTCTTTCAGCGGCGCTGAAAAAAGAGCAGCTTTCCGACGCCGCTTATCAAGAACTGATCGCGATCACGACCAAGCTGAATAAACCGGGGCAAAGGTTGGCGCAACTCGATACAGTCCATGCCCTGACAGACGTCACCGGTTTTGGCTTGGCTGGGCACCTGCTTGAGTTGTGTCGCGGTGCAAAGCTTTCAGCACAGATCCAGTGGGACGCGATTCCCGTGATCGAAGAAGCCGCCAAACTTGTCAAGGACGATGTCTTTACCGGGGCTTCTGTTCGCAACTGGAGTGGCTACGGCCATGAAATTCAGATGTCTGGAGCCTTGCAAGCATGGCATCAGAATCTGCTCTCGGACCCCCAAACGAGCGGTGGACTGTTGATCGCTTGCGACCCTGAGGCAAGCGATCAAGTCCTTGAAATCCTGCGAGCCGATGGATTTACAAACGCTAAAAATATTGGAACCTTCGCGGAAGGCAGCGGCCTTTCCGTCGTCTGAGCCTGTCTTTCATTCCGTCAAACCCGCTAGGTTTTCGATCGCCCTCCCAAAATTTTTTAGGACCATTCACCATGATCAAGCGTCAAATGCTTCGAACTGTCAGCCTTTGTTTCTTTGCAATCGTTCTTCCCCTTCAGGCTCATGCTGCCGATGTCCTGCGAATCACCACGATTCCTGAAGAGGCGGCAAGCGAACAGATTCGCAAGTTCACGCCCTTGGCCAATTACCTGCAAAAACGCCTTGGGCTCAAGGTGGAGTTTCGTCCCGTAGCCGACTACCCAGCGGCGGTTGAGGCACTGGTAAACAAGCAGATCGAACTCGCCTGGTTGGGCGGCCTGACCTTTGTTCAGGCAGACATCCGATCGGGCGGCAAAGTCATCCCGATTCTTCAGCGTGAGGAAGACAGCAAGTTCCGATCCGTCTTCATCAGTCAGACCAACTCTGGCATAAAAAAGCTCGGCGATCTGAAGGGCAAAACCCTGACCTTTGGCTCTTCCTCGAGTACCTCCGGCCACCTGATGCCCCGCTCCTACATGCTTGAAGCGGGTCTCAATCCTGAGAAGGATCTCTCACGCGTAGCCTATTCCGGCGCACACGACGCTTCGATTGCCGCTGTGGTCAGCGGACGGGTCGATGCCGCGGCGGTCGACATGACCGTCTGGAAGAAGTTCGTCGAGACCAAGCGGGTTGACACAACGAAAGTCGATGTTTTTTACGAGACGCCAACGTTTTTCAACTACAACTGGACCGTTCACGCAGACATGGCACCAGAGCTTCGTCAAAAGATCGAGAGAGCCTTTATCGAACTCAGCGACGCCACGCCAGAAGGTAAAGAAATTCTGAGTCTTGCCCGAGCAACCCGGTTTATCCCAACCAAGGCGGAGAACTACAAGGATATGGAAAAGGCCGCCCGTAGCGCGGGCCTGGTCAAATAAAAGGATTCGCTAGCTCTCATGGAGATTTTGCTGGAGGGGCTCGATGCTCGTCATCGCGCGGTTGCATCCGATGGGCCCAAGGCCTTGCAAAATCTCAGCCTGAGGGTTCAAGCTGGGTCGCATCTTGCGGTCATCGGTCCCTCCGGTGCCGGCAAGACCAGTTTGCTTCAGATCCTCGCCACCGGTCTGCGGCCCTTGGAAGGAAGGCTAAGCATCGGTGGCGCGGACCCATGGACACTCGGCGGTACCGGTCTGAAAAGGCTTCGCTCACGCATTTTCTATGCGCCGCAAGTACCGCCCCTGCCGCCCCGCCAGCGGGTGGTCACCGCACTTTCCAGTGCCAGACTGCCTGAACTCTCATTGGCGGGGTCCATCCTCAACCTCATCAGACCGCAATTCGCGCAACAAGGCTACCAGGCGCTTTGCGCTTTTGACATGGGCGAAAAGCTCTGGCTTCGGGTCGATCGTCTGTCGGGCGGGGAGCGCCAGCGCATCGGGCTGGCTAAGGCCTTCATGTCGTCTGCACAAGTCTGGCTGGTGGATGAGCCCCTCTCGGCTTTGGACCCTAAGCGCTCCCAGCAGGCAATCGAAGCCTTGCTTGAGGAGGCCACCCGTCGAGGCGTCACGCTGATTGCGACACTGCATCAGGTCGAGGTCGCAAGGCAGATGTTTCCGCGAGTCATTGGCCTAAGAGAGGGACAATTACGATTCGATCTACCGCGGGAATCGGTCACCGACGCCGCGCTTAGGGAACTCTACAACCAATACGAGTATGAGTTGGAGCAGACCCCAGTCGGCCCTGGCAGGGAAGCTAGCCTGATGCTGCCCGCTTCCAATTCACCTGTCATCGCGTGTCGCTGACACCCTCGCCTGACCCAGCCACCCGAGATCCGGCATGGCTCGGCCGCGTATTCTGGACCAGTGTTTTGGCGGTCTTGCTCATGCCGACCTTTTACGCGGTCGAGTTCAAGCCTTGGGTTTTTCTCGAACCCCAAAACCTTAAAGTCACCGCGAACTTCCTGGGTGACTTCTTTCCGCCGGTGTTTCAAAGCGAGTTTCTGCTGTTGCTCCTCAAGGATGCCTGGACGACGATTGCGATTGCTACAGCTGGCATGGCGCTTGCTCTGGTTTTTTCCGTCCCACTTTCGATTGCCGCAAGCAGCGCGCTGTCGGTTTCCTCTCTCACTGGCCCCATGCACCCAGTCGGGTTTCTTGTTCGCCAATCGATTCGCTGGCTTTTGATCGTTCTAAGAAGCATTCCGGAACTTGTCTGGGCGCTCATCTTTGTTCGGGTGGTTGGGCTCGGTCCTGCTGCCGGCGTCTTGGCCATCGCAGTGACCTACACAGGCATGCTTGGGAAGATCTATGGTGAGATTCTCGAGAGCGGAGACACACAGACCAGCAGGGCGATTCTGGTCGGTGGCGGAGGTCGATTACAGGCTTTTTCTTATGGTTTGTTGCCTCAGAACGCTACCGAGCTTCTTAGCTATTCTGTTTATCGCTGGGAATGCGCCATTCGGTCCTCGGCTGTCTTGGGCTTTGTTGGCGCCGGTGGTCTTGGTCAGCAAATGGATGCCTCCATGAAGATGTTCAATGGGGGCGAAGTTGCCACCATTTTGATGGTGCTGATGCTTCTGGTGGCGATGGCTGATCAGATCAGCAGTTGGATGCGCAGGGCTGTTCAATGAAAACCGCTGGTCTTGCGCCACCGACGCCACCGAGCATGATCCGATGGGGATGCGGCATTTGCTGGGGCATGGCAGGCCTGGCGGTCTTGGTGGCATTAAGCTTTTGGAGTCTGGATCTGGGGCTTCATCGGCTCTTTTCCGGTGCCGCACTTGAGCGCATGGGACGATTCATCCTTGAACTTTCTCGACCTGAAGTCTCAGCCGACTTTTTGCATAAGCTTGGACAAGCCGCCTTCGAAACCCTGGCCATGTCCTTTGTCGGCACGCTGCTCGCTGCTGTGGCGGGCCTGGTCCTGGCATTTCTGGCAAGCGACGGACCGGACAGTCGCCCGACGATCCTAGCCCTCTCGCGACTCTTGCTGAATCTGCTGCGCTCAGTTCCAGACCTGATGTGGGCGGCCCTGTTGATTATCTCTTCCGGTCTTGGCCCAATGGCTGGCACGCTGGCACTCGCGCTTCACACCGCTGGCGTGCTGGGTCGGCTTTTTGCCGATGCCAGCGAGAACGCTGCCGACCACGAGCGAGCCTGCTTGAGACTAGCCGGTGCAAGTCCCATCCAGTGCTTTCTTTATGTAACCCTGCCCTCCATCATCCCTCAGCTTTTGTCATACACCTTGTATCGATGGGAAAACAACATTCGCGCTGCGTCCGTGCTTGGCGTGGTCGGTGCAGGCGGACTAGGGCAAATGCTGTCCTACCACATGGGGCTCTTTCAGATGAGCGAGACGAGCAGCATTCTGATCACGATGATCCTGCTCGTGGTCTTGGTGGACTCTGTTTCTTATGTCACCCGACGAAACCTGATGCGCTAGTGGGAACGAACAGGCGCGCCATTTAAAGAGCGATCACGTGATTCAAGGCCATTTAGCAGCCAGCGCGCTGACAAACGAGATTGTTTCTGGTCTTTTGCAAGATCAGCCCTCAATATCCCCGAAGTATTTTTACGATGAAATCGGATCGCATCTGTTTGAAGCCATCACCTGTTTGAAGGAGTACTACCCCACACGCGTAGAAAAACAAATCATGCAGCAATATCGTGGAGCGATTGCTTCGGCGATTGGCGCCTGCGATGTTTTGCTGGAACTGGGTGCTGGCAACTGCGAAAAGGGCAGCGCATTGTTTCCAACGCTGAATCCTGCAGCGTACCGAGCGCTTGATATTTCAAAAGATTTTTTAGAGCGAGCGGTGTCTCGCTTACAGAAAGACTTCCCCGCCATTTGCATGCAAGCACAAAGCTGTGATCTGCAACAAGAGCTTGTGTTTCCGGATTTGAGCGCTCGCAAGAAAGTGTTTTTTTACCCAGGCTCCTCCATTGGAAACTTCGATCCAGACGAGGCACTCGCACTGTTTCAAAAAATTGTGAAAGCTTGCTCAGGCGATGGAGGTCTACTGATTGGCGTGGATTTGCTGAAAGACCGGGATGTTCTTTATCGGGCCTACAACGACAGCCTTGGCGTGACCGCAGCCTTCAACAAAAATGTGCTCCTGCACCTCAATCGACTTGTAGGGACTGATTTTGATCCAGCGCATTGGTCGCATGATGCAATGTTCAATGAAACAAAGCAGCGCATCGAGATGTACCTCTGCGCCACCACCAAGCAGCGGGTTTCATGGCCCGGCGGAGAACGGGATTTTGCGAGAAACGAAAGGATTCATACAGAGAATAGTTATAAATACGATAGGCAAGCCTTTGAATCGCTCTTGCTGCGCGCAGGCTTTGGCCATGTGCGCTCCTGGACTGATGCGCAGCACTATTTTTTAGTGAGCTACGCTGCCGCTTGATGGCGTTTTCGCATCAGGTGCAAAGCCCTCAAGCAGTTTTTGTATCGATGCTTGTTCGAGTTCCGGCAGCGTGATGTGATGCTGTGCGGAAATCGCGTCACACAGGCTCTGGTAGAACTCTTGATCGAATTCGGCCTGAGCAAGAAGCTTGGCCAAAGCAGCTTGATCTCCTACCGGGAAGTAAGCCGGGTAGTTTTCCCCGAGCAAACCCCGGTTGCCTGCGATGTCAGAGGCAATCACGGGGATGCCCATCGCAATGGCTTCTGACACAACATGCGCACCGCCTTCCATGATGCTCGAAATCACCATCAGGTGTGAGCGCGAAAGCCACTGCAAGGTGTTTGCATGGCTACGCTGTCCTAACCATCGGTAACGGTCAAAGCTCTTTTCAAGCGCTACAGCCCTCGATTCAAATTCTGGGCTCATTGCCTTACCCAACTGTACAAGCCTTAGCCGGCTTTTAGAACGCAAAGACGAAAGACTTTCAGCAGCGCAAAAAGGATCTTTTTCAGCCCGAAGATGGCCGATAACAAGGGCCAAAAAGCTCCGTGCCGGAGGGTTCTTTCTTTTAGGCGCTTTGACGGACTGGTAAATCACCTGCACTTTTCGATGAAATCCTTCGGGCAAGGCATTCATCGCAGCGGGTTGAAGCACCACAATCGCATGAGACGCCTCCATGGACATCACAACCTTTGGCGAGCTCTGTAAATCACGGTAAATGTCGGTTCCCGTCATGATCAGCACCAGTGGGCGATCAGGGTGTGCATCTTTAAATCGTTGAATCGAGTCGTAGCTTCGCAGGCCATGGAGTGCAATCAGCAGGTCACAGGCCTGCCCCGACCATTGCTCCGAAACCGTACTTCGGTAATGCAAAGCTTTTAAGAATCGCTGCCAGCGTAAAGCGGTAATGCGGTTACCGTGGAGCGATCCGGCAGGCGCAGGCGTTACGATTTCTATATCCCGTATCACTGGTACTTTTCCCTGTAGCTGACTGTCGACTGAATGGTCTGCGCGAAAAAGAAAGCGCGAAGGAAAACTGACTTGGGCCTTTCCTCAGCGCGAGTGCCGCTGCACAAAGCCTTGATAAAGGCTCAGCAGCATTTGAAGCAGCGCTGCAAAACAGGCTGCAGGAATTGCCCCGGCAAGCATCATATCGTTGTTGTTTGTGGCTAAACCCTGGGCGATCCGTTCACCATAACCCCCTGCTCCCACGAAGGCCGCGATGGTTGCGGTACCGGTTGCCGTGATTGCTGCAATCTTCATGCCGCTGATGATGCTTGGCATCGCCGCGGGCAACTCGATTTTCCACAGGCAGATCCATCGTTTTGCCCCGAGCGCTCGAGCAGACTCACGCAAAACGGGATTGACGGTCAAAAGGCCCGAATGGGTGTTTTCAATGAGCGGCAACAGTGCGTAAATTGATAACGCCGTGATGGCTGGAACCAGCCCAATCCTCTCGAAAGCTGTGATTAAAAATGCGAGCAGGGCCAGGGAAGGGATGGTCTGAAACACCCCCGAAAGATTTAAGAGCTGGCTGCCCACAGCCGGATTCCAAAACGTAAAGATGCCAAGCGGCACACCGATCAACACCGCAATCAACAATGACGCGAGCACCAAGATCGTATGCTCATAGGTGAGTCGGAAAAAATCCGGACCGAAAAGTTGCTTTAAAAAGGCCTGCGATGGCGGGCTTATGTTCTCGTTTGCAAGAAATGCGGCAGCAACACCCGAAGGAGACTGCGCCCTCATTTCAACGGCTGCATTCATCGTTTGCATTTGCGTTTGCGAGATCGCATCAGCCAACGTCGAGAGCGCCTCGATAGCCTTGGGTTTATCGCTGAACCTATCAATCCGATAGAGCAACACCGCCTGATACGAGGGAAAGAAATGTTGGTCGTCGGTCAAAAGCACGATGTCGCCGTGACTTAACTGCGCATCCGTGGTGTAGGCATCAATCAAATCGATCTGTTTTTCTTTCAATGCGGTGTAGCTCAAACCATGGTCAAGACCTTTTGCGCTGAAGCCTGAGAGGCCGTATCGTTTTTGAATCGCAGGCCAGCCATCAGCCCTGCCTAAAAATTCATGCGAAAAACCAATCTTCAGACTGGGGTGTTGCACAAGATCGGAAATGCTTTCAACATTGAGCTCTTTCGCCTGCTCTTTTCGCATGGCTAGCGCGTAGGCATTTTGAAAGCCCAGCGTGACATCGGCTCGAATGTTCAGGGGTTTGAGTCTTTCGTTGATTTGCGCAAGCGATAAGACGCTAGTTTCCTTCAAGATTTCTTTGGTGATGGTTCCGAGGTATTCGGGGTAGACATCAATGTCACCTTGCAAGAGCGCGGCAAACAGAATGGCAGTGTTGCCCAGACCTAATTTGGTATTGATTTCATAATCGGTACGGCGCCTAAGCGTCTGGGCCACGATCTCAGCGACGATATACGATTCAGTAAAGCGCTTGCTGGAGACGGTTACCGACGCTGTCTTTTTGTCAGCGCTTGCTGCGCGTGCAAGCTCAGATGCACACAGCCAAAGCGTGATAAGAAGCGTCACAAGGACAAAGCTTCTCTTGAGTACATCGATGTTGAACAACTTCACCGAGGCCCGCATCACGTCAGCAAATCTTTTACGTTATCCAATCGATAACACTCTTTTTGGCCGTTTGAGGCTGCTCGGGACTGTAGGTCGTTAAACCA